>Ga0194138_10000427_pt1 | contig 20310 bp, 33 predicted proteins | sample TARM_MetaG_T2_14_FD_134022 | JGI IMG/M metagenome (GOLD analysis project Ga0194138, IMG submission 134022) | Freshwater microbial communities from Pennsylvania, USA, analyzing microbe dynamics in response to fracking - TARM_MetaG_T2_14 (version 2) | ecosystem: Environmental > Aquatic >...
CAATCCTACATAGAGGATTACCTTTAGTGAAAGGTAGTTCCAAATTCTTCATCATTTCCCACACAGAAGATTTATAGTATTGTTTGTAGAATTTGTAAAAACTAACCTCACCTTCAAGATTAATATCCTTGGAAAACTTACGGTATTCTTTCTTAATATCTGAGTTCACACGTTTACGAACTTTTGCAAATGTTTTAGGGTCGTAACTAATTGCTTCACGGGATGGAGCATGATCCAAGTCACCAATATTGAAGTTAGTTACATATACACCACTATCCACAAGAGTTGTTACCAAATTCTTAATTTTAGTATTACCAAGCAATCTATCAAAATCTGGTAGGTGGTATAAGACATCACCCATAAGAACCATAGTATTAGAACGGTGAGTTGCTAATTGATGGTTAGGTTTCTGAATAAACAAACTACCTTTATCACGAACATTTAAGCACATCGTTCTTACTTCTTCGTAAACACGTTCATAATCACCAAAAGTATTTACTTTGTGTGGAACACGGAACGCACCTAAAACACGAGCACAAGCTTCTTGCCATTCATTAATCTTGTTTAGATTTACAGGGATTTCTACAGTTGTTCCATTTGATTCATCTGTGGTTTTCTCAGATTTAACATCTGCTTTAGGAAGCCCTGTTCGATCTTTATAACAAACAACTACTGTCTTCACTCCGTCCTTTACAGATGTAACTGTGAACTGCTCTGAGATGGAGAAAGCAGCTTTTGAGCCATAACCTAAAGAGCCATTCGTGGTGTTATCATGCTCTTTTGTGGACTTACCGAAGACGGTATAAATTTTAAAAATGGTATCCTTTGACATCCCAACACCGAAGTCTTGGAATTTAACAGTTGGACTCATCTTTGTAGGAACTTCCACATAACCTTGTTTCTCAGGAAAACCTGCATCGGTGTGACTATCAGTAATATTGGTTGAGTATTCACGAACAACTGCTTCAATTTTATAATCATATAATGTCTCTGCAAGTGTACGTGCAAGTTTTGCAGAAAAGTGGAAACCAAACTCTTGACTCTCTTTACTCTTACCTACATTGACTTCATACTCTGGTGTTACTGGAACTGCCATAAATTATTCTCCTTTATTCTTATGTTTCTCTTAACAATGTGACTTCATTTTAGAAGCCACAGAAGTAAAAGTCAACTATTAATTTTCTAAATCCGCTTGAATACAAAATGTGCTTTCATCAAAGTGTTCATCTTCCCACTCAAAATGTGCTGATTCAATTAAGTAATCCATCATAATATTTGTAATGTTTTGTTCTTGCATAAATGTTACCTCTTTATTGTTATAGTCTATGATAATCTTTTAAAGTATTCTTTTATACGAGAATCTACATAAGTATTTCCTGTAGATTCATCTAAAGTAAAAATTTCGTTGTATAATAAAGACCTTAAGGTCTCTGTATACAGTATAGCTAATTCCTTGGCAGTTTCTAAATTACCAAATTTACCTTCACTAAATAAAGGAGCGTATACTAACTTATCTTTATGGTGTACTCTGCCAAAATACCCTACATCCTTTTTGGAATATACAACACCAGAAAACCCACTAGTATTGTTAGAGGATAACCTCCTATTCTTTTGGTTGACACTTTTATTAGTTACTTTAAGGTTGCATCTCCTATTATCTAATTCAAAACTATCTGGAAAATCAAAATTTAAATGGTCACACACAGTTTCTGTTTTAAATGTTCCCGTTAATAATTGATGTAGGAACAAAGTATCTTTAGTTTTCTTACCATTAACTTTTGAAATATTAGTATCAGAACAAACAGTAAAACCGTACTTACCACAAGCTTTAGCATACCAGTTATATTTGGTTACTATATCGATATCTTCATAATCAAATATAGTGCTCTGACCTTTGGTTAACTCCATGACGCAAATCATTTTATCACCATCATAATATTTATGGATAGGTTTACTGTGTTTACCAAAATTATTATAAGTTTCTTGTATTTCCCAGTGAGGGGGTAGTATAATCATGTAATCGGTTCTCCGTCCTCATCGCAATCCCTGACACACTCAGCCACTCCTTTAGTAGGCACACCTTTATCACTCAGTTCTTCGTATTTAAAATTAATCCACTTATTAATCAATAACTGCATGTTTTCAAAACTACGTTCTTCAGCAGAACCTTTCATTTTACATTTGAACTTAGCCTTACCTAGTGAATCTGATGTTACACAATGAAGAACACCTTGTCCAGACTTATCTTTAGTTACATCTACAACACGAGCTTCACCATCTAAACGAGGTTTGCTTTTAGCTGTGTTTGTAGAACGTTTACCATATTCATAAACACCAGTTGGTTCATAGTGAACTAATCCTTCATCCCCTTCTGAACAAACCTTTTCTAATAATTTCATACGGTCTTCATGCGATATAGTCACTACAGGGTAAATGAATTCAAAATATACGTCAAGTTTTCTTTGATTAACCATATCTTCAAATCGTTTCATCCAATCTAAACGTTCACCATAATCTGCATCTGTATCAGATGGGATATCGAACACCCAAAACTTAAGTTTGTATTGGTCATCATTAGGGTTGTAACCAAGATATTTAATTGCATCAGATAATTCCACTTTACCGTCAGGTGTAGGCACTTCTTGACCTAAACTTTTTGCTCTATCTTTAGCAATCTTAATAATCTCTTTCTCTGTCTTAACGGGTTTCAAGAAAGCACTACGAATACGTTGAAGACTTAAACCTTCTGCATAGATTTCAGAATCGAATGTTGCTTCGTTACCTAGTTCCTCTAACACAGCTCGGAGGTGAGAAACTTTAACATCTTCTGGACGACCAATCTTAGAGTATAAAATACCTTCTACAGCACAACCACGACTACCATTCTTTTTACGAGAAGATAGAAGTGTTTTTGACATCTTATCATAACGATCTTTATAATTAGTAATCTTACGTGGAATACGACAAACCTTATTAGCCTCAACAGCCTCTTCAATAGATAATTTATAGTGTTTATTATCTATCTGAGATTGGTACATAGCTTCTAGTTCTACCTTAGCTTGTTCTTCTGCTGTAGTAGCGTTACTACGTGATTCGTTCTTTGGAAAAGCTGTATAGGTATTAACTTGCATCTTTCCATCTAATTCACCATAAGAGCAGTGAACTTTATCCTTAAATGTCCATCCAAACCACACTTGAATTTTACCTGTTGATGGACTTACTTTATAAAGTTTTTGTCGTTGGTCAAATTTATTCATATTTATATCACTCCTCAATAAAACTACCAGTTGATACACCACTACGTTTCTTAGGTTTACTTTCATTTAGGACTGTAAACCATTCCCAGTCTTTATCACTAATATTATGTTTCAGCTCATAATCAGGGAATTTATTCTTCATCCGTACAAGTCGATTATACATACGTTCTGGTTCAAAGTCATGCATCATTTCAATAATTTTATCTTGATGTGCAATAGTGAACGCATCTGTCATGTAAGATAAACTACTCTTAATATGATACATACATTGGTTGAGACCTACATCCATATCTTCAGCAAGTTGCTTCATCGTCATAGGTTTATCATACACAATAAATTGAACATCTCGTGTAGATAAGTATTTCACAAACAAACCACGAACATGCTTTACATTCTCACGAACATTTGGAATGTCTTCCGCAGGAATATCATAATTAATGTAAGTTTTAGGTAGAACAGGAAGTTCCTTTTGTTCTTCATCATTAGGAATAAAGAATAAATCAATATCTTTAGGTTCTAAGTATGCGGTTAAGAAACCTGACCAACCTTTCTCATAATTACTGTAGTTGTAGTACAAGTCACGGAAGTAACCACCTCCAAGATAAACATCATAACCTTTTGTTTTGCGCGCCACTTCTTCAATAAATTCTTTTACATCCCATTTGAGATGATCTGTAATTCTAAACATCTACTCTTCTCCTAAATTTCTCAATTGCCACTCGTCAAATATTGCATCAACATGGGTCAATTTTCCCACAATATCTTCTGGTGAACCAAACCACATCTCTCCTTTGTCATTCTGACAATGATATTCTGTGTAATGGTATTCATAGCCTTCTGCAAAGAACCACTTCACATCAACCCAGTAATCATCTACATGGTAAAACTCTGTTGTCATATTGTCAATCAAATATTTTATCTTTTCATCAGATAGTTGTTTTGCGTTCATTAACGATACCATCTCTTAATAATCCAAGTCTCTTCTCTTACAATAACACCATTCACTATTTGTTTCTCAGTCTCTGTCCAAATAGCAATGGGCTCAGAGAACACATCAAAAACATGTCCAAACATAATCAAGTTAACTACAATATAAATATTCATTACATCAAGTACATTCATAATTTCTCCTCATAAAATAAAAAGCTCACAGCCGAAACCATGAGCTGTATAATACTAATCTTTGTTTAACTCGTCAACAATTTCTTTCACTTTATCATCAAGTTTTTGTGCAAGAGTATCTTGACCAATATTATGAGGAAACTTAACACCAATTAAATCTGCGTAACGTTTTAGATCAGGTAATCCGAATTCATCCTGTGTTTCTACGAAAGATGTGAAAAGGGGTTCGTCATCACAACAATCAAGTTTACCATTAGAATATACCTTAAGTTCATATACACCTTGTTCAAAATGCTTGACTCCCGAAGGTTCAGTCACCACCCCATATGTTCCAGATGATTCGTCTTCACCAAACAACATAGCTAGAATTTCTTCTTTAGATTTATCTTCAAAATCTTCTTTTGAGTAGAGTGGTTCGTCCTCTTCACTATCAAAACCTTCTACTTGAATCTCCCCACCTGTTCCTGTATCAAAGTAAGCTGCTGTTTGGATAGCAATCTCTCCATCAAGTCCGTTGTGAGCACAAGCAATTGCAAAATCTGCACCGCTACCAATAGCAATAGGTTGTTCATGTTCAAAAGAATTCTTACACCCTTCAAACATGATTACTGTTCCATCGGGATACAATACTAAACCCATGAAATCATCTTCCACCATTTCCTCTGGCATCATAATGTTTGCAAAAGGGTGATCTTCCATAGCAACTTGAGCTACAAGATTTTCATATACCCATTGGTGAAATTTAACAACTGATGCCCAGCGACCTGCCCCTCCAACAATAGCTGTTCCAAAGTTAACAATCTTCTTTGTCTTATAGGAAGAAATATGTTGACCTGTCATTTGACCATCACCATACATCTTGTTATTATTTACAAGAATCGTTGTCATACATTTCTCCTCTAATTAAATTTTTCTAGATATTCTGTAATATCATCTTGCAAGAAAATATAATTATCTACATTTCTATAAACACTCTCAAGTGCTCTAAGTTCAAAATTATTAACCAAAACTTGGTTCTTGCTAATACTTGCTGCCTTTAAAACATCAATTAATACTTGTAAATGTTTTAACCTTTTCTCATAGTCACGGAACTCTTGACTATTGTTGTAGAAGTAATCAAAACTATCTTCATAATTGTTACCAACACTTTGTAAGGTAGGTTTATCAATTCGTCGTTTCTCCCACCAACTTAGTTTTGAATATTCTTTAATTTCATCTTGGTAACGTTGACGATAAGTTTTCTGTAAACGTGTAATAATTTTATTATAAGTATCATCCACCATTTGGATAATAACATGTGGTCGAGGAAAATCGTTAGTTTGACCAAAGAAGTATTCTAAGTATTCATATGGAACTTTAGCTTGCATTATACATCCTCCTTCTCTGACATTGCTGATTTTGCACAACCTAGTGAAACTATGAGCTTGAACAATTCTTCATCTGAGTATTGATGTAAGTTTTCAGATGACATTCCAAGCTCAACGCATGAGTATTCTAAACTTTCACGAGTATAGTTCTCCCAAGGACGATAATCACTTCCAACATGTACTGTGTATTTATTCATAACTTTCTCCTTTTGTGTGTAAGTAATGTAAATATAAGTTATTGTTGGAAGTGTGTCAATGGTTTTATTTGAAGATTTTATCCTTCCCAATTACCATCATCTTCAAATATACGTGTAAGGTGTGCAGAAATCCCGTGGCGACAACAATCTTCCGGTGTGAACCGAACAAAACCTGCGAGTTCATGAGGGTGTTTATCAAGTTTATCTGCTAGGTAAGATAACCCATTAACACCTCTCAAGGCCGTCTGTCTATCATCTCCACAAAGGATAATCTGACACCCCTCCTCTGCACGAGTTGTCAAAGCTTTTACCTGAGCAATTGATGTATTTTGAAGCTCATCCGCAAGAATAATAGTTCTTTCATTAAAAGACATGCCTTGAATTTTCTCTACAGGAACAATTTGAATCCCATCTGCTTCTGCAAACAACTCATCAAATCCGTCAAGCTTAAAATTATTGCGTAATACCCCTGCTCCAAGGTAACGTTTGATTTTCATAAGCATTGACATACAGAATGGTAAAAGTTTTTCAGCATCATTACCTTTAGTTGCACCATAATCTGCCCCAAGATGTTGGTAAGGTCGTGTCAAAACAATATTATCAATATCACCTTCTAACCAACGCTTACATGCCCACCAAACAGCCAACTCAGTTTTACCAACACCTGCTGATCCGAAAAGACCTATTAATTGCTTTTCTGTGAACATCTTCAAAGCAATTTTTTGGTTATTGTTTTTAGCCACTAATGGAATAACTTTTGCCTTGCGCTCTTCTTGAAACTTCTGTGGTTGAACTTCTTGCTTAGTCTTATTAGTACGTTTCTCATTACGACGATCCTGAACTTGCTGACGGTTTCTTTTATTTGACATGCACACCTCCTTGGTGTTATTTAAAGATACTTTTTATTAAGTTGGATGTGAGGCCCATCGCAAAAGGTTCTCCACAAACCACCTGCTTCAATCTGTACACCTAACTCAATAGCTGCTGTCATAAAAGCTTGAATAACTTTACGATAATATCCAATCTCCCAAGTAATATCTGAACCAAGGTAAACAGCAAAATCGATTGCATGAGAATAACCGTCATCTTGTTCAAGATGATAACTATTCATATTCTTGGACTTACCTTCAGTAACATACTTTTTCTGTGTTTCAAGTGTACGTTTACCTTCAGTAATACCAAAGTCGTATGGTGATAATTCTAGTGCTCGATATACCACTTTCACCAAATCAGGATGCACACCTTGTAAACGTAATTGACTACGACGACTTAATTTCCAATTACTCATAATTCTACCTTCTCTTTAAAACCACTAACCATTCGTAAAATCTCCATCATTCGTCCAAACAACATTTGTTCTTCAGAACTACCATCAACAAAAGTAGAGAAATAGTACTCACCTTCATCGCCAAGCTTGTCTAAACGATAACCTCCAGATTTATGATTAATCATTGTGAAATGTTTACCATCTTCATACAAGAAACCATCTTCTGTACGAAACATTAAATTTTCCATAAGAATATCCTCCTCTATTGCTTGGTGAATGTAAGTTTGTCCATAGGTGAACACTTTTCGAGAACAATACCACAATACCTTTTCAGCATTGCTGCACACATGTTATCTTGTGGACAAACCATTGTAAATGTTTCTTGAGTGGTGGAGTTAAATACTACAAGTCTCTCACCACGTTTGTATTTTATATTAATACTACCCTACCTCTTGGAATAAATCATTGAATGAAAAATAGTGACAAGATAAACTAGGCATAAAGTTAGTTGTGTTGTTTGTCCACACGAACTTACTATCAGCTCCCTTCTTGCACCCCATCACCACATCTTGACCATTCAAATCTGGTTTGAATCTTATATCAGTTTTGAAGTGACTAGTAATAAATAGAAGTTGGTCTTTTGACAGGTCTTTTAACTTAATCATCCAATATTCGTAATCAGGTATATCAGGCACTCTATAAACCAAGTTATCAAAAGATTCTTCATCTTCAATAACACTTTCAGATAACAAATCTTCAGGTTTTACTTTATGGAAATGATTTTCATTATAAGAACGAACAACACCTAAACTATTAACAATTTTAAATAGTTTATCTCCATCACCATCGATGATAGTCTCTACAACCTTGTAATCTTTACCTGTGATAAGTTCTAAACCTTGAGATAATACCATAATTTTCTTTGAGGTAACCCAACGTGGATTATCAAAGATTGATTCTTGTGAAACTTCTTTATCCTCCCAGAAGAAATCGTTGAAGGTGATTTCATTTTCTAGTGAGATATGGCGTTCAGATGCAGAACCAAAATAGTAACCAGTATAACCCCACTCTAGGTAAATCCAAAAGTGGAAACGTTGCTTTTCAAAATCATACTTCGATGAAGATAGAATAACTAGGTTATCTAGACACCATTGCTTTTGCCAATCTGTTAACTTTCGAACATCAAACCATTGACCTTCTTTAAATTCAAATTTCATAACTTTCTCCTTTATTAACTTGTTAATCATCCGACTTCCATGTCAGTATGTATCAGTTTGTGTTAGGTGTCAAGAGTATTTTTGAACTGTCTCGGTATAACCGCCAATATGTTCATCACCGTCAAACACTTGAGGTATTGTTGTAAGCTTTTTATCTAATAGAAGTTTGGACTCTTCAATACTTTGATCAATATCAACAAACAAAAATTCAATATTGTTAGTTTCTAGAAAATCTTTAACTTTCTTACAGTATGTACACCACTGTGCACCATAAACTTTTAACATCTTACCTCCTATTATCCTTCACATGCACTACATTCAACCACTTTACCTGTAGAAGCTTTGATACCACGACTTGATCGTAAATAGTATAAACCTTTAATATAAGGGTCTACAATAGCTTCTTTGTGGATCTCTGCAATATACTTCTCATCTTCATCAGCTTTGAAAAATAGGTTCAAACTCTGACCTTGGTCAATCTTAGTTTGTCGTTGAGATGCCATACGAATAATTGCTTTCTGATCAATTTCATAAGCCGTCTTGAATACACGTTTTTCTTCTTCTGTCAACCAATCTACATGTTGAACACTACCCTCATAATTAATGGCTAAATCATCCATTACATCTAAAGAGTAAACACCACGTTCTTTCATAATACTAATCAAAGCAGGATTCATACGTGTAAGTTCTCCTGCTGCAGATTGTTGATTGTAACAGTTACTAACAATTGGTTCAATCCCTTGTGACACACTTCCTGCCAATACTGCTGACGACATATTCGGAGCTATTGCATTTACTGTGGCATTACGCTGACCTGTTCCTTTACACCATTCAGGTTCACCAAAAATACTACCTAGTTTTTTAGTTGCTTCAATACTTCGCTTCTGAATCTCACTGAAGATGATATTATTATAAATATGTGCATGTAATCCGTCAAAAGGTATCATCTTATTTTGTAGATATGTATGGAAACCTAAAGCTCCAAGACCTAGAGCACGGGATTTCTTAGTGAAATTAACTGCCTTTTCCAATCCCTTAACACCTTCTGCTTGGTTTAGCATCTCGCTTACAACGCAATCTAAGAAAGCAATCGACCAGAAAATAGTATCTTCTTCGAAATTATCCCAATTAGATAAGTTTAAACTACTAAGTACACAGGTAAATGTATGGTATTTATCCTGTGGTAGTGCGATTTCAACGCAGAGATTACTAGCTTTAATAGGAATACCAGAATTTTTAACTGGTTGTGGTGCCATTCTGTTAGCTGTATCAGGTTTCCAAATATACCCTTTCCCTGTCCTAGCTCGTAGATACATAACACGATTAAAACGTTTAATTAACTCTTCGTCACCATTCTGTAGTTTAGAGATAACCTCTGCAGATAACATCCAACCAATATTAACACTTGCTGGATTCTTCAACATGTAACCACATAATTCCCAGAAATCACCATGATCGATAGGTAGATATGTTGCACATTGACCTCTACGTGTATTACCTTGAGAAACTTTAGATGTAACATCAATAAAGGAATCGATAACAGGTACAACTCCATCTGCTTCCCCACCACGAGAAATACTACTGCCGCGAGGACGGATATCACCTAGGTAAGAGCTTGTCCCGAAACCTTCTTGAGATAACACTGCAGTTTCTTTATAAGAGTCATAAAAACCTACGATACTATCTTCTGTATATGATCCTGCACAACTAACAACTAAACCCCTATTTGTACCTGTATTACACATTACAGGGGTAGATGGTGCCAAGAAACCTTTCCACATAATATCAAAGAATTTTTCTTTAGCTAATTCTGTATCGACAGTATAGTGTTTGGAAAGTGTATTTGATATACGTTCAAAAGCACCTTTAACAGTCTCCCCTTTAAATGCATATTTACGTTCAAACATAATTAATGCTTGTGTTGTATACCACTCTGGGATTTCACCCTCTGATTGTAATTGTTTTCTACGTAATGAAATTTTCTCAAACTCAGAGTAAGCACTATTAGTTGTCATTATTATTTAGTCTCCCATACACTGCCAAACTTATCTTCTCGCCAATCAATATTATATTCTTTACCATTCCCTGTAAAAAAGTCGTGGAAGGAAACAGAGTTAATATCTTTATAGAACCAACTAGCAATGAAGTCCTCTGTGATTTCTTCTTTATAAAGAGGTTCAAGTCCTAATTGTTCTAAACACAGGTTGACACGATGCATTACAAAGTTCTTAAGATTATCTTTTGATATACCACCTAACTCACCTTTTTCAAATAGACGATCAATAAGTGGGTATTCGTGTTCCTTAACCGCCTTTGCTACAGAGTAAATAGAATTAACAACATACTCTTTTTCTTCTTGTGTTAATTGATCTTCAACTTCTGACCACAATTGTTTGAATAGGAGTGCACCACCTACAGCATGAGTGTTCTCATCGCCAACCGATAGGTTTATACCACGACAAACGTTTTTAATTAAATCTTTACCACAATCTTGTGATTGGAAATGTTTAAAGAAAGCAAAACTACTATATAGGATTGCACCTTCAATAAAAGAAAACGCTGCAGAAGAAATTAAATCGTTCTTATTAGAAGCATATTCACCAATGAAAGCCATCCTATCTACCATTGCTGGATCTTGTTTCCAAGAGGAGTAGAAATCTTCAGTATCTAAGAATAATAATTCGTTTACTTGATTATAGAACGGTGCATGTGAATTAAATTCCACTGCGGAGAAGAAACTTGCCATACGTTGTAGTTCTGGACGTTTAAACTTTTTCATAATACGTCCGATCCAGTAATCATCTCCTACATGCATCTCATAAAGGGTGAATAACTTTAAATTCTCCGTAACTGCATGACGTTCAGCTTCTGTCATTCGTACACGTAAATCTTGTACATCATTCTCTACGTCCGGTTCATCCCAAGGCCAAAATGTATGCATTTGTTCATTAGCGATTTTATCAAATTGAGGGTACTCGATAACCCACCCAGAAACTTCTTTATAGATTGGACAACCTTTTAATTTTTCAATAATACTATCATTGATATTTGACAACTCTTATTCTCCTATTCTTATTATTTTAATCTTCACTCATTCCACTATCCCACTGGTCATCAAGCTGTCGCATACTAATTGCTTGATAACGTGCTTTGCGATAAGAATCTTCATCACCAACATCTAGGATGTTCTTAAGTTCACCACCTTTGATGAAATCTCCAACAAGTATTTGACCACTTTCGTATAAATCTTTATAAGGATAATTTGGTCGAATATAACTTGTGTAGACTCGCATGTTCTTTACTTCGTAAGGACGTTTTACATTTCGTACATAAACTGTTTCACTTTTGTAATTACGATGGTAGCGAGTATCTTGTGTTAGCATATCATAGACAGCACCTTCTGCACGTTCTTTCTCACCAGCTTCTGCTTCTGCTTGAGATTGACCATGATACCAAGGGAAACCTAAGATGTATAGAATTAAATCTAATTTTGGATTACCATTTTCATCTCGTAAACTAATAATCTGTCCTTCATCATCACGGTATTCCATATCCGCAACTTTTTCTACAAAATCTTCACTTACACTTCCGTGAAGTGGAGCTGATTGTTTTGCCATAAATTCTCCTGTTCGACAACCTCACAATTAATTTGAAAAGGTTGTCCATTATCTCAAATAACCGCTTGTTAGGCAAGAAATCAAATCTTAAAATAAAATTAAATTTGGTTGTTTATTCTATTCGATATCTTAAATCCAATCATCGTCAAATTCAATCTGCATTTCTTTAATTTTATCAATGTTATCTTCAATAAAACTTTGCATCACCTTGTGATTAGTTGATTGAATTGTCTCTCCAAGTTTATTGTGATACTTAGATACAACTTCCACTGCAGTTACATATTCTTCAAGTTCTTCATCCGTCATATTCATAAGATAAGTGTTGGTAACAATCTCAGATACAATTGAAGATTCTAGTAGAAGTTTCTTAAAATCGTCTTGCTTATCTTCACGGATGAACAGGTATTGTAAAGTTGTGTCTAGTGATGTTACAACTTGTTCTTGGATAATATTGATTAGTCGTTGTTTTGGTGTAGTCATTGTTCCTCTCTTGTCTATTTAGAAATGATTATCGTGAAACGATTAACACTTCATCTGTCTTACCTTTACCTTTTCTGAAACTACTATTGTTGTAATCCATATTTAAATGATGCACTTCAAATACATCTTTATGTTCTTCGCACCAATCAATCAACTCTTGATGAACTTTACCACGATTCTCAAACACATTAGAGATGACTACTTTAGCTCCACGTTTCTGTAATTCTACGCAATATTCAAGAAGTGTTGTATTGTCATTATCGTCCCAACTATCCTCGTTGTATGTCGCTGTAGATGTTCCACCACCGTAAGGTGGGTCACAGTATACAGTAGTTCCAGATAAATCTCCACTTTCCATCAATCGTTCAATAGCATCAGCAAAGTCTTCATTCCACAACTCAACTTTTTGAATCAAATCTCGATGAGTTATTAAACGGTCTGTATCACAACGATGTCGCTTACCGAATGGGACATTGAATCCTTTACTACTGAACCGCATCATATTACTGTTTGAGCGACATTGGAGATTATATAGCATTGCGTAATCTTTGCAACCTCCTTTGTTATAATCTTCACGCAGTCTTAGGTAACCTTCTAAATTGTGTTCGTAGTCAGAATTAATTTTCTCAACACGTTCAATTTCTTCTGGTGTGAGAGTTTTAACCCATTTATGTAAACCGTGTAAGAACCAAGCTTTTTCATTACAGATGATGCTGTCGAAAAGTTCTGTAGAGTTGATGCTAACACAGCTTGAGCCTCCAAAAAGGTCTAAAAGTACTTTACGATTTCCATCTTGTAGGTGAGGTTTTATCTTCTTAAAAAGCTTATATTTTGCCCCAGCTAAATAGATGCTAGACCTCGTGGTCATGTATACCTCCTTAAATTAACACATCCTTGTGTATTTATGATTAATCTACAAGAGCACTCCAAGCTACAGGGAAAATAGGACGGATAACTTCATCCAGTTTCTTTGCAAAGTCTTGAGCTTCTAATTGAGCACCAGAAGCAATGCGTTCTTTATACACATGGGCGAATGCTAGAATATTACCTGACCAAATCCACTCTGTCTGCATAGACTGCGGTAATACCATACGAGCCATTTCTGGTGCAACACCGTCTTCAAGCATATTATTGTACAAATTTACTGCACTCTCTATGTAATCCCTGTATGCAGAATCCACAGAGATTGTTCGAACATTATCTTCATCTCGCAGATGTGTTACAACTTCGCTACCACTACCTTGTTTTATACTTCCATCTGGAACTGAACGCCATTCAGATGGAATAAAGAATTTTGGTTCTGTCTTTACATATCGACGAGAAACCTCATTCCAACTTAAACCTGCCTGATGTTTACCAAGTTGACGTACTAGAAAAATCGGTGCTTTACAACGAATCTGAACCTGTGTATGACGGAAAGGTGTCATATGACGATGTTTTGCAAGATATTTAATTAACTTCTCATCTTGTTCATCAAATTCTTCTTTCCATTTGTTGAAGCTCACTCGTGCTGAGTTACTTACTGAAGAATCATTACCCATCACATCTACAAGTTCAATCTTAATACCTTCCAAAACTACCTCCTTACTTAACTCGACGATTAATTTCGTTTTGAATCTTATTCTTCTGAGAACCTTGTGCTCGTTTCAAAGCTTCACGTAGTTGCTCAAGTGACATTGATTTTACATTAACTTTATTCTTCTCTTTTGCCATATTTGTTATTCTCCTTCTACTTTGATAATATTTAATGCAGTAAGTAAATCTTCTAACACTTCTGTTGATTGTATAAGAGTTGATGTATCTTTCCACAAACCTTCAGAAGTTGTAGGGATATTATCATCTCCAAAATGCTTTTGCAATAGTTTAATTGCTAATTGTTTTGTTTCTGAGTTCAAACTACACCTCTATTGTTTTATGGTTGATATGTCCTAGCTGGACTTCCAAGCTATCAATAATTGTATTCCTATAATCATCATCACCTCTTTTCTGATGGAAGAATACTAATTGAGATGGGTCTGCTGCATAGCCTGCTGCTGCACTGTATTCTGCACCTGTCCCATCGTCATCGCAACGTCCGAAAAAGGCACTAGCCAGAACCACTGTATCGTTATGGTGTCGTTGACTATGGTGCTTATCAGCAAAACGAGCATAATGAATATGTTTCTCTAACTGCTGTCCACGTTGTTGCATACGTTTACGCATCGCAGCTTCTGAACTAGCTACACCAACACCGTGTTCATATAATACATTCTTACCTAGGAATTCATGAACAAAATACCAACCGCTTGGGATAATACAAGTTACATGTTTATAACCTCGTGACTCAATCAACATCTGCATTGCTCTATACATAGGATAGGATAATTGATGCTTACCTGCTTCATAAGCCATCATACCTAGTCCATTCCAGTCATGATTACCTGAAATCATAATTACATCTGTTTGGACACCGAGTTTTGCAATAGGTTCTAAGAATTTGTCAGTAAGGACTTCGATTGCAATTGCTAACTGTTCTGCAGGGCTACGATCAGAAGCCAGAATAGAATCATCGTGTTTATTAGCTTCAATAATATCTCCGTTGAAAACAACCACAATCTTATCGAACGTGAAACCCTGCTCAAGTTTATTATGATAACCTTTTAGAATCTGGCTACAATACTCTTCTACACGAGCAATTGCAACTTCAGTGTTATAATAACTCATACGTTTAGCTACTTGCCAATCATTAAATAACACTTCCATCACTAGACCTGAACCATCTGTTGATGTAGGTTTTACTTTAATTTTTGGTGTAAGTGGTGAATCCTTATATTTAGCTAATACCTCATCAAAGTCGATAACTTTACCGTCGAATGTTTCTCGTTGAATCTTACGTAGTTGCACATTTGATTTTTGTGCGCTACGTAAACGTTTTGCCAAATTACTTACATTCCAATCAGGATGTTCACATAAACCTTCTAGTGTCTGTTCAGGAACAACCCAATCTTCTTCAGTATCCACAACACCATCAAGTGTCACACCAAAATAATTACCATGTTTCTTATACACACGTTTAATATTACGAACTGTGGATTCTTTAGATTTCTTACCTAACACTTCAACAGCTACTTGTGTATTACCTTTGTTATCTTCAAACAAACCTTTCAGGATTGCTAAGATTTTCTCATCTGATAAACGCTTCTTTGACAAACTATTTCTCCCCATTTGTTTCTTGTAGGAACCAGATTGTATCCTTAACCATGTTTATCTGCCAAGTATCTAATTTACTGTAATCGTTCATGGATAATTCTTGGTCTAGGTTTGGACTGACTACCTCCGCATTAAACTCATTTCTCAAAAGTTTGTTTATGCGTTCCATAATGATACTCTTTCCTGTAGATGTTGGTCCACTTATAGTAATTGTTACTAGTTCAGGTATTTTAACTTTTACAGTCTTACTCATCACTTCCCTCGTTCATCAATTGTGTCTTATAAGCTTCTTTTAACTGCCACAATGTTTCTGCAGCTTTAGTTACACTCTTGGCTCGGAAGATCTTTCCATACAAACCAACATAGTTTCCTGTGTCATTATCTTTGATGTAAATACATCCATCTAATTTGTTACGTTCCGTAACGGAAAACTTAGCGTTTGCAATGTCTTCATAATTTTCCAAGTTGTTCCTCCTAAAATTCACAATGTTTTAATTCACGGACAATAGATGTGATTGATTCAGCATAACTCTTATTAGGGATGTTACCTCCATTATACATCCCAACACCTTTGAACCAATCCCCTTTTGCACGTTTCTGCCAATAAACAATATCTTTGACGCCTTCTTGAATACTGTATTCTGGTGAAGTTATCATATTCTCAACCCACATACCAGCTTCAAAAGGTGACATATTCTTTGTTTTCCAACGAGCTACTGTGTGCAATACACCAAAACTTTGGTCATTAATGTTACTTCTGTTATAACGAACATTGTATAAACCAAGCTTACTTTCTTTCCAAGCAATAGCGACTGTCGTCAAACCTAATCCATACTCTTCTCCATGTCGGTAGGTAATCTCCATGATATCTTTTTGATAAGGTGTTAATTGTTGTTTGAATTTACACTCCCTAGCATCAACATCCTTTGCATACAAAGCTAACATTGCACAAAAGATAAGTAAAAATAAGCTTTCAACTCCACGAGTTTCTTTAAATTCTTTGAGTTTTTGCTTAACTCTTACTCTTTTCTTCGTTGATTGTTTCATGAGATTTTACGCTCCACAACCTGTTTACCGCAATCCTTACATGTTTGAATGTGAAAATCTTCACTTTGTGTGTAATGCCAAATCTCATGCTTACAACGAAGTCGTTTGATAAATATCTTAACTTGGTAAATAAAAAGATTGATATCGAACATACTATTCCTCCTTTGCCGAAGGTAAACACTTCACTTCAAGTGAAACCTCCTTTAGGTTAATGTTGATGTAATCTTAACACGTCCATGTGTGAAGTCAACAATTTATTTAAATTATTTTCAATCTAACAAACCTAATTCTTCATGAGATAAACTCTGCACGTAATCAATCTCTGTTTTATCCACATCAATAGCTTGGAGAATATCATAGATTGAAAGATAGCGTCCAGTATCTTTGTCATACAGATCTTCATCTGGCATAGCATCATACACTTCTTGAGCAGATAGAAGTTTGATCGATTGTAGACGGTTGATGTTAGTCATTGTTGTTCTCCTTAGATAACTTTCTGTAACATTCACGGCGTTTTTCTTCGTTAGATGTTTCACTTGCTGAGAAACCAGCTTTCTTCAACTCAGCCTTTTGTTTAGTAACGGGTTGCTTGAGTTTTTCAATAACCACTTTCTCTTTGAAAGCATCTTCTAAAGACATATTATAGCGTTGTGAATGGGTGAATGCAGCATGACATGGTTTACATAACACCTCAAGATCTTCGTGTTTAACTCCGAGAATACTCATTGTAAAAGGTAACACATCTTCTAAGGTTTGCAATTGATTTTCACCTTTTCGGTGGTTTATCTCTATATCACCTAACTTAAATTTACTCTTACAACATTCACATTCTATCAACCACTTAGTTCGTGTAGAGTCATCCATATCTGGTATCGTTCTATCATAGATCAATGCAAGCTTACTTGGATGCTTGAGCCATACCTGCCTAATAGCTGAACGTATCTGTGTGCATAGTTTCTTTTCATCCATACTGCCATCTTCGTTGAGATGCTTCCACAAATCCTTACGTTTCTTTTCTCGTTTATCTAGATCACTCTTAGATGGTTTAGTCACTACAACAACCCCGCATCTTTTAATGACAACATTTCTTCTACAGACATCATAGATTTTAGTTTGGTAATTTTATCTAATGGATCTGGTGCAAACTCCAACACTTCAGGGACTTCTTTGTATCGTAGATTAGGCCACATGGTTAACATCATACCATCCATATCTTGAAGTTCTCCAGTAGCTTCGTCGTACTTTAAAATAACTTCTTTCATTTATTTCTCCATTATTTCCAGTAATATATCCATTCAAGTCTGTACGGGTTTATACTATCTGAATCTTTCCATGTAACTGGTTTAGTATTACATTGACCTTCATCGACAAAATTCAAAGTATCTTTAAGTGCAATAATTACAGAAGTAAGATCGTAATCTGTAATAGGAGTTACTTCTGACAAAAGCATTCCACTACAACAAGCTACCCAACTACCAAACTCCTGCTCCATATTAATTTTACGAACTAAATCTTTACGAGATTTCTCGTCTGGATAAAGATATTCTAAAGCTTCTTTTAATTTTCGTTGGTGATACCTCTTTAAATTATAATCATACATCAACTCACCTCACAAACTTTAGTATTGCCCTCTTCCACATCATCAGGATGAATTGCTTCTGACATATATTCATCCACATCCTCTGTATAAGTAGCGGAAACCTGTCCCGCAGTCATATGCACTTGTCCGTGGTCAGCATAAATCTTTACAGGTAAATCACCATATTCATCTTTGAAATCTTCCAACTCCATGATTAATTCTGATACTTTCATTTATTTCTCCTCTGCACCTAAGTAATCATCTACTGTATTTTCAAATACTTCAATAATTTCAAAGTTACCTCTCTCACATTCAAACGTAACTAAATCTTCGATACCTTCTAATTTACCGTGAAACACACCATCCTCTGGAGAATACCTAATAGTGGTTGTGGACCCTTTGTACTTTAGTTGCATGATTATTTCTCCAACATACTTAAATTACCTTCCAATTCATCAACCACTTTAGAAACCTCTTCCATACGTTCTACAAGTTTAGGTTTCGCCAGAGATTTGTAAGATTTAGTTAACTCTTTAATGATACTCATAGTAGTTTTACACACTTCTAAGTTTTCAACAAGACTTTCTGTATCAACCTCTGTTTCACCATACTTAATCTCTTTTGTGTAATCAACACCAATTGATGACAAGTATTTACGTAAGCAAGGAATCTCTCCAAAATAGTTTCTCATCTTCACAAGGACATAACATTGTTGCATATAATCCAACCATGTCCAGTTTTGGTCTTCTCCATGAACATCTTTAAACTGATAATTCTTATCAAAACCGTAATACTGCTGATAACAGAAGATTGCACGTTCCCACATTTCTTGGATCGTCTTGCTCCCTTCTAAAAGCTTCTCTGCTGTTGCTTTAGAAACACCATTCGCTTTACGTAATCCAAAATATTTGGTTGTAGATTCAGTTAGTGTGGGTAAACCTTCGATGGTGTCTGTAGGATCTCCTGATATCGTTTGCGAGACTAATGTTTTTTCACAGTAAAATTTATCATGTGAAATCCATCCCTCATCCCACTTATCAAAGTTTTTATGGTCAATATAAACCTGAGAAACGTCTTTGTCACAAAAGGTTGCACAAGCTGTCCACTTAGATCGATCTTCTCCATAAAGAGCTTCTTGTTGCTTCGCGATATACTGAATATGGTCTTCAGCTTCTTCATTGTCGGTCCACCAAATCTTGTTTTTATAGGTTTCTGTAATACGATCTTTAAATTCTTGGAAATAAATTGGTTTTTCCCCTCGACTAGATTTATATCTGACTGTTTTAGATTCATAATCACGATAGTTACCGTTACCAGATGACATACACAAGGTATAATCCTCTGATTCCATATTATCTTTAACACCTTTAATATTTGAGGAAAAAACCATCTCAGCGGTTTTAAAAGCATCTTCAAGGTTTTCGAATTCAGAAGATAATCTTGCTTTCGATAGAACTTCAAAATCATCAATACAGAAAGTTGGTGCATTTTTCATTTCCTGATCATGATTTTTCCAAGCTAACCACTTGTAAGGTATCTTCACTTTCTTTCCGTTCACTTCAATCTGTTTTTCTCTTACATTGTTTGAAATATCATCTTCTGTTAAATCTATAATACTATTTCCTCTTACACCAAAGGATGTTCTATTTCTAAACTCCATAGAGCGCCCAGATTTAATATGTCGTACTTCAATATAATCTTCTTGGATAAGTTTGGAACACCTAACTACAAAGGTATCACTGTCCACATAACACATTTTGAAACGTTTTGGTTTAGTATTCTCTTCTACGCTATCTGTGTTAGCGGAGAACCCTCTGTTTTCAAACTTCATTAATCTTCCTCATATTTAAATTCATAATTACTAAGTTTATCATAGATATCTTTAGGTAATGTATCTTTATACCTTTCTACTACCTCCCTCACCGATCTGGTTTTACTTTCAGAGTAGAAATTTTTAACATCCTCTATAAC
>Ga0194138_10000430_pt1 | contig 20263 bp, 24 predicted proteins | sample TARM_MetaG_T2_14_FD_134022 | JGI IMG/M metagenome (GOLD analysis project Ga0194138, IMG submission 134022) | Freshwater microbial communities from Pennsylvania, USA, analyzing microbe dynamics in response to fracking - TARM_MetaG_T2_14 (version 2) | ecosystem: Environmental > Aquatic >...
AAAAATATGGTATTGAGCATATAGCTCGAGCATCCATATAGAGAATGAGCCGTGGGGAGCACGGTGATAGTCTGTTTATGCTGTATCCAGTGGGATGCTCGAGCAGAAACACCCACCTCAAGCGTTTTTGTCCTGCTGGGCAAAAATGATAGGTGGCGTGAGTCTTCATAATAGTTCAAATTGCTAAAATAGAAAAGTTGTTTTCAAGAATTAGCTGAAAGTCTTCTCAAAGAAAATGATTGCATAAATATATTGACATAAAGAATTTTTGATGTTATAATATATATATAATCAATTAAAAAACATTTTAAAAAAGGGGAAATGATAAATGAAAAACGTAGAATTCACAAGTAAAGCTAAAGAAAACCCAGTTGAACTTAAAGATGACTTATATTATGTTGTGGTAAAAGTTGACAAAGAAAATGTAAAAATGAGTGAAAAATTCCTTAAACAACTTGAAAATGAAAATAAATATGGTATGTATGTAGGAATTGTAACTACAAAACAAAGTGGCCCCTTTGAAATGGATGAATTCCCAATTTACGGGCGCACAGACAAATATGAACTTAAACATTTAAAGTCAACAAAAGAAGAAGCAATCAAAAAGGACTTAAGAGACAAGGGATTGGGTCTACTAAGTCGCCTAAAATAACCACAACTTATTATGTGAAGTTTTATCATTTCGTCGCGACAGCCTAAATCTCTATTATCCTGGCTTACTTTTAGTTAACTTTGTATACTTCAATAGTTAGCTAAGTAAAAAACAAGTAAGCAATCACAACTTAAGTATACTTGGTCAACTTTTCTTAGTTGACTTTGGTATACTTTTTGTTGTCTTTTTAGATTGTAATGATTTAGGCTTGTTGAATGTTCTTTAATTATTTATTTAAATGTAAAATTTTCAATAGAAAATCTTAAAGTTAAATTTATTCAATGAAGAAAAATGTTATCTATCTATTCGTAGGTGCCTTTCCTACGAATAAGTTGGGGTTGGTCTGGAGGGGAATTCTTTAATTCCCCTACCCAGGGTTTTAATTAAAGATACATGCTCTGATTAAAGTTTATTGAAAATTTAAGAAAGTAAAAAACATTCCTTCTATGTGAAAATCTTGCATGAATTTTCATTTGTGAAAAAAAGCAAATATTATATATAATATTTGGTCAAATGCAATTGTTTGAGATTATATATACATATATATTTATGTTGTTTTGATTTTTTTACAGATATAAACAAAATAGCCTGTTCTATATGAAGGTGAAAATCTTGTGCTGATTTGAATTAAAGAGCTTACTCTAAAAGCAAAAAAAATGTTACATTTTTCTACGCTTCCTATTTTTATTAAAAAAGTGTAACACTTAATAAGTATACTTAGTTAACTAAAAACAAAAAAGAATATTATATGTTATGGAGGACGCGACAAAATATATATAGAATAAATTGTCATTTCTCGCAAGTAAAATGGTAGGTCTTCATTTCAAAAAGCTCATGAAATAATCAATTTTTCTGAAAAAACAACAAGATAATTATATGAAATAGTATAATATTATTGATAGTAAAATCCATTAATAAGGAGACATAATATTGTGAAAAATAATTATAACAGAAAGTTGAATGTTCAGACTTCAAAAAGCCTTAGAGAAAAATCAAATAAAGAAAGAGAAGAATTGTCTAAAAAATTCTATCTTGGAGAAATCATAAAAAAAGAAAAACCTAAATTTGGAGATAATAATTTAATTTTGGCTCCTGTAGGGTCAGGAAAATCTTTTTTTATAGAGGAAAACTTAATTCCTGAAAATTATAGTGGAAAAATACTTTATTTAACTTCAAACTCTTCTTTAAAAGATTCTTTAGCTCCCAACAATAATGAATTGAGAGAAGAGTTTGCAAAGAATAATAAGTCAAAAGGCTTTTTTACTTCAGAAAACAAAAAAAGATATGGTGATGTTCCTTATGGAGTGCATGTTATGACTTATCATGAATTTGGGCTCCGGATATATTCTCCACATCAGACTTTTACTGAAAATATTGACTTGATTTTTTGTGATGAAATACATTCTCTTCCTATATTTACACAATATGGTGGTCATGGAGAGCTTTTGTTAGCATTGAACTGGTTATTTCAAAAACATGAAGGTAAAACAATATATTATTTTACAGCAACAAAAGAAAGTATTGAAAAATTAGAGGAAAAAGCACCAGGTTATTTAAGTAAAACTTTGATTTTTGATTATTTAAATCACCCAGAGATAAGAAAATATCAAGTAAAATCAACTTACTATATAAGCAATAGTTTCCAATTAAGAGTTCATTTAAAAGCTAAACTCGAGTATATAAAAAACAATCATCATAAAGGTTTAGCTTTTACTAGAAAAATTGAAAGTCAAAAGAGAATCAAAGAAATTGCTGAAGAAGAAGGATACAACCCTATAACTTTATGGTCTATAAACAATGAAGAGAATCCAATGAATGAAGAGCAATTAAAAGTTAGAGATTATATTCTTAACACTGGGAATATACCAGAACCTTACAATTTACTCATTATAAATGGATCTATGCAAGAAGGATGGAACTTATTTGATAACAAAGTTGAGTTTGCAATATTAGATACTCTAGACGAAATAGAAAGAGTACAAGCTCTTGGCAGAATAAGAAAAGATATAGATTTTCTATTGCTTAAGGTCACAAGTGATGATAATAGACTTAATGTCATTAAAATAAAAGAAGAGTTCTTAAATAAATCTCTAACTACTGAAGACAAATCATTGTTGTTAAAAGATCTCAACATTAAAGATAAAAATGATAATATTATTAAATGGCCTACTGCAAAAAAAATGATATCTAAATCAGGATATAATATTGATGACAGAGTAATAAGAATAAATGATGAAACAAAAAGAGTAAGTATATTAACATTAATCAAAGATATTAAATGAGAAAAACAGTGTTACACAATGTTACAAAACAGAAAATTTTAGGAACCCTAAAATTTTGTGACACTCCACAAAAAAATGTAACAAATCTTTTCTAACCTAATTATACATCACTAACTATCTTCATAATTATTTTATATTCTGAATTGAATGAATATTATTATTATTGTAGGTGGGGAGAAAAATAGATTCTAAAACGGACAAAAAAATAAAATGTAATTATAGAAATAAAAAAGAACCCCTTTCGAGGGTTCTTTTTGCTTATACACAACTATTTAGAAGGTATATACTTATAAATAACAATACATCAACGTTCACTGCCTCGAACTCGTACCCATTAAAGTGCGTACTTAGGAGCTACCCAAGATTGCTTAAGTTAACCGGTGGCCCAGAATTCCCAAATCCTCTCCGTTCACAATGCGCATTTGCTAATAGAAGCCCCAATGGGGATTGCCCAATGATGTATTGTTATTTATAATTATATTATAACACAACATATAATGAATGTCAACTATTATTTTAATTTTTTTTAAAATTTAGTGGAAGTTATCTTAAGAATTATTTGATATTCTGAATTGAATGATTGAACTAATATTATTATAATTGTAGGGAGGGAGAAAAATGGACTCTAAAAAAGGACCAAAAAGAAAATGTGATTCTTGTAAGCATGTTTTCTATGTTATCTCTAATAAAGAAACAAAATGCCCGAATTGCAAAAAATATTCAACAGAAAAAATCTAAACTGCAAAATTAGAAAACTAAGTTTACTCTAAATCTAAGCTTACTCTAAATTCACCTAAGACATTCAAATTCATTATTTTTGAATGTCTTTTTTTGTGCAAAAATTTAATTTTAAACCACAAATGATATTCTAAAACGCAATGAAATATTTGTAAACTAAAGCAAGCTGAAGAAAACTATCAACTACACAAAAGAAAATGAGGTGATTACTATCGGTTTCTTTGATAATAACAGAGCTGCTGTGGCAAACCATGTTTACAATGATAGCGTTAAGCCAACTCTTAGTGAAAAAGACGGGTTTACTCACGTTGTCATGATTAACAGCTTTAGTAAGTGGATTAATCAAAATTTTGAATGTGAAAATAAGTACACAAAACAAATTGACGAGATTCTAGTTTCCATGCAAAAAGATGGATATGAAATATTAGATGTGAAATTCAACAGTGTCCAAAATCAAGGGCTAACTAAGCAAATGGAAGGATTCCATACGCTTATTACTTACAAATAACTTATATATAAAAACTTTATTCTGTATTGTTGGTATAATAATCTTAAGTATTATCTAAAAAGAAAAGATTAGAAGGTATTTGAAAATAGTAAAAGATGGAGGTCTAGGTTCAATAATGAGAAATGGTAATTTAATAGATTCAAGAAAAGCAAAAAATGATGAGTTTTATACTCAACTTGATACTATTGAACAAGAAATAATGCATTATAGAGAACATTTCAAGGGGAAAACTGTCTATCTAAACTGTGATGACCCAAGGAAAAGTAATTTCTTCCACTATTTCTCTTGTAATTTTGAAAACTTAGGACTCAAAAAACTTATTGCCAGTTGCTATAAAAGTCAAGATTACAATCTTTTCACTCGTGATGTAAATGATAAAGCTGTGTGGATTGAATATAATGGAGAAAAAGATATGGAACATGTCCCAAAAGCTGAAGATATTGGACTTAATTATTTTGAAGGAGATGGTGACTTTAGGTCTGAAGAAAGTATTGAATTGCTTAAAGAGTCAGATATTGTGGTGACTAACCCTCCTTTTAGTTTATTTAGAGAATTTATTGCTCTAATGATGAAATATGATAAGAAGTTTCTAATATTAGGGAGTATGAATGCTATTACTTACAGAGAAGTTTTTCCTCACATTAAAGAGAATAAACTTTGGCCTGGAATTCTGTTTAATAAGAATGTTCAATTTGAAATCCCTAATCATTATGACACAACAAAGTCAATTATGAAAGAAGGAAAAAATCTAATAAAAGTGTCAGGAATTTCTTGGTGGACAAATTTAGAATATTCCAAAAGAAAACAAGATATTACTCTTTTTAAAGAATATAAAGGAAACGAAGAAAATTACCCTAAATATGATAACTATAACGCTATCAATGTTGATAAAGTTTCTGATATCCCTAAAGATTATAAGGGAATAGTAGGAACTCCTATCACATTTATTGGACAATGGAATCCAGAACAGTTTGAGTTGTTAGGCAGTAGAAGATGGGCTAAGTCTAAATATCTTTTAGAACATTATACGGGACATGTAATCCCTCCTGAAAATGATAGAAAAACATTTATCAATGGTAAAGAAACATATGACAGAATATTCATTCAAAACAAATATCTTAATCCTGAAATATATACAACTGATAACAAATAAAGATTCAAAAAGTCAGTGAAATAACAAAATATTTTTTACCAGTGAAAAAATGCAAAGTTGTCTCAGTTGCTCATAATAGGGTATAATACAATTAACAAGTACGCTGATATTGATAATAGTGAGCCAGTTAACTAGGAGGACAAAGATGACTGAGAAATTTAATGATGAACAAAAATTACAAGTTAAGAGTAAAGAACGAGTAAAAGACTTTGGAGAGGTATTTACTAATCAACGAGAAGTAAACACTATGCTTGACTTAGTAATGGACGAGTCTTATAGGGTAGACTCTCGCTTTCTTGAGCCAGCCTGTGGTAACGGTAATTTTTTAGTAACTATTCTTGAAAGAAAGTTAGAAACTGTAGAAAAAGAGCACTCAGCTATCCAGGCGGACTTTGAAAAGCAAGCCTTGGTCGCTGTGTCGACTATATACGCCATTGACATACAGGAAGACAATTGTCAAGAATCAAGACAGCGCATGTTTGAAATTGTTGAGAATGCTTATAATAAAGCGTACCCAGAAAGCCAAAATGACTACTTCCTTAATGTTGTTAAACATCTGTTAGATAAAAACATCATTCATGGTGATGGGTTAACTGGCTTACGTGAGGAAACTGATGGCGACCCAATTGTGTTCTCAGAATGGATATTTGATTATGAGGATTTAAAGGTTAAGGAGTTTACAATGAATGACATGGTTGCTCATGGTAAACGAGAAGCAATGAATGAGAAGAATGTTAAGGCTCAAAACAACAGTTTATTCAATCTAGGTGGAGTTGTTGCTAAAAAGGAAGAGCTTAAGCCAATCAATGAGTACAAGATAGAAAACTATAAAGAGGTGTTTTAATTGTCAATTATATATAAAAACTACAATCCCGACATACTAGAAACAATTGCAAACTTATCAAACGACGAGGTGTTTACGCCACCTAAGCTTGCTAATGAAATCCTAGACTTACTTCCTAAAGAAGTCTGGTCAGATAGCTCAATCACTTTCTTAGACCCTGCAGTTAAAACAGGAATCTTTCTTCGTGAGATTGCAAGTCGTTTAATAGATGGGCTAGCTGAGGAAATCCCAGACCTCCAAGAACGCGTAAATCACATATTGACTAAGCAAGTGTTTGGAATCGGGATTACTGAGCTTACTACATTGATGGCTAGGCGGACTGTTTACTGCTCCACGACTGCTAATGGAGAGTTCTCTATATGTACTGAATTTGATGATGATAAAGGGAATATTATCTTCCCAAAAACTGAGCACACATGGGATAAGAATGGTAGATGTAAATTTTGTGGAGCCAATAAAGATAGTTATGGTGGTGGAGCTGACAGAGAGAGCTATGCTTACCCATTTATACATGATAACTTTGAAAAGGAGTTCGGAAATATGAAATTTGATGTAATTATAGGGAATCCTCCTTACCAAATTGGAGATGGAGGTGGAACAGGAGATAGTGCAAGACCTATATATAACAACTTCATTAAGAAAGCTAAGGAGATGAATCCAAAGTATATTTCTATGATTATACCAAGCAGATGGATGAAGGGTGGTAAAGGTTTAAATAGCTTTAGAAAAGTCATGATAAATGACAAAAGAATAAGTCACATATCAGACTATCAAAATGCTAAAGATCTTTTTCCTACAATAGACTTAGATGGTGGAGTTTGCTATTTCTTATGGGACAAGAAACATAATTCTAAATTAAACTACATTTACCATGACACGAAAGGTGCTGTTCTTAAGTCAGATAGATTCTTGAAGAATAAATATACAAGTACAGTATTGAGAGATTATAGACAATTATCAATTGTAGAAAAAACAACAGGGAAAAAGAGCTTTGAAGAGATAGTATCCTTCAGAAATCCTTTTGGATTCAGCTCTGATTTATTTAATAACCCTGAAAGATATAAGGATGTTTCATTTAAAGATGAAAAAGAAGATGGTTATTCTATAGTATATGGTGTTGAAGGAAGTAAAGGAGGTTCTAAAAGAGTTTATAAATATATAAATAATAGCAGTATCACTAAGGGGAAATGTAGTGTTGACAAATATAAACTATTCTTTTCAAAGGCTTATATGACAACTGCCACTGTTCCTCCGGAAATTATAGAGGGAGTTCCTGGAACATTATCTACTGAAACATTTTTAAAAATAGGAGACTTCAATACTGAAAGTGAAATGAATAACTGTTTAGACTATATAAGAACAAAATTCTTTAGAGCACTGCTATTTTATAACAGACATTCGTTAAATATATCTAAGAGCTCATTTGAACTTGTTCCTCTTCAAGATTTCAGTAAGTCATGGACAGACGAGGAATTGTATAAGAAATATAAGTTAACACAGGAAGAAATAGATTACATTGAAGACAATATTGACCCAATGGAGTAGCAAGTAATAAGATAATAAAGATATAAGCTAACCTGTTATCAAAAATGATTGAAAGGAGGTGAATATATATGAGTAAAAAGAAAAAAGATATGTATATAATGCTTAATTCAATAAATGAATCATTAGAAAAAGGAGAGGAAGCATTAAGTGAAGATGTTATTATCACCTATGAAAGTATTGGATTAAGTAAAGAGTATGGTGGAAAGATACTGAAGGAACTTGTAGATAATGGCTTTGTTGAAGGGTTTAAAGAAATAGAAACAAATGGAGCACCATTTCCATACTTCAGAAAGCTCAAAAATCAATCAGTGACATTAAGGGGGATAGATTTTCTAGAAGAAAATTCTTCTCTAAGTAAGTTTTTGAGTAAAACAAAGGCTTTTAAAGACTCAACTCCATTCCTTTAAACAATTTATAAGATGACAAAAATAGTTAAATAGTAGAGGACAATAGCTATTTAAAGGTTTACTGGCTGTCTTCCAGTAAACCTTTAAATATATACAAAGTAAAAGTACTCAACCCTTTGTTAATTCAACCATCAACTGATATTCCCATAAAAGAAGGTCTATAGTAAAGGAGAATGATTATGGACAAGTTAACAACGCCAACTAGGAAAACTTACCCGCAAATTTACGTCTTTGAAGACAAACACGAACCCGGTTGGCTCAAGGTTGGCGAGACAACAAAAGAGAACGCAGAGGACAGAGTACGCCAGCAATTCAATACAAGATTACAACTAGACAAAAACCCTTACATATTACATCATGTAGAGGATGCAGTTGACATAGATGGCCAAGTGTTCAGAGACCACGATGTTCATAAGGTTCTCACAGACAAAGGAATCATTAAACGTGGAGAATTCTTTAAGACAGACATCGGGACAGTAAAGTCAGCTATTATGTCAGTTAAAGAAAAGAAAGACCTAAACAATAGATACCAAACTTTCAGTATGCGTGATGAGCAGGCTGAAGCTGTCAGGATGACTAAAGACTACTTTAATAAGACTAAGGCTGATAAACCTGAATTCTTATGGAACGCTAAAATGAGATTCGGGAAAACTTTTGCTTCCTATCAGCTAGCAAAAAATATGAACTTAAAGAAAGTGTTAGTCCTGACTTATAAACCTGCTGTAGAGAGCTCATGGAAAGAAGACCTGCTTTCTCACGTAGACTTCATGAACTGGCAGTTTATTAGCAGGCATGAAGGCAATCTATCACAACTAGACAAAACGAAGCCATTCGTCTATTTCGCGTCTTTCCAGGATATCTTAGGAACACAAGATAGTGGGGACATCAAAAAGCACAATGAGTGGGTACATGAAGAAGAATGGGATTTAATCATTCAAGATGAATACCACTATGGTGCTTGGAGAGATAATGTAAAGGAGTTGCTAGATTCTGACAATCAAGATGACATATTGGGTCCTGAGCACGATCCAGAAGAAGTAGTAGAAACGATTGATGGGAAATACTTTTTATATTTATCAGGAACTCCATTCAGAGCAATCAATTCTGGTGAGTTTTCTGATGACCAAGTATTCAACTGGACATATGCAGATGAGCAGCGTGCTAAGGCTGCCTACGAAGGAGAAGATAACCCTTACGCATCTCTTCCTGAAATGAATATTTTGAGTTATCAGTTACCTCAAAAACTTAAAAATGTTACAATAAGAGGGGAATTTGATGAATTTAACCTGTCATATTTTTTCAGAGCCGAAGGTGAAGAAGATGAGGCTAAGTTTATCAATGAGGCTGAAGTTCAGAAATGGCTAGATTTAATAGAGGGTAAAATAAATGATGAAGATGACATTACTAATGACCTTATAAGAAAAAGAGAAAACATGCAAGCTCAGTTCCCACTTTCAAAGAGTGCTGGAATTTACAAGGAATTAAATCACATGTTATGGTTGTTACCTAACGTGGCATCCTGCTTCGCCATGGAAAAATTGTTGAAGAAACCTGACAATAAATTCTATAAAGACTACGAGGTAGTAGTTGCTGCAGGTTCTCGAGGTGGCTCAGGTGCTGACGCTCTCACACCATTAAATGAAGCAATTGGAGATGACCCTTTGAAATCTAAGACAATCACACTCACTTGTGGAAAGCTAACAACAGGAGTAACGGTTAAGCCATGGACAGGAATTTTCATGCTAAGAACACTTAGAAGCCCAGAGTCATATTTTCAAGCTGCCTTTAGGGTTCAGTCTCCTTGGGTAATCAAAGAACCTGGCAAAGAGCCTATAATTCAAAAGAAAAGATGTTTTGTATTTGATTTTGACCCTAATAGAGCATTAGAACAGATAGCAACATATGCAAGCAATCTGGATACAAGAGATGTCACTCGGGAAGTTAAGATAGCTGAGTTTATCAAGTTCCTTCCAATACTTGCTTATGATGGTTTTTCAATGGAAGAGATTGATGCTGCTGGATTGATTGACATTTCTATTGGCCAAACAACATCAACGTTACTTGCAAAAGGTTGGAACAATGCACTCCTAGTTAACGTAGACAACCAGACATTAACTAAAATGGTTGATAATGAAAAAGCTATGGAAATAGTTAATTCGATAGAGAGTTTCAGGCGAAAGAAAGATGATAAGGTCAACAAGACAATAATAAGTCACACTAAGTCAATTAAGACATTGAGAACAAAGAGCAAGTCTGATGACGGTTTAACAGCTGATGAAAAGAAAACATTGTCTAAGGAACAAAGAGACTATAATAAGAAAAGGCAATTAGTGAGAGAGAAATTGCAAACTTTAGCAACTAGAATACCTTTGTTTATGTACTTGACTGACTTTAGAGAAGAAAAGCTTACTGATGTTATCACAAAATTAGAACCAGAATTATTCAAAAAGGTTACTGGGCTTAGTATAGAGGACTTTGAACTTCTTTTAGAGCTAGGGTTATTTAATTCAGAATTGATGAACGATGTTGTGTATAAATTCAGAAATTATGAAGAATCATCAATGAGTTATTCTGGAATCAATAGACATGCTGGTGATAAGATAGCAGGGTTCGATACTGTTGAAGAAAATAAGTCATACAAGAAAAAGGTATTCACTCCTAAACAGGGCAGACTTAGAGGTTCCAAGGTTTACCTAGAAAACGGAGTGTACAAGCTGCCTCGTTATTCAAAGGTTATAAGAAAGATGAGATTTGAGACAACAATAAACGAGATGGAGTTTGCTACTTTAATTGAGGCTGCTGTATTCATTTCGGGTAATAACAATTCAGACGAAACATTCTTCATGGATTATCCTGGAGTACTGAGCAAACATAGACAACATTAAATCAATTTATTTGAGTGATTACCATCTCCTTAGCTTAATAAGATTAAGAATGTTTATGCAAGAAAGTGTTGATTAGATGATATTTGTAAATGACAATACAAAAAGGAGAATATAAATGGTAAACAAGAATTTAAGTCGAGCTAGGAAAGAAAAGAATGACGAGTCTTCATAATCAATTGTCAACTATAGAAAATGAAGTAACTGCTCAAGAAAATTGTCAAATGTTATGTAAGTCATGTAACAGAAGAAAATCTAATAAGTAGGAGGTAACATTATGTACAAAATTAACAATTTAGAAAACAACAAAAACATTGAGGTAAAGAAAGAATTAGGATCTTTCAAGGTGTTAGAGCATGAAAAGGATCTAAGTGTTAACCATGGGGAAGCTCAGAACGCTTATTATCAATCATTAATGAATGTGAGAAGAAGACAACTGATGTGTGATGTTTCATTGTCTGATGTGGTTGTCCAAGCCGGAGCTATGCAATGGATGGCAGGAAACGTAAAAGCAACAACGGGAATTAAGGGTGCAGGAGATTTGATTAGCAAAGCTTTCAAAGCTAAAGCATCTAATGAGTCTATCATTAAACCAGAATATACTGGTGATGGAACATTGATGTTAGAGCCCACTTACAAACATATTATCCTTATAGACACAAGAGAATGGAATGGTTCAGTTGTTTTAGAGGATGGGCTTTTCTTAGCTAACGAATCAAGCCTAAACTATCAAATAAGAAGGAGATCTAATCTTTCTTCTGCACTTGCAGGAAATGAAGGATTATTCAATTTAGCTTTACATGGACAAGGTGTTGTTGCATTAGAATCTCCTGTTCCAAAAGAAGAGTTAATTGAAGTACACTTAGAAAATGATGTTTTGAAAATTGATGGAAATATGGCTATTGCATGGTCTGACACATTAGAATTCACTGTAGAAAGAGCAGGCAAAAGTTTACTTGGTTCTGCAGCTTCCGGAGAAGGCTTAGTCAACGTATATAGAGGCTCTGGGAAAGTATTGCTTTCTCCTGTACCATGAACTCTTGCTTTATCTGAAAATGTAAACTCAGAAAACAATGGAAACTCAGTAAGAGATAACAAAAGAAAAGTTAACAGTGAAAATGATTTTCTTAATGAAGGAATCAATATGATTTCTGATTATTTGAAAGATTAATAATGATATGATTGTGAAGTTCACTTTGTAATCATAGTTTTTCTAAAGGACCTCTTTTTAGGGGTCCTTTTTTTGGTAGAAGGTTGACTAACTAATATAAACATGTTATAATTAACTTATAAACAAATCATATAGGAGGGGTTAATTATGGAAAGAAAATATGCTGAATTACAAAACCAAATGGAAGGCTTAAAACTTGCACTATCTAAAATTGAAGTAGGAATGGAAATGAATAAACCTTCAATTCTAAAAAGAGAACTCCACTACATGGAAGAAAAATTCAATAGAATAAAAGAAGAACTTATTATTATCAATAATAATGAGAAATAGAACTTAACATTGAGCATACTAAGTCAGCAAAAGTCCTCTTGTGATAGAGGGCTTTTTATTTAACAGCATATTGCTTTTTAGATAAATCCACCTCTTTTGTGATATTATAAAAGGCACATTTTTAGTGCTATCATATCACATAGGAGGTTTTTTTATGAAAAGGAAAAGGAAAATGAAAGGCTTTACATTAATTGAATTACTGGTGGTCATTGCAGTACTTGGAATCTTAGTTCTCTTAGCTGCCCCTAGATTTCTTGGATATACTAAGGATGCTAACGTTGCAACTATGCAAGCTGATGCTAAAGTATTATCAAACGCTGCTTTAGTTTACAATGTAGAAGAAGAAAACTGGCCAGTAGAAGATGGAACTTCACCATTAAAAGAAATCACTATTAATCAAGGTGAATCTGATGAAATGCAATTAGACGTTTACCCAATGAGTAAAAGCTTGCTTAGTAGTCAAATTCAAAACATCAAAGGAGATTTTGATGATTATGGAATTATTAAAGATGGAGAAAAAGGAGGAACAGTCTATCATTTGGAAGGAATTGAAGATAGAGAAGGAGTTGTATATTATGGAACAGAACTGAATAACAAGGAGGACTCAGTTGACCTAGAAGACAACCCTTATGCAGGTTATACTGTTCTGACTGAATCTAATTTTGTTCCACGTGGAAAATATAACAAACTTGTTTATAATGGATCTTCAAGCAAAGTAATTATTCCAGGAGAATTTCTTGAAGATGGACTTTTTAGCTATGCCCTTGTTGATGATGATGTAAGTATAACACATGTAAAATTCCCTGATACACTAAATAAAATAGGAGTTGGAAATTTCCAAAATAGCGCTTTAGAGTTGATAGATATTCCATCAAATGTGGAAATTCCAAATCCTGCTTTTGCTGGAGGAACCATAAGATCTATGGGGGAACATAGATATGAATTCTATGAAGCATATATGAATGGTGGACAAGAAGCAGGAGTTTATGTGTGGAATGGAAATGCTTATGAAAAACAGTAAGATATTTAATATTAAAAAATTTAAAGAGACTCCTAAATAGGGGTCTCTTTTTTGTCTACAATTAATGTTAAACTTGGATTTAGTGAGAAAAAGAATCCTTCATGATTGATAGTAAGCAAGAGTTCTTCTAGTGAAACATCTTCTTTTTCTCTTCTGCAAAAGTATCTCATGCGTTTCTCGAGCCCATAATAAGAATAGTTTTCTTTAGTTGACCCAGGGAAGAATATATACATAGGTTTTTCTATGTATATGTGTTTTTCTAATATTACTTTATTTTGAGTATCTAAAGTAAACTCGCCACCTTTGTTTTCTCTTCCTCCGACAATCAAAGTCAATATCATATTGTTCTCTCCTTTTTACTCCAACATTTTTTTTACTTTATTAAATGTTATTTTTTTTACAATCAATATGTTTCTTTGTTCTTTCATTACAGGAAGAACAATGTCATCATTTTCTTTCTCTAATCTTTCAACTTTTGTTTCTACCTCACTTAGTTTGCTTTTGATTTTTTCAAGATTACTATCTACCCATAATTTCAAATTGTGTAACTTTTCTTCTGAGTTCATGTTTTTACCTCCTATTTGTTCATTTGTTGTAAAACAATTATATCACAGGCAAAGATGATTTGTCAATGTTTTTATATAATTATGTTTTGTTTTAGTGATATTTTATTAAGCCTATACTATCAAAGAAAAGGAGGGAAATGAAATGAAATTAAAAAGAAATAATAAAGGATTTACATTAGTAGAACTATTAATAACTATAGCAGTGATTGCTATCTTAGTTTTTCTTGCAGCTCCAAGACTACTTGGTTATACAGATAAAGCAAAAATGTCTGAGATCACTACTAACACTCGTTCAATTCAAGACGCTGCAGAAAGATACTACCTTGACCATGATGAAACTGAATGGCCAAGACTTACTGACGAACCTTACACAGATGATGAAGTGAAAGCTTTTGCTGAAAAGATTTACGATATCACAGGAGAAGAAGTTAACTTAGACCCTGATGGAAATTACTATGATATTGACTTTGAAAAATTGAAACCATATATTGATGTTCCTGGTGAGAAAGCTAACTATATTCTTCAGAATCCTGTAGGGAAGGTTTACTTATTGTATAAGCCTACTACAGAAGCTTTGGGAAGACTTAACTCATTAGAGGAAGATTTAATAAATGGGGAAGACAAATATGTTCCTATAGCTAATGCAAATGAACTTCAAAAAATAGCTTTTAATAGCAATGATCTTCAGATTTTTGGAGAAGGGACTAAATGGGAAGGAAAATATGTGGGAAACTTGTCTTCAAATTTCATACAAGTAAAAGACATAGATTTATATTCAATTAGAAATTTTATTCCTATTGGAAATGTTTCAACTAAGTTCACAGGAGTATATAATGGAGGAAGATATAAAATAGAAAATCTAAATATAAATAAAACAGGAAGTTATATAGGATTATTTGGTTATGCAGAAAGATCTTATATAAAAAATGTTTTTCTTGAGAACGCTGAAGTTGAAGGTGGAAGTCATACAGGAGGGTTAGTTGGTTTTAATGTTCATGGAACAATTGACAACACATATTCTACAGGTAAAATAATAGGAAATGACAACTATGTAGGAGGTTTAGTTGGATATAATACAGGAAATGAGAGCATAATAAAAAATTCATATTCTGAAGCAGATGTTCATTCAAAAGAATGGTTCATAGGAGGACTTGTAGGGAGAAATTCAGCAAAAATTATGAATTCTTATTCTGTTGGATTTATTGATGGAGGAATATATACCGGAGGGTTAGTTGGACAAAGCACAGGCCAAGATTCTTTAGTAATTAATTCTTATTCTATGAGTAATGTTATAAGTACTGGTGGAGGCTCAGGAGGTCTTATTGGATACTTATATCAAGGAGAAATAATAAACTCTTATGCGACAGGAAAAGTAAATGGAGTAAGAGAAGGCGGTCTTACAGGAGATAATAGTGGACATGTGTATGATTCTTACTTTGACAAACAAACAGGTCTTTTAATATCTACTTCGGGAAAGGGATTAACTACTGATGAAATGAAAAGTTTAGTAAATCACAATTATTATTCTAATTGGGATAAATCAATATGGAAAATTGAACCAGGCTATTATCCAATATTAATTAACACTCCTATAAAACAATAAAACTCACAAAAAGAGGGGACTATGTTATATAGTCTCCTCTTTTCATTTGACAAGAGATCCATACCATGTTATAATATATTTACAAGGCTTTGCTAGCCAAGAAAACAAAGTAAACTCATATTACATATAAAAGAGAGGATGAATATGAAATGAAAATAATAATCACTAAAGAAATGATAGATGAGGCAGTCTTCAATACTAATGAAAAGTTAGAATTAGGAACACAAACTCAAAGAGTTTACAATCCTAAAGCTAAGCAAGGAACATATTATATGAATAATATTATAGGCGAACTTGGCGAACTAGTTTTCAAGAAAGCCTTATTGAATAATAATTATAAATTAGGGAAAGACTTAAGGCCATTTGGAACTTTCATGAATTCTGATATTTGTGACTTTATTACTTCTAAAACCGCACAATCAATAGACATAAAAACAGTAACTAAAGAGAACAATGAAAACTTAGTCTTGACTAAGAGACTTGTTGATTGGAAACCTTCAAGCCATTACGTGTTAATTCAATTATTGCCAACAGCAAAAGAAGTCTCTATTGATTCAATATATGATATAACACATGCTGTTATTCATGGCTTTGTTAGTTTTAAAGAATTAGAAAAAAGAGGAACAAAAAGAATTATGTACAATAAAGAAATATATTTCATAAGAAAAGAAAAACTTTCACCTGTTACTACACTTTTTGAAGAACATTTTTTCAAAGGATATGAAAAAATAAAAAAATATTATTCTCAAGGAAAAATAGAGTTCCATGTAGCTTCTCTTGAAAAAGGATCTCTAATAGAAAACAACAAAGATGTGGACATTGTTTCTTCAAAATATAATAACAAAGAAAGAAGAGATGGACATTATAACTTTTATAATATCTACCTCAAAGGAAGAAATAAAATAGTTTCATTTTCAATTCACAAAGATGAAATTAACTTAGCCTTATTGGCAAAATCTCTACTTACTGCCGAAGAAAGGGCAAGAGAGCTTAAGTATACTCTTGTTATCCCAGATTACATTGAACATCATTTGCCTAAAGAAGACAAATATAAGATAGTTAAACTTATAAGAGAAATGAAATGCAATCTTGAGTTTGATTGGTCAACAGAATATTACTAGAGACTACTGAAATTCAAATATTACTTTAGAGGGTGGTTATTATAGATCCATTATTCAAATTAATTTTGTTCTTAATTTTAGCTTTCATTTTACTAAAAATTCCTATTTTAGGAAAATACGTTTCTGTTATTAATACAATTTTTCATGAGTTTGGGCATGCTTTAGTTTCAAAGTTAACTGGAGGTCACATTGAAAAAATAGAACTGTTTCATAACAGTGAAGGAGTTGCATGGTCTAGTAATAGATTTTGGCTAGGAAGGGTTCTTACTGGGCTTGCTGGGTACCCTTTTGCAAGTGGGGTTTCATATTTGTTTTTATACTTGATTGACAAAGAGATGTATATGTATGTTCATATTATATTATTATCTGTAATCATTTTTAGTTTCATTTTCTGGATTAGAAATCTTTATGGATTGTTGTGGGCTATAACAATTATAGCATTATTGTTTTCTTTAGTTAACTTAGGGAATCCTTTGTTAACTGAAAATGTATTATTGTTGATAACTTCTATTATTATGGTTGAATCTATAGTTTCTTCTTTCACTATATTTGCGTTGAGTTTTAATCAACCCTTTGATGCTGGAGATGCTACATTGTTATGGAAGTCAGTAATATTAATTCCTGCACCAATATGGGGAGCATTATTTTTCATTCAAGCTGTTGTTATAGGGTGTTTAGGGATTAATATTTTCATGTAAAGGGTTGACATTAACTCAATTATAATTTATAATTAAAATATAATGAAATATTGAGGAGATGAAAAAATGTTTATAAAATTGACGCGTGATTTTGGAAACTCTAGTTTTTACATCAATGTGAATATGATAGAAACCATAAATAGAAAAGCAAAAGGTTCACTTGTAAAAACGGTTAATGATGCCGGTCGCGCACCTGACAGCTGTACTAGTATTGGACACTTTGTCAAAGAAACTCCGGAGCAGATAATTGAGATGATTAAGGAGATAGAGAAATGAAAATAACAGAAGTAAAAGTTAATTTTAATGGTGCCATCATGAAATATTTATTCGCGATAGAAAAAAATGAGTTTATTAAAATTTGGGACAATCATATTGGAGGAATCGGTCACTTTCAGTTCCCGGGATATGTAGAACATATTCACCCATTTGACCAGGCATTAATTATAATCAATCCAAGTCAGTGTGGTTCAATCGAAATATGTGAAAAGGAGATGGAGAAATGAAACAACGAAAAACAATTTTACTAATTATGGTGTTATTAACAATGGTATTGAGCGCATGTTCAGCGGCGGATACGGTGTCGAAAAATATAAGTAAGGACTCAGATGAGTTTAGAGTAATCAGACGTGTAGTGTTTTACAATTCGCTTACTGACACTTACATCATGGAAATGGTTGGTAACATCAGTGTGAACCTTGAACGAGACAACGTTATCGAAGTCATCGCAAAGGTTGGACCCGATAAATACCAAAAGCATTATCTAGGACTGAGCGACAATGTGACGTATACAGTCGAGCAGTTAGGTACGTCTGATGTGTCTGAGTATGATTATAAGATGATTTTTAAACCAGAGAAGATTATACCAATCGACTTTGAATATAAGAAAGGCGAGGAACCAATGGATGGGATTTAGAGATTAACAAAAAAGTAGAAGAAAATGTATATTTGATATAATGAAAAACAAAAGAAGGAGTAGATGAAAATGAGTACAATCAATATTATCTTTGAAAATGCAGAGTTCATTCAAATACCTGAAAGTTTCTTCACATACATCCACATTAGAAATATTGACGAAGAACATTATTTTGTGCAAGGTAATTGGCACATTTTGCCCGTAGCAAAAGATATAAGTTTCACAATAGAAATCCCCAAAGAGACAACATTAGAAAACTTAGTTGACTTAGCACAAGAAAATCGAGAGGCAAGAGATTCTGTAGGAGAACATGTCTATGGAGAGGATGGAAATTACAAAGGACACAATAATGTTGGAAAAAACATCTCTTCTCTTGAAAGGTTGCTTAGATTTAGTGATATTGCACAAATTGAAAGAGTTTCAGAAAATGACGGTATATTATTTCATTATTATGTCACTTATCCAGAAGAAAACAAAGGTGACAATGTAGCTCAAGAAACTAAAATTCAGGAGAAAAATGGAAAAGAATATATTGAAGTGAACATCAAGGAAGCTCAAGTTTACTAAGTCTGCTATATATTCATTTCTTACAATAAAAAACACCAATCTTAATGATTGGTGTTTTTTACATTTTATAGAGATTCAATTTTTTGTAATTGAAGCAGTTTGATATATTTCCATTCTTCATTTGTTACTTCCATAATCAATCCACAGTTTTTTAAGTTTGAGTCATCAAGATAGATTTTGTCAACTAAACCTACAAATTCTTCCCCATCATAAGTAGTTGCTTTCAATAATTTTCCTGTTGATTTTTCTAATTGGTCCTCAGTTAATTTTGTCTGATTTTGTTTGCCTACATTTTCCATAATTATCTCTCCTTCATATCATTTGACAAGTTAATTATAACATGAAAATTGTCTATTGTCAACTGTTAAGATTTTTTAATGTAAAAACACCAATCTTTAAGATTGGTGTTTTTTACATTTTATAGAGATTCAATTTTTTGTAATCGGCGCAGTTTGATATGTTTCCATTCTTCATTTGTTCCTTTCATAATCAATCCACAGTTTTCTAAGTTTGAGTAATCAAGGTAGACTTTGTCAACTAAGCCTACAAATTCTTTCCCATCATAAGTTACTTTCAATAATGTTCCTGTTAATTTTTCTAATTGTTCCTTAGTGAACTTGATTTCTTTTGTCTGATTTTGTTTGCCTGCATTTTCCATAATTATCTCTCCTTCATGTCATTTGATAAGTTAATTATAACATGTTATTTAAATTCTGTCAACTGTTAATATATTTTTATTGAAAAACTTTTGATGAAAAAATGAAAACTAAGACTTTCTTCATTTTGAAAGACAATTAATTCCAGAAAAATATATCAAAAGTATATTGACATAAAGAATTTTTGATGTTATAATATATATATAACAAAACAAAGGGAGAGATAATTATGACAAACTCAATGAAAATAGATATTAATAAAGAAACATTCGGATCTTTCTTCACTAAAATGAAAAAGATTTTTCTGCAAATGAAGATAAATTAGAATTAGGATATAATTGAAGCAGTTTAATACAGTTGACATTTATTGATGTAAACATAACTATATTGATAAATATTTGGTATAATACTTAAAAAGGGGGTTGCCTTATGGATTTAATATTAACAGCACATAAAATGAGAATATATCCTAATGATGAACAAATACAAATTATTGAAACAACATTCGGGGCAGCCCGACGTATGTTTAACTCACTACATGCTCAATTTGAGGAGCGTTCAAAAATGAGTACTGTAGAAAGAGAGAACCATATTTATAAAAATTAT
>Ga0194138_10000434_pt1 | contig 20163 bp, 23 predicted proteins | sample TARM_MetaG_T2_14_FD_134022 | JGI IMG/M metagenome (GOLD analysis project Ga0194138, IMG submission 134022) | Freshwater microbial communities from Pennsylvania, USA, analyzing microbe dynamics in response to fracking - TARM_MetaG_T2_14 (version 2) | ecosystem: Environmental > Aquatic >...
AAGAAGTAATTTGTTGATTTCAAAGGGTAAAAATGGAGGCGCGGGTCGGAATCGAACCGGCGTTAACGGAGTTGCAGTCCGCTGCATAACCACTCTGCCACCGCGCCGGAAAAGATCGAAGAGATCGGATCTTTGTGCTCTCAGGTGGGCATTGAGAGACTTGAAATTGGAGCGGGAAACGAGATTCGAACTCGCGACCCCAACCTTGGCAAGGTTGTGCTCTACCAACTGAGCTATTCCCGCTCTTTGTTTCCGGGGCATTGCCTCGTCAACGGCTGCGTATTCTACGGATTACGGTTCGGGCGTCAATAGTTTTTTATCAAGTTTCTGTTTTAAAGGACTTTGTGGGCAAAGTTTGGCCAATCTCTCAATCTCCGGGCGAACCACTCCATCGGGGACTGGCAGAGAGGCATTCGAGTCTCTAAGCTGATGGCTGGCCAGTTAAATCATTCATGGATTCAACACAACGTGCCCAGCTCCATTGCCGAACAACAGACCGATTCACATGCCTCTTCCGCTTTTCCGGGATCCGTGTCTCGCGAAGGTGGTGCCCTGCAGGTCAACGGAGACTGGCTGCTGAGCCACTACCGACAGCTGAAAACCACAACCACAGAGTTGGCAGCAACAGACCTTGCTGCACTGAAGATCGATTTATCCGGTCTGAACCGGATCGATACCGCCGGAGCTTCGCTGCTTTGTTCACTTTTGGGTCCGGAGCGCCTGCTGCAGGCCGCCTCTCGCCCCGATACCCTGCCGGAGGAAAAGACGGCTCTGATCTCAGCGGTCTGTAACGCAATGAAAGAGCAGCCCGCTTCAGGCCGGGCCACACCGTCACTGATCGAAAGCTTTGTGCTGGGTACAGGCGAAAAAGTGACGAGCATCTGCCGCCTGCTCTGGATCCTCACCGGCTTTATCGGCCAGACGCTCGCCACGCTGGCCTGGAATCTCCCCAGGCCCTGGCGCTGGCGCATGACCCCCTTCGTCGCGGCCATCCACGACACCGGCCTGAATGCCCTGCCCATCGTTGCGCTACTGACCTTTCTGGTTGGTGCTGTGGTCGCCTTTCTCGGGGCCACCGTGCTGGATAACTTTGGCGCAACCATTTACACGGTCAACCTGGTGGCTTTCTCGTTCCTCCGGGAGTTCGGGGTTTTGCTTGCAGCGATCCTGCTGGCCGGCCGGACCGCCAGCGCCTTCACGGCCCACATTGGCGCAATGAAGGTGAATGAGGAAATTGACGCCATTCGCACCCTCGGGCTTAACCCCATCGAATTGCTGGTGCTGCCCCGGGTAATGGCCATGATGGTGAGCCTGCCGATTCTTACCTTTGTGGGCATGCTTTCCGGGATGGTGGGCGGGGCCATGGTCTGCGCCATGGTTCTGGATATCGCGCCAACCCAGTTTATGGCGATTGTTGAGCGCGACATCGCATTGCAGCATTTCTGGGTGGGCCTGGTAAAAGCGCCGGTTTTTGCCTTTCTGATCGCTGTGATTGGCTGCCTGGAGGGCTTCAAAGTGGCCGGCAGCGCCCAGTCGGTCGGCGAACACACAACATCCAGCGTGGTGCAGTCGATCTTTATGGTTATTCTGCTGGATTCGATTGCTGCGCTATTCTTCATGGAAATGGGCTGGTAGTTATGGCGGCCATGCGCGAGACCCGGGCATCAAAAGATCCTGTCATTGAAGTACGGGAACTTGCCAACCGGTTTGGTGAACACATTGTTCACGAAGCACTGGATCTGGACCTGATCAGGGGCGAGATCCTGGGCGTGGTTGGGGGTTCCGGAACCGGTAAAACGGTCCTTCTGAGAAGCATCGTCGGGCTTAACACACCCTCTTCCGGGCACATCCGGGTATTCGGCGAGGATCTCACCCAGCTTCCGGCCAGGGCCCGCTCAAAGATCGAACAGCGTTTCGGGGTGCTGTTTCAGGGTGGTGCCCTGTTTACCTCACTGAACCTGCAGGAGAATATCGCCGTGCCGCTGATCGAGCACGCGGGTCTGAAGAGGCCGGAAGCCGAACAACTGGCCCGGATGAAACTGGCGCTCACCGGCCTGCCACCGGACTCGGCGGTCAAATACCCGGCCGAGCTGTCCGGTGGTATGGTCAAACGAGCCAGCCTGGCGCGGGCACTGGCCCTTGATCCTGAAATCCTGTTCCTGGATGAGCCCACCGCAGGTCTCGATCCCATCGGCGCGGCCGCCTTCGACCGCCTGCTCGTCACGCTTCGGGACGCCCTCGGGCTCACCGTGTTTCTGGTAACCCATGATCTGGACACCCTGTACTCAACCTGTGACAGGGTTGCAGTCCTGTCACAGCGGCGCGTGCTGGTTGCTGATACGCTGGAGGTGGTGGCTGCCACGGACGATGAGTGGGTCCAGGACTACTTTAACGGCCCCCGTGGCCGGGCGGCGAGCTATGCATTCAGGAATCAACCGCAAACACCGAATCTGGAGTAGTTACCATGGAGCCAAGGGCCCACCACCTGATCATCGGTCTGTTTACCATTGTCGCATTCGCAGCGGCCCTGATCTTTTCCCTGTGGCTGGCAAAATCCTCGGCGGATCAGGATTGGGCCTATTATGAAATCGTCTTCGACCAGGCTGTCAGCGGTCTGGCAGAGGGCAATCCGGTACTTTACAGCGGCGTGCAGATTGGCGACGTACTGGAAATGAAGCTGGATCCCCAGAATCCCGGCAAGGTGCGGGTGCTGGTCCGCGTTGATCAGAAAATCCCGATTCGGGAAAACACCAGAGCGGGCCTGGTTCTGGCCAATATTACCGGTAGCATGAACGTTCAGTTCAGCGGCGGCAGCCCGGATCAGCCGGTCCTCAAAGGTGACCGGGACAACCCGCCAGTCATCCAGGCCGAGCCCTCGGCATTCAACAGCATTCTCGCCAACAGCGAGCAGCTCCTTGCCAAAGCCGATCAGCTGCTCTCCAGTGCCAACCGGCTTATGTCCGGCCAAAATATCGAGAACCTGACCAACATTCTGCAGAATACCCGTGAAGCCACCAACGCCCTGCTCGCCCGCCGTGACCAGTTGGCAGAGCTGCTTGACCGGTTTGACTCAGCCGGGCGCAGGGCCGAAGAGGCCGCCATCAAGGTCTCGCGGGTGTCCGATAACGCTAACGATTTACTGCAGACGGAAGGGCGCCAGGTTCTGGAGTCCATGGATAAAACCCTGGACGTGGTCTACACCACCATGGCCCGGATCGATCGCTTGACCCGCGCCAATCAGGGCGCCATGGATGCGGGGCTTCAGGGCATGGGTGAACTGGCACCGGCATTGCGGGAACTCAGGGCGACGCTCAGAAACCTCAATCAGTTCAGCCGGCGGATTGAGGACGATCCCTCGGCGATACTGTTTGGTACCGACAATATGAAGGAGCTGTCCCAGTGAAGATAATGGCAATCGCACATGTCGCAGTCGTCCTGGCCATTGCCCTTGTCACCGGCTGTACGGTCTTTCCGAGCCAGGACCCGCCCCGGGTTATGGAGATTGCGGTGTCTGAGCCGGCGCGCCAGGCAGACCAGCGCTTCGGGGAAACCGTGCGCATCGATACACCCTATGCCTCGGATCCTTTTAACAGTTCCCGGATACTCGCCAAGCCCAACAGCTGGGAGTTCCGGGCTTACCCGTCTGTCCGCTGGCGGGACCTGATGCCGATCCTGGTCCGTGACACGCTTGTCGGCGCGCTGAGAAGCAGTGGCGCTTTTGCCGGTGTGATCACCGATACCAGCCCTGCCCCGGCGGAACTCACCCTGATCAGCGAACTCACGGCGTTTCATATTGAAAACACCGAAGGCACCGCTCCCCGAGCCGTCATCGAACTGCATGCGCTGCTTTTGGAAAACGGCTCCAGGCGCAGCCTTTGCAGGCGGAGTTTCAGGATCGTGGAGCCGGCTTCGGGCCCCGGCATCGAACAGGCTGTCGAAGCATTCGGAGCCGCCGGCAACCGGCTTTCAGATGAGGTGATTGAGTGGGTTACGGGGTGCGGCCTTCCGTCTCGGCGGGAAAAAGATCAGCCCACGCAGCCCTGAGGTAAAGCCCCATGGACCACAGTGTGAGAATGGCGGCGACATAGAGCAGCACCAGCGAAAGATCGGACCAGATAACCCCTGGCGGAAACGCCAGCAGACCAACGATGGCAGCCATCTGTGCCGTGGTCTTGATCTTGCCGATGTAGGAAACCGCTACGCTGGCACGGCTGCCAATTTCCGCCATCCATTCCCGCAGGGCCGAGATAACGATTTCCCGGCCAATAATGACCGTGGCCGGTATGGTGAGCAGGATCGCCGAATGCTCCTCTATCAGCACCGCCAGCGCCACAGCTACCATCAATTTGTCAGCAACCGGATCCAGGAAGGCACCGAACGGGGTGCTCTGGTCCAGTTTCCGCGCCAGGTAGCCATCCAGCCAGTCGGTAGCCGCGGCAAGCCCGAAAAGCGCCGCACTCACGAGATAACTCCACTCCACCGGTAGATAGAAGATCACCACAAACACCGGGATCATGATGATACGGGAGAGGGTGAGGATGTTTGGTAAATTCATGCTGTCCTTACTCGTCGTGCAATGCTGCGTATATGGTTTCGGCCAGTGATTTACTGATGCCCTGCACCTTGGCCATCTCATCAACCCCGGCTTTGCGGAGTTCCTGTATTCCGCCAAAATACCGGATCAGGTCGCGACGCTTCTTCGGCCCCACGCCCTCAATGCCTTCCAGTGTAGACTGCCGGCGCTTTTTGTCCCGCCTCGCCCTATGCCCGGTGATCGCAAACCGGTGGGACTCATCCCGGATGTGCTGGATCAGGTGCAGCGCCGGGGAGTCTGCCGGCACCCGGAACACATCGCCGGTCATGGCATCGATGAGCTGCTCCATACCCGCCCGACGGGTTACGCCCTTGGCGACGCCGATCAGAGGAATATCCGAAATCTCAAGCTCATCAAATACTTCCCGGGCAATATTCAACTGCCCCTTACCACCGTCAATGAACACCAGGTCCGGGCGCTTGCCTTCACCGGCCACCATCCGCTTGTAACGCCGGGAAAGCACCTGTCGCATGGCCGCATAATCATCGCCAGCGGTTACCCCTTCGATATTGTACAGGCGGTAATCGCTCTTCAGGGGGCCATTCTCATCGAAAACCACACAGGATGCGACGGTATTTTCCCCGTGGCTGTGGCTGATATCGAAACACTCCATCCGCGACGGGGTTTCTGCCAGTTCCAGCAGGTCCCTCAGGGCCAACAGGCGACGATAGACCGTTTCCTTGCTGGCCAGATGTGTGAGCAGCGTCTGGCGAGCGTTGGTCATGGCCAATTCCAGCCAGCGACGCCGCTCACCCCGGACATTGCCCCGAATCCGGGTTTCCCGGTTTGCGGATTCGGTCAGGGCCTGGGCCAGCAGCTCCTGGCCTTCCACCTCAACCGGCACCAGAACATCCCGTGGAATTTCCCGGCGGGTGTTACCCCCGAAATAGTACTGCCCCAGGAAAGCACTGAGCAGTTCACCTTCAGTCTGTTCAATGGAATACCGGGGGAAGTAATCCTTGGTGCCCAATATCCGACCGCCGCGCACAATAATGACCACGATACACACGATTCCGGCGTCCTGGGCAATGGCAATCACATCGGCGTCGCCGCCTTCACTATCCACCGATTGCTGTTCCTGAACGTGACGCAAGTGGTTGATCTGGTCACGATAGGCAGCGGCCTTTTCAAACTCCAGGTTCTTCGAGGCCGCTTCCATGGCGTTCATCAGGTCATGAATGATGGCCGGGTTCTTGCCCTCCAGAAACATACTGGCGTGGCGGACGTCCTGCTGATAGTCCTCTGGCGTAATATAGCCCACACAAGGGGCGGTGCACCGGTTGATCTGGTATTGCAGGCAAGGCCTCGTTCGGTTCCTGAAAAAGCTTTCGCTACAGTTCCTTATACGGAAAACCTTCTGCAGAATATTAAGACTTTCCTTGACCGCCCCGGAGCTGGGAAATGGCCCGAACCAGGTACCTCCGCCCTTTTTCGTACGCCCGCGGCGAAACGTTAGCGAGGGGTAATCGCTATGGGAGGAAAGGTAGATATAGGGGTAGGACTTATCATCCCGAAGCAGGATGTTGTAGGGTGGCCGCAACGACTTGATCAGGTTCTGCTCAAGCAGCAGGGCCTCGGTTTCACTGCCGGTAATCGTCACCTCGATAGAGGCGATCCTGGAGACCAGAGCTTCGGTTTTCGGCGCCAGGCCAGTCTTGCGGAAGTAGCTCCCGACCCGTTTTTTCAGGTTTCGGGCCTTGCCCACGTACAGTACCGAACCACCCTCGTCGTACATTCGGTAGACGCCGGGCCGCTCGGTCAACTGTTTCAGGAAATTTTTGCTGTCAAACTCCCCGATGTGGTTGCTCTCAGGGTCAGACCTTGTCGGCATCAAGCAACCCGATCCGTACCGCCATCAGGGCCAGCTCTACATCACTGGAAATCTCCAGCTTCTCGAAGATCCGGTAGCGATAGCTGTTGACCGTTTTCGGGCTCAGGCACAGCTTGTCGGAAATATCCTGCACTTTCTGGCAATCCACGACCATCATGGCAATCTGCATTTCACGTTCAGAAAGCCGTTCGAACAGTGACATTTCGCCGTCTTCTTCACGGTCGCTGCCGCCAAGCTGCTTGAGTGCCATTTTCTGGGCGATTTCCGGGCTGATATAACGCTGCCCGGTGTGGGCCATCCGGATGGCGCGGACCATCTCTTTGATGTCTGCGCCTTTGGTGATGTAGGCGGTGGCACCGCTTTGCATAACGCGGGTTGGATAGGGATCGTCCGCGCAGGCGGTTACCACAATCACTCGAATGGAATCATCAATGCGAAGTATACGACGGGTTGCCTCAAGGCCCCCGATGCCCGGCATGCGGATGTCCATCAGAACAATGTCCGGCCGCTGCTGGCGGACGAAATCAATGGCATCCTCTCCGGATGACGCCTGCCCGATGACTTCAATGTCCGGGTTGTCAGCCAGCATCCGGGTAATACCGGACCTCACCAGCTCATGGTCATCTACAACCAGTACCCTGATCAAAATTCACCTCGCACACGGCTTTCAGAAAACAGCGCGATTGTAACGTTTAGTTCCCGCCCCGGGTAGGTATAAGGCCAAATACCGTGACGCACCTGACGCCTAACCCGGCACACCCAGGCCTGCGGTGTTTTCTATCGGATCAAACCAGACCACCAGATCGCCCCGACGAACCGCCGACAACACCCTGCTCCGCTCATCCATCGGGTTTTCGGTGTCGTTCAGCCCGTGGTATCGGGTGCAGTATTCTTCCACCAGGCCCAGCAGTTGATCTTCCGTCAACAACTCCGCGTCAACAATGAACTTTTCCTCTCTGGGGTCTTGCTCGGGCTGGTTTTCGGCGCTGTCAGTCATACTACCTCCTGTGGGCCCTCCATGGTACGGGTAATGCCGGCGAGGTAGAAGCCCGGAAAACCCATCCAGGCTGGAAACCAGTGATCAGGCGGACTCTGCGGCAGCAGTCCGGAAACGTGCGATAAGTTTTCGCATGGAAACAGACTCCTGCCTGAGAGCCTCGCTGATAGTCCGGGTTTGCTCCACGCTCTGGATCAGGAAATCGGCGCTTTCGTCCAGTGCCGCCGAACGGCGACCGACCCGACCAATCTCATCTCGTTGCAACACAACCGCCGAGCTGATCTCCGCACTGTGATTCTCCAGATCGACGAACTGACCCTGCAGTGATTCCAGATGCCCCTTGAGTGCCGCCAGGTGTTCCCGGTTGCTGCTGCCCGCGTCGCGCATTTCTGCCAGTAAGGCATCGACACTGCTTACGCCGGACACCAGGTCCTGCACCCACTGCGATATATTCCGGGTTGAATCGGAGGTACGGCGGGACAGGGTCCGCACCTCATCGGCAACCACCGCAAAACCGCGACCGTGTTCTCCGGCCCGGGCCGCTTCGATAGCGGCGTTCAGCGCCAGCAAGTTGGTCTGCTCGGCGATATCGGCAATCACGCCGATAACCTGCTCGATCTTGCCCGTGGACTCGCTCAGAGCGTGAATGGAACCAGAAACACGGGAAATGACATCCACTGTGTGTTCGGCAGCCTGTTCGCTGGTGGTAAGCCGGTTCTGGACCTCTTCATTGGCCGCCACCGCCGATTTTACGGTACCGGCGGACTCGGCCGTGGCGCGCTCGATCGCCGAAGCCTGATCGGCAATGGCCGCCATGGACTGGCTGACATCATGAATCTGCTTTCGGGTTTGCTCGGACGCTGCCTGCAGCGATTCGGCACCGTTATCCAGGGCGCCTGAACGTTCATCCAGGCCACCGGCGGCCGAGCGAATGTCGGCAATAAAGTGCTCGAAGCGAGACACCAAACCGGCCAGCGCCTTAGCCACACCGGCCACTTCGTCCCGCCCTTTCAGGACTGGCACCCGGCTGAGATCGGCATTCTTCTCCATGGCTACCAGATCGCTTTCCATGCCCTGCAAACGCAGAATCACGGACTGTCTCAGCCACCAGGTCATGGCGATAACAATCAGCAGGAAGGACACAGAGCCGGCAACAAGAAAGCTCTGCTGGCTGGCGAGAAACGACAGCAACTCGTCCGCCCCTTCGGACACGGTTTGACGGCTCTGGAACTGGCGTTCGGCAATCGCGCCGAGCATCGGCTCCATGGCCGGGAACAAATCAAAATCCACCACCTGCCCGACACGGTAATAGCTTTTCTCGGCTATGCCTTCTTTCATCCGGGCCATAAGGGCCAGAACCCGCTCGAAGTCCTCACGGTGCTCTTCCGCCCAATTGCTCAGGCCCCGGTGCATTTCCAGCTTCTGCCAATGGGCCGGCAAAGCGGCTTCCAGGCGACTGAACTCGGTTTCAATCTCTTCCCACAGCAACAGCTGGGCCTTGATCTTGTACGCGAGATCCTGAAGATGGCGATGATCCTTTTCCAGATCCGCCAGCAGCCAGGCCTCGTTGAGGTTGTTCCGAATCAGGGTCTCCGATGCGTCCTCGGCTTTCAGAATGATGCTCCAGGAAAGCGCGGCAAGACCGGCCAGGGCAAAGACCGAGAGAAAAGCGAAAAACAGAATCCGGGTTCTGACTGTGCCGAACATGACAACTCCAACAGCGGGCTATCCCGCGGATGGTATGCCGATGTTATGACACTTTTGTTGCAATACCGGCGCCCGTCGATTATCACGCTCTACAGACACAAGCGCCAATCGCTTCAAAAAAACCAGCGAATTCACTATGATCGCCGCTTTCCGAAAATCTGGATGCCAATGAACCAGTCCGTTTTCCGACTCACTCTCCCAATCCTGTTCGGCTACCTCCCGCTGGGCATGGCGTTTGGTGTGCTGTTCACAACGCAGCTCGATTACGCCTGGTGGGCGGCGCCGCTGATGGGCGTTCTGATCTATGCCGGGGCCGGCCAGATACTGGCTGTCAGCCTGCTTGCTGTACATGCAGGACTGCTGGAGGTTTTCGTCGCGATGTTCGTGCTCAATGCCCGCCATCTGTTCTATGGCCTGTCCCTGCTCGGCCAGTTCCGTGGTGCCGGATGGCGCAAGCTCTATCTCATTTTCGGGCTCACCGATGAAACCTATTCCCTGCTTACCAGCCGCCCCCGGGGCCGGGACTGCGCCCATGAGCAGGAGATCGATTTCAGGATTACCGGCTTTAACCAGTGCTACTGGGTAGCCGGATGCGCCCTCGGGGCACTGCTTGGAGATAATGTCACCTTCGACAGCACCGGCATTGAGTTTGCGCTGGTTGCGCTGTTCATCGTGCTGACTCTGGAGCAGCTCAGAGCCCTCGGCGAGGGCTTTCCGGTATGGCTCGGCGCGGTGGCAGCGGGAATTGCCATGCTGCTACTGCCTCCGACCCATCAATTGATCGGTGCCATTGCCCTGGTGACAGGGGTTCTGCTCATCGAATACCGGAGAACACGCAGGCAGGATCTGCAGGAGAAACAAAACCATGGGTGAGACAGGTTATCTGGCGGCGTTCATTGCGGTGGCCGCGATTGCCACCTTCGCCACACGGGTGATCCCGTTTCTGTTTTTTGAGCGGCATACGGAGCACCCGCTGGTCCGCCATCTCGGCCGATACCTGCCAGCGGCCGTCATGGCGCTGCTGGCCACTGTATTTTTGCAGCATTCGGCAGACTGGTCGGGAACCTGGGCGGGTTTTGATGCCCTGCTGCCGGGCGCCCTCGTCGTGGCCGTCCACTTGTGGCGCCGGAACGCGCTTCTGTCAATTGCCGCCGGTACTCTAAGCTACATGGCCATCCAGCAAACCGGGCTCTAATTCGAGCCAGGCCGAATCCGATGGTCACTCAAGATTGGCCACCAAGCGGGAATCCTTGAGCGCTGCGGTGCGGTGCTTCACCACACCCTTGTACTCCGGGCTCTCGATCATGGCCATGAAGGCACCGATGGAAGGGTAACGAACCAGAAGAACCTGATCCCAGGATTCATCCGGAGGCGCGATCAGTGATCCGACACTCCGGCCCGACCAGATAACCTCGGCACCCACCGATTTCACACAAGCGGCTGCTTCTTCCATGTACAGCTTGTAGGCCTCCCGGCCAGTCCGCTCCGGCGCCTCTTCCTTGTAGCTCGCCCGCTCGCGGAAGCGCAACAGGTTCAACATGACCACCGGCTGGTCCTTGGGGGTATCTGCCAGTACCTTCTGCAATTGTTCTGGCGTGGGATTAACGGAGTCCATCCTCATCCTCTTTCTCACTTGGTTGCGGCGACTACTATAGCCCAGCCCCGACGCATGAACACAAGGGTTTTCATTACCTTTTATTCAAACTGCACTTTTTGCGTTCTTTCTTCGTAGGGCTACATTGATAGAAACGATAAAACCAGCAAGAGAGGACGATATGGCTACCCTCACAATCAATGGCGAGCAGCACGAGGTCGACGTTCCCGACAACATGCCTCTGCTTTGGGTTATCCGCGATGTGCTTGGCATGAAGGGCACCAAATTCGGCTGTGGCGTGTCCCAGTGTGGGGCCTGCACGGTACACCTTGATGGCAAGGCCATCCGCTCCTGCGTGACACCGGTTTCTGCAGCAACCGGTAAGATAAAAACCATCGAAGCCATGGCGGAGGACCCGGTCGGCAGCAAGGTCCAGCAGGCCTGGCTCGATCTTGGCGTTGCCCAGTGCGGTTATTGCCAGGGTGGTCAGATCATGAACGCCACGGCACTGCTGAAGAAAACGCCGAAACCCGATACCGGAGAGATCGTCAACGCCATGGCCGGCAATCTGTGCCGCTGCGGAACCTACAATCGCATCCTGACAGCTATTGAGCGGGCATCAGACAAGGAGGTGAGCTCATGAGCCGGTCCGAGGACACTCTGTTACTCGCCAACGTTAGCCGGCGCGGCCTTCTGAAAGGACTGGCCGGCGCCTCCGCCCTGGTGCTGGCCGCCCGTTGGGACATGGCCGATGCCGTTGAGAAAGCCCAGTTTGGCGCCGGGGCCATGCCTGGCGGCTGGGTTGATAACCCCAATGTGTTTTTCCACATAGCGCCCGAGGGCACGGTCACTATCGTCAATAACCGGTCCGAGATGGGCCAGGGTATCCGTACCAGCCTGGTAATGGTCGGTGCCGATGAACTGGGGGCCGACTGGAATCGGGTAAAGGTTCAGCAGGCCGATGCCAACCAGGAAAAATACGGCAACCAGAATACCGATGGCTCCCGCAGTATGCGGCACTGGTATGACCCCATGCGCCGCGCCGGGGCCGCTGCCCGGCTGATGCTTGAGCAGGCCGCCGCCAATCAGTGGGGTGTTCCGCTGCATGAGGTGAGGACGCAGGTTCACAAGGTGGTTCACGAGCCCTCCGGCAGGACGCTGGGCTTTGGTGAGCTGGCCAAGGCAGCGAGAGAGCTTGAGGTTCCCGGCCGTAATGATCTGGTGCTCAAGGCGGACAGTGAACTGCGCTTCATCGGCAAGGAATCCGGCCTGATCAACGGCAAGGTGAAATCCGCTTACCCCAAGGCCATTGATGGTGAAGACATAGTTACTGGCAAGGCCGTTTATGGTGCCGATGTAGAGCTCGAAGACACGCTCTACGCGGTGATCGCCCGCCCACCAGTGTACGGCGCGAAAGTGAAAAGCATCGACGACAGTGCCGCACTGAAGGTAACCGGCGTGCAGAAAGTAATGCGGATCGACGGCGCCGGCCAACCAGCAGGGTTCAGCCCCCTCGGCGGCGTCGCCGTGGTGGCATCCAACACCTGGGCGGCCATGGAGGGGCGCAAGGCCCTGAAAATCGAATGGGATAACGGCCCGGCCGGAGACAACGCCAGCTATACCACCGAAGCCTACCGAAAATCGCTGGAAAAGGCCGCACAATCCCCCGGAAAAGTTATCCGGGAGAACGGCGGTGACGTGGAGGCGGCGCTGACAGCGGCTGACCAGCGGGTATCGGCCACCTACTACATGCCCCACATGGCGCAGGCGCCCATGGAGCCTCCCGTAGCAACGGTTCGAATCAAGGATGGCAAGGCGGAGGTCTGGGCGCCGGTCCAGAACCCCCGGGCCACCCGGGAAGGCGTCGCCGGGCGCCTCGGCATGGACAAGAAGCAGGTGACGGTGCATGTCACACTCCTGGGCGGCGGTTTTGGCCGTAAGTCCAAACCGGATTTCGTGACCGAGGCAGCAATCCTCGCCAACGCATTCAAAGGGCGTCCGGTCCGGTTGCAATGGTCACGGGAAGACGATATTCACCACGCCTACTTCCATACTGTCTCTGTCGACCACCTGGATGCCGGCCTGGACGCCGATGGCAAGGCCAACAGCTGGCGCCAGAGGACCCTGTCTCCCAGCATCGCTTCGCTGTTTGCTCCGGATCCGAAGCACATTCAGGAGTTCGAACAGGGCATGGGGTTTAACACCATGCCGTTCGATATTCCCGCCATCCGCCTGGAGAACCCGCCAGCGCCGGCCTACGTTAGGATCGGCTGGTTCCGGTCCGTCTACAACCTGCCCCACGCCTGGGCCATCCAGAGTTTCGCCCATGAAATGGCAGAGGCGGCCGGCAAGGATCATCGCGATTATGTATTGGACCTGCTGGGGCCGGGCCGGGAAATTCAGAACCTGTCCGTGGGCGACGGCTGGAATTACGGCGAAAATCCGGACATGTACCCCATCGACGTAGCCAGGATGCGCCGGGTGATCGAGCGCGCGACCGAGGAAGCCGGCTGGGGGCAGAAAACCGGAAAAGGCCGCGGCCTCGGCCTGGCCTTCCACCACAGTTTTGTCTCCTACACCGCCATCGTTTTTGATATCGAGGTGGATGACAAGGGGGAGCTGACCATTCACCGGGCAGACATCGCCTTCGACTGCGGTCCCCAGGCCAATCCGGAGCGCATTCGCTCCCAGCTTGAGGGCGCCTGCGTGATGGGCATCGGGATAGCACTGAAATCGGAGGTGACCTTCAAGGATGGCGTTGCCCAACAGGACAACTTCCACAATTACCTGATACCCCGGATGCCGGATGCTCCGAAGGTTATCAGGGTTCATCTGATCGATAACCCGACCGACGCAATGGGCGGTGTCGGTGAGCCCGGCCTCCCACCGGTGGCACCGGCGCTGTGCAATGCGATTTACGCGGCGACCGGCAAGCGCATCAGACGCTTGCCGGTCGGGGATCAGTTGAAGGCATAATCCACACCAGGGTCCCCGCCCGGGACCCTGGTTTCCCGGTTTCTCCTGCTCTCCCTGCACGCGACCTTGGTGGCATTCCGGTAGCAGGCTAGCTATCTCCAGGCTTATAATGCCCGCACCAACCAACTTCACCTGACCAGCTGGCGGCCGCGCTCAATGACCCTGATTGATCTGTTCCTGCAAACCCTGGAAACAACGCTGCCGGTATTTGCCATGGTTTTCATTGGGCTCGGGTTACGACGTATCGGCTGGATTGATAGCGCATTCGTAAACACCGCCTCGGCGCTGGTCTTCAAAGCGACGCTGCCTACCCTGGTTTTCCTGAGCATCATCCGTGCAGATCTGGATACCGCCTTCAACCCCGGGCTGCTGGTGTTCTATCTGGCTGCAACACTGGCAAGTTTTGCGATCACCTGGCTCTGGGCCCGATGGCGGGTTGCCCGTGAAGACCGTGGTGTTTATGTTCAGGGCGCTTTCCGCGGCAACTGCGGTATCGTCGGCCTTGCCCTCGCCGCCAATCTGTATGGTGACTTTGGCCTCTCCGCCGGCGGCATCCTGTTGGGGCTGGTCATCATTTCCTACAACATGCTTTCAGTCATCGTTCTGGTGGCCTACCAGCCCGGCCAGACCACAGACTGGCACAGGATCTTTCACGATATAGTCCGTAATCCACTTATTCTGGCCGTTTTTATTGCCATTCCGTTTGCCGCACTGGAAATCGGGCTACCCGGCTGGGTAATGACCAGCGGCGATTATTTTGCCTCCCTGACTCTGCCACTGGCATTGCTGTGCATTGGCGCCACGGTCTCCCTCAGCGCTATCCGGAATGACAGCGAGACCGCATTCAGCTCAAGCCTGATGAAGATGGTGGTGCTGCCGGCGCTGTGTACGACCGGCGCCTGGCTGGTTGGATTTCGGGGTCCGGAACTCGGCTTGATGTTCCTGTTCTTTGCCAGCCCAACCGCCGCCGCCAGCTTCGTGATGGTCAAGGCTCTGGGCGGAAACGACCGACTGGCTGCCAATATCATTGCCCTGACCACGCTGATGGCCAGCATTACCGTCACTCTCGGGGTCTTCGTGTTGCGCGGTGCCGGTGTAATCTAGATGGACTCAATGGCCGCAATGCCGGCCTGGCAACCGCCAAGATAGCCACCACCGAACAGGTTGTAGTGGTTCAGGTAATGGTAAAGGTTATAAACCTCGCGCTTCTGATCGTACACCGGTGTGCGCGGACAGTGCCTGTCATAGGCCTGGTAAAACGCCTGGCCGAACCCCCCGAACATTTCTGTCATGGCAACATCCGCCTCACGATCGCCACAGTAAACTGCCGGGTCAATTAACCAGGGGCCGCGGGCATCGAACAGAACATTGCCGCTCCAGAGATCGCCATGGAGCAGACTCGGGTGGTCACAATGGGCGTTCAGCCACTCCGCGAGCCTGTCGGCGTGTTCGTCCAGCATCCGCTGGAAACGGGTTCTCTGGCTGGTGTCGCGAATACGGGAAATCTGATAGCCAAGACGGTCTCGAACAAAGAACTCACCCCAATTCTCGCACCAACGATTGGGTTGCGGTGACAGGCCAATGTAATTATCCCGACCCCAGCCGTAGGCCTCCTGATGCAAACGGTGCAATCGGGCCAGGCCCTCACCCAACACCTCCCGCGCCTGATCCGAGCCGCCGACAGCCTGAATGGCGGTGATTTCCAGTTCGGTTTCATCCACCCGATAGACGCTCGGGACACCAATGCCGGTCACTCCGGCCTCGGCAAGGGCGCTGGAGAGACACTCCAGCCCCTCCGCCTCGCAAATCAGGGCATCGGCATAGGCCGTCGCGTTGTGTTTGAGGTGGGTATCGGTCATCGGTTTGCGCGCTCCTTGAAGTTGTCGTGCCCGAACCGGTAGATTGGGAGAAAGCCTGACACGACAGCACGAGCGGAGCAAACCATGGATATCAAACGCTGGCAACTCCTCATATCCGGTCGGGTACAGGGGGTTTACTATCGCGCCTCTACCGAACAGAAGGCTTCGTCCCTGGGACTGACCGGCTTTGCCCGCAACCTGCCCGATGGCCGGGTAGAGGTTGTGGCCGAAGGTCCGGAAGACCGGTTGAATCAGCTGAAAACCTGGTGCGCGGACGGCCCACCGGAGGCGAGGGTGGACTCTGTCGATATTGTCCCGGAATCGCCTACCGGAGAATTCAGCAGTTTCAGCGTGCGCTAATCAATTCGCCCTGAACCACCCCCTGTCGAAAGGTCGGAGCATGCACAAAGACAAGCCGTTTTCCCAAGCCTGCGAAAACAATAAAGCGCCGATTCTGGAAAAACTATCCGACATTTTCAAACAGCCGGGCACCATTTTGGAAATCGGCACGGGCACCGGCCAGCACGCGGTGCACTTCGCAAGCCACTTACCGCACCTGGTGTGGCAGCCCACCGACCACCCCCGGAATGTTCAGCTCTCTCGTGCGTGGATTGACGACTCCGGACTCGCCAACATCAACCCGTCTATCGCCCTGAACGTGCTGGACGGAGATTGGTCCAACCTGCCGGCCATCAACGGCGTGTTTTCCGCCAACACCGCTCACATCATGGCCTGGGAGGAAGTCAGGGCGATGTTTCGCGGTACGGCTCGGGCGTTGCCAGTGGGCGCCATCTTCGACCTGTATGGGCCTTTCAGTTATGGCGGCCGGCACACGAGTGAGAGCAACGTACATTTCGACCGGTCCCTCAGGGGCCAGGCTCCGCATATGGGGATACGGGATATTGAGGACCTGAAGGCACTCGGTGAGGAAACCGGGCTGGGGCTTGAAGAGGATTTTGCGATGCCGGCTAATAATCGGTTGTTGGTTTGGCGGAAATCCTAGTTCGAACCCGTAAGGGAGGGATTATTCGGGCCTGCGGCCCTCACCCCTTCGGGGCCGTCGTCGCGTTGCTCCGACGTTCCTCAGCCTGCGGTGCAGGCTTCGGTCGAACCCGCGAGGGTTCTTCTTACCCTGCCAATCGGCCAATAAAAAACCCCAGCGATGCTGGGGTTTTGTATTGGCGGAGAGGGAGGGATTCGAACCCTCGAAACGCTATTAACGTTTACACACTTTCCAGGCGTGCGCCTTCAGCCACTCGGCCACCTCTCCAAAACTTTTAATTCTGCCTGATTTTTTTTCGCGCTGCGCTTGCGTTGCAAGCGAACTTTCCAGGCGTGCGCGTTATTCGGCACTTTGTGCCTCACCCCTTCGGGGCCGTCGTCGCGTCGCTCCGACGTTCAGTCGGCCGTTCCGGCCTTGGTGTCAGCCACTCGGCCACCTCTCCAATAACCTGTTTCAAATCAGCGATGTCGTCGCTCATTTGAGGGCGCAAACTTTAATGGTTTTACGGGCAGTTGGCAACTCCCTGGCGAAAAATCGTCAAAAAAATTCCGGTCTGGGAGGCTTTCTGTTTACCGGTTGAACAGATTCAGGACTATCGTTAATACAACGCTGACAATAATCATCGAAGTAATGGGGGATAAACACCCGGCTGCCTTCCGAGCGTATATTGATATCGCCGGGCAGTTTCCCGAACCAGTTCAGGATACCGGGTGCAAAATGGAGGATTGCCCCCACGAGAATCAGTATGATGCCGGCGACTACAAACCAGCGGGCCATGGTAAGTACCTCTGGTAACCAGATTCTTTAGAGCTACGGAGAGAATAGCAATGCTGATGAAAGCCGAGCAATCGACACTGCTGCTCATCGATGTTCAGGAGAAGCTGATGCCTGCCATAAGCCACGGCGGTGAGGTGGTGGACCGCTGCGTTACCCTGGCAACAATTGCCGGCCTGATGGATGTGCCGGTGTTGGCCACAGAGCAGCTGCCGGACAAGCTGGGCCACAATGTAGAGGCGGTCCGGGAGTTGTGTGACCAGATTCTGGCCAAGCATCATTTTGATGCCTGCCCCGACGGACTCGTTGACCAGTTGCCCGAAGGCCGGCAGCACATTGTAATAGGCGGTTGCGAGACCCATGTCTGCATGATGCAGACGGCGCTAAGCCTGTTGGATGCCGGCTTCAAGGTCTGGGTGGTGGCGGATGCGACCGGATCCCGGAACGAATTTGACCGGGATGTGGCACTGGACCGCCTCAGTGAGAGCGGCGCCAGGCTCGTTACCCTTGAAATGGTTGCATTCGAATGGATGCGCCATTGCAGGCATCCGCAGTTCAGGAACATCCAGGCCCTGATCAAATAAAGCCATCCAGCGCGAAGGCGCTGGCGTAAAAGTCGCTTCACTCACAGGTGGTTTTGAGGTTCGCAATGCTCAACATGGACTTTTCCCAAAAGGTCGTTATTCGCACCGCCGAACAGGAATGGGTTCCCAGCCCGGCCGGCGGCGTTCTGAGAAAGCCCCTGGCCCGAGAGGAAGCGGAGCGCGGTCATGCAACCAGTGTGGTCCGGTATGAGCCGGGGGCCTCCTTCCAGCGACACGAGCACCCATTGGGCGGGGAAATCCTGGTTCTGGACGGCGTATTTTCCGACGAGACCGGCGATTACCCAGCCGGCACCTATCTGCGCAATCCACCAGGCAGCGGGCACGCTCCGTTCAGCAGGGAGGGCTGCACGCTGTTGGTCAAACTTCACCAGTTCGACGAGCGCGACCAGGCCACCGTGCGCATTGATACGCGCAATACACCCTGGCTACCGGGGATCGGCGGGCTTGAGGTGATGCCTTTGTACGAGTTCGAGCACGAGCATGTGGCCCTGGTGAAATGGCCAGCCAATGAAGTCTTTCAGCCCCATCGGCACTTTGGAGGCGAAGAGATTTTTGTCCTTTCCGGGGAATTTTGTGACGAGCATGGCCGCTACCCCGAGGGCACCTGGATTCGAAGCCCGCATTTGAGCCAGCATCACCCGTTCGTGGATAAAGAGACTGTCATCTGGGTAAAAACCGGGCATCTACCAGTTCAGTCGCACTAAAAAAAGGGCCCCGAGGGGCCCTGAAGAAGTCAGGAGATCGCTGTGTGATGCCAGTTTTGCTTGCTGAAGGCGTCGTTGCTTGCGCCTTCGGAGACCGGGCTGAAGAGTGTGTCTTCTTCCGAGGGAATCGCAAACACGTGGTACGCCTCAGGGCCGAATGGATCCAGTGCCGTGTCGAGGTACTCGAAGCTGTCGGGCACGGGCTCTCCCGAGAAAGCGACGCGGAACTGTCGCTCCAGGGTGGGTGTGGTGACGTTCAGGGGCTGCTCCACCCAAAGGTAGACGGCCTTGTGGGGCACGATGTACTCGCTGCGCACCACCCTGTACCCCTCTTTGAGCGTGAGCGTGGTTGGCTCTTTGCCCGGTTCCAGACGGAATTTGTGGATGGTTTTCATAGCTGCTGCTCCTCTTTGGGTTGCGGCCTTTCACAACTCCATAATGGACAGGAACAGAGCTCGATAAAATAAGCTTTTATGATCTTACAACATCGTTTTTTTCGATGCTTCAGGACCGCCCATTGGTCGCGTGGGCCTCGACAATGGCCCGGACACCCTCGTGCGCGGTCTTTCGGCCCCGGGTGATGGCGAACAGCTCATCCATGACGTCGTCGATCGAGGCAATCTGCTCCACCTCATACTGCCGGCAAACCTCATCGCGGATGGATGTCGGCGCGGCGAAGACACCGAAGCCCTGGCTTCCGAACACCTTGATCAGGGCGCTGTCATCCACGCGGGCAACGAGCTTCATACGAACGCCGTTGAGTGAGAACCAGTTCATCAGCCGCTCAAAATAAGGCGCATCGGTGGCGTTGGCCAGTAACGGCTGCCCATTGAGGGATTCGGGAAACCCCTTCTTCAACTGTTTTGCCAGTTCAGGCGCGGCGAACAGGCTCATGCTCGATCCCGACAAGGGATGTACGGTCAGATTGCCCTCTTCCTGAAGTTTCGGCATGCGGTCGGTCAGAACCAGATCCAGCTCCTTGCGTTTCAGGCTCAGCACCAGGTCTTCGGTGCGGCCCGTCTGGCATTCAAGCTGGACCGACCGATCGCCCGCCATGGCCGGTTGCAGAAGATAATAGGCAATCAGTTTATGAATTGAGGCAGATACGCCGGCGCGTAGCGTCAGCGGACGCTCGGATGGATCCAGGCGAAGGGTTTCGGCAAGCTCGCCGGTGAGGGCAAAAATGTCGTCCGCATAGCCCTGGATCAGCCGCCCGAGATCGGTCAGGACCAGCGTGCGCCTTTCCCGGGAAAACAGCCGGCCGCCCACGGAGGCTTCAAATGTCGCCAACTGGCCACTGAGGGTCTGCGGTGCCAGCTCCAGCACCTCACTGGCGCGGGCGATCGAACCCTCTCGGCTGATCACCCAGAAGTAATACAGATGCCGGAGATTAAGCTGTTCCATTGCTTTGCCCCGCCTCCGGTTCAGGATGGGCGCGGAATCTTGAGTATCTCACCGAAGGTGACATATTCGCTTCCCCCGAGACGACCAATCGGATCAATGGCGGCGCCATCAAAGG
>Ga0194138_10000436_pt1 | contig 20089 bp, 20 predicted proteins | sample TARM_MetaG_T2_14_FD_134022 | JGI IMG/M metagenome (GOLD analysis project Ga0194138, IMG submission 134022) | Freshwater microbial communities from Pennsylvania, USA, analyzing microbe dynamics in response to fracking - TARM_MetaG_T2_14 (version 2) | ecosystem: Environmental > Aquatic >...
CCGTGAAGCATCAGTACCGGTGAGGCGTTGTGCGGACCTTCGTCGACGAAGTGCAGCCGGAGACCCGGTTCAACATCCAGATAATGGGGAGAAAAAGGGTAATCCGGAAGACCTGCGAAGCGGGCTTCATCGGTTCTCAGAATACGCATGCCATCGACTGTCCTGACTGATTGGTTGCGTGATTGGCGGGAAGGCTCTGAGGCTCAGGCTTCCCTACTACAATCGTCGAATGTCAGGATAAATCAGATGGAAATTTTCTGTGTTTGAGTTGCGTAACAGAGCGTTGCCCGTTTGAATCAGGACGCAATGCCGAACAGACGTTCGGGGTTGTCAACGCGGGCCAGAGCCTCGTCGCAACAATTGACGGCACCGCAATCGTCGGCTGAGCAAAGGCCGATGGTGCGGCAACCGCCAGGCTGGTGCTGGTTGCCATCGTTCCGGAAAATCCGGGCTCTGGAGAGAATCGAGTGGCAGTGGCCGCACAGCAGGGTAGGTACCGCGCTGCCCTCGGCCAGAAGCGCTGTGTATCGCTGATGTTCAGTCATAAATATCCTCCTGATACTGCCCAACATATGGGCCAGGTATGACAATTCAAAGTCGGGATGCCGGTGTTATACGTTTTTAACCGTCCGGATCGACCAGTGGCCGGCGGTTGGAGCGCTTGTCGTCCCAGTCAAGCTCTTTGGGGTCATACCAGCCGATTGCCTCCAGTACTCTTTCCCGTGTCTGCGGCGACAGTGTAGGCCAAAGCTCCTGGAAGTCTTCAAGACCCAGTTCGCGTTGTTTCTGCTGTTTGCTCTGGAGGCGGTTGATGATTCGCGGCAGCTGGAGCGCTTCGCCCAGCTGACCGGGCACCATGACGTCCTGGCCCATCACCTTGCGCCGGTGAGTTCTTGCGGCCAGGACCTTGCGCAACTGCACGGCAGCCTCAAGGGCAGTTTCTGTGGTGAAGGTTTCCAGTTCCAACAACATGACCTGTCAGGTAGCTGATCAATAACCGTTCACTATAACCTGAAGATGACTACAGTGGCCACGCCAGCATGGTAGGCTAAGCTGGTTTGCCAAAAAATCCGAACCATTGCCGGGGACTAGTACCAAAAATGTACGCAAAACTTGAAACACGGACTTTTCTGGCCTTGCTGGTGGGCGTCTCGCTGGCGTTTGTGTTTCTTATGAAGCCGTTTTTCGGGCCCATTTTCTGGGCGGTTGCAATTGCCCTGATTTTCCACCCGGTGCAGCAGCTGCTGGTGCGGAAACTGGGCGAGCGGCCCAACGTGAATGCGCTGATCACACTGGTTATCTGCATGGTGATCGTGGTGATCCCGGTTCTGGTTCTGGTCACCTCTCTGGTTGCCGAGGGCATCGCCCTTTATCAGCAGATTCAGAATGGCGAACTGAAACCCGGGGAATACCTTGACCGTGTTTACCAGTCTTTCCCGGCCATCCAGACGTTTCTGGCGCAGTTCGATATCAGTTTTGCCGAGCTGAGGGACCGCGCGGTCAGTATCTTTGTCGGCGGCAGCCAGTTTCTGGCCAAGCAGGCGTTGGGCTTCGGCCAGAACACCTTCCAGTTTTTCCTCGGCCTGGCCCTGATGGTTTACCTTGCCTTTTTTCTGTTGCGCGATGGCAGTGCCCTGGTGGAACTCATTATTCGGGCACTGCCCCTGGGTGATGAGCGGGAGCGGCTGTTGTTTGCCAAATTCGCGGAAGTCACCCGGGCCACGGTCAAGGGCAACCTGTTGATTGCTCTTATTCAGGGGGCGCTTGGGGGCCTGATTTTCTGGATCCTGGGCATCACCGGCGCCGTGCTTTGGGGGGTGGTGATGGCGATTGTCTCCCTCCTGCCTGCGGTCGGGGCGGCACTGGTGTGGGTGCCTGCCGCGATATACCTGGCCGCCGTCGGGGATCTGGTCGAGGCGACGATCCTGACAATCTTCGGTGTCGTGGTGATTGGCCTGGCGGATAACCTGCTTCGCCCGGTGCTGGTGGGCAGAGACACCAAACTGCCAGACTATATTGTTCTGCTCTCGACCCTGGGGGGCATTGTCATGTTCGGCGTTAACGGGTTTGTGATGGGGCCTCTGGTGGCGGCCCTGTTCATGGCCTTCTGGGGCATCTTTATCCGGGAATTCGGCCATGAGGACCACCGGCCGAAGCCTGCGAGCGAGCCATCACGTCCTGAGCAGGGCAAGGATTCCGGGGCCGATGTCCGGTGAAGCGACATGCGACAAAAGTATGGTACGCTTTCAGACGTTTGCCCCAGCCTGTGGAGATAGGCACCACATAACAAGAAAGACACGGGTATCGATGAGATATCAGGAGCTAAGCAGGTGAGTACCATGAGACACGTAACTAACCGACTGGGACGCCTGGCCGCTGCGGCCGGATTGGCAGTTTCACTGGGCTTTGCCCCCGCAGCCTTTGCGGACGAGACCGTTGCACTCAAGAACGCCCTTTATGGCGCAGGGTACGAGATTACCAATGTCAGCCCTAAGATGGACGACACAACCCGGGCCGCACTGACCCAGTTCCAGAAGGACAACGGGCTGCAGGCCACCGGCATTCTGGATGAGCCAACAAAGAAAGCGCTGGGTATGATTTCAGTGCAGGTGGCAGCCGCTTCTCCGGCGCAGCCAGGTGCCAGCGCCTCTGAAACAACGCCGGAAACGGCGCCGGCCAAGACCGAGGCCTCTTCCGCGGAACCGGCGCAGGATGGCGCCATTGAAGAAGAGGACGATGGCGGCTGGTCGCTCTGGTAATCCCGGACTCGCCACAACCACAAAAAAGCCCGCTGAAGCATATTCAGCGGGCTTTTTTGTTTTACAGGTGTTCTCAGTCAAGCTTGCTGAGATCCCGGACTGCACCTTTGTCGGCGCTTGTGGCCAGTAAAGCATAGGCCTTCAGCGCCGCAGAGACTTTCCGGTCTCTGGGCAGTTCCGGCTTCCAGCCTTTGGCGTCCCGGACTTCCCGGCGGCGGTCCAGTTCGTGCTGGTCCAGTTCAACGTTGATGGTCCGGTTGGGAATGTCGATCCGGATCAGGTCACCGTTTTCAATGAGGCCGATTGCGCCCCCGGCACCTGCCTCCGGTGAGGCGTGGCCAATGGATAGCCCGGATGTGCCCCCGGAGAAACGGCCATCGGTAAGCAGCGCACACTCCTTGCCCAGGCCCTTGGATTTCAGGTAGCTGGTCGGATACAGCATTTCCTGCATGCCCGGGCCGCCACGGGGCCCTTCATAGCGGATGATAACCACCTCGCCCGGTTTTACTTCGTCAGCCAGGATGCCGGCAACCGCCGAATCCTGACTCTCGAATACCCTTGCCTTGCCTTCGAAAACATAGATGCTTTCATCCACGCCGGCAGTTTTGACAACGCAGCCATCCATTGCAATATTGCCATAGAGCACCGCAAGGCCGCCCTCAGAGCTGTAGGCGTTCTCTACCGAACGGATGCAGCCGGTTTCCCGGTCGCCGTCCAGGCTTGGCCAGCGGGTGCTCTGGGAGAAGGCGGTCTGGGTGGGAATGCCGGCCGGGCCGGCCTTGTAGAACTCGATCACGTCCGGAGTCGGGGCGCGCATGATGTCCCAGGTCTTGAGGGCTTCTCTCATGGTTTTGCTGTGCACCGTCGGAAGATCGGTATTGATCAGGCCACCGCGCTCCAGTTCGCCCAGAATGCCCATGATGCCACCGGCCCGGTGCACGTCTTCCATGTGGTATTTGGGGGAGTTCGGCGCCACCTTACACAACTGCGGAACCCGGCGTGAAAGCTGATCGATCTCGTTCAGGGTAAACGGCACACCGCCTTCCTGGGCTGCTGCCAGCAGATGAAGAATGGTGTTGGTCGAGCCGCCCATGGCGATGTCCATGACCATGGCATTTTCAAAGGCCGCCATGGAGGCGATGCTCAGTGGCAGAACGCTGGCGTCGTCTTCCTCGTAATAGCGCCGCGCATTCTCCACAATCTGTTGGCCGGCTTTCAGAAACAATTGTTCCCGGTCGGCGTGGGTCGCCAGCATGGAGCCGTTGCCGGGGAGCGCCAGGCCAATGGCCTCGGTGAGGCAGTTCATGGAGTTTGCGGTGAACATGCCGGAGCAGGAGCCGCAGGTGGGGCAGGCACTGCGTTCGTATTCTTCCACCTGTTCGTCGCTGGCATTGGGGTCCGCCGCAATAACCATGGCGTCCACCAGATCCAGCTTGTGCTCGGACAGCTTGGTTTTACCGGCTTCCATGGGGCCGCCGGAAACGAAGATGGTGGGAATGTTCAGGCGCATGGCGGCCATCAGCATGCCCGGCGTGATCTTGTCGCAGTTGGAGATGCACACCAGGGCGTCGGCACAGTGGGCATTGACCATGTATTCCACTGAGTCGGCGATGATTTCCCGGGACGGCAGGGAATAGAGCATGCCGTCGTGGCCCATGGCGATGCCGTCGTCCACGGCGATCGTGTTGAATTCCTTGGCAACGCCACCGGCCGCTTCGATTTCACGACATACCAGCTGCCCCAGATCCTTCAGGTGGACGTGGCCCGGCACAAACTGGGTGAAGGAGTTGGCAACCGCAATGATCGGTTTGCCGAAATCCTCGTTTTTCATACCGGTGGCGCGCCAGAGGGCGCGTGCGCCGGCCATGTTGCGGCCTGCGGTGGATGTCCGCGAACGATACTGAGGCATGGTTTTCTGGTCTCTCTGTTGTTTCCTGATGACATTGTGCAAAAGAAACAGAGGATACCAGATTAGACTGCAGGCGCATGGCTGTTTTCGGGGCGGCTGTTTACAATAGTTAACAGAGTTGCCAAACATTTTCCGGTGTTTACCGACAAGGAGTATGCCTATGGCTGGCCAGGAAAGCCTGCCGCTACGTCGCCTTAAAGCGTTTCAGCCACTGAACCGGCTGACCGATGATCAGTTGGTGCTGCTTGCCAGTCGTGCGGAACGGCGGACCCACGGCCCCGGGCAGCGGGTGCTTGAACGCGGCGTCCGGGATGGTCTGGATTTTTTCCTGATCTCGGGCAAGGTGGAGCTGGAGTCTCTGGACGGCCGAAAATCGGTCATTGAAGCGGAGACCGAAAAAGCTCAGAACCCGGTTGCCCGTCTGCAACCCAGAATGTATGACGTCACCGCGGTTCAGCCCTGTGAATTCCTGGTGGTCGAGCAGGAAATTCTCAATCAGCTCTTGCGCACTGCGCCGGTAGAACAGGTGGAAATGGACTCCGGCGAGGGCTCTGGTGATGTCGGGACGGAGGAGCACCACCTGCTCATGGAGTTCTATTCGGAACTGCGCTCGAACCAGGTCAAGCTCCCCAGTGTGCCCGATGTCGCCTGGAAGGTCCGGCGTGCGGTCGATCGCGAAGACTCCACCGCAGATCAGGTAGCGCTTGCGATATCGGCGGATCCGTCGATGGCCGCAAAACTTGTGCGTGCCTGCAACAGCCCCCTTTACCGGGGGTTCAGTGATGTCCGGAATGTCCGTGAGGCCGTGGTCCGGTTGGGCATGCGAACCACCCGGCAGCTGGTGACCGTGTTTTCCATGCGGGAGGTGTTCAAAACCCGCCAGGCCTCGCTGCAGAAAGAAATGGAAAAACTCTGGCGACATTCCAGGGAAGTAGCAGCCCTGTGCTGGGTGCTGGCCGATCATGCCACCCGGCTCAACCCTGAAGAGGCGCTGCTGGCGGGTCTGCTTCATGATATCGGTGTGGTGCCCGTGCTGGTACAGGCCGAGCACCACGTGAATCTTTTTGCCGATGAGGCCAATCTGACGCATGCCATCCGGGAACTCAGGGCGGACGTGGGCACGGCCGTTCTGGAGAACTGGTCCTTCCCGCCGGCGTTCCTTGAGGCGGTTCGACATGCTGAAGACTGGGGTTATGAATGCCGTGAATCGGCGCCCCAACTGGTGGATGTGGTTATCGTGGCGCAATTGCATTCAATGATCGGTTCCAGCCAGAATGCGGAGCTGCCTCCGTTTGACCAGGTGCCGGCGTACCGGCGGCTTGGCGAACTTGCACTCAATGCCTCCCGCAGCTTGCAGCTCCTGACCGAGGCAAAGGCCCGGGTCGACGAGGTTCAGCAACTGCTGTCCATTCGATGATGGTCTGGGTGGTGTAAACTTTGGAGTCTGTTTTCCGGTGACTGTTGCACTTATGAATGTTCCTCTCTTTCCCCTGAACTCCATCGTCCTGCCCAGGGGGAGGATTCCCTTGCAGCTGTTCGAGCCGCGCTACATTGACATGCTCAGCCGGTGCCTGAAGGAAGACCGCGGTTTTGTGGTTGTGCTCTTGACGGAGGGTGGTGAAGCCGGACCCACGGCCGCCTTCTATGATATTGGCACCTATGTGCGGATTATTGACTTTCAGCAGCTTGAAAGCGGGCTTCTGGGGATTACCGTTGAAGGCGAATCCAAGGTCTCGGTTGTGCGCAGCTGGCAGCAGGAAGACGGGTTGAATGTCGGCGACGTTGAATGTCTGATTGAAGAGACGGAAAGCGAGGTGCCCGCGCACTTCAGTGAATTGCCTTCGGTGCTCCGGGCCCTGTTCCGGCATCCGGTGATCCGGGACCTGAACATGGATATCAATTACGAAGATGCCAGGGACGTTGGCTGGCGACTGACAGAACTGTTGCCGCTGGACAAGCAGGAAAAGCAGAGGCTGGTTGAGCTGCAGGACCCGCTGGAACGGCTCAGCCGTCTGCAGGGCCTGCTGGAGGCGCTGGAGGAGGGCTAGCCATCTCGGCTGCTGGCTGGAATTTCATGACTGCCTCATCCCAGGACACGGCGATGTAGGTCCCCGCAAAAACCAGCCACAGGGCGGTCGCCACGGCAAAGGTCACATCCGGCGCAAGAGGCACCCGGTCGTAACGGCTGTAACTGGCTCTTGTCGCCCCGGTAACCGCCAGGGCAAGCAGAATCCCGCCGATAATATCGGTAAACCAGTGAACACCGAGGTAGAGTCGACTCACGGTCACCGGTACCAATGGCAATGACAGGACAACGTAGAACTGCCATCGCTTGCGGTTACGGGTTTCCCCCGCGACGAAGCTGGCCACCAGCGTAACCAGGAGGGTGATGCCCGCTGCATGGCCACTGGGGAAGGCGCCGGAATCCGGTGGGTTCAGGACTTCATCCGGTCGGGGAACACCCAGCAAAAATTTCAGCCCCCAGACCAGGACAATGGTTACTGCGGCCGCCACCACAATGTGCACGGCGGCGGCGTAGTAACCCCTGAACAGAAGCGCCACGCAGGCCAGGATGCCGGCGGCGATCAGAACAGGCGGATCGCCCAGCAATGTGAGGGCAATGAAGGGGGCGTCCAGCAGTGGGTGTCGGAGTTGCTCGAACCAGTGCAGGGTTGCTTCATTGAAACCTTCCATCAGGTCCGTCGCTGTTGCCAGCTGGCCCCAGATCAGAAGCAGTGCGGTGGCGCCGATGGCCAGCATGAAGGAGGCGAGCGGAAATTCGCCCTCGCGAGCCGGACGCTGATTGGTGTGCACACGCCAGAAACGGTGGGTGGCTTCATACTGTGCCATCCACTGCTTCAGCCACTGGTAAAAACGGCTTTCTTCCCCGAGCCCGAGCTGGAATCGCAAGAGGACAAAATAGACCAGAAGTAGTGCTGCCAGGCTGACGCCGATTACCGCATAAAAGTGTGCCGGTGGTCGCAATTCACTGGCCAGGGCGCTGCCCACCAGGAAGCCGGGGAAAATATAGACCGGCGCCCAGGCGATCGCCGAGCCGATGTTGAACGCCAGAAAACGCCGCCAGGGCATCATCAGGGCGCCGGCAATCAAGGGGATCACCGGCCGGATGGGCCCCACGAAGCGCCCGATGATCACACTTTTGCCGCCGTGACGATGGAAGAAGCGTTCGCCCTTATCGACAACCACCGGATAGCGGCTGAGAGGCCAGATGGTTGTCAGTCTCCCCTGCAGCCGCCGCCCGAGCGCAAAGCTGGCCGTGTCACCGGCTATCGCGCCCAGGCCAGCCCAGAGCAGGGTTTCCGGCAAGGGCATGCCGGTCTGGCCGGCCAATACTGCCACGGCAAACAGGACGGCGACCCCCGGAACAACAATGCCGGCGATGGCGAGGGATTCGATGAAGGCGGTAGCGAACAGGCCTGCGGCCAGCCAGCCGGGATGGAGGCTGAGCCAGGCCGACAGAGTATCAAGCCAGGCACTGCTCATATCTCGATAGTTTCTCCGGGGCTGAACCAGACTGAATCCGTGCCCCTTCTGCGCGCCTCTTCCATGGCCCGCTGGGCCCGGTTGCGGAGGGTGTCAGTCCGGGTATCGCCGCTGCCACGGGTGGTGCAACCGAGGCTGACCGTTGCCTTGCCGACCACCGGCCACTGGTGTTCGGCAATGGTCCGGCGGATGCGCTCGGCTATTACCCTGACACCTTCCTCCGGCGTGTAAGGCAGTATCAGGAAAAACTCGGATTCTTTCAGGGTATACAGAGTGTCGCCGGCACGAATGACCCCGAAAAGATGTTCCGTCATGTGCCGGAAAAGCCCCTGCACCTGGTCTTTGCCGTGCAGGTCGGCAACTTCGTCCGCGTAATCAATACTGAGATCAATGACTGACAGTGGATGGCCAGTGGCGATCGCCCGGCTGATTTCCTTCTGCAGGGTCTCGTCGAGAAACCGGGCATTGTGGGCGCCGGTGACCGGATCAGTGATGGCAAGGTCCTCGGCGGATTGTGCCATATGATCGTAGTGCCAGATGTAAAGGCCAGCGACGGAGAGCAGAATGAACAGGCCGCCGATGATCGCAATTGCTTCGGCCGCGGGCAGTTGCAGGAACAGGATTACCGACATGGGAACCAGCAGCAGAAGTGACAATCCCAGGCCCTGGCGCAAGGGCAGGATCAGGAGATTGAGCACCACAAGCGGCATGGCCCAGTGAGTTATCCCCGGCGCCTGAATGGTCAGAAGGGCGGCGAGCATGCCGCTGTTCAGGCCGGCAAGAATGATCAGATGCCCCGGGGCTGAAAGCTGGTGCCGGCGACAGAGAATCGTGTAGACGGCGCCGGCCAGGGTCAGGGCTGCCATGCCGGTAGCCAGGTAAAACAGCTCATAGAAGCCGTAGCGCAGGTTCTGCATGGCCAGAGTGAATATGAACAGGCAGGCGATGCTGTAGCCGAACGCGTGGGTCCAGGTTCTGAGGCGGGTCTCGGTCATGAAGCGGGTCCCTGTGGCTGAGGCTGGCCCGGTTGCGACCAGGAACTGTAGGCCTGGCTCCTGTTGCCGCCCTGTTGTTGGGCCCGGCGAAGGGCATTGGCGGCACTGTGCTGAAGGCTGTTGGCATCGTCTCCGATATTGAGCCCGGCAATGCCGGTACTCACGGTCAGCTTCATGCCATGGGATTCCAGCAGTGTCGCCAATCCCTTGCGGATGGTCTCGGCCCGGGCAATGGCCTCACTGGAGGATATGCCGGGAAGAATTACCAGAAACTGCAGATCCGCCACCCGGTAGTAGGTGTCAAAATCCCGGATCTGGGAGTGCAGGTAGCGACCGATGCGCGGCAGGATCGAACGTATGTCCTCGTCCGGCTCATTATCGCTCAGGTGGGTATCCAGCCCGACCATGATTACGGACATGTCGGTACCCTCCCTTTCGCTGCGCTGGATTTCCTTGTGCAGATCGGCCGAGAGATACTCCCGGCTGGCGGCCTGGGTCAGTTCATCGGTCCGGCGCAACGGTGCCAGCTGGCGGGTCTTGTACTCGCGCAGGAAAACCAGCAGCGCCGACAGCAGGATGGTCAGCAAAAAGGCGCTGATCATCTGGTGACGGTCGGCCAGGCCTACGGCCCACTGTGTGGCAGCCATGGCAAGAATGACGATAACCAGGGTAATGAGCGCCGCCACCACGGACGGCACCAGCGCGAAAGCAACCAGGGGGATGGCGTAGAACCAGTGGCTCAGTATCCAGGGTCCCGTCCAGAAGCTGGTCAGAAGAATCAGCAGCAGAGCCAGAAAGAACGCCAGCTGAATGCGCGGCCAGGGCTGATGGACTCTGCCGGGGTGAAACGTTTTGCCGGCAAGCACAGTGCCTGCTGCGGCCCCGGCAGCAGCTGCTACCATCGGCTGGCCCAGCGTCGCGGACAGTACCGCAATAACGATCAGGCCCACGAAGCCGGCCCGTGACAGCTTGCTTAACAGGAATTTCTCGGCCATTTGGGCCATGGTCTACGTCCTTTTCCTCAACTTCCTGAAAAACCTTTCCGAGGTTTCCGAGTATGGCATACCGCAGCGGTATAATATCTGTTTGGGATGCGTACTTGAAACGGGAAAGGTAAAGTTAGGCACTTATTCCTGATTTCCCCTTTGAAATAGGGTTTTGAAAACGAAAAGGTAACTGAATGGATATTGCAGCGTACATGGCTGAGGTGGGGCAGCAGGCCCGCTCAGCGGCAACACAGGTCGCGCGCTCGACCACCGCAGTCCGTAATCACGCCTTGCTGGCGACGGCGGAGGCTCTCGACGGGGCGCGGTCAGAACTGATCGCTGCCAACAGCAAGGATCTGGAACAGGGTCGGGAGAATGGCCTCGATGCGGCCATGCTGGACAGGCTCGAGCTTACGGAGCAGCGAATCGACGCCATGATCGAGGGGCTAAAGCAGGTTGCATCATTACCGGACCCTATTGGTGCCATTACCGATATGGCGTATCGCCCATCGGGCATTCAGGTTGGCAAGATGCGTGTTCCCCTTGGTGTGGTCGGAATTATCTATGAGTCTCGCCCGAATGTGACCGTGGAAGCGGCCAGCCTGTGTCTGAAATCCGGCAATGCCACGATTCTCCGGGGTGGCTCCGAGTCAATCCACTCGAATCAGGCCATTGCCCGGTGTCTGTCGGCGGGGTTGGCGCGGGCCGGGCTGCCGGCAACGGCGGTGCAGGTTATCAAGACAACGGATCGTGCAGCTGTTGGTGAGCTGATCGCCATGCCCGCCTATGTCGATGTGATTGTCCCCCGGGGCGGCAAGGGCCTGATCGAACGGATCAGCCGTGACGCCCGGGTGCCGGTGATCAAGCATCTGGATGGGGTATGCCACGTCTATATTGACAGCCACGCAGACCCGGAAAAGGCGCTGAAGGTGGCGGTCAACGCCAAAACCCAGCGGTATGGCACCTGCAACACCATGGAAACCCTGTTGGTTGACCGTGAAATTGCCGAGGATATTCTGCCGCTTCTCGTGCAGGCCTTCGTCGAAAAAGGGGTGGAGCTTCGCGGTTGCGAACAGACCCGGGCCATTGTTGAGGGGGTTGCCGAGGCGACCGAGGCAGACTGGGAAGCCGAATACCTGGCCCCGATTCTGGCGGTAAGAGTGGTTGACGGGCTGGATGGCGCCATTGACCACATTAACCTGTACAGCTCGCAGCACACCGACAGCATCGTGACCGAGAATTACACCCGCGCCCGGCGGTTTATTACCGAGGTGGATTCCAGCTCTGTGATGGTCAACGCCTCCACCCGTTTTGCCGACGGTTTCGAGTATGGCCTGGGCGCGGAGATCGGTATTTCCACCGACAAGATTCACGCGCGCGGCCCGGTGGGGCTTGAGGGGCTCACGTCCCAGAAGTATGTGGTCTTCGGCGACGGGCACATCCGGACCTGATGCCCATGCATGTGATTTATGGCGGAACCTTCGACCCGGTACACCATGGTCATCTGCGCCTGGCCGTTGAGATTTGCGATCGGCTCGGGGTCGGGTCGGTCAGCCTGGTGCCCTGTCATATTCCGCCGCATCGGGGGCAGACCGGCGCGTCTGCAGATCAGCGTTTGGCCATGCTCCGGCTGGCGGTTGCCGAGGAGCCCCAGCTGCAAATTGACGACCGGGAGCTGTCGCGGGAGGGCGCTTCCTATACCGCCGATACGCTTCGCCAGTTAAGGGCGGAACTCGGGCCGAAAGAGCCGCTGGCAATGGTGGTCGGTACCGACGCTTTTGCCAGTTTCGATCAATGGCGGGAATGGCAGCAAATCCCGGAGCTTGCTCATGTGATTGTGGTTCGCCGGCCCGGGCCGGCGCTGGATCCGTCTGGCAAGCCGGCACAGTTGTTGGCGGAACGGTCTGTGGCAGGGCCGGAGGCGCTGCACCGCAGCCCTTCTGGTGCGATTCTCCAGCTCGACCCGCCGCTGCTCGATATCTCCGCAACGGGGATCCGGGAGCGCATCGGTGACGGCCGTTCTCCCCGGTATCTGCTGCCTGACCGGGTCTGGTGGGAAATTCGCCATCACGGGCTCTATGGTGCATGCCCCGACGGGAACTTTTAGTGCTACAATCGCGTCTGAATGAGACATTTCGGGCGGCCATTCCGGCAAACGCCCGTCAAACAGGGTGATTATGCAGGCAGAGCAACTGAAAGACCTGGTAGTAAATGCGCTTGAAGATGTGAAAGCACAGGACGTCAGTGTGATTGATGTCCGTGACCGAACCAGTGTCACCGACTTCATGGTTCTGGCATCCGGAACCTCCAACCGACATGTGAAATCCCTCGCCGATTCCGTGGTTGTTGAAGCCAAAGAGCAGGGCGTTCGCGCCGGCAACGTGGAAGGGGCTGGCGTCAGCGACTGGATCCTGGTCGATCTTGGCGATGTCGTCGTCCATGTCATGATGCCTGCCACACGGGAATTTTATGACCTGGAGCGTTTCTGGCGTGATGCTCCGGACCTTGGTGTTGCAGGCAGCGAATAGTCATGCGGTTACGCCTGATCTGTGTGGGGCAGAAAATGCCCGACTGGGTCAGTACCGGATTCGGAGATTACGCCCGCCGCATGCCGCCGGAGTTGCCCCTGGAGTTGGTGGAAATTGCCATGGCTCACCGGGGCAAGAATCCCGATATTTCCAGACTGATGCAGCGTGAAAGCGATGCCATTCTCGCCGCGACGGGGCCCAAAGACCGGGTGATCGCGCTTGAGGTTGGCGGTCGCCCCTGGTCGACCGAAAAGCTGGCCAGCCAGCTTGAGACCTGGCAACAGGACGGCCGTGATGTGAGCTTCCTGGTGGGTGGCCCCGATGGGCTGGCGGAAGACTGCCGCAAGCGGGCTGATCAGCAATGGTCCCTGTCGCCGCTGACCCTGCCTCACCCGCTGGTGCGGATTGTTCTGGCGGAACAGCTCTACCGGGCCTGGTCGATCACTCGCAACCACCCGTATCACAGGGCTTAGGGGGCATCTATGCCGTGGGGCGAGTTCAAGGATACAGCGGCGGAGCGCCGGCTTTTCCAGCGCAGGACGGTGGTCATGCTGGTGTGCGTAATACTGGCAATTGGCGGCCTGCTTGCGCGCATGTATCAGCTCCAGATTGTCGAGCACGAGACTTACACCACCCTTTCCGACAAGAATCGTGTACAGGTCCAGTCAGTACCCCCGCCCCGGGGGCTTATCTACGATCGTAACAATACTCTTCTGGCAGAGAATCGTCCGGTGTTCAGTGTCACTCTTGTGCCCGAGCGAGTTGACGGTATGGATGACACACTTGCGCAGCTTGGCAATATTCTGGATGTGTCGGAGGAAGACCTGGAGCGTTTCCGGCGTCGGCTCCGGGAGCCCCGTCGCCCGTTCCAGGAGATACCGCTGCGTTATGACCTCAATGAGCAGGAAATGGCCCGCCTTGCGGTGGATCGCCATGAGCTGCCCGGCGTGGAAGTGAAAGCGGAACTGGTCCGGTATTATCCTTACAGTGAGCTGACCGCCCATGCGCTCGGATTTGTCGGCCGTATCAACCGGGATGAACTGCAGCGGATCGACCCGGTCAATTATGCCGGCACCAACTACATCGGAAAATCCGGTATTGAACGGTTTTACGAGGAGATTTTGCACGGCAAGGTTGGCTATCAAAATGTGGAGACCAACGCCAGGGGGCGCACTCTGAGGGTGCTCGAGAGTGAGAATCCGGTCCCCGGGGAGGACCTTCAGCTGCATCTTGACCTCAGGCTGCAAAAGCGTGCCCACGAGCTTCTTGATGGTCGCCGGGGCGCTATTGTCGCGATCGAGCCTGAAACCGGAGGCATTCTGGCATTGGCCAGCGTACCGGGGTTCGATGCCAACAAGTTTGTCACCGGGATCAGCGTCAATGATTACCGGGAGCTCAGTGACAGCAAGGACAAGCCACTGTTCAACCGGGCACTGCGCGGGCAGTATCCGCCGGGATCAACACTCAAGCCCATGCTCGCTGTTGCGGCGCTCGACAGCGGCGCCACCACCCGGGATTACACGATATGGGATCCCGGCTACTATCGGTTGAATAAAGGTGGTCGGCTCTGGCGAGACTGGAAGCGTGGCGGTCATGGCTGGGTCGACCTCGTGGACGCCGTGGCCGAGTCCTGCGATGTCTATTTCTACGAGATTGCCGTCGAAATGGGCGTGGATACCATGTACAACTACCTCTCCCGGTTCGGCTTTGGTGAAGACGCTGCCCTTGATGTGTCCGGGGCTCTGAGCGGCCTGCTGCCGTCGCGGGACTGGAAGCAGGCGGTCAGGGGCGAACCCTGGTACCCGGGAGATACCGTCAACATGGGAATTGGTCAGGGCTTCATGCTTGCCACACCATTACAGCTGGCGACAGCCACCTCGCTGATTGCCAATCGTGGCAAATGGGTGGAACCCAGACTGCTCAAGGATATCAAGGGCGATCATCCGGTAGATGAGTTTCTGCCCGACGAAACCCACGAGCCGCTCAAACTTAAAAATCCCGGGGACTGGGAGTATGTGGTGGAGACCATGGCCGAAGTGATGCATGGCCCGAAAGGAACGGCGCGGGGAGCCGGCCGTGGCGCGCCCTATCGAATGGCCGGCAAGACCGGAACGGCCCAGGTGTTCAGCCTGGAAGAGGATGAGGAGTACGATGCCGAGGAAATCCGGGAACGTCTCCGGGACCACGCGCTGTTTGTGGGTTTCGCCCCGGTGGACAACCCGAAGATTGCGGTGGCAGTCATCGTTGAAAATGGCGGCAGCGGCAGCGGTACAGCGGCGCCGGTTGCCCGCGCGCTGTTTGATGCCTGGCTGCTCGACTATTCCGATGAGCCGGAGGGCGCATTGATCAGTGGTGTTGATGGACCGGGGGCTGGCTGATGGCTTTCAAGGCGTTACTGGATCCAACCGCGAGCAATCCCATGGGTCGGCAGCAAAGCATCTGGACGGCATTGCACATTGATCCGATCCTGCTTCTGCTGCTGCTGCTGCTGGTTTCCGGCGGTCTGTTCGTGCTGTATAGCGGTGCTGACCGGAATATGGAGGTGGTCAAGGCTCAGGGCATCCGCATGGGCGTGGCGTTTGTGGTGATGCTGGTTTTCGCGCAACTGGACCCGGCGGTGTTTCGCCGCTGGGCGCCCTGGCTCTATGTGGCCGGAGTCGTTTCCCTGGTTGCGGTGATTATGGTGGGCGTGGGCGCCAAGGGGGCCCAGCGCTGGCTGGCATTGCCGGGGCTGCCACGCTTTCAGCCTTCCGAATTGATGAAGCTTGTAGTGCCGATGATGGCGGCCTGGTATCTCTCCAGGCATTTTCTGCCACCACGCTTCAGACATGTTGTCGTGGGGCTGGCAATCGTGCTGGTGCCCATGGCGCTGATCATCAAGCAGCCTGATCTGGGGACGTCTCTGCTGGTCGGCATGGCGGGCCTTTTTGTGGTGTTTTTTGCCGGGATCAGCTGGAAACTGATCGCTGCTTTCGTTGCCATGGTCTCGGTTTCGGCGCCACTGATGTGGTTTTTCGTTATGCGGGAGTATCAGAAGCAAAGGGTGTTGACCCTGCTCGATCCACAAAGCGATCCGCTCGGTGCCGGCTGGAATATTATCCAGTCCAAAACAGCCATCGGATCGGGAGGCTTTGACGGCAAGGGCTGGCTGCAGGGGACCCAGTCCCACCTCGAGTTCCTGCCTGAGAGTCACACGGATTTTATCGTTGCCGTGCTGGCGGAGGAGTTCGGATTTATCGGCATGCTGGCTCTGATGATCATGTATAGCCTGATCATACTCCGATGCCTGTTCATCGCAGCCACCGCCCAGGACTCGTTCAGCCGGCTTCTGGCCGGCGCGCTGACCATGACCTTCTTTATCTATGTCGTGGTGAATGTCGGGATGGTGAGTGGGCTTCTGCCCGTGGTGGGTGTCCCTTTGCCGTTGATCAGTTACGGTGGGACTTCAAGCGTAACCCTGATGGCTGCGTTTGGAGTGCTTATGTCGGTACATACCCACCGCCGGATGATTGGTGCCTGACCCGAGTCCGGCAACCATGGCGGCCAGGTAATGGTGAATGCCGCATAGAACCCGTTACAATAACGAACCTGCTGCCGGATCTGTGATCAAGGCAGCCCTGCTGTTCTGGAGGAAGCCCGGATCGTGAACTGCAAACCAATTCGGTCGTTGATACTGGCGATTGCTGCGGCAGTGATCCTCAGTGGCTGTGCTTCGGCCCCGGAGACGGATCACTCATCTCGCTATACCCTGGCCAATGACCGGGCGCCGTCGGGTGATTATGATGTCTCCGGACTCGGCAATGCGATTCCGGTGTACGAAGAACCCCGGCGCGCAGGCAATAAATCACCCTACACGGTCTGGGGCAAGCAGTATCGTGTGCTCGACAGTAACGAAGGTTATGTGGCCCGGGGCACGGCAAGCTGGTACGGCGAAAAATTCCATGGCCACACGACGTCCAATGGCGAAACCTTTGACATGTACGCAATGTCGGCGGCCCACAAATCCCTGCGCATTCCGGGTTATGCCCGAGTCACGAATCTTGACAACGGCCGCTCGGTGATTGTCCGGGTTAACGACCGCGGGCCTTTTCACGGAGATCGACTCATCGATCTGTCCTATGCCGCTGCCAAGAAGCTGGGTTATCAGGCCCGAGGGACCGCGCGTGTTGAAGTAGCCGCTATTACCGTCCGCCCGGATGGCTCAATGCGTCTTGCCGGCAAACCCTTCTCGCCCGGCGATGTGGCGGGCTCTTCCGGGAGCCAGGTGCAGGCAAGCGGCGAGATCGCAATGGAGCAGCGGTCGCTGTTTGTCCAACTGGCCTCCTTCAGCAGTCGCGATCCGGCCGAGAAGCTGCTGAGGCGGGTGCGATCGGTGCTTGAGAACCCGATGCGGGTCAGGGCCGTCGACACCGCCTCCGGGCGTTTTCACCGTGTTCAGGTGGGGCCGTTTCGGGATGAGGCTGCCGCCAGAAAAACCCAGAACCTGCTGGAGTCCCGCGGCTTCGACCAGTCAATTCTGCTGACGGACTCACACTGAACAGACCAGAAAAACGCTGACAAAAGACACACACCTAACGACGAATGAATGGAGCCATGGCCTCAAAATCTGTTTTCCGAACGCTTACTGTAGTTTTCGTACTGATGCTCGCCCTGACCGGCAAGGTGATGGCGCAGTCTGTGCTGATCCCCTCACCACCCCAGATTGCCGGCAGTTCCTATGTCCTGATGGACCCGAAAAGCGGTCGGATCATCATGGAGGAAAACAGTCATGAACGTCTGCCGCCGGCGAGCCTGACCAAGATGATGACGGCCTACATTGTCGAGCGGGAGCTGGATGAGGGACGGATCGCCATGTCCGACATGGTTCCGATCAGCGTCAATGCCTGGAAAACAGAAGGCTCCCGGACCTTCGTCAAGGAAGGCACCCAGGTTTCCGTGGAGGACCTGCTGAAGGGCGTGATTATCCAGTCCGGAAATGATGCCTCGGTGGCTTTGGCCGAGTTTGTTGCCGGTAGCGAGGGTGCCTTCGTGGATATCATGAACCAGCAGGCACAGCTGCTGGGCATGAAAGACACCCATTTTGCCAACGCCACCGGGTTGCCGGCACCGGATCATTATTCCACCGCCTATGATCTCGCCATTCTGGCTCGGGCCATCATTAATGATTACCCGGAAAACTACCCGATTTACGCGGAAAAGCATTTCACCTACAACAACATCCGTCAGCCGAACCGAAACAGCCTGCTGTGGCGGGACAGCAGCGTCGATGGTTTGAAAACCGGCCATACAGAAGAGGCCGGATACTGCCTGGTGGCGTCGGCCAAGCGTAACGACACCCGCTTTATTGCCGTGGTCATGGGCACTAACAGTACAGATTCCCGGGCCCAGGAAGTTCAGAAAATGCTGAACTATGGCTTCCGTTACTACCAGAGCGAGCGTCTGTTCCGGGCGGGACAGGAGCTGATCGAGGCCAGGGTATGGGGTGGCCAGTCCAACCAGATCTCCGTTGGCATGGCCGAAGATGTCTACGTCACCATTCCCCGGGGGTCCAGGGACAGCCTCGAATCAACGGTAGACCTTGATTCCGTGATCAAAGCACCCATTAACATGGGCGATGAGCTTGGCCGGGTCAAAGTGTCGTACAACGGTGAGGTGCTGGTAGACCAGCCGGTACTGGCATTGACCGATGTTCCTGAGGGCGGTTTCTTCAAACGCATCTGGGATGCCATCAAGCTCTTTTTCGTTCAGTTATTTCAGTAGGGTGACGTGGTTCCCCGGGAGTAGAGCGGCATGAGTGAGCCGAAGGCGCCAAAAATCGAATTTCCGTGTGACTACGTGATCAAGGTGATCGGTAACGCCGCACCGGATTTCACCGAGTTTGTGGTCGAGGTTGTCGGGCAGCACGCGCCCGGAATCTGTGAAACCGATATCTCGGTAAACGAGAGCAGCAAGGGGCGGTTCTGCTCAGTGCAGCTGAAAATCGTGGCCACCGGCGAGGCTCAGCTGAAGGCCCTGTTCGAAGATCTCAAGGCCAGTGGCCGCGTTCACATGGTGCTGTAACCCCGATGGCTGATCTGATCGTCCGGTCGCTGGGAGTGCAGCCCTACCTGGAAACCTGGGAGGCCATGAAAACCTTCACCGCTGAGCGGCACGCTCAGGTGGCGGATGAACTCTGGTTCCTGGAACATCCCAGGGTCTACACCCAGGGCCAGGCAGGGAAGGCGGAGCATATTCTGGCGCCGGGGGATATTCCGGTTATCCAGGTTGATCGCGGTGGCCAGGTTACCTACCACGGCCCGGGCCAGCTGGTGGTCTACCTGATGATTGATCTGACCCGGAAAAAACTCGGCGTGCGTGGCCTGGTGGATGAGATCGAGCAGGCCATCGTTCGTACCCTGGCGGGGCTGGGCGTGGAGGCCGCGCCCCGGTCTGATGCGCCTGGCGTTTATGTCGGTGCATCGAAAATTGCGTCCCTCGGGCTCCGGGTTCGCAGGGGTTGCTCCTTCCACGGCCTGGCGCTCAATGTCGACATGGACATGGAACCGTTCCGGCGCATCAATCCCTGCGGGTACGCCGGCATGGCCATGAGCCAGGTCCGCGATTTCGTGCCGGCGGCGGTCATGGCTGATGTTCAGCAACGGTTGACGGAGCAACTGGTTAGCGGTCTTGGCCACCCGGAGGTCGAGTTTCTGCAGGGCTGGTAGGTCAGGCCACCGGAGTATCCGTATAATGGTGTCAGCCGCCAAACGTGGTGAAATTCTCTGATCCGAACAGGTCATTCATGCCATCCAGACGTTCAGGAAAATCGGTTTCCCGCATCAAGACCGGCAGCTTCGAACGCCGGTTGAGTATGACCCGTGCCGGTCTGTTTGCCGGCACCCGAATGGCTTCGCATATGGCGACTAACTGGTTCAGCAGCAAGGAGAACCGGGAAAAGCGCCATCGGGCGATGCTGTCCAACCAGGCCCGCTTTCTGGTGGACGAGCTGGGTCAGCTCAAGGGTAGCGTGGTCAAGATCGGCCAGGTGATGGCGTTGTATGGTGAGCATTTTCTGCCCGAGGAAGTCACCGAAGCACTGCATACCCTGGAAGACCAGACCACCTCGCTGGAATGGCCCGCCATCGAGCGGGTGCTGAAAGCGGAACTTGGTGCGGATCGTCTCGCCCAACTGGAGGTGGATCCGGAGCCTATCGGGGCGGCTTCCCTGGGCCAGGTGCACCGGGCTGTGCGCCGCAGCGATGGGCTCGAGCTGGTTCTGAAGGTGCAATACCCGGGCGTTGATGACGCCGTGGACAGCGATCTGAATGCCGTTGCCCAGTTGCTCAGGATGGCGAGGCTGGTGAATTTCGGTCCGGAGTTCAATGACTGGCTCGAAGAGGTCCGGGAAATGATGCACCGGGAGGTGGAC
>Ga0194138_10000437_pt1 | contig 20084 bp, 12 predicted proteins | sample TARM_MetaG_T2_14_FD_134022 | JGI IMG/M metagenome (GOLD analysis project Ga0194138, IMG submission 134022) | Freshwater microbial communities from Pennsylvania, USA, analyzing microbe dynamics in response to fracking - TARM_MetaG_T2_14 (version 2) | ecosystem: Environmental > Aquatic >...
AAGTTGGCTTGAAGAGCCGTATGCGGGAAAACTGCACGTACGGTTCTGTGAGGGGCAGTAGGCAAGCCTTTCTTAAGCTAAATAAAAGAAGAAAGGAGTGTCGAGACTGTCTACTCGACGGTTTCCTATGAAAAAATTAAATTACCCATTGATTTTGGGTGGACTTTTGGTTTTTCTTTTCATCAGTGCTTATTTTTTCCCCCAGTGGTTTACGGAAAGAGATCCTATGTTTGAAGAGCCCCCTCGATATATCACGGTTATGGAAGAGGGCGAAGAGAAGCAATCCTTTTTTATGAATCCATTGCCGCCCAATGAGGAAAACATCATGGGCACAGATGATGCTGGCCGAGACATCTATGCAAGGCTTGTTTACGGCACAAGAAACACCTTAAAGCTGGGCTTTTTCATCGCCTTGGTCAGGCTTCTTTTGGCCCTTCCTTTTGGCGTTTTGGCTGGGATGGGGAAGAAGTTCTTTCAAAGGGTCATCTTGTTTTTTAGTACGTATTTTACGGCAGTGCCCATCCTGATTTTGAGTTTTCTCATCTTTAGGATCAATTTCTTTCGAAATATGCAGCTGGATCGCTCCATCATTTTTTATGGGCTCATCCTGGGATTTTTAGGCTTTGCACGCACTGCGGGGGTTTTGCAAGATGCGGTGAAAAAAATCATGGAGGAAGACTTCATTGAGGGGCAAATTGCCGTGGGAAAAAGTTGGTTTCAAATTGTTCGGCAAAACATTTTCCCTCATCTGTTGCCCACGCTCTTCACCACTTTTTTCAAAGAAACGGCCCAGGGACTTTTCCTTCTGGCACAGCTGTCTCTTTTTGGCATTTTTGTGGGGACCACCCGAGAGGTGGCGGCCTTTGCTTTCCGTGCCAATTATGAGATGAGTCTAGAGCCTGAATGGGGATCTATGCTGGTGAAACTCACCTCGCACTTGGGTGGGTTTTATGAGCAGTGGTGGCTGGTGGTCTACCCAGTCCTTGTGATGACCTTGGCCATCATGGGCATGAATCTATTAGGCGAAGGTCTAAGAATTGAATTTCAAAAAAGAACCTCTCATTTTGTCAGCTATGTAAGGAAAGCTTACCATGTGTTCTCCCTACGGGTGAACTTTCTGGAACTGAAGAATTTTAAGCAGTATAAGAAGCGGATCTTCTTCAAGGTGGCCTCGGTCTCTGTAGTCCTTACGATTCTCCTGGTCCCCAGTTATCGTCCTCAAGGGGATTTTCAAGTGGAGAACGCCATGATGCATCTGGAAGAACTCATCCAAGAAAAGTATCATGGACGGGTTTCGGGAAGTCCTGGAGGGTATCTTGCTGGGGAGTATATCAAAGAAACCCTAACCCCTTTAGGCTTTGAGTTTCTCGAACATGAGCATCGCTACGTCTATAGAATCCAAGAGGGCAATGAATGGATGTACGACGAAGTGGGCCCCGTGGTGGAGAAAGGGGAAGAGAAAGGGTATACGCTCTCAGAGATGACGCCTCTTTTTGTCAGAGAGGGTGAGCTGATCATAAAGAGGGCTTCTGGAGAAGAAGAGCGGTATCTTCTCCATGAAGATTTCACCTTGATGGAGATTCCTTATCTTGATTATTTGCCAGGGGATGTCATCACCACTTCGGGTACCACCTTTTCTGGAGAGGAGTTACCCGTGGAAGGGGGCATTCCTGTGATGGAGCTTGGGGTCAATGAAGCCTTTGGCTCCTTTGGCCACAGCTACAGATTTCCAGGGGAAGAACTGGAACAGAGCCTCTCTTTGGAAATTTATGTCATCCATGGACAAGAGGGACGGGTGAATACCATGGCCACCCACAGCCTAAAGCTGCTGCCCTTTGGACAGCTTCGAGAGCGCCTTCTACAAGAACCCGTGGACCTCACCTTGACCTATACCTTTCCAGATTTTCCCAAACACTCAGGACGAACCATCGAGGCGTGGCTGTATCCAGAGGGCTATGAAGAAGGAGACCAAGGGGAAGTGTTTATTCTAGGGGTACCCTATGACGGGGTCTATATGGGGGAAGGAGAAGGTTCTGTGGAGATGACCACCCCTGTGGCCATGGCCTTGGAAATTGCTCGGGCCATGACAGCAGGGGACAAAACCTATGACAAACCCATTTTGTTCCTCTTTTACGACAATGAGCAAAATCCCTTGGCAGTAGATTGGCTCCGGGGGAGTAATCTCTTTAACATGCGCCAAGCAGACATTGCCAAGAATGGTGGATACAGTTACCTAGAGCTCATGGGTACAGGACTGAAAAAGAACAAAGATGTGGACATCCTGGCCTATTTCGGGCAAGTGGATAAGAAAGCTTCTTTTAGAAGTTTGCTGAACTTAGAGGGTGTCTTAAAGAAGATGAAGGTGCCTTATACCAGATACCAAGGGTTATTGCCCACGGGAGATTATATGGCCTCTAGAAGCATACTAGATACGGTGACCCCCTCCATTTTGTCCTTTCGAGCCAATGGTCATTTGACCGTGGGCATCGGAGATGCCCATAAAAATGCTGTGGGCTCCAAAGAGGACGTACTAAATAGGGTCCACAAGAAAAAACTTCAGCGAGTGGGTACAGCGTTGACAGATCTTCTCATCAGTGGAGAGAATTTCAGACTGTTTATAGAAGAGTAAAGAGTGTAATAATAAGAAATGCTTTGAGACAAGGATGAAAAATGCCTTGTCTTTTTTTGAGGAGAATTCTTGGAGGGGGGGCATTGGAGAGCCTCCTCAGGAAACTGGTTAAGATCTTAGAGAAAAATTTCATGTAATAACCTTTACAAAGGGGGATTTTATAATATAATGGACTTAAGAAAGCAGTGCAAGCGGTTGCACAAGTGAAAATGGAGGCCAAAATGAAAGCTTTTAAGATGACCGATGCTGTCAGAGGGTTTACCTTCGGCGATCCAGTGCCCACAGAAACGGTGATACTAGAGAAACAATATAGAGAAGATACTTTGCCTTTCTCCGTGGAGGTGGCAGAAGGAAAAGGACGATTTTCTCTGCCTCTGACCAAAGAAGATCGGGTCTATGGCTTGGGGCCAAACCTAGGGGGCATCAACAAACGTGGACGATGCTATGAGTCCTACTGCACCGATGATCCTCTACATCATGAGGACAAGACCACCCTCTATGGGGCGCATAATTTTTTTGTGCTGGAAGATGCCGATGTGGCCACGGGGTTTTTCATCGATTTTCCTGGACGTATCCGGTATGATGTAGGATTCACTGCCATGGAGACCATCACCGTAGAGATCTCTGGAGAAGACTTTGATCTCTACCTCATTGAAGGAGGGTCTATCAAAGAGATTGTGAGAAGCTTCCACGAAATCATTGGCAAGTCTTATATGCCTCCCAAATGGGGCCTAGGATACTTCCAATCTAGATGGGGTTACAAAACGGAAGAGGAAGTTCAAGAGGTTTATGAAACCTTTAAAAGCCAAGACATTCCCCTGGACGGTATTTACTTAGATCTGGATTATATGGAAGACTTTAAGGATTTTAGTCTCTCCAAGGAAAGATTTCCAAACTTCAAGAAGCTCACACAGGAGCTGAAAGAAGAAGGGGTTCGCCTCATTCCCATCATCGATGCAGGGGTGAAGGTGGAAGAAGGTTACAATATTTATGAAGAGGGGATCCAAGGAGACCACTTTGTGAAAGATGCAGAAGGAAAGCCCTATGTGGCGGCTGTATGGCCTGGGAAAGTACACTTTCCAGACTTCTTGAAAAAAGATACCCGCACCTGGTTTGGCGATCAGTACAAGATGCTCACAGACCTGGGCATCGACGGGGTCTGGAACGACATGAATGAACCAGCCATCTTCTACGATGAAACAGCCCTTCAAGAAGGCGTAGATGCTGCCATGGCAGCGAAGGGAGAAAACCTGGGGGTCAATGCCTTCTTCTCCTTACGAGACAAGTTCATGAACATCGGCAACAAAGAGGAATACTATAGACGGTTCTTCCATACCATAGAAGGAAAAACCTACACCAATGAAGCGGTACATAATCTCTATGGGTACAATATGACCGTATCCGCTTCTGAAGGCTTAAAAAAGCATCTGCAAAAAAGGCATGTGCTCATCAGTCGCGCCTCTGCCATTGGCATGCATCGATACAGTGGTCTTTGGACCGGTGACAACAGCTCTTGGTGGAGCCATTTGTCCCTGAATCTTCGCATGATGCCTGCCCTCAACATGTCTGGCTTCTACTATGTGGGTGCAGACACTGGAGGCTTTGGGGGGCAAGTCAGTGGAGAGCTCTTAACTAGATGGTTACAGCTGTCGGTGTTTACACCACTGCTAAGAAACCATTCAGCCCTAGGTACCCGGGTACAAGAACCCTATGCCTTCCATGAGCCCCTGGTAAGCTACAACAGAGCCCAGATCAAAAGGCGTTACATGCTCTTGCCTTATCTCTATTCAGAGATGCTGAAGGTGCATGAGAAGGGTGGCCTCATGTTCAGTCCCTTGGCCTTTGAGTTCTTTGGGCAAGAAGCCCAAGAAGCCGAGGACCAAATGCTTCTGGGGGAAGAGCTCATGATGGCACCGGTGGTGGAAGCCAACAAGAAAGGGCGTTATGTGTACCTGCCAGAGTCCATGGCGTTGGTGGACTTTGATATGGAAGAGGTCACCTTAACAAAAGAAAGCGCTGGCGTCACCTACATGACCTACGACTTAAAGGATTTGAAGTTCTTTTTAAGAAGAAATCGCCTCCTTCCTTTCACCCTTCCAGTGGGGAATGTATCCAAAGAGGACCTTACCACCTTGAGGGTGCTAGGGTATGTGGATACAGAAGCCTCCTATACCCTCTATGATGATGACGGTGAAAGCTATGGCTATGAAGAGGGCAAGAGGTTTGAAACTCATCTACAAGTAAGAAGACTTGAAGATGGAGAACTGACAATAGATGTACAAAGCACGCACCCCAAAATTCAGACGGTGATCTTCACCTTGATGGATGACTCGGGTGACATCAGGATAAAGGAGGTTCAAATCGGACTTTAGGCAGCTAAAGAAAGATGATAATCGTATGAAAAAACGTAGCAGTGGTATATTAATGCATATTTCCTCACTCCCAGGCCCTTATGGCATTGGAGATTTTGGGCAAGGCGCTTATGATTTTGTGGATTTTCTAGACCGGGCCAATCAAAAAGAATGGCAGATTCTTCCCTTAGGCATCACCGGATACGGGGATTCTCCCTACCAAAACTTTTCAGCCTTTGCAGGCAATCCTTATTTCATTGACCTGGCAGAGTTTCTGAAAGAAGGGTTCCTGGAAGAAGAAGAGCTGGAAAATCTCCCCTTGGGTGAGGACCCAGAAAAAGTAGATTATGGCATTCTTTATAAGAATAAGATGGAGCTTTTAAGAAGAGCATACAAGAGAGCCAGAAGGACCAAGAAGAAAGAACTGGATCTCTTCTACAAAGAAGAGGCCGCATGGCTAAGAGACTTTGCTTTATTCATGGCCTTGAAGGCAGAGAATCAAGGAGTATCCTGGTTAAAATGGCCCAAGGCCCTGAAGGATATCCAGTCAAAAGAAGTGTTGGCCTTTGAAAAGGCAAAGGAAAAGGACATTTATTTCCATGTCTTTGTCCAGTATTACTTTTTCAAGCAATGGAAGGCGCTAAAAAGCTATGCCAATGACAAGAACATTCGCATCATTGGGGACATCCCCATCTATGTGGCAGAAGATAGCGCCGATGTTTGGGGTCATAGAGACCTGTTCAAAGTGGACAAAGAATTTGTCCCCATCACCGTGGCAGGTTGTCCACCAGATGCCTTCTCAGAAACGGGCCAGCTATGGGGCAATCCCATCTACAACTGGGCGGCCATGGAAGAGGAAGGATACCAATGGTGGGTGGATCGTATCAAAGCCAGCTTCCTCATGTATGATGTGGTGCGTATTGATCACTTCAGAGGCTTTGAAGCTTATTGGGAGATCAAAAATGGCGCTGAAAACGCGGTGAAAGGTCAATGGACCAAGGGACCAGGCTACAAGCTCTTCAAGAAGATCAAAGAAGAGCTGGGGGATCTGGACATCATCGCCGAGGATCTTGGCTTCCTAACCAAAGAAGTCCATGAGCTCATCGAAGACACAGGCTTCCCTGGGATGAAAATCCTACAATTTGCCTTTGATCCACGAGAAGAGTCGGATTACCTACCACACACCTATGACAAAAACTGTGTGGTTTACACAGGCACCCATGACAATGACACCATCATGGGCTGGGTGAAAACCGTAAAGGAAGAAGACTTACACTTTGCCGGGAAATACTTGAAGCTGTCCTTTGAAGAAGGGATCAACTGGGGATTTATCCGAGGAGCCTTCAGCTCCGTGGCAGATCTTTGCATCATTCCGATGCAAGATTTCTTAGGTCTAGGCCAGGAGGCTAGAATGAATATTCCTTCCACCCTGGGGAACAACTGGACTTGGAGAATGAAAGAAGATGCATTAACAGACAAATTGGCAGAAAAAATCGCAAAATTGACGAGAATGTATGGGAGATAACAACATGAACAAAGAAATGATCACAATGAGAATGAAGGGGTATGCCCTTACTACCTATGGAAAGAACTTGGAGGCACTGAGCCATAAGGAAAAATACACCGTATTTTCCAAAGCGGTGATGGAAGACCTTTTGCCAACATGGCAGGAGTCTTTAGAAAAGTTTGAGGGCAAGAAGAAAGCGTACTACTTATCTGCAGAGTTTCTCATGGGCCGTGCCCTTTCCAACAACCTCATCAATCTAGGTACCCTAGAGGAAATGAAGGCGATGCTAGAGGACATGGGCATGGATTATAATGCTTTGGAAGAAGCGGAAAGTGATGCAGGTCTTGGTAATGGTGGTCTTGGAAGACTGGCTGCTTGTTTCTTAGATTCAGCAGCCACCCTAAACTACTCTTTAACTGGATATGGCATTCGTTACAACTATGGGATCTTTGAACAGCAGTTTGTCCATGGATACCAAGTGGAAAAGGGAGACCAATGGCTTTCCCATGGGGATTCTTGGTCTGTAAGACGAGAAGATGAAAAAGTGAAGGTGGAGTTTAAGGATCAAACGGTCTTTGCGGTGCCTTATGACACCCCCATCGTAGGTTTTGGTGGGGACACCATCAACACCCTAAGACTATGGCAATCTGAAGCGTTGGTAGATTTTGATTTTGGCGCATTCAATGATCAAAACTACGACAAAGCGGTGAAAGAAAAGAACGACGCAGAAAACATCAGCAAGGTTCTTTATCCCAATGACTCCTTAGAAAAGGGGAAGATTTTGAGATTGAAGCAGCAATACTTCTTTGTCTCAGCCTCCTTACAAGATCTCATCAGAGATCATAAGAGAAACCACAAAGACTTTAAGACCTTTGCCAAGCTCCACGCGGTGCAGTTAAATGATACCCACCCAGCGGTGGCCATTCCTGAATTGATCCGTCTGTTGAACCTGGAAGGGGTTACCTTTAAGAAAGCCTTAGGCATTGCTCAAGAAACCTTTGCTTATACCAACCACACCATCTTGAAGGAAGCGTTGGAGCAGTGGTCTGTGAAGCTGTATAAGAAGATTCTTCCCAATGTGTATAAGATCATTGTGAAGATTGACAAAGAGCTTCATAAAGATCTTCTGGCCAAGGGATACGAGGAGAAGAAGATTGAAGAATTTGCCATCATTTCTGAAGGCAACATCAAGATGGCTTGGCTCTCCATTTATGGCACACACTCCACCAATGGGGTAGCGCAGCTACATACGAACATCCTGAAGGATACAGAGCTCAGAGACTGGTATCTTCTTTATCCAGAAAGATTCAACAATAAGACCAATGGTATTACCCAAAGAAGATGGTTGGTGGAATCTAACCCAGAACTTGCGGCCTTCATTACAGAGCTTCTTGGCCATGACACATGGATCACCAATTTAGATGAACTGAAGGAATTGAAGAAACTGGCATCGGATGATGACATCATCAAGAGATTCATCGATATTAAGAAGATGAAAAAGAGAGAGCTGAAAGACTATATCAAGATGAAGGAAGGCATCGACATCGATGAACACTCCATCTTTGACATTCAAATCAAGAGACTCCATGAGTATAAGAGACAGCTCTTAAATGCCTTCCACATTCTTTACCTTTATAACAAGTTAAAGGAAGACAAGACCTTTGATATGTCTCCAAGAACTTTCATCTTCGGGGCGAAGGCAGCACCAGGATATCTGAGAGCCAAAGCCATCATCAAGTTCATCAATGCCATTGCGGACCTGGTGAACAATGATGAAGAGATCCATGGCAAGCTGAAAGTGGTCTTTGTGGAAAACTATGGTGTATCCTATGCACAGAAGTTGTTCCCAGGAGCAGACATTTCAGAGCAAATCTCCACTGCAGGGAAAGAAGCCTCTGGCACAGGGAACATGAAGTTCATGCTAAACGGAGCACCTACCATTGGGACCTTTGATGGAGCCAATGTGGAAATCGTGGAAGAAGCGGGTCTTGAGAACAACTACATCTTCGGACTCACCGTGGAAGAAATTGAAGAAATCAAAGACACCTATAGTCCGGTTGAAGAAATGGAAAAGAATCCACAGCTTAAGCGTGTGGTGGAAGCATTGACCGATGGCACCTTCACCCTAGAGCCAAAAGAAACCTTTGAAGAATTAAAAGATTCTCTCTTAAAGGGCGCTCACTGGCATGCACCAGACAATTACTTCATCATGAAGGACTTTGATGCCTATGTGGAAGCACAAGAAAGAGTCAGTGAAGACTTCAAAAATGAGCTGGAGTTTTATAGAAAGGGCTTCATCAATATGGCTTCAGCAGGGAAGTTCTCCTCTGATCGTACCATCAAGGAGTACGCAGAAGAGATCTGGAACATTGACAGTATCAAAAAGGGTGATGCGTAAAAAAACGGAAAAGAAACTTGAAAATAGATGGGGTTTGGGAACGCTGAAAAGTGTTGAGCACCAAGGTGTATAGAAGGAAGTGTTTCGTCGTGCAAACGCTAGCACTTATTTTTCACCAAAAACCCCTCTTTTTTCCTAAAATAGGGTAGATTTTTCCAAAGTAAAGGGTTATAATCAAATAGTAAAGCGTTTTCATTTGCGTTTTTGTGCAAGCGTATGCACCATAATCTCTAGCCTGTGTCCATACCAAGTGCTAGCGGTTACGGGAATTATGCTTTCATAAGAGCCTGAAGGAAAACGGTTACGAGTTGATTTAATACATCAAAATACAAATGTATTAGGAGGATAAAAAATGAAGAAAATCACTAGTCTTGTACTTGCACTGATGCTGGCGTTATCCGTTGCAGCATGTGGATCCAAGGATGATCCAGCCCCAGAAACTCCAGAAACACCAGGAACCGAAGAACCAGGTGTAGAAGAGCCAGGTACAGAAGAACCTGCTGCAGGTCTTACTGGATCCATCACAGTTCAAGCTGAAGGTGGATGGGAAAGCTACTATCGTGCGGCTATTGAGCGTTTTAACGTAAACAACCCAGATGCAAACATCGAACTGCTTGTAACCGGATCCTTTGATATGTTAGATATTCTTGACAGCACAGACCCATCCAATCCAGACGTGGCGGATGTCTATGCAATTCCTGCAGACAGACTTTCTGGTCTAAATGCAAAGGATGCTCTTGCACCAATGAATGCAAAGGCTATGGCTGCTGCAGTGGGTGGATTCACAAACTACGATGCAGGTCTTGGCGGAAACTTTAACGTGGACGGCGACTACCTGGCATTCCCAATGAACATCGAAACCCTTATCGTGTATGCAAACAAAGCCAATGCAGAAGCACAGGGCGTAGACCTTACAAAGAGCATCGAAATGAATGATGCTGGTCTAAGTGTACTGATTCCTGTATTTAACGCTTGGTTTGGTGTTGGTGTAACCAATGCTGCAGACATCGAACTGCTGGGCATGGAAGCTGATGGCACACTATTCTCAGATATGACTGCTGAATGGGCGGACCTTTCTGCTGACAAGCAAGCAAACATCGAAACGATTTTCAAATATTGGCAAGCTTCCGAAGCTGCAAATGTTCCACTATGGGATGCAGATGCAACTTGGGGATTCATGGATGAAGAATTCACCACTGGTGGAACAGGCGTAGCTAGAATTTCTGGTCCTTGGGATGCTGGTGCATTCACAGAGCAAGCTGGAGAAAATCTAGAAATCATGCCCATCGGCACCATCACTATTGCTGGAAAGCCAATGAAGCACTGGAAGGGTGGATGGGGAATTGCCATCAACTCTAGAAATGAAGGCGACGACGAAAAGATGGCACTTGCTGAAGCATTCATCGTTGAACTCATGAACACAGATTTCGCAGTAGACTTCTTTAAGGGTACTGGGAAGATCATGGAAAACGTTCCTGCGGACGTATACCTAAACTCTGACTTATCTGAACAAGATAAGCTCATCATCGAAAACGTACTGGTTTCTTACCAAGATGCACCTGCTAGACCACTATTCGAAGAATGGGGTTCAGTTTGGACAACATGGGAAACAGCAATCCTATCTTGGTCATCAGTACAGCCTGCTGATGCTGAGGCAGCATATAAGGAAATTAAGGCAGCATTTGATGCCATGATGCTCAACTTCTAGAATTTAGGTACATAAGGGAAAGAGAGGCTTAGGCCTCTCTTTCTATACCTTATGGACAGTTTTAGCCTGCAAATGATAAGATAAAGAATGGACAAGAACCAAAGAAGAAGTACCATTTCCGCAATGAACTTAAAGTGATGACAAAGAGAGAGGAAGAATGGACCGTTATGGACAGTTATAAGAAGTTTCCGAAAAAGCAGCTGTATATCATTCTCGTGGCCGCTGCGGTGGTGATTTTTGCTAGTTCTTTAGACGTCCTCATGCGCGTCAAAGATGAAGCACTCTTTTTACTATGGAAAGAGCAAATCATAGCCTTCGGGGCATTTACCCAGGAGAACCCACCTACCTTAGATGATTATGTGGCCGCGGAGCTTTTTAGGTATCTATTTAAGATTGTCACGCCAGTTTCCTTTGGACTTTTAACCTATTTTACCTATAAAAAACTAACCTTAACTCGGATTTATATTTTTATCTGGACAGTACTCCTTGCGGGAGGATTGGCTTATACATTCTTTGAACTGAGTTTTTATTCCGTATTCTACTACCTGGTGGTGGGGGGATACGTGGTGTTGATTTTAACGGTTCTCTCTTTACTGGAAGAACTGAACAAGACGAAGAAATTGTAAAGGTGGGAAGAGATCGTGGCAAAATACAGCAAAGTCCTATATGACTATATTGGACGAGAATATGAAAGAAAAAATCTGTATCTCAAGGAAGTTGCTTTGCTGCAGGAGGAGATCAAAACTGCTCCCAAAAGTGATAAAAATGCCTTGAAAAACCAGCTGAGAGAATTCATAAGCAAAAAAGACAAAAATCCCTATCTCCTAAAACTCAAGGAGTATGAACATAAAGAGAAGCGTTTTTTAGAAGAGCTCCAAAGTAAGACCAAAACCTATATGGAGACCATGGATAAAACCTTGTCTTCCGCTGTTTTGGGCCTTGAAAAGACCCTTTTTCAGAGCAAGCAAAAGGTGGACTTCTATGAAGCATTCACAGGGCTCACCTATGACGCAGAATATGCCTATAGAGAGTCCAGTATTAATGTGAAGCTTCTACCAACCATCATCTACAACATCAAACGGTTGGAAGAAGAACTGAGGAAGGCAGAAAAATTCCATTCGGAAGAAAACAAAGAGACCATCCGTGGTGAAATAGACAAGTTTAAAAAAGAGCAAAAAGCAGTCTATGATCATCGTTTGCAAGAACTGAAGAAGAAGCGAAGAGACGGACTGATTTCTGAAAAAGCACTGAAAAACGGTCAAAAAGAACTGAAGAAAAACTATCAGTATGCCGTGAATGTCAAAGAATATGAGCATCCAGACAAAATGAAAAGAGAGCTGGTGAAGAGCAAGAAGTTCGAGCTGAAAGACTACATCAAGGTGAACAGAAGAATTGTGGCGGCAGACATTGCCGATGCAAGGCGAACGACACCAGTGGAAACCATGAAAACCCTGCCTGTGAATACGGTACTGGGGGCTTTGGTGCCAGGTCTAGGTCAGCTCTTAAACAAGCAGCCCGTTAAGGCAGCACTCTTTTTCATTGGGCTTCTATTCATCTATGCCGCAGCCATTCCTTATGCGCTGGGTTATGGAAATTATCAAGGAAACGGGATCGCGGGACTCATCACCTTGGCAGAAGGGGCAAGACGTATTGACCGGTCTTTGATCTTCATGATTGAAGGGATTGTGGCCATCGTCCTCCTGCTCTTTGCGGCAGGGATCTTCATTGCAAACTTCAAAGACATTCGAAGCGTAGAAAAGAGCTACATCAAAGGAAGTCGAGAGAAGAACTGGTTTGAAACCACCAGAACCATTGAAGAGGAAGGATTTCCTTATTTGGTTTCCATTCCAGCTCTCATCGTCATTTCCTTCATCGTATTGGTGCCAATTTTCACGGCAATTTTACTCTCCTTCACAGGGATGGACCCCAGAAATCAGAGTAAGTTCCCTTGGGTGGGTATCCAAAACTATAGACTCATTGCCCTGGGACAAGGTCTAGCGGGATCTGTCTTCTGGCGAATTCTTGGATGGACATTAATTTGGACGTTAACGGCCACCACTTTAGCCATCTTCATTGGCTTTGGCTTGGCACTTTTGGCAAACAATCCAAGAATCAAGGGAAAAGCCTTCTTTAGAATGGTTTATCTTCTCCCTTGGGCAGTACCGGCCTTTATCACCATCATGTTCTTTAGTATCATGTTCTCCAATACTGGAGCTTTGACGGAAATTGTGACCAATGTCTTTGGTGTCAGTATAGATTTTAAGAACAATACCTTCTGGAGTAGATTCATCCTGGTGATGATGCAAGGGTGGCTGGGTAGCTCCTATGTATTCCTCCTATCCACAGGCGTATTACAAGCCATTCCAGAGGATCTTTATGAAGCAGCGGACATTGATGGGGCCAACTCTTGGCAAAAGATTCGAAAGATTACCTTGCCCATGGTGCTCTTCCAAACAGCGCCACTGCTGGTGAATCAATATACCTTCAACTTTAACAACTTCTCCATCATCTATCTCTTTAATGGTGGAGGACCCTTTAATCCATCGGTGTACGGAAATCTTGCAGGATCCTCAGACATCCTCATTTCCTATATCTATAAACTCACCATGGACAATCAGTATCAATCCATTGGGGCAGCCATCTCCATCGTCATCTCGATAGGACTGATGATCTTTGCATTCATTGGATACAAAAATTCCAAGGCCTTTAAGGAGGAGAGATTATAATGAAGTTATTTAAGAAAAAACAAGAATTTTATCTTTCCGACAGGCAGCCTCTGACCCTCATGGGGAAGCTGATGCTTACGCTGAGTTATTTGATCTTGATTGGATGGTCCATTGTCATTGTATGGCCGCTAAGTCAAATGGTCATCTCTGCCTTCAACGGCAATCAGGGAAGATACCTGATTCTCAATAGAGTCACCGATGGCAGTTATGAGTTTTCCATGAAGCATTTTAGATTTCTTTTTGAAGAAACCTTATACCTCACCTGGGTAAAGAACACCTTGTTCATTGCCTTGGCCACAGCGGCCATCACCATCCTCATCGTCTCCTTCACAGGATACGCCTACTCAAGATTCCGTTTCAAGGGTAGAAAACCAAGCCTCATGGCCATCATGCTCATTCAGACCATTCCAGCCTTTGCGGGGATTACAGCCTACTTCACCATGCATTCAGTCATCTCCTCTGTGGCACCCTTTTTCTCCAGACAGATGATGCTGATCTTGATTTATGCAGGGGGAGGTATCGCCTCCAACACCTTTATCCTAAAGGGGTATATGGATTCCATCTCCACAGAGCTGGATGATGCGGCCAAGATTGATGGCTGTTCCAATATGAAGGTCTATCGACTGATCATCATGCCTATTGTTAGGCCTATGTTGTCCATCATTGCTTTGTGGTCCTTCATTGGCCCGTTCATGGACTATATGCTGCCCAGGGTACTCTTAACCAATCCCAACGACTATACCTTGGCCCAAGGACTCTTTACACTGATGAACAATAGAGAAACACTGAATCAGCCAGCCTTTGCTGCTGGTGGACTCTTAACAGCACTGCCCATCGTCATCTTGTTTGCGGTTCTCCAAAAGCAATTGATTTCAGGATTGGCACAAGGCTCAGTGAAGGGTTAATAATAGGAACATGGAGGTAGAAGAAAATGAAAGTATCCTTAAAAAATATTGGTAAAAAATATGAAGGCCGTGAAGAATTTACTTTGCGCCACATTGACTTAGATATTGAAGACAAAGACTTCTGCGTCATTCTTGGCCCTTCAGGCTGTGGAAAGACCACCCTACTTAGAATGATTGCAGGACTTAATTCCATCACTGAAGGAGACCTACTTTTTAACGATAAGCGTATGAATAAGGTGCCTTCCAAGGACAGAGACATTGCCATGGTTTTCCAAAGCTATGCCCTCTATCCACATATGACCGTCTATGACAACATGGCCTTTTCTTTAACCATGCGTAAAGAAAGAAAGAGTGTCATCGACAAGGCCGTAAGAGAAGCAGCAGAGCTTCTTCAGATCACCAACTATTTGCACTCAAAGCCTTCAGATATCTCAGGCGGACAGCGCCAAAGAGTAGCGCTAGGCCGTGCCATGGTAAGAAGACCAAGGGTTTTCCTCATGGATGAACCGCTGTCAAACCTGGATGCAAAGCTTCGTGAGCATATGCGTGTGGAACTGGTGCGTCTCCATAAGGCCCTGGAAACCACATCCATTTATGTAACCCACGATCAAACGGAAGCCATGACCATGGCCACAAAGATCGTACTCATGAACGAAGGAAAGATTCAGCAAGCAGGGAAGCCTGATGAGTTCTACAATCAACCTGCCAACTTATTTGTGGCAAGATTCATTGGCTCCCCCACCATGAATATCTTTGAAGGGATGATTAAGGATGGACAGTTCATCTCCAAAGATGGGCATATCAAAGCATCTCCCAGTGACAAGGATGAAGCTTCCGTAAAAGCCTTTGAAGGCAAAGAGGTATCTCTGGGGATTCGTTCAGAGCGTTTCTTAACAGGAGATGCACAAGAGAAGATTGAAGTCACTGTAGATGTGGTGGAAATGCTTGGTAAAGAGAAGATTTTATACACCAAGCTACCTTCAGGAGATGAGATCGTCATTTCTGTACCAGGGCATCTGGACTTTACAGAAGACGAGAAGTATACCTTTGGCATTGACCATGGGGCACTCCACTTCTTTGACACCACCACAGGAGAAAGAATCAACAAGTAAAATCCATGAGGAAAGGGAGCGAAAAAAGCCTTGAGAAAGACAAATCAAACGACAGTAAAAGATGTGGCCCTAAAGGCTAAAGTATCGCCCTCCACCGTATCCAGAGTGATCAGTAATCACCCAAAGATCAGTGAAGAGACGAGGCAAAGAGTATTAAAAGTTATGGAAGAGCTGGGGTATTATCCCAATGCCATTGCCCGGTCTTTGGCATCCAGAAAAACAGGCACCTTAGGGGTTATTTTGCCTAGTCGTTCGGATGATTTGCTCCTGAATCCTTTCTTCCCAGAAGCTCTTCGAGGCATCCTAAAGGGCGCTGCTGGGGCCTCCTATGATGTGCTGCTCTCCAGCAGCACCGAGCAAAAAAGTGAGCTGGAAATCATCAAGACCTTCATCCGAAGCTCCAAGGTGGATGGCATCATCCTCATGAGCAGTAAGATCAATGATGAATGTCAAGAATACCTCTCCTCCATTGAGTTTCCTTTCTCCCTCATAGGGTCGCCCTATGATCATAAGGAGAAGGTGAATCATGTGGACAATGACAACTATATGGCGGCCTATGAGCTCACCACCTATCTCAGCATGATTGGCAGAAAGCGCATTGCCCTCATCGCTGGGGAAGTGGGACAAATGGTGACCATGAAGAGAATTGAGGGGTATAAAAAGGCTTTGGCAGAAAGCAATCTGCCCTATGAAGAATCCCTCTTGTTCACCGGAAAGTTTGATGAAGAGACGGGATATACCTATGGGGTGGAGATCTTAAATCTAGATCCCATGCCCGACGCCTTGATCATCACCGATGATCTCATCGCCTTTGGGGCCACCAAGGTCTTTAAGGGGGCGGGGCTAGCTATTCCTGAGGATTTGGCCATCGCAAGCTTTAACAACAGCATCCTCTCAAGATACTCCGACATTCCCTTGACCAGTGTGGACATCAATTCCTTTGAGCTGGGGTACTACTCTGTGGACCTTCTGGTTAAGGCCATCAATGAAGGCGTCAAAGGAAGAAAACTCATCATTCCCTATGAGATTGTCAAAAGGCAATCCACTGAGGGAGATCTGTAAAAAAGAAAAAATAAGGTGTTGTAGCGTGGTCTATGACACTTTTTTCTTAGACAAAAGAACATCACAAGGAGGACATCAGCCCATGAATCATCATGCCATTTATCATGAAACCTCAGCCCCCTATGCCTATGCCAAAGATGAAGACCATCTCTATGTGCGTCTTCGGGTAGCCAAAGGGGAAGTGTCAGAGGTGAAGGTTTATTATCGAGACCGCTATATGCATCCCCCCCTTTATCAAATCAAAACCTTAAAAAAAACCTACGAAGACGGGCTTTTTGCCTATTACGATACCACCTTAGCCTTAAAGAGAAATCGCTATGCCTATTATTTCAAAATCCAAGAGGAAGCAGGGCCAAGCTGGATCATGGATGAGCGGGGTCTATGGGAGAAAAAACCCAGGGTGCTTCGGCCCTACCAGTATCCCTACATCGCCAAAGAAGATGTGTATCAAGGGGCAGACTGGTTAAAAGAAGCCATTTGCTACCAAATCTTCCCAGATCGGTTTCATCGAGGAGAAGGGTCAGACCAAGTGATACAGGAAGAGGTCTTGGCTTCTTGGGGAGACAAACCCACCACCAAAAACCATTTTGGGGGAAACATCAAAGGCATCCTAGATAAAATACCTTATCTACAAGAGCTGGGCATTACGTTGCTATATTTTACCCCCCTCTTTACCTCCACCACAAACCACAAATACAACACCAAAGACTACTATGAAATCGATCCATCCTTTGGATCCTTAAAAGAGACCAAAGAACTGGTCCGTCGTTGCCATGAGGCAGGAATTCGAGTGGTCTTTGATGCGGTATTTAATCATACGGGCAGTGACTTCTTTGCTTTCCAAGATATTTTAGAAAAGGGTGAAGCCTCGGCCTATAAAGACTGGTATCATCTGGATGAATTTCCTGTGTCCTTGAAGAAAGCCAATTATTATACTTTTGCCAATGGCGTGGCCCATATGCCCAAGGTGAACTTACAAAATAAAGATCTGCGTGACTACTTTCTTCAGGTGGCCAAGTACTGGATCAAAGAAGTGGACATAGATGGCTATCGCTTGGATGTGTGTGATGAACTGTCCCATGACTTTTTGCAAGATCTTCGCCGGGCGGTGAAAGAGGAGAAGGAAGATGCGGTGCTCATTGGAGAAATCATGCATGAAGCCGCAGACTTCTTAAATGGTCAAGAACTGGACTCCATCATGAACTATCCTTTCCGCCATGCCATGATCGATACCTTTGCCCGGGAAGAGCTGTCCATGGAAGAGTTGTTCCAAGTGCTTCTACACAATCAAGTGCTGTATAAAGAAGAAATCACCCATCAGATGTTGAATCTTTTGGGCAGTCATGATGTGCCACGGTTTTTGACGGAGTCTATGGGAGATAAAGAGAAACTGAAACTGGCCACGGCTTTTCAGTTCCTCTATAAAGGCGTTCCCTATATCTACTATGGAGATGAAGTGGGGCTCACCGGGGGGAAAGACCCCCTTTGCCGAAAGACTATGGTGTGGGACAAAGAGCACCAAGACCAGGACCTCCTTGCTTTCTTTAAGAAATTCATTGCCCTGAGAAAAGAAGAGACGGTGCTCACCTACGGAGATTTTACCCTACACCAGGTCATGGACCAGGCCTTTGCCTTCACCAGGGAAATCGATGGAGAGAAGATCCATGTGTTTTTCAATCTCCAAAAGAAACCTGTGAGCATCCCTATGGGACAAGTCCTTGTGGCACAAGACTTGTGGACAGGCAAGCATGTCATGGTGAAAGACGCCATGGTTCTGGAAGGAATGTCCTTTCGGGTGCTGAAAGAAACAAAGAAGAAAGGAGTTGACCGAGGATGATGAAGAAACAGAAAAAAATGGCCACTGCCCTCCTCCTTCTAGGGGTCCTTATGCTGGCCGCCTGTAAACCCAAGGAAGATCTGTATGTGACCTCCACAGAAGGGGTTTTTTCCTACGACAATGCCACGGTGTATTTTGCCATGACGGATCGATTTTATGATGGAAACCCGGAGAACAATGAGTCCTATGGGCGGAAAACCGTGGATGAACTGGGCAAAAACATTGGGACCTTTCATGGAGGAGACATCGCCGGCATGACCAAGAAACTGGAAGAAGGGTATTTTAAAGATCTGGGCATCAACGCCATATGGATCACCGCGCCCTATGAGCAAATCCATGGGTACATTGGTGGCGGTAGAAACGGCGATTTTGCCCATTATGGCTTCCATGGATACTATGCCTTGGATTGGACCATGATGGATCAAAACATCGGCACCGTGGAAGAATTCCGTACCTTTGTGGATACGGCCCACAGCCAAGGTATTCGGATTCTTTTAGATGTGGTCATGAATCATGTGGGCTATCCCAATCTTCAAGATATGCTAACCTATGACTATGGAAATGTAGACCTTCCAGAGGACTATGAAGTGACCAGCACCATGGACTTTTTTGACTACAATAAGTATGTGGACTATGAAAGTCCAGGATCCTTTGACAACTTCTGGGGAGACTGGGTCCGGGCGGGACTTCCAGGGTACCATCCCCCAGGGGAAAGTGAAGTTACCCTTTCCTTGGCAGGGCTTCCAGACATCCGAACAGAGGTGACAGAGGACATTGGTTTGGCCCCCATTTTAGAAAAAAAGTGGGCCATGGAAGAAGAAGGCTATGACCAATGGATCATTCCTGCAGCCAAAGACCTGAGACAAGATTTGGGCCTTGCCCCCTATGAGTATATCATCACCTGGCTCTCTGCTTGGGTGGAAGAGTTTGGCATTGATGGCTTCCGTATTGATACGGCCAAGCATGTGGAAGTGGAGCGTTGGGCGGAGCTGAAGGAATCTGTGGAAGAGGCCTTGGCAAGATATCGCCAAAACAATCCAGAGAAGCCTGGAGCGGATTGGACGGAAGGGTTCTACATGGTGGGTGAAGTTTGGGGACATGGGGTCCTCAGAAATTATTACTACGACCATGGTTTCGATGCCTTGATCAACTTCACCTTCCAAGGGCTGAAAAGAGATGGCCCAGCCTTTCGTAAAGGACCGCTGGATTCGGTGTATATGAACTACGCCAATGCACTCAATGGGGAAACACCCTTTAATGTGCTGAGTTATATTTCTCAGCATGATACGGCCCTGTACAACCGAGATAGACTCCTGGAAGGAGGCAAGAACCTTCTTCTTTTACCCGGAGCGGTGAAGATCTTTTATGGCGATGAAACCGCAAGACCCATGGGAGAGGGGGGATCGGATGCCACCCAAGGGACTCGTTCCTTCATGAACTGGGAGGAAGTGGATGAAGAGGTACTCACTCACTTTAGAAAGCTGGGGACCTTTAGAAACCGTAATCTTTCTGTGGGAGCAGGGCTCCATGAAACCCTCTCCAAAGAACCCTTTGTGTTCCTTCGTACCTATGAGGCCCAAGGGTTGATGAATAAGACCATGGTCTATGATGGAGAACCTGGAGAAGTACCCTTAGACGTCTCCAAAGCCTTTCCAGAGGGCAGTACCCTTCGGGATGCCTATACGGACACTTTGTATGAAGTGCAAGATGGGAAAATCAGCCTCATGGTCCATGACTATGGCTTGGCTCTTTTGGAAGAGGTGACAAAAGTAGCGCCTTAAAACCAAAAAAGGGTAAAAGCCTAGAAAGACCCAGAGCACTTCTTGAAGATTTTTTTCTTCAGGAAGTG
>Ga0194138_10000439_pt1 | contig 20068 bp, 10 predicted proteins | sample TARM_MetaG_T2_14_FD_134022 | JGI IMG/M metagenome (GOLD analysis project Ga0194138, IMG submission 134022) | Freshwater microbial communities from Pennsylvania, USA, analyzing microbe dynamics in response to fracking - TARM_MetaG_T2_14 (version 2) | ecosystem: Environmental > Aquatic >...
GAAACATACTGGGCCTTGATCCCTTGTATTCGTATTGCCTGTCAATAATTCCTCCTGTCAGATTTTCAGAAAATCAGATATCAGATATGCGAAAAAGCGAGGCGAAAGCCGATGCCCGAGCCCGCGTAGGCCCGGACGAGGTGCAGATACAGCGCGGCGAGACCAGCGCTGCCGCCGGCGCTCCGGGAGCCGCCGCGGAGCGGCAAGCGTTCATCTGCCGTGCGGGCATATAGCCGGCCCTGCGGAATCACGCCGTTTGGCGAAATCAAGGCCATATTGAGCAGATCCGACTCTGTGTACCCGGTCTCTTTGGCCACATTGCCCCACGTTACAGACAAAGAATCCGTAGTTGACGTCCCGGCGGTGTTTTTCAGCGTCAGAGCACCGGCCTCGTCAGAGAAATAATGGCTCATTGCCGGCCAAGACGCCTCGGCCAGGTCGTACTCGTTGTCCGCTGGCATGTAAATCTGGCCGTTTACCAGTTTAAACCCGTCGATCCATTCCCACACGTTGCCGACCAGGTCCGAGATCCCGGCGGGCGTCTGATCATGCCGCCATGAATGCGGCCCGGTGCCGCATAAAATATTGCCGACTCCGGCAGAATCGCCTGGCGCGTAAGTGTCGCCATCTTGTCGCGTGCCGGACTCGTATGTTGCATCATGCGCCCGACCGTGATTCGTATTGCCTCGCGGCTCGACCCCGTTTTTCATGCACCATAACACCGTGGACGCCCATTCCCAATTTGTCATCATATGCCAGCCCGCGCCTTTTGCCATACACGCCGCTTTTGCATTGTCGAAATTGATGCTAACAGTCGGATTCTTGTATGGCAGGCTATAAGCCCTGCCGCCAACCACGTATGATTGATACATACCGATAAACAATTCCGGGATCTTTACACTGTTTTTCAAAAACGCCGGGTGCAGCGTGGTAGGCATACCGGCCATCAGTGTGTCGGCAGTCATTGCCGGTATAATGCGCATATAGCTCGGCAGATTCTGGTCGTCATAGAGCACCGTGCATTGTCCGCCAGTCGCGGATTCCACAGATGCGCGGAGAGGGTCTGGCACGTGCACAATTACGCTGGACTCCACGTTACTTACTGCGGCGTCTATTGCTGCTCCCGTTTTAGACGATTGATAGGTCATTTCTTTCTCCTATATTGCTACGTGAAATAATTTATTGTCGGCTGTCACAAAGAAGCCATCCGTGACAAACGTGCCAGACGTGCTCACCTTAAAAACATCGTGACTTGCGTCCGGCGCAAGACCGATTGCCAATAGATCAAGGGCCGTCACGTTTTCGGCGGTTACCGTGATCCCTGTCCAGTTATCGACCACTGGATCCACAAGCCAGCCGGCATTGTTTGGCCAGGTGGCACCGCTCGTGGCGTTGTAGAAATAGATCAGGGGCCCGGCTTCAGACTGTGGGACGTCTTCCGGCGTAAAGCCGAAAGGGCTGCCCACCAGACATCTCGCGGTGAGCCTTCTGATAGGCCTTTTAATCGGTCTTCCGATCTTCATGGCAGCACCTTAATATGCGGTGACAATAAAATCATACTCGCAGTCGGCGTCCAAACTGCTCGGCGAGACAATGATTTTGTCGTATACGCCCACCCAGCCTGTAATTAAGGCCTCGACTTGCGTAGATTTCAGGTCAATCTCATCGATCAGGACTTTGCCCTTTTCTGTGCCGCCCTTTGGGACACCATAAATCTTAGCACTGCCGGCAGTGGGGATATGCGCCGTGCCGTCCGCGATAAGGCGAATCTCGAAATGGGCCTGCCAGTCATCCGGAATTTTATAAGCTCTAAACCTGCCTCCGGCGGACAAATCCATATTGCCATAAGAGTCTCGCACGTCTAAGGATTGATCCCCGTCAGACTGGGTTTTGCCGGTGATTTTCGCATGAAAAATAGCGCCATCAAACATTGCTTTTCTCTCCCTCTCCAGTTTTTTAAAAAGAAATCTTTCCATGGCAGAATAGCACGGGTTTTGACAAACTCCGGGCTTGCGGCCAAACATTGGCGGATTTTGGTACACTTTTAAACAAAACGGCAAACCGGAGATAAAAAAAAGAGTTGACAGGGAATAAAGGCGCGGCTCGAATAAAAAAGCTGCACGCAAAATACATCCCGGCCGGTTGCAAAAAATGTCAAAAAACTTTACGTTTATTGAAAAAGCCTGTATTTTTTTAATAAAATAAATCCACAAGGCAGAGGAGGGAGCTATGCCAAAATCATGGATCCGGGTCATCCCGGCGTTGCTATCCGGAATGTTTTTGTTGGCGGGGTGCGCCGGAGGGCAGGTCCTTTATTACAACAAACAATATCCCGCCACTGAGCAGCAGTACCGCTTTAACCTGGACTCTGCCGAATGCCGGGCCTATGCTGCCCGGACCAGCCCAATTCCACAGGTATATTTAAATTCCCGAAGCAACCAGCGGATTACCGGCTCCTATAATGCTTTCGGACCATACGGGCAATCTACATACGGCACCTATTCCAAAAACACATACCAGGACGACACGGCCGCCCAATTGGTAGACATGTCAAACACAATGACGGCCATCAGCGCCCGCGCCAGGCAAAACAACATATACTGGGCGTGTATGGCGCGGAAGGGATGGTTTCAGGTTAACCAGGAGCAGGCGGACAGGCTTGTACACATGGACCCGGGCGGACAAGTAGAAAAAAAAGGATTCCCGGAAAGCTTCACATACGAACCTGATCATGCCGATGGCGCTGAATAGGCCATCTACTCCGCCAGCTTCGTAACGTTGTCCAGGATCCGCTGGGCGCGATCATTGTATTTCTCGTACAATTTTTGCTCGCGCACGCGCTGGTGTTCCAGGTCTTCGCTGGGGGCCTGCATGTGCACGTGCCGATAGTCGCGGGCAAAATCCCGGCGGAGCTGATAAACGGCATCCTGCTGTTCACGCATGCGCCATTCAAGTTGCTGGGAATAATCAATGGATCGCAGCTTGATGCCGAAAAACACGTCAAAAACCGCCTCGCCAAGACTTCTGTCCCGGCCGGCCCAGTCTTTGCCACCGTATGCCGCTGACATAAGTTTGTTCCAGGAATACGATCCGGCTAAAAGAGGCATGGCCTGGCGCCAAACCTCCTTTCCGATCTCCTTGGCATAGTCGGTCTTGGTGTGCCACTCCCGGGACAGCGGCTGGCCGGTGAACATAACCTCGTCAAAACCGATTTCAGCCAATGTTAAATATCCTGGGTGAGACGGCAGAAAAGCCCGTGGCACGTAACTGATTCTGGATTGGCCCCACATCTCGCCGATATCGCCCCATGGCAGGATATAGGAAAGGTCCAGGTACTTGCTGCGGCCGTATTTGTCTGTCAGCGGCACCCGCAGGTGAGAGGGAATGCCGGGCAGGGTATAGCGCCGCATGTAATCGGGCAGAACCTTGCGCTCGCGCTCGGCCTCGTCTTCGCTTTCGCCGAGCAGGCGCCGGGACATCTCCTCGACGGCATACATGAGCATGACATACTTGGCCATTTTCCAGGGCTTGCGCACCATCACCTCGGCGGCCCGCGGCATGGCTTTGTAGGTAAACGTGATAAACGGCGAATACCACCGCTTGGCCCATCGGATCGCCGGCGGGATCTTGGCATAATTAAAGCCCCATTTTTCAGCATGGGCCGCGGCATCCGGGATCGCATGCCCCTTTTCCCGCTGGTGAATAAACAGGGCCAGCTTAAAAAACTGCTCAATGCTCTGGTAAGACTTGCCCGGCGCGTCTGCCAGCTTCTTGATCAGGCGCACGCCCTGCTGGTACATATTGCCGTCTTTGCTGCGCAGGTTTTCGGCCTCGTCCAAAAAAGTCTTGATCTCGTGGCCGGCCCACTCAACACCCAGAATCCCCTGGTCGTAAGCGGTCCGGTATATCTCGCCGCGGCGCTTTAGCTCGGCTGCGGCCCGGGCATACACGTCCACCCGCCAGATGGGCAGATCGCCCATGTCGGACAGAATAAAGCCGGACATGATGTTTCTGGCCTGGGATGCCGGGTTATATACCACCTTGCCGGTTTTCCATAAGCGAAGCAGCTCGTCATAGAATTTCATCACCTCGCTTCGCTGCTCTATGGTCTGATTGAGATCATCATATATATACGGATCCACCATCATGCCGGCCAAGGGGCCCAGCCTGGTCGATGTGGGCATGGGCTTCCAGTTTGCCAGATCCTGGTTTTCTTCTTTTGCCTCGGCCCAGTCCTTTGCGTCCATGGCCCACTTCTCGTTTCTGGCCACCTTGACAAACATGCGCATAAGCTCGGCATCGTGTGCCTCGGCCGAAATCCCCTTTAGCACCAGTTTCGGCGTGGAAAGCCGATGCTCCCATCGCCACTTGGCATCCAGGTCCTTGCGGCGGATATCGTAACCTTTTTGCAGTCGCTTTTGCTTGACCGCCCGGCGGAAGCGGTGCAGCATGTTCTGGTTGTCCTCTATGGTGTCATAGGCCAGACGCAGATATTTCTTCCCGGACATCTTGTAATGGGTCTGGATCCGGGACAGGATCTCGGCGCGTTCCTTGTTTTTCTTGTTGATATCCTTTATGATCGATCCGCGCGCCCGGGCCATCATGGAGCGCGAATAGGTCCGGGTCTTGGTGATCTGCTCGGACACGGTACGCTCGATGGTCCGCTCGATGGTCTTGCGGATCTCTGTGGCGCTCTGGGTCTCGGGCGCGGTCTCGGAAGCCACTGCGGACTGCTTGATGCGCTCGATCATCTGGTCGGCCTCGCCCCGGGCAAAACCCCGGTTGGTCAGCGCCTCGCGCACCCGGTCCTCATTTAATTGCACGGATTTTTTGATCTCGGTTTCAATGCCGCCGCCCCCCTCCACGCCAGAGACGACCTCTGTGGCGATTTTCTCCGTGACCGCCTCGGAAATGCGTTTGCTTCGCTTTTTCTCCACTTTGGTAGTGGGGTGCAGCTTGGCCTCCATCTGTGCGATATCCGCCTCGATCTGGCCGATCTCGCGCCATTTTTCAGCCAACTCCCGACGGGTTAATTGCCGAAACCGGTTGTCCTGCCCCAAAATTCCCAGATCCTGCAGCTCTGCCTCCAGGCGCTTAAACTCCTCTGCTGTCTGCAGCGCAGCTTCGTACCTCTTGGGCGTCACTGTCACCGAGCCCTCGATGACCTGGCCGATACGAATCTGCTCGGCCCGCGGAAACGCCGCGATGATCCGGGCCAGCTCCTTGGCTTTTTCCCGGGCCTGGCGGATCTTTTGATCAGTAACCTCCCGCAGCCGGATCCACTCCGGATCCTTCCGATAATCCGTGATGGTGCCCCGGTTGATCTTGTCAATCAGCTCGATGCGCCGGCCTACGGCCTCGGGTGCACCCTCTGAAAAAAACCGCCACAACCGGTCGCCGGCCACTTCCTGGTACTTGCGCCGCACGTCGGGAATCCCGGTAATTTTCTCAAACAGGCTGTATGTCACGGTCTGCTCCCGGGGCACATCCCGCAAACGCTCGTCTTTTAATATATCGGCCAGGTCTTTTTCACCCAGGGCTACCCACTCTTCGTTCTCATAGTCCCATCGATACATCTGGCCGGTGTCCTCGTCGCGCCGGTAGGTCTCCTGCCCGGCCGCAGACCCGCCGCCGGCCACGTCCTCCCACTGGCCGGTCTCGTAATTAAATTCCTGCCGGGTCCCAGTGCCTTCATCAGTCTTCCGGGTCCGGTAAGTACGGGTGGTGTACTGGGACTGCCGGATGGCGAATAAAGGCATGCCCTCGGCCATGGCCTTTTCGCGCATCTGGTCGGTTATGGGAAGCGCCCAAACCTTGCGGATTCGGCCAAAAGCCCCGCTTGGCAGTCTATCTCCTCCAATTTCCCTGCTTTCTATTTTTGTAGTAGCAACCTTGGCCTTGCCCCACTTGCCCTTGCCGAAAAACTTGTTAACCTTATTAACCAGAATCTGGTCATAAAAGGCTTTCATGCCCTCGCCGCCGACCTCCATTTCCTCACCCTGCAATCTGCGGATTCCCGGGGGAACCTCTGGAGCCTTGAGTAATTTGTCAGCAAGTTCTTTACCGACAATATCCGGCAGATCTTCCGGGGCGACGTTGTTCTTTGTGATAACCTGCTGCCCGTCTTTAAAGGCCGTGATCATTCGGTTGCCGTGCTCATCATTGATATAATTTAAAGTGTCTATCTGCTTACTCAAATCGTACCGCTCAGCCTGCACCTCGCCCGGGGCCCACGCCACCTTATCAAAACCGTTTTCGGCGGCATAACGGACCATTCGTTTTATGATAAGCATGGGCCAGGTGGTCTTGAAGGGGGCGTCAGGGACTGCGCCTTCTGATTTACGCGGGAGATTAACAACATTCCACCCGGTTTTGTCGCCAAACTTATTTTTAAATTCTTGGCTATTCAAAAAAGATTCCGCGTCTTCTCTGTTGTCAAAGCTTGCGGGGATTCCGACGTTTCCGTTTTCTTTAGCTATTGTCCAATTGGGCGGCAGCTCTTCTGTGTACCCCCCCTTCCGTCCCTCTTGGTGCCAATCGCTCTGAACCTCCTCCAGAAAAAGCACCCGCTCGCCATTCGGCCCGGTGCGCTCGTTGAACCGGATGTGGGCGAGGACGTTGGGCTCGTTCCAATGGGGGGACTTGTATTTTTCGCTAAGCGTATTTTTGGCCCTGTTTTTTGTTTCATTGATAACGCGATCCAGATGTTCTGCGCTGAGTTCTGAGAGCGGTTTCCCATATATTTCATCAGCAATTTTTTCACTGCTTGTCGGCGTTGGCGGCAGCGTGATCAGCAATTCCCGATAGTTTTCACCGCCAGGGAGCTGGTACTCAGCAAACTTGGCCGCATTAGCCGGGGTGCCGGCGTCTTCAAGTTTAATGTCGCCACGCTCAACATCTTCGCTGACCACGTTATAAATATCCTGGTCAGTAAAATCCATAATCTCTTCTTCGGAAAGGAAGTTATTCCGCCGCAAATAACGCCGCCAATCATCTGCGCTTACTGATCGCACAGGATCGGCTTCCCCGCCCTTCTCAACCTCCCGCACCTCAAGCTGATTTGCGGCCAGGTAGCTCTGCACTTCTTCCTTGCTGACCTTGCCTTCTTGCTCTTGCAACCAGGGCTCGAGCCCGGTCCAGTCTAATTCTTCCTGCTTGACCCCGCCGGCCTTTTTGATCCGGTTCAAAAGATCCCGGGGCGGCATGGCCTGGAAATCCATCTGATCCACGGCCCGGGACAATTCGGAATACCACGGCCCCTGCGTGGCTTCTCCCTGGTAGCGCGCGCCTGTTGCTCCTGCTGCGGCCGCAGGCCGCCCCGCAGCCACCCGGCCGGATTCGATATCGCGCACTGCGCCGCGGGCCGTGCGGCGCACCAGGTTGACCAGGCCGTCTACAATGTCAAAAATTTTCTGCAGGGCCTTTTTCAGCCGGTCGCCGAATGCATCAATGCGCCGGCGGGCGAGCTGGTCTGCCACAAAATCGGCCACGTCTTCTTCGGTCACATCGGCAACCGAAGTCGAGCCAGCAGCCTTTTTCGCCCCATGACGCAACGCATTGTAATCCCGACTGGAGACAAAGCCGGCATCCCGCAGCCAATGAAAACTCTCGTGATCCAGCACCCAGCGGTCAGCCTGCCGGGTCAGCCGGATCCGGCCCGGGGTGTACTCGCCCGTGGGCTGCTCTCCGGGCCGGGGAATTCGCCGATGGGCCACGGTAAAGGCCACCGCATCCATTTCAATGGCATCGGCCCTCTCGATTTTCAAATCCCGGCCGGCCTTGCGCACCACGAGGTTGCCCGCATCGTCGCGGAATACCGTATCGGGCGAAAACCGCTCAAATGCCGCGCGCACCTGGTCATCGGTCAAATCGTCCAGGCCGGGTTCAGTCGTATACTGCGCACCGCCGCCGGCGCCCTGGCCGGGCTCGCTCCACTCAGACTGATCCAGGCCCACGATCTCTTTTGCCGCAGGCTGGTAGTTATCCGCTACAAACCCATATCCGTCGGCCATGAGCTGTTCGAGCATGCGCCGGGCTGTGCCTTCAGCCACGGTCATGCGCATCATCTCACCCACCTTGACAAATTCCTCGCCTGCGGCATCCAAAAGCCGCCGGTTTAAGAAATATTTGCCGCCGCGCCTGCGGGTGGCAGATGTCTGGAACCGGATCTGATCCTCGCCCACTTTATCGATTTTTAGCTGTTTATCCGCGGTCTTGGCAATGGCTTGCTCGCTGGTAGCAGGCCCGATAAACTGAAAAATCTGATCTGTATTGTTAAAGGAAACATCCTGGTTGCGGACCAGGTCGTTAATCCTGACCCGCTTGGGCAGCAGGATCCCCACATCCTTACCGCCGTCCGAGGTTGTAAAATTAATAATCTGCCCCTCGCGGTTGACCGCATCAAAACCGGCCAGGATGTTGCCGGTGACAATATAGCGTTTTTCCCGCGGGTCGCGCCGACCCGCCTCAAACTGCTGCAAAACATTATCGATACGGTCATCATTGGGCATCACGCCGATAGAGCGCGTGGCCGTGCTGGCATCCGAACCCGAGACCGCAAGCTTTGAAAACGGCACGGTCACCTGGCGGGAGGCGTCATTTAAGGCCAGCGTCATCCGCCAGTCAGAGTTTGCCGCCGGAGATTCGGTTTTGCCCCGCTGGGCGATGTTTAAAACAATCGCCTCATAACCTGATCCCTCAACCGTTACCTCCAGGGTGCCGCCTACCGGGAATTGCCGTAAAATATTGCGCACCCGGTCGGCCGCTGCATTAGAGCGCGTTAAAAACCGGTTTTGTTTATCCGTATCCTCCGGATCAAACTCGGCTATCTTTTCCCGGTTGAAAGCATCCACCTGCCGATCCAGGCGACCTGCTAAAGACTCTGTATATTGCCGGCCGGCTGCCTGCAGATCATCCAGAGATGCGTCTGCTGTCATGGACAAACTCTCTGCCAGGTGCTCGCGAATCTGCGCCTCATTATAGGGCCGGCCCAGCTTGCGCACATCCATCTCCGATATCCGGCTGGGCGCGGCAAACGGAGAGTCCTGGCGTTCGCCCCGGGCAGGGGTCAGCTCCATGGTCCGCAGCGTTTGGGCCCGAAGATCCATGGTTTTTGCTTCCATGGTGGAGACCCCCATTTTTTCCAGGGCCTCGATAGTCTCCTGATACTCGGAGATGATCTGCTCGTATATAGCCTCCTGTTCTTTTAACGGCAACAGCGGGATTCGGCCGGTCACCTTGCGCATGGCATCTTCCGGCTCAAAACCCTCGCCTTCTCCGGCCTGACCCAACGGTTCGCCCAGGCGCTTGTGGATTTCGCGGTTGTCAAACATGATCTGGGCAACCACCTGGTCGCCATATTCATTAAAAAAATCTGGCACATCTGTCTGCGATAAATCCGATTTCCGGCCGGCCGTAGTGTTGGCATTCAAAGACGCCATTTTCTTGGACAGCACCGCTGCCGGCCTAGTCTCCGCCGGGATATCTCCGTACATCAGCTCATAGGCAGGTGGTGTAACCTGGCCGGTACGAAACACCCGGCCCAGGATCTGCATAAAGGTATTAATATCTTTATCAGCCTGAGCCACGATCATACGGCGCTTTTTCTGGTCTGTAAAATTTTCGCTGGCATGGATGGAAAGGCCGGTGGAAGCAGAGGAGTTTAACAGCAGCGCATCCAGCTCGCCTGAATTAAACTGGTTAATCACCGTGTTTACGTTGGGCTTGGAGCGACCCTGAAGGGTCCCGGTTTTAAAATCCTTATCATAGGCCAGGATCCGGCCGCGGCCGGTCAGCTCACCCACGGCCAGCCCTTCCTGCTCCAGGCGCTGGATAATATAGTCCAGGGGCGATACCGGGGCACCTTTAATCTTTGAATTGGCGATCAAATCCTTGGCCGCGTCATAGGCGGCCAGAGTCTCGGCAGACAGCTCCTCATCGGGTATATACCAGCGGTACTTTGTTCCGTCCGGCTCTGTGATTAAAAGCTCCCTTGACCGGTCCAGGTATCGCTGAAAAAGCGCGGAAAAATCCAGGTCAACAGCATCACCGTTTACCAGGTTATTTTGTTCCGCATAATGATCCAGAAAAGAGCCCATTGTGTTTGCCACGGCAATCACCGGCTTTTCCCCGGCCCGGGCCGCATCAACGGCCCGCTCCACCGCGCCCTCGGCCTTGACAGCCAAAAGGAACTGATCTATCAGGTTATGCATCACGCTGGTAAACCTGGTGGAGTGCATTCCGGATTGACCCACGGCATTATCAGCGGATAGACCTGCGCCCTCGCCTGCCAGAGTTTCTTCGATACCGGCGGCATCGTTTTCCTTTAACTCGTCAAACCGCCTGACCGCCTGCATAATCCGGGCGGCGGTCTCGGGCATATTCCGGTCCACCGGGGCTTTTACCGAATCAAACGTGGTGCCGGCAAAAGAGCGCTCCCGGCGCACATACTGGCCGGTCTCCGCCAGCATGGCAGCCACTGCCTGCTGCAGGGGCACCCCGCCCTGTTCAATAGCCGCGGACAAGTTATCAACATCATCGACTGCCAGGCTCATGTCTGTCCTGAAATAAAGACCCATCACATCCGGGCGCTTGGCATAGGTGGCAGACGAGTAAAACACTCCCTGTGGCGATTCGCGCAAAGCGTCCCGCACCACAATGGAACGCGGCACCTTCTCGGGATTTCGCTCCATTGCGGCCCGGTCGTTTTGTCCGCCGCCTGCGTTATGGGATTCATCCAGAATATAAAGAGATCTGCCAGCAATGTTTCTAAAAAATTGCTGGCGCCGGGTCTCGCCGCTGCCCAGAGACTGCAGCTGGGAATAGGTGGTAAATACCCCGTCATAGCCGGCGCCCAGGGGGTCTTCTTCGATACGGGACATCTCGGCGGCCCGCTCGGTGGTGGTGCCGGTGGTAATTTTTCTGCCGTCCGGCAGTGGAATCGCATACTTGCCTTTTAATCCGGCATTGGTGACAAACGGATTAAACCCCTGCACGCCGATATCAACCAAATCCCGGACCATGTCAGAATAAAGATTGGCCTTGTGCGAAACAAAAACCGGCAGCACCCCCTGCTGGCGAGCATAACGGATAATCGCCGCATTAACCCGGCCCTTGCCGATGCCGGTCTGGTCGCCGATAATAAAACCGAATCCGCGCTTGATATTATCTAGGGCCAGGGCGATGGCGTCAATCTGTTCTGCTGCGAAATAGTTGGCCAGGTCGGTTTCTTTATAACCAAGCTCCCGGGCCACAAACTGGTCCACCGGCCCGCGGCGGTTTTTTAAGGACTCCAGGGCCTGGGCGGTGGCATCAGCCATGTTTTTGGGAATCTGGGTCTGCATGGACTGCAGGCGGGACTGGGGCTGGTAGGTCTGCTGAAACTCGGTCTCTTCTACAGATTCATCCGCACCACGTTCTGCGCCCATTCGGCCAGTCTGATCCTGGCCAGATCCTGGGCGGTCTCGGTCTGAGCGGCTTTCAGGTCCACCGGAAACAGTCTCCGGCTCAGGCCGTGGCCGCTCAGAAGCCAATCCTCCATCTGCATCCGGAGCACGATCTGCCGGCCCGGGTTCTGCGGCAGCCCCCCGTCCTCCGGCCGCTCCAGGCCGGCCAGAAGGTCTTGCTCCTCCAGTATCCGCATCGCTTCTGACGCCTCCGGCGGGTCCTCCCGGTCGAGCATGTACTGCACCCTGTCTGCCAGCAGTCCCAGAAACGTCTCCAGATTCTTGATCCGATCCCATTGTTTCGGCAGAAACACTCCCAGGACCACCAGGCTCTGGTTGGGCGACCACGCCCGGTCGGCTTTGTATGGCAGGTTGTTCATGTAAAAACCCTCCCAGTTCGTCAAAAGTTTCAATCACCGGCGGCACATCTCCGCCGGGAAATTTTTTGCTGGGCTGCCCACTTTTATTATAACCATCAATTACGACAATATCAATGGGATACCCCGCACCTTGTCGTTTGTATAAATCCCCGGATAAAGAATAATGCCCGGTCACGTTATACCCGGTCAAAAGCTGACTCCAGAAACGGCGCACCGCCTGGCTCTGGTATTTCTTGGCCCGGGTCTCGGGCATGCCCTCTTTTCCGCCGATTATCAGCACGGCCCGACCGTCTGGCGCCATCTGGGATAGCGCCCTTAGGGAAATTGCATGGTCGATCTCGGTGGTTTCGTAGTCGCCCACCCGCCAGACCGTGTTATTGCCTTCCGCGTTTTTTACTTTGCCAAACGGCGGATTGGCGATCACCACTTCGGGCCGGTTGTTTTTTGGAATGGTGACATCCGTGGCGTCATCTACCACCGGGGAAAACCCCAGTCGCTCCAGGTTGGCCGCCCGATCGGCGTTTAACTCATTGACAAACGCACGCTCCGGGGCGGCTTCTAAAAGCAGCATGCCGTTGCCCGCAGCCGGGTCATATACCCGGGTGGTCTCATCAATGCCGGCCATACGCGAGGCCACATAGGCAATGGGCGCTGGCGTGGAATATGCCTGCTGGGCCATGGATGTTGACGTGCGCTTGCCCAGGGTCGGCTGCCGCTGGTATAATTCCACCAGCGCGTTATAAATGGCTTCTTCCGTGTTGTCCCGGGCCGCGATCTGCCGGGCCCGCTTGACCACGCCCAGCTCTATGGCTTCCTCCAACTGCTTGGAAAGCACCGAATCGGCCGGAATCCGTATGCCGGCCGCATCCTCAACCTCCTTGCGGGCCTGGGTAATGGTCTCATAGCCCCGATCCGCAAGCTGGGCCGCAAAATAGTCAGACACCGCATCCACGGCAAGCGTGCCGTCGTCATTTACAAAGCCGGCCGCAGGCACGCCGCCGCTCCCGGACGCATCGGTCTGCATGTCGTTACGGACAAAACGCTCAAAATAGGGCCGGCCCGCAGTAGACAGGTGCTCCATGGCCAGGGACACGAACTCGGCGGCAGACTGGCCCGCGGCCAGAACCTCGTTTAAAGCCTCCTGCAGCAGCGGGCGGATCCGGGCATACAGGTCTTCATCCACCTCCCGGGTGGAAAAGCTGCCCCGCTCGCCCAGGATCCGGTTGATCTCGCGGAACTTGTCTGCGGCCGCGGCCAGGTGGTCCTTGGTCTCGGCGGCCTTTTGCCCGGCCGTGGTTTTTTGCGCGGACTGCCTGTCTGCTTCTTCCCTCGCCGCAGCCTGCCGATCCCATTCGTCTAAAAGGTTCTCCGGGGAAAATTCGCCGGTTTTGGCAGGGGCTTCCCCCTTACCAGGGGTGCGATCGTCCAAATTTGAAGCGCTGGCTGTCTCGGCCTGCGAAGCCGCGCCGGCCACTGCACCGCGCGGACCTACTGGGCCTTGTCCGCCTTGGGGTTCTTCCGGGGCCGCACCTTGATCTTGCCGCCCGGGTTTTCCGCGACGATATCCCGGAGGTCTTTGCCCGCGTCCGGCCCGGTGCCCGTAAGACTCACGCGCACCTTTATGTGCCTGGAGGGCTTGCTCGGCTTCTGCGAGGGTTTGTCCTGTGCCATAGGAAAAGCTCCCGGTTAAAATGTGGTCATTGCCGTCTGGATCCTCGTACACGAGATCATTGGCATCTAAAAAATCATAGGCGTTTTCAATAACCGCGTCAACCTCTTCCCGGGTATTTGCCTGCAGCAGAAATTCATCGCCAGACACATGATAGGCTTCCGGGTATCCGGAAAACGCCCGGCCCATCAGTGAGAGCAGGGCGTCTCCGGCCCCATGGCCCAGGTTATCATTGACCCACTTCAGCGAGTCCACATCCACCGATGCCTGCACGGCCAGCTTTTCAGCCTCGTCATAAGCCCGGCGATTGCCCAGCCCGGTAAGGGGATCGCGCAAAAGCGCCTCGCGCATCTCCGCATCCGACATCTCGGCCACGCGCTTTCGCGTCTCCGTGTCCTGCCGCCGATCCTGTCCGGCTCTGCGTTCCCGCTCCGGCGGGCTCTTGCGGGCCTGCCGCCGGTCGCCCGCCGGCTCATAGGTAAATCCGGTCAGTCCTTCCGGCTCGGGTGCACCGGGTTGTCCGGGTGCTGGCTGTTCCAGATCCGGGCGGCCTTGGACTTGGCCTTGGACTTCAGGTCCTGGAGCACCTTGCGGGGCACCTGCCTGCGGCTGTGCCGCTTGCGCCAGGCCTGCTTCTTCTCCTGGTAAAACTTGTCCCTCATCTGCTCGTAGCCCTGGGGCATTTCCCACCTCCTGTCCGGCCTGCGCCGGCTGGCTTAAAAAGCCGGCCACTGTCTGGGAAAACAAATCGTCAAAGGTTTTGTGCGCATTATTGTCAAGCTGGGGCCGATCCGGGGTGATGGCCTCGGTGAACTCCGTCTCGAAATCGGCCAGGTCTTCTTCGGCCACGCCCATGGTCCGAGCCTGTTCCACGGCCGTATCAATTAAGGGCGCCATGTACCCGTTTAATACCATATCCTCATAGGCCCCGCGCAGAGACTCGCCCTCTGCAAGCAGATTGTCCCTGGCCTCGCGGATCTGCTTTCTGGCCCGGTTATATCCCTTACCGTGCTGGCCGCGCATGGCCGACAAACGTTGCTCCAGGGCCCGGACCTGCTCTTGGTTTTCCGCCTCGACCTCCTCCACGTGGGCCATGGCTTCGGACCAGGCATTGGACAAAAACCCCGGGGTCTGATTCCATAATTCTTCCACCGAGATCTCGGACAGCCGTGGCGAGATCCGGCCAGGTGCCTGCCTGGGCGCTGCTTCGCCCGCATCCTGAGGCCGTGGCAATTTCTGCCGCTGACCCTGGGCCTGCTCAAAAAACGTCATGGCCTGGGCCCGGGCTTCGGGTGCAGGCAAAGGCGCGGTCAGGATCCGGGTTTCGCCCGTGGGGTCGGTCGCAGCCACCTGGAACTGATTGCCGGACGAATCCGCCGGCACCACAGATACCCGCCGGTCGCCAACGTAAGCGCCCTGGTCGGAAAGCATTTGCCGGAAAAACCGCTGTCTGGCCTGGTCCCTGACAGCGCGCTGCCGGGAAATCCCGGTGTCGGTATCCACCGGCCCGGAAGCAACCACCTCTCCGGCCGGGACGGTTTGATCCACCATGGCGTGCAGTTCCGCCTCGGCCGCGGCCATGGGGTCGGTTGCCGCGGCCTCGGGCGCCTGCCGGCCCCGGGCGGTCTCTGCGCCGGAATCGCCCATGGGCTGCTCTCCGGCCTGACGCCGGGAGAACTCGGCAAACCCGCCCTGCCGGGCTTGTTCGCCCTCGGACCGAACGTCCTCTGTGAAATCCGCCTCCGGGGCAAAATCAGACAGCATGGGCTGGTCTGCGTCCGCCGTGCCTCTCGTGCCCAAACGTGAAACTCCCCGGGCTGCCAGATGCACACCCCCGGCAGCCGGGCCCATAATGCTCTGGAGCAGCACCACCTGGGGAAACGTCTCGGAAAACGCCTCGCCCCAGGTATCCGACTTTTTGCGCGAACCGATCTGCGCTTCAATGCCGGACTGGCCCATTTGGGTGACCGTCTCCATGCCCGCTTCCTGTGCCAGATCCGTAATATAGGCCAGCCCCGCCGTAGACAGGGTTTTGGCCACCCTGTTTTTCACCATGGGCGTCTTGAAAAAGGCGGACACCGGCATTTTCCACAAACCCAGGGTGGCAGCCTGGCCCACGGCCTCTGGGATCGCCTCCCAAAGTCCGTGCTTGGTGGCCGCGGTATTGAATTTCTTTTTAATCTGCGCCCACTCGGATTCAGTCATGTGCCTGCCGTACTCGGATACGGCATACTGGTCCAGGGGCTCGCGGACCACGTCGCGCAAAAACCGGTTGGCGTCCATGCGGTAGGCCGACGCCCCGGCCGCTGTCGTACCGGCACCGTAGCCCGCAACCGGACCCCCGACTACGCCGGCGGGCACACCCGCTGACAAGCCGGAAATTCCGGCCACAACGGAAAAAGAAAGATTTTCCGGGAACTGTGCCAGGTCATCCGCAGTAATGCCGGGGAACACCTCGTAATCATCACCGTATTTTTTCCGGGCGTATTCTATCAACCCCCTGGAAGCCGCCTTGCCCTGTTCTATGGATTTTTCGATCCGGCGGGGGACCTTTTTTTTATAATATTCACCTATGGGGCCGAGCCTGCCGTATTCGTCCCCCGGCTCATCTTCCGGGGCGGGGACATCTTTTCCCTGGCGCACGGCGGCAAAGGATCCGCCAATTATATCCGGCAGGCGTTTTATTCCTTCCCAGAATACATCACCGCCTGCGGCCAGATCCGTGCGGTCCCGGAACAATCCCCGGGCGTAATCCCACTTTTCCTCCAGTGACGGCGCGCCTTCCGGATGCGACATCCCGGGTAAAAAATCTTCTCTCGTGGGCAGCATTTCCCAGAAAGATGTCTCCGGCTTGCCGCCCGCGGCCTGATCGGACGTTTCCTTTTCTGCTCTGGCCCCGGCTTTTTTCTCGGGCTGGTATTCAAACTGCTCCGGAAACCGACGGGGCGGCGCGGATTTTTTTTCTTCCCGGCTCTCTTTTGGATCCGGGGAAATAGCCATGGCCGCTTCCGGATCCCACACCAACCTTTTCGCTGCCGTGGCCAGCTCCTGATCCGATGGCCGGGCCGATTCCCCGGACATGGGATCGTATACCGTGCGCACCGCTTCGGCTTCCATGGCCGGTGGCAGGTTGGTGGTCTTTTTGCGAGGTCCGGATGTCTGCGTGGCATCAATAATCCGGGCAGCGTCCTGAAGTGTGGCCGGCCTCCGGGTCTTTTTCTCCGGTGCGTCCTTGCGCGCCGGTTCGTATACGAACTGCTCCGGGAATCTGCGGGTCATGGTTGAATCATACCTCCGGGGCTCGGATTTGAAGACCCCGACAAAAGGTTGCCCGCCGGCGGGTCTGCCGGATCCGGCAGGTATCCGTAATCCTTTTTAAACTTCTCCTGGATCTTCTTTTGCTCATCCGGGTACGTGGCCAGGGCGTTGAAATATTGCGATTCGATACGATCCACGTGGTTGGTTGCCTGAAGCGCCGCTGCAAGCGGCTTGATCGTGGCGCCCTCTTTTTCGGCCGCGGCCATGTATTCTTCAAAGGCCTCCTGGGCGATCTTGAACTTTTCGTCCGCATGACTCATCCGGGACTCCATGGCGCCCATGGGTCCGGCCTTGTAAAACGTGTCCTTGAGCCGCGAAAGGGCCTGGTTCTTGGTCAGGGTGGGCAGATTGGCCTCCCGGCCCTCCCGGGCGGCGTTTTCCAGCTCCATCGACTGCTTGGTAAGGTAATCGCGCGGGCCGTCTGACTCAATGCTAATCGGCTCGTCTTTTAGCGGATCGGTGGGGTAATGGTCAAAAAGCAGGGTATGCGGCACTCGCTGCCCGGGGTCGATCTGCTTGATCGCCCAGTACGTCTTTCCGTCTGTGCCCTTGATCGGCACCGGGTTTTTTGCCTGATCCGAGTTATAATTATGCCGGGCCGCGTCTGCAGCCACGCGCGTCTTGATATAGGTCTCCGGATTCTGCACCTGGCCGCGCAAAAGCTCCAGTTTCTGATCTGGTGACAAATCATCCAGAACCCGGCTGGTCCGCCCGGTCACATCCTCCAATACCAGCTCCCGACCCTGCTTGGTGTTTTTGGTCTTTACGATCCGGTCGCCGTCATAGACATAATTGTTATACACCTCGGTGGCAAGATCCTGGAATTGCGCCTCGTCTCCCTGCTGCAGGGCCATATCGGCACGCTGCACCAATTCCATTGCCTCCCTGCGGTCGCGCTCATATTCGGAAACCTTGGCCTTGGCGTTTTGCTCGGAAAACGCGGCCTGCTTTTTGGCATAGGAAAGCGCATCCACCTTGGCATCATACACCGCCTTTGGGTCCACACCCTCGGGCACGAGCCGGTCCCACTGATCCGGGCTGCCGCCCTGGGACAGGTGGCTGACAAATGCATTTGCCAGTTGGGCCGACTGCTCGGTGCGGGCCGCCTCTTGCCGGGTGGCCTGCATCCGGGTGTCGTAATATTGCTGGCGTTTTTGCTGCGTGGCCCGGGCGCGCCGATTGTTGGCAAGGTTGCCAAACCCCTTGGCTAGTTGCAAAAAATCTCTCGGTTCCGGTGTCCCCCCTCGATCCATTTATTTGTCCTCCACCATTATTGACTTCGAAAAATTACAGATAATAGGCCAGGGCGCCCAAAACAGCCCCGGCTGCAGCGCCATACCACCCCAGCGAGGACCCGGTCGCCGCCCCGCTTGCCGCGCCCCCGGCCGCACCACCGGCACCGCCGGCAACCGCGCCACTGGCCGCACCACCGGCAGCCGCGCCACCAGCGGCAGCACCGCCCGCAGCAGCACCGCCCGCGGCCGCGCCGGTCCCGGCCGCAGCGCCAGTACCCGCGGCTGCGCCCGCGCCCATGGTGCCCACTGCATCCGCCAGGGTCGCCCCGGCCAGGGCGCCGGAGCCCGCACTCATAATTCCGCCGCCAAGCGTTTTAGGCGGCGGCTGCATTGAAGCCTCCTGGTTTTTTCCGGAAATGGCCGCGGAAAATTTTTGCGTCGCACTGCCGGAAAGCCCCCTGGCGCGGGCCAGCGGATTTTCCACTGAATATAAAGAACTCAGTCTTTTCATGTCGTACCCCCCGCGCCGGACACCGCGCTGGACAGGCGGTTAAAGCGCTCTTTTTTAGCCGATCGCCGGGCCACGGTCTTGGCCCCGCCCACGGCTGCGGCCAGGCTGTTTTGCAGATCCGACCGGACAGCCGCACTCCGGCCGGATCCGGGCGTGGCCCCGGTGCGACGCAGGTTGGCCGACAAGGTCTTTTCCCGGTTGGCATATTCCTGGGCCACCCCGGCCTGGGCCTGATTGGCCCACACCTCCGGGTTGACGTTGGTAGCCTCGGAAAAATACTGCTTTAAAAGCGGCGCTCGCTGTTCGATGACCTGCTGTCGCTCGGCAAGCCCCATGCGCTCGGTTTCGCCGGCAAGCGGTGCGGTCTGCGCCCCCTGCGCGATCTGCGCTTTCTGCAGCTCGGCCTGCTCGGGAATCAGCTCCATGTTAGCCTCGATCTGCGCGCGCTCCATGTCGGCATAGGACGGGCCCGAATACTGCCCGCCAGCACCCTCGAATGTACCGTACTTGTAAAAATTCATCAGCTCCTGGGACATCTTGGTTTCCTGTCTGCCGGCGTCCACCAGGTATCTGTAATAAAAATCCGGCGCGCCCTCAACCGTAGAACCACCGCCACCACTACCCATGGCCTTGCCCCTTTTCCCATTTGTCAAAAGCCTCTGCGCGGTGGACGTGATAAAATGCGTGCACGTCGCGAATAACCGCGCGGGCATGGTCTAAGCCGCCGATTAACCTGGCGGCCATAAACACGATTTGCTCCCCGATTTCCCGATACGTATACGCAAACATCCGCGTGTCCGGTTCCTCGCTTTGCCGCCAATCCTCTGTGGCCTCCCAGATCATGCAGCAGGTGGACAAAAGCGGGGTAAACCAGGTGCTATGACGGATATAAAACGGATTTGCCGGAATATCAACCAGGCACAAGTGCAGCAGCCGCAGCATCCGGGCGCCGTTGATCCAGTCCGCGGGAACGTCGCGATCCACGAAGTCATCTGCGATCTGGGAGACCTCAAAAACCCGGGCCAAAAAGTCAGCAGCATGCCGATCGCCCAGGCACCATTCCAGGAGCTTGTCGCATTCCTCAATGGCCGCCTGCTTATCGGTCCTCATCTGCGCCCCCATCGGTTTTTTTCGCTTCGGCCGATTCCTTTTTCTCCGCCAAAAGCACATCAATCTGCCCCTGCAACCGCCGGATCTCCTGAGACTGAGCCCGCACCTGTTTTGCCATGGCCCGCCGCTCAAAAGCCTCCTCGCCGTAGAGCTCATAAAATCCGGGTGGAATCTGGGCTTGATCCTGCTGTTGGTTTTGCATTATTTCATTTCCTCCGTTTTTGGTTTTAAGCTGTGTAATCTCGTCAGTAAGCTCTTAAGCCTGTTGTTGTGCTTGCCGAAGCTGCACTCGAAGTGTATAGCTATCGATTTCCTTCTGACAGAGTAATTACAGCGGTTGCCCATCCGTTAGTTGCGTTTTTGGCTCCTATTTATTATTTGCCTATCGCAATCCAATTTAA
>Ga0194138_10000442_pt1 | contig 19992 bp, 14 predicted proteins | sample TARM_MetaG_T2_14_FD_134022 | JGI IMG/M metagenome (GOLD analysis project Ga0194138, IMG submission 134022) | Freshwater microbial communities from Pennsylvania, USA, analyzing microbe dynamics in response to fracking - TARM_MetaG_T2_14 (version 2) | ecosystem: Environmental > Aquatic >...
GCCGACGGCGGCACGCTCTTCCTCGACGAGATCGGCGAGATCGACGCGTCCACCCAGGTCAAGCTCCTCCGCTTCCTCGAGACCCGCAGCTTCGAGCGCCTCGGCAGCTCCAAGCCGATAAAGGTGGATGTGCGTCTCGTCTGCGCGACCAACCGCAACCTCACGGAGATGGTTCAGCGCGGCGAGTTCCGCGAAGACCTCCTCTACCGGCTCAACGTCGTCACGATCCACCTGCCCCCGCTGCGCGAGCGCCGGGAGGATCTCCCCGTCCTGCTCAACCACTACCTCAACCACTTCGCCCGGGAGAACGAGCTCCCCCCCGTCGAACTGAGCGCCGGCGCCATGAAAGTCCTCCGCGCCTACCGCTGGCCGGGCAACATCCGCGAGCTCCGCAACTTCTGCGAAAACACCGTCGTTCTCAAGCGCGGCAACGAAGTCACCGAATACGACCTCGACCCGAAGTACCACAACGCGCCGGAGAACGCTCCGGAACCGGAGACGCTCTCGAGCAGCCCCACCCTGAGCAAGGAGGCGAACGAGAAACGCCTCCTCCGCAACGCCCTGATCAAGGCCAACGGCAACCGCACCCGCGCCGCCGAGCTCATGGGCATCAGCCGCCGCACGCTCCACCGCAAACTCATCCAGTGGCCCGAGCTCGACGTGCAGAAGTAGGCCGCGGCGCCGGTGTCCGCTAATAGATTGACTCTGCGAAATGAGCATTCAGAACATGGTCGCATCTTTTACGAACTCTCAACTCTCCATACCCCATACGACGATTGACCATGGCACCCGGTAAAAAAACGCCTCTCCCGCTTTCCTTGTTTGCAATGGCTTCGATGGCCTTGATGACCTCCTTGCTGGCTTCAACGAGCTCCTTGCAGGCGGAAGAAATCCGCATCGGCGCCTCCGATCTTCTGGCCGATTACATCGAAGCGCCGCTCCAAGCCTACGGTGAGGAAAACGGCCTGAGCTTCGCGATCGACGGGATCGGCAGCCTCCCCGCGCTCGACCGCCTCCGCTCCGACGAGATCGACCTCGCCATCGTCGCCGTGCCCGAAGGCGACGACGTGCCCCGCGAAGAGTTCGACATTTACCCCTTCGCCTACGACGCCGCCGTGGTCGCGGTCAATGAAAGCAACCCGATCGACGAAATCAGCCTCGCCTACCTGGGCGGCATCTTCGGGTCGAACGAAGAGTATAATTTCAACACTTGGGGCGACCTCCGCCTTTCCGGTTGGGGCAGCCGCAATATCAAACCGCTCGCCGGCACCAGCGCGGACAGTATCGCACTGGAGCTGTTCAAATATTCCGTCTTCAAGGGCGGCGCGATGAAGCCCGCCGTGGCCATGGTCAAAGATTCCGAGATCGAGGACTTGCTCCGCTCCGACGCCGCCTCGATCGCCATCCTTTCCCGCATGCCGGTAAAGAGCGGCGTCAAGGTGCTCATGGTTTCCGAGCGGGAGGGCTCGCCCGCCTTCGGCCCTTCCGACGACAACGTGCACTACGGCGACTACCCCATCCGGCTCGCTTTTTACATCGCCTACAACCCGCGCGATGAAGCCAAACTCCGCCCTATCGTCCGCGAGTTGCTCAACGACGAAGTCGCGGCCAGCCTCCGCGAAAACGACCTCCTCGCGCTGCCCGACACCGTGCGCCGCAAGCTGCTCATCGACCTCGATCTGGAGTGAACGGACGTCCCGGATTTGCCTGGAAATTTTGGTTCTTCACGAAAGTGCGTTTCCCTATAGATATTTCCTAGTTTTTAGATTAGGCAAGTCGTAGATTTTCAGGTAGAGGTATTCTCTGTCCTTGTATCCGTATGCTTGTCTGGTGAGCCATCCAATTTTGTTGTTAAATCCCTCTTGGCTGGCACTGGTAATTCTGCGGTGCTTCCAAAATGAGACGAGTCCTTCGATCCTTTTTCTGATCGTCTTAGCCATTTGCTTTAGGCAATAGATTGCAGAGGCTTCGGCTTTTTCGCACCATAGCATGAAAGCAGTCCGTGCGAGTTCACCGGAGTCGGCGATTCTGTAAATATTGCGAAGGTATTCCTTCATCATTGAGGCTGTGCCGAGGTCTTTGAACTCGAATCGGAGTTTTTTGAGTTCCTGCGCGGCTTTCGGGGATAAGTTTTCTTGATTGCGCAGGATAATAAAGCGCTTTCCCTTGAGTTCTTTTTTCTGTTCATCGCCGAGCTTGTTCATGGTGCTTTTGCGCAGGCCGTCCATGCGTTCATTCATCAGCTTGATGACATGGAAGTGGTCATAGACGATGTCGGCTTCAGGAAGCACTTCGCCGACCCAGGCACTGTAAGAGTTAGCCATATCAATGGCGACGGCTTTGATCTGTTTGGCTTTACGCGCAATACGGTTTCGGAAGGGTTTGAGTGCGTCGCCGCCTTTGCCCTTCCCAATAAAGAACACTTTCCCTGTGTCCAAATCGCGGACAACAGTGATATAGCCGAGCTTTTCGCCCAGATAAACCTCATCGATGCCGAGGTATTGGACATCTCCCAGGCTTACCTTCTTATATTTTTTCCTCAGATACTTCTTCTCGATGTCTTTCACACTTCCCCAGTTCAGTCCGGTGAACTGCGCGACCTCACGAATCGACATCGCACGGCGTAGAGCTAGGACAAAATGCACCACCCACTTGCTGTAGCCGACATACGCAGCCGCACAGAAGTCTATGGGTTCCTGAACGGAGGCTCCGCAGCCACGGCAAAGAATGCGTCTGGTATATACCCGCATGATTGTCTGCTTAAAGCCAATGCACAGCCCGCGGATGTCGCGCGTTTTACCCGTTTTTACCAGTGTGGTGGCCGCTGAGCCGCAGCAAGGGCAGCTAAGGGAATGAGTGGTTGAATGCAGATGGTAAATCTCAACTAAACCGGCGCGTTCGGTCTTTTGGTATTTGTATCCACGGATTCCTTGAGTATGGTAAAGGCAGCTGGTTGTCATAACTTTCGTCGTTGTCGTCGGAAAACTATGAGGAAAGCGGCAACCAGCTATTTTGTCGCGACTTTATCGCTGGTTTAATTGCACTGGGTGCGTCGCTCCGCTCCGGCTTTGCCGCTACGCGGCACCTCCCTGCGGGAGGACAGCCTACGCGAAGCGACGCACCCAGTGCTGCACCATCCGGCATTACTGGGAACTGACCTCCGCAGCCTCGACTCCCAAGCCCCCTCCATGAGCATCTCGTGCAATTCTAAGCGTTGGCTTTAGGCTCTAAAAAACGCACTTTCGTGAAGAGGCGAAATTTTTTCCAAAAAACGCGTTGACATAGGAAATCGCTTATGGATTCTACCCACTTCTTCAACAAAGCGAGCGTAGCTCAGTTGGTAGAGCACTACCTTGCCAAGGTAGATGTCGAGAGTTCGAACCTCTTCGCTCGCTCCATTTTTTAAACCCCTAAGTCCTTCGGGCTTAGGGGTTTTTCTATGTCCATGCGCTTACGGAGATCATTGCGCGTGACTACGTGTGGACTGGGCTGGGGTTTCCCAAGCTGTGGACGTCCTGAGCGATGTGCGATGTCACCTCGTTTTTTGGCAAGTTGATTGAGTCCCTTTCTTGCCGTGGCTGAATCGCAATTATTCCAAGTTCATCCCTCAGTCACATCTAGGCCTAAATATTTTTTAAATATGGGTCGCACCCGATCTGTGCTCGGAGTGTGAAAAACCTTTAAGTCGCTCTCTAGAGAATTCTTATAGAAATCGGCTAAGTAGGACTCTGAATTAGCTTTGGCTGAAATGGATTCTGCCGCTTCAAGTAGGCGGTCTTCGAAGTATGTTTGAAGTGCTCTGGATGTCATCTTAGGACATAATGTGTATGCAATGAGTGAGGCAGTAGGTTCTCACCAAGATGTGTTTGAGTTACCCTAATCGGTATTGCGACTAGCTGTGCCCCTGTGAAAGTTGCCTTTGAAACGGATGCAGGCAAGGGGCCATCTCCGATGAAGGGGTAGAAGATTTGCAGTTCTACATTATCGGTTTCAGGCGAAGCCATCAGACCGTAGCAAATGAGCTGACGAACGTCGGCCACGTTGAAAAATGGGCTCCCCGTTTGGTCTGTTTCATCCTCGATTGCATGCCAACTGAAGAATGGTTTATATTTTGCATCGGCGACGAAAGACTTTCCTTCCTTTTGCCAGTAGAAGTCAGGCTTTTGGCGGAGGCGATTGGGTGCCTTGAAAAGGGTTCCGATGACGCGCTGCTGATCGACGGGAACCTGGTGGATCCGTTCCAGCACGGCACCGACGTAGTCTTCGAAGACCTGGTTCATGTCCAGGAGGAAGACGTAGGTCTGTGGGCCTCCGTGGAAGGTTTCGTGGCCGATGGACTGGAGGAGGCGGACGGCCAGTTTGAAGGGCAGGCGGAAGCGCTGCATGGAGCGGTCCCAGACGATTCGGTCGACTTGCCTGAGTGCGGTTCCCACATCGACGTCGGCGACCTCGTCCAGCATGCCGAGGCAGTCGAACAGTTGGCGCTGGGTGTCTGGGTTCTGGACTCGCGAAGTGAGGAAGCGGCAGGCGCATTTTAAGATGCGGTTGAGGGGGCGGTCCTCGGTGAACTCGTCCCATCCGCAGTAGATTCGGTCGGGGCGGTTGAAGTTGTTGAGGAGGTGCTCATGAAAGAGGATGCGGCCTCGGACGGTGGTGGCGTTGTCCTCCATGGGGCGGTAGGCGCGGGCCAGTCCCATTTGCATCTCTCGATGGAGGTTCTTTGCCAGCAAAGCTGCCCAGAGATCGAGAAAGCTGGAGGGGGCGGTTTCCAAGCCGCTGGTGTCGGCTTCGTAGATCTCCTCGTGGTTGGCGACTTCCAGCATCCAGAGCAGGGATGCCATGGCTGATTGAGACTTCTTTTCGTCGATGATGACGCCTTCTTCAAACAGGCTGCGGTCGAGTTTTGGGTAAATCTCAATCGCCTGGCCGCCTGCTTCGACCACGCCGACGAAGTTGGTGGCGGACAATTTCTTGCCGTCCGTCCCTCCGAAGCTGAGTGGGGCTTGGGCAAGACGGTTCTGCAACGTCCACCGATCCACGGCGGACGCAATTTGTTCCCTAGTCGAGCTGGATAGATCGACTTCTCGGGTGGACCACTCGGTCAGCTTGATCGTTTTATTCGGCACTCTCGGTTTCGGCTGTCGGCTTGAAATTCCCCAGTAGCACTTGGGCAGGAGAAAGGTCATTTTCGCTGCTTTGATCGTAATACCACTGCCATCTCGTGCGTCTGATGCCTGACTCCCCGTTCAGGGGGCGGATCAAGCCAGAATCCTTCTCGTTCTCGCCCAGAACGAATCGAAGGCCTTCCCAGTCGTTGTAGAAATACTCGGACAGCAATGGGATGATCTTGAGCTTCATGACAGCATCGAAGCTTTCCTCGGAATCGACATCCATGAAATAGGCGTGGCCGATACGGTGGTCACGGTCTTTGCGGAGCATGATCCGCTTGTTGATTGTCTCCATGATAGACTGTAGGTCATCAGGCAGTTCGGGGCAGATGTTGAAATCTGGGTTCAGTTCCTGGAACTGGAAGCGCCTGCGTAGGGCGACATCGACCAGCGCGATGCTCTTGTCGGCGGTATTCATGGTGCCGATGAGGTGCAGGTTGCCTGGCACGGCAAAGACTGCCTTGGAGTAGGGGAGTTGCACCGAGAGTTCGTTGGTCGCGCCGAGTCGCTTGTCGGGCTCAAGAAGAGTGATCAGTTCGCCGAGAATTTTGCTGATGTTACCGCGGTTGATCTCGTCAATAATCAGAACGAAGGGCGGCCATTCTCCTTGTGGTTTCAGGCGATAGCCTGATTTTTCTCCATCCTGCAGGAAAGCCGACACGATGGTTTCCATTTCCTCGGTGGTGATCTCCTTGGCCGATTCGGAGGTGTTTTCTTCGTCCTCGTCCTGCCAACCAGCTTCCAGCTTCTTCAGTTGATTGACGACTGCCGCGATCAGGTGCCAATTGGCTCCTCGCCCCATGGCTTGGTGGACATCGCCGCTATTCACTTCGGGCAGAGCCCTTAACTTTGTGAACACCTCTTGAGTCGTCGCCCTTCCGCAATTCGCTACGACGTGCTCCCGATTGTTTTCTTTGACCGCGTCGATGTTGCCACGGGCTGTGATGCGGGGGATATACTCCTGCGTTTTGAGCTGAAGGCGGAAGTTTTCGTCCTCGTCGATGATTTCCAAGAGACGATCCCAGAGTTGAGAGAAGGTCGGGCCTTCACGGTGGCCTGTCGCATATTGACGAAGTATGTTGACGACAAAGGCCAGGATCGGGGCGTTGTCCTGGTCGTCGCCGACGGCTCCTGCTTCTTCTGCACTGACCAGACCTGTCGGCTTGCTGGCATTAAATACCTTGCGGGCCTTTTCCTTGTTGCAGGTGAACTCGGCTTTAGTCTGCTGGTCGTTGCCGACGATGTGGCCCAGCGCGGAAGTCGATAGCTGAAACACCTGCTTCATGCCCGCAACTTGGTATTTTTTCTGGGAATGCGTATCGACGTCTTCACACAGTTTCTTCCAGAGGTCATCAAAGCTCTGCTGGGGCTGGTCCGTAATTTCCTCCAAGCAGCGATAGGTTGCCTTCGTCGCCACCTGCCTGAAAATGCCATTCTGGCAAGTGAAGCGTGCGCCTCCGTCCTCGTCGACATCAGGTCGTATCCCTTCCACGAAATCCTCGTAGGAGTAGCTCTGGTGAAAAGTGAGGAATTCGATGCGACCCGCTCGCTTTAGTTCCTGGAAGCGGCGATTGGCCGAGGCGTCATCATAGCTGCCATCGACAATAGCTACAGCCTGGCGAACGGTCGAGTAGGTCTTCCCTGTTCCTGGAGGGCCGTAGAGGATCTGGTTCAGTTCTTTGTTCATGGGCTTTGTTTTAAAATCAGGTTTTGCGGGTGGGGTTACGCCAAAAATAAGTTGGATGGCTTCAGGGTTGATGATCTCTGCGAGGGTGGTGCCCTTCCAGCCACGCTCACCGCCTTTGGTTGGAACTTCGTTCAGGGAACGAGGCAATGGCTCGGGGCTTTTCAATGGCTTCAATTTGAGCGCAAAGCGCTCCTCGTCTTTTTCAAGCACTTCACCGAGATAATAGACTTTGATATGGTTGGCTCTGCCTGATCCTTTCATGACCAGCCAGTCGCCGACTTCAACCTGTGGGAAACTTTCCAAAAAGACTCTGCCGTCTGAAGTGGATTGTGCGGACTCTTCAGAGAAATCAGAGCGCCATTCGTCATTGGCGATAAACTCTTCAACCATTTGCTGGTTCCCGTAGAACGTGGTGCTGCCTGCCCAGTATCGGCGTTCTTTGCCGTTATACTCGGCCCAGAGCTGCTCCATGATCTCGAATGGGTCGCCGTCAGGATAGTGTTTCTCTCGGAGTTCCAGATTCACCGCGATCATATCAGCCGCCTTGCATTTACTACCCAGATATTTTTGAGATAGGAAGTTGAGGAAGGCTTGGCTGTAGATGGGCAGGAGCTTGTATGGCTGGTTCTGGTAGAGAAACCTGATCTTCATCTGCGATGCATAGCCAGGTTGCTCAGGCACATGACTTTTTAGATCTCCGCTGCTCGCTGCTTCCGCTATCGCGAGGACTCCTGCTTTCACGGTTTCGAAAGCACTCTGAGGATTGTCGCCTAGGCTTTCCCACCAAACGTAGCCATCCTGAAACTTCTGGGTAGAGCGTAGCTTTGGTTTTTTTGAAGCTGTGCGATAAATACCAAACTTGGCCGAGGTGCCGCCTTGGATACTTCCCAGAGCTTGGGTCTTTCTTTCCACCCAATGGCAAAAATAATCGTCGGTCTCGCTCTTGAGGTTGGTGTATTCCTCCAGCGTCATCTCCCTGAGTCGTTTGATCGGCCAGCGTTCGAGGAATTTTGTCCAGAGTTGGTGTAGTTCGTTTGAGGAAGTCATATTTTTTCCGTCATTTCTGAGCGTTTCGATGTTTAGTTGCGGCAGAACCTTCTCGGTCCATTCACTCGACAGTTCATCGACGAAGTTGATGAAGGGCTCAACGAGATCTTGCTGATCGCTGTATTCTGTCGCAGCCGCAGGCGTGTCATCTTCAGGATTAAGAATTTTTGGCAGTGCAAACTTGAGGCGACAAAGTGTCGATCCACTGCACAATTCGGTGTTTTGAGGCAGCTCTCGTGTTTCTATTCTCTCGCGTAGTGTCGCCATCAACCGATCGCGTATATGCTTCTCCTGCCCTGACGGTGAGTTAGATGCGATTTCAAGCTTCAAGGAGGCTTTTCCTCTTTTCGGACGTTCCATCCAGAGCTGCAGCTTTGGATTTTTTCCCAGGGCACTGTTGAACTTATCCTGCATTGCAGCGCAGGCCGATTTGTAATCGCCTCTTAAAGATCCTGCTGCGGATATTTCCCAGCTCTGCGCCTGAGGGAGCGATCTCAGCTTTTCCAGCACAGCTGCAATGAACGCAGAATCGGACATTTACGTTTTCGGGGCCAGGTTGGAGTGATTATTTCGGAGCCAGTCCATAACGTCCTCTCTGAGTTCGTTGCAAAACTCGATCAGTTCGGTGGCTTCCTCGGGGCTGGTGCGGCCAGCCATGTCGTATTCGACGGTGTTGCGTTTGATGCGGCAGCTGTCGAGGTAGTCGGCATCGGCCTTCTTGGCGTCGCCGAGAATTAAGGGGAGTGCTTGCAGGGTTCGGTAATGGGCGAGGCCACGATCAGGGCGGTAGCCTTCGGCATAGAGGAGAATGGTGCAGAGCTTGAGGGCCGCATTATAGGCAATGCCGAACTGCCAGTCCGAGCTCAGTCGTGCGGTGCTGGCATCGGCCAGATCGCGTTCAACGATGTCGAACAAGTCGGCGATCTGTTGCTGACTCGTTTCGTAGGGGCGAAGCCACCCGTTCTTATGCCATTGCTGCAAGCTCATCGTTACTGCCGACAATCCACAATTTGTCCCCCTTTGTCACGTTACGAATGTAGGCATCGCCCGATTTCAGTTTCTCCTTGTAGGCAGCTGCGGACATCACGCTGGGATTGATCTCCCGATTCATTGTATCGGCCACCTCACGCAGACTTGGAGACAGCTTGCGCAGCCCAATGCTGCCTATGACGAGGAGATCGATATCACTCTCGGGCACTGCGGTGCCTTCGGCGTAGGAGCCGTAAACGAAGGCGAGTTCGATGCCGTCGAGTCCGTCCAGCGCGGCTGTCAACTGCGGGCGGAGGCCCGTCGTTTTTAGAGCAATGCCCCGCAATTCAGGGAAAATAGGGTTTGCGGTGTTGGCTTTGAAATAGAGGCGGTTGCCATCCCGTCGCTCCTCGATCAGCCCCGCATTGCGCAGGTTGGCCACTTCACGCTGGATCGTGCCGAGGGCCAGCCCGCTGAGGCGAGCCAAGTCGCGCAGGTGAAGCGACCGTTCGGGATCAGTGAAAAGCAGGTGTAGCAGCTCCGCTCGGGCCTTTGGGAAAATCTGTTCAATTACATTCAATATGAATGCTTATTGCATACGACTGTATGTTTTGTCCATACAATAATACCAGCGTCAGTCGAAGCTCTTGATGATGTTATCGTTCCACCCGTCGCGATCATCCTCATCTAGACCATCCCAAAATTCCTGGCCAGTTTCAGCCTGCATTTCGTTATACATCTCACGACTGAATTCATCGAGAGGATCAAGCCCGTCGCTTTTGCACCACTCGCGGTATTCCCGTTCTTCTCTATAATCGCACTCCTCGCGCTCGTCTTTAGGGGAATAGGAGCGGAGTTCTTCATCCGTCATTTGTGTTAGCTGTTTATTCATTACTGATTAATTGTAGGATGTTACCGTGTAGTCGTTCGAGTCACTTTGTTGCTTTAGAATATATTCCCGTATTAGCTCTGCCTGCAGAAAGCGACCGATCATCCATTCGGTCGAAGTTGCTTGAAGCAATATTCCTTCGAATTGCGGAAAATATTTAGCGCTCTGAGGGATTAATGAAAATACGCCTCCTCCACTAAATCCGCTGAATGACGCCAACCCTGCATTCGTCGAGAATTTGAACTCTTTAATGCCAGGTAGCCCTATTTCGTACACCTCAGATATCTCAATTTGGCATGCTTGGTTTCTTAGGCCCTTGCCTTCGTAGTCTACATCTTGCAGCTCGTTTGGGAAACCAGAGATAAAATACTTCTGATCCTTGGCTCTGATAAGCTTGTCTGATGATGTAATATCAAAAATTGTATTCTGGTTAAAGAATTCCATTTGGATCTTATCACGCCAGATTTCGAAAATGAGGATGTCCTCGTGGGCTTTGCTCTTGGAATAGTCAGTCTTTATGTTGAAAGACATGCACATCGGCAGAAACCTGTTTGAGTCTACCTCATAAGGGAACATGAATTGGCTAGGTTTTTCACCCTCGTGAATGTGGCCTGCTGTGACAGCGTAAATCCGATCATTCAGTTGCAGCAATACGCATGAGCCACGCATTGAATAGGGAAAATCATCGTCTTCGTTTTGAAAGCAAACGGGACGAGTGACGCGTATTAAGTCCCTAACTGTTGGAATTCTAAGCACGTTCTTTTTCGGATGTCTCGTAGGTGCCGATCAACTTGCGGATTTCGTCGACCAACTCAGTTCTTATGCTTCTGACTGCTGCAGCATGATTCGATGTAGCAGACTTTCGGCTTTCAAGGTCGGCCTTCCAATTATCCGTTTTCTCGCCGCGAGTATCTTCAACTTCTATTAAACCTGCTTTTAGTGCATCGAGTGTATTGTAGAAGCGCTCACAGAAATCTTTGTTAAAATAATATTCTCGATCCCTAAAACTACGAATAGCCGCATTTATCTCGTCTAGCGCAGTCTTTAACGGGATCTCGCTCTTTACACGAATTACATCCATGCTCATTTCGGCGCATCTTAATACGTCTTTGTGTAACTGGCCTAAAACGTCCTCTCTTTGGCTGTAGATGCGTGCATCGCGTAATTCCTGTGCAGCTAACTTTTGCTTGAGCACTGCATCAAGTTTGGCGATTTCCAACGAGTTGGCATGCTTTAGCTCGGTCTCAAATTCCGCCCTTTCTTTAGCAAGAGTGGACTTGTGGGTCTCAAGTTCCTTACCTAGATGATGGTTAAGTAGAAGCTTTGAGAGGATATAGCTTATGGCTAGAATCAGGGCGACGTGCCCTCCTAAGGCTTTTACCTCTTGTATGATTATCTCTTCCATCTGTTGTTAGAAGTCCGTCCTCAGCAGTTTCAATCTTTTGTCGCTGCCCTTCATTGGTTCACACAACAGCCATTCGCTGCCTTCCTGCATGTCGCTGGGTGGGGGAGTGGTTGTCGTGACAATGTATTGAAAGTTGGGTGGTTGTCCCTTGAAGGCTTCTTCAATATGGCGTGCGAGTAGGAAGAGGCGCCCGTAGACGATGCGAGCCATGTCGCCTTCGCGGGGGCCGTCGTGGATCAGAAAACGGGGGTGTCTGCCTGTGCCTTCAATCGATTGAACGACCGCTGCCAAATCAAAGGCGATGGTCTTGATGGTTGCCAGCGCAGTGCCTCCTAGGTTGCCATTCCGATTCGCCTTTAAGGCGAGTCCACGCTCTTGAATCTCGACCCATGCGGTGACGGATGCACCCAGGATGGCTCCTACGACATCCGTGAAAACCTTGGAGAAATTTTGACACCGAGTCTCCACTTCTTTCTTCGCTTCGACCAAGAGGCTCTTCGTTTTTTCATACTCATCGGATGCGTGTCTTCTTTTGGTGCGAAGCTCCTCGACCTCGACGGTAGAGACGACCGCTCTTTTTATCTGGCGTTTTGCGGTCTCAAGTAAAGTGACCTGGCGTCCCAGCGTATTGGCTTCCTTGTTCTCGATTTTGCGAACCTCATTAAAATTGTTTAAGGTCGCTGTTTTTTCAGCTTCGAGTTGATCCAGTTTGGATTCGAGCGAAGCTTTTTCTGTCTTTTTGCCTTCGATTCGTTGAATCAGTTCTTCCGCCTCTGCTTCCAAAGATGCAAACTCAAGCTGTGATTCGCCATCGGGCATTTCCACGCATTCGCGCTCGCGAGCGCACTGTATGCTATTTGGGCAAAAGTTATCATTCACCCGAGTCGGATCTTTAATGCCCTTGTTTTTGAGTTGGTCGATGAATGCGAGTTTCCGTTTTTGCTCGGCTTTCAGTTCGGGGATTTCGGTCTCCTTTAAATATTTAATTCGATCTTCAGCTCTGGTGTAGGCCTTGGACGCGAGATCAGAAGCCTTGCGTGCGTTCTCCACCGCAGGGCTTTCGGGTATTTTTTGCAGATTGTCGATGGCCTCTTGGCGCACCTCGATATGAGCGGATATTTTCTCAAGATCGGCTTCAAGGTCTTTTAGTTCCAGTGTGATATTATCTACGTTCTGCAAGGTGCTTCGAAGTGCGCCGACATCGTTATCTGCAATGGTCTGCTTGTTGGGGATCTTCTCGGCGCATTGTTTCTCAATTTCTTCCCAGTGGCTAAGGGCTTCGCGCAACTCAAACTCGGTTTGGTCAAGTAGGCTGAGTACTGTTCGCATCAATAGGTGCTGTTTTTCTGATGTGCCGCGTGGATTGTCGGCCTCACTGAGCGAGTCACGCCAAGCGTTGATCGCGGAAAAGCGAGCCTCTTGATCGCGGGTGAGCCATGGGAGTAAGTGCCGCCAGCCCTCGTCGGGATAGAGGTTGTGGACGACTGAGCCTGCGGCTTGCTCCAAGGCATCAATAAACGCGTTGTAGGCACCGTGGCTGGATGTCGTGTGGAGGACTTCTTCTATCGTTGCGTCCGCCATCGCGAAGTCCTGACTTGGGCCAGTTAGCGCTCTGCCTACGATCCAAGTGCGCCCATCCAGGCGAATCTCTGCGACTGCCCATAGCTCAATAAACTGGCTTTGGATTCCGTCTAGATCGCTCTTGGTCGCGAAGTTGGCATCGCCCAACAAATAACGTAGTATGCGGCAAAACAAAGTCTTCCCAGTGGCGTGACCTGAAAATCCATCTGCATAGAGGCCAGAGATACTAAGTTCTGAGTCTGCAGGTTCGGGTTCCGCCCAGAGGACATTCAAGCCTGCTCGAAATTCGATTTTGCGTATGAAATCGTCCGAGCCTTCGACCGCATTTAGTTTCTTGAGTAGTCTGAGCTCCTTAAACCAAACCTGCGGCTCTACAATCTTTGAATCTGGCTTGGTCTGTCGCGCCAGCTCGGGAAACATAGTTAATTGATTTCGGTCGGGTGCTGGCTTTTTCTTACTCATCAGGCAAATAATGCTTCTAGGTTGACGTCCATCGCTTGCCATTCGGCTGCGGCCTCCTCGTCTTGCCATAGCTCGCTGAGGAGCAAGGCGGCTCGGGCATCGTCAATGACTTGCGGGTGAGGGTTCTCTTGGTCTTCGCCTGTCCACTGGATCATACGAATTCCATTTTCTCTGTAGAGACGGATCTGGCTAATCATGATGGCTCCATTCAGGGAGGCGAGGAAGTCTTGCTTGGATAGCTCATCCTGGCGTGTTGCCCACCAATCTGCTGGAATCTCTGAGAGTTGCTCTTTGCCGAGACGTTCGAGTTCTTTCGGCTCGGTCAGTAACCAGTAAGCGCGGCGGAATTCTTCAAAGTCCATTTCAGAGCCTGCTTCTGTTAGTAAGGCTTCAACTATAGTTGAGAGGTAGCGCTGAGGTTCGATAGCGACACGTTTGCTGGCTACTATTTCGAAGGCTTTGTCCCGCCAGGATGTTTCGATCTCTGCTTCAACAGCAGCCTGTGGCTGATGGATATGCGAAGGTATATTATCCTTCCATTGCTCGAAGGGGATGAAGTTGCCTTCGGCGTCGGTTGGGGGGCCTGGTGGTGGGTCGAGGCGGGTTTGGTAGGCTTGGCCTGTGCGCTGGGCTTCCAGCATGGCGTCGTAGATTTCGAGAATGGTGTCTTTGGTGCGGTAGTGGCCGTGGGCTTTCTCATCCTTGCGCTTTACGATGGGGAAGGTCTCCATGATATAGGCGACGGCATCGCGGGGGGTGGGGAAGTGCTGCCTCAGCTCCGCGATTTGTTCCTTCGTTTCATCGATGACCGCTCCCTCGTCCACGCGGGCGGGCTTCCAGTCTCCGTTGTCGTCGGCAGGCAAATAGAGGTGGAAGAAGGTTGCGTCGAGTTCGCAACGGATTAGAAAGCGGCGTGCTTCGTCCCAACGGAAGGGCGGGCCGTCGTAGCCACAGTCTTTTGCGAGCCCTTCCATCTCCTGTGAGGTGCAGACAAGACTTAATATTCTAGGTATTATAAAGCCGAGAGCAGAGAATCTATTAATCCATTGTGACCGCAAGAGGGTCTCCGCGGATAAAATAGGAAGTTGCCTAACAACGAAGTACGATAGGTTTATACCACCCAGTTTTTGCCTAGTCACATAATCTAAGATGAATGAGTTAAAGATGGCATTCAGCGAGGCAGCACTTTTTGGTTCAGCTTTAGGGAGGATCAAAAAGATGCTGTCGCTAGCTCCAAAGCGTGGCATGATACAGCTTATAAAGGTTCGGGCGCTGGCTCTACCATCAGTGACGCGTCTCCATCCTAGTAACCATTCTTTATCCCAGATGCCATTAAGTCTACTATTAATACTATTTTCAGGTAACCAATAGTAAGGCTCTGGTTCGTAATTCGGGTTCGCGAGCTTTTCTGCTGAGTTCGCAGGTAGCTTGTGTGCTCGCTTTCCTTCATCTGCATCACGAAAATCGGAGAACCTATGATTATATTGGTAGATAAGTTTTGATTCCAGCAGAGGAACGAGATTGTCGCAGTTCTTACTGTGAGCACGTGAGCTTTCGGTATGGATTAACTCACTTTTTGTTATGAAGCTTTTGGAGTCATTTGCCATGTCGAACATTCTAAGAAATGAAACTTCCCAGTGGCTTTTGTTTCCGTTCAGGTCTTCGGGCCACAAAGTATGCACGCGTCTGTAGATCGATTTCGTTAGAACAGCGTCTGAGCCTGAATGGAAAACAGGACATGTTTTGGTGTTTGGGTTCAGCAATTTAATATCACCAGAACTGAGTGTGAATATATTAGACCCAATGTTGAGGTCTGATATGTCTTTTCCGTGAAACAAGAATTTCGTTAACCCTGTGTTCAATTTGGCTCCTAAAATTGTTACCATTGCGAATCTAACCATGTGGCCTGCTCCTGCACCTGAGAAGAAACCTTCATTTTCAAATTCGAAAAAGCTTTCTAGGCTATTGTTCTCTAGTAGATTTTGAAAGAATACCTTTGTAGTATCGTCAGTCGCCATGCCGCTTGGAACGATAAATCCTGCGCGACCATGTTGCCCGATAGACTGTCGGTTACTCTCAGCGAATATTGTATATGTATTAACGTCTCCACGCCCGCAGAGTGGATAGCGTTCTGAATCGCGTATGATATGACTTTCGCCTTCTGCTTTTCGCAGGTCTGCTTGAAAAGAGGCCCATAGCGCAGGGTTCTCTGTAATTAATGATTTGATCTGTTTCTTGCGTGCTGCGGCATTGGCTGAATTAGCAACAACTGCATCCCGCTCGGCGAACCACTCTTTTTCTTGGAGCTTAACTTTTTCCCATGGCGGATTGCCCAACATACAATCAAAGCCGCCCTCCCACCCGAGGACATCGTCATTATCAACCACCTCCTTGGGCTGGAAGATCTGTGGAAAGGCCAAGTGCCAGTGAAGAAACTGGTAGCGCTCGGCCAGTTGCTTGATCTCGGCTCGCAGGTTTGGGTTCACGCTGTGTGGGTTTCGCTCGATCTTGAGTAGCTCGCCTGTGTGAAGTGGGGCGAACTGATGCTCAGCATCTTTGGGATAAACGAAGGCGGCGCACCAGGCGTCAGCCAGCAGGTAGGCGTTCTCGTAGTTGCTGGAGCGGACCAGCTCACGGTATTTGGCCTCCTTGGCGCGGACGGCGTCCAAGTCGGAATCGTCGCGCTCTTCTAATTCGCAGAGTGCCTTGGGGATGTTTCCCAGCTGCTCCCAGGGGGCTTTCTTCTCCGCGAAGTCGAGGAGTTCCTGCCCTTTCTTTTCGCCCTCCTTGCGGGCATCCTTGTTATCCTTCTTGTGGGTGGCGGCGATGGCCTTGTCATCCCCTGTGATTGGCTTGAAGGCGGCGTCGGGAATACCACGCGAGATCAAGGCAGGCGTCGCCCCCAAGAGGCTGTTGCCGCACTGGATATGGTGGTCGAGGAAAGAGAGCGGTTTCCCAGGCTCCATGGCCTCCATCCAGAGGGAGACCTTGCAGAGCTCGACGGCCATGGGGTTGATGTCCACGCCGAAGATGCAGCGACCGATGACATCGCGGAGCGCCTTGCTGGTCTCTTCGGGGGAGGGCTCTTCATCGCCCGTGCGGACGGTGGCGAGTCGCTTGGCGAGGCGGTGGGCGGCGGCGATGAGGAAGTGGCCACTGCCGCAGGCGGGGTCGCAGATTTTCAGGTCGAGCAATGCCTGTTCGCGATTCTCGGATTTGGCGGCCTGCGCGATGACGGGGTCGAGCGCACTGTCGAGGAGGCAATTGACCAGCGAAGTGGGGGTGTAGTAACTACCAGTCGTCTTTCGTTCGTTGCCCGCCGCCGTGGCGAGGGCGAAGGTCTTTGCGCCGAGATCAATCTGCGGGTGCATTTCGAGGAGGGCTTCGTAGATGCTGCCCAACTCTTCGGCACCGAGATTACGGTAGTCCACCGAGCGGCGGACGCTGGCGTCCTGAACAAAGGACAAACGGTAGATGGCTCGGAGCAAATCGCGATTGGCGATGGCGGCACCATCAAGAGCGGCAGTCGCCTTGCCCGACCAGAGGAAACTGCCCAGGGCGGGGAGTCCGAGGGCGGGGCAGCCTTTCTCTCCGAGGAGGTCAAAGAGCAGGGTGAGGCTCTTCCAGAGGTCGGTATGCTGGGTGGCGATACGGCGCTCCGCCAAATTGCGCAGGCGGGAGAGCGAGTAGTAGTCCGCGTAGTGCTGGCGGGACGACTTGTGCGCATCAGGCACCAGCAATTGCTCGCGGTCTTCGGCCACAAAGAGAAAGATGAAGCGGTAGATCAGGCGCAGGAGCTGGCGGTAGTAGTCCTGCTTGTCGAGTTCGCCGCTGGCCAGTTTCTGGCGCAATTCGGTATTGGCAGGGTGGGCGAGGAAGCCGCGGCCCAGCGATTCGATGGCCTGCTCGACACCCTCGCGAAGCTTCTCCAGCGCACGGGTGCCGCTCTCCTCGGCAAACTGCGACCATTTCTCCAGCCAACAAAGGTTCGGATTTTCCGCTTCAACCCGCGACTGATGGCAGACCATCCAGAGCACGGCGAAGTCAGAGTAGGACTCGCCCTCAAACATGGCGGCGAGGTCGAACTCCAGGAAGGCTTGTCGGGTCAGGGTGATATTGTCGCGAAGAATACGGAGCTTGAGCCCGTTCGAGACGACGGCCCACAGGTGGTCGTCGCTACGGTTGAGGAACTCCTGCACCATACTGTGCGGGCTGGAGCGCGAAGCCCCCGCCACGCCCTGCGAGCGCTGATCGAGATCCACATGGGCACCGATCAGGTGGATGGGCAAGTGGCCCCAGCCATGGGAGATCGGGTAGGTCTTCGAGTCGATGGTGTGCGCCTTGCTGGTTTGCAAGCGACCGAATTTGAACTCTTCAAAGAGCGGTAGCAGCCACTTCTCACGCGTGACCGAGGTGGCAGGATCGGCATCGGGCACATCAGTAAGCGCATCCTGAAAAGCCTTCCAAGCCCCCGAAAGCCGATTCCAAGAACGGTTGATCGCCTCGTTCAGCTTTTCACCCGAGAGGTGGTAGCTACTCTCAGTTACCCCAGGGATATCCTTATCGCGACCCGACAATCGCTGAAGTAGATCGCTGGGCAGCAGCCCGCCTTCGGAGCGAATAGTTTGGAAGGTGTTGTTTTTAGCGGTGCGCATTATGGATGTTGTTGGCTGTCTGCTTTTGGGGCGCGCAGTTCTCTGTAATATTCTCGTATCAGGCTATCTCGATTCGCTTGAATGTAGGGTAGCCACATTTGATTAATTATATCACGCCTAATAACATTGTTGTGATCGAATATGGTGTTGGTAGGCTGCGAAAGAATCGAGGATTCACTTGTAAAGCCTTTGACGCCCGACTGACCAAATAATGGATCAAGACCTAGCCATTTTTTAGGTTTCGGCATCCATTTTACCCATTGGTCATTTGGAGCTATTTCGTTCCTTACGCGACCAACTTTAGTTCCTTTGCATGTGTCCCAGTCATAATTCTCGTTTAGGATGCTACCTGTTAAAATAATTGTTTCAAAATCAACAGGCAGTTGTTCTTCAAACCCTGCTAAGTATGCACCGATAATATATGTGCCGAACGAGTGAGCCACGACCGAAATTGGACCTGGGTGCCTTTGATCTAGTTCGAATATCCATTCGCGAAAAAGATCTACAACTTTTCTTCTATTCCCAGACTGTAGTAGTATTTCAGGAGTTTGATATCCGTAATTGAAAGGAGCGACAGTCCAGCCTTGGCTACTAAAAATAGGCATTATCTCACTGTTCCATGATGCTGTAGTTAAAAGCCCATGTATTGTAACGAGTATACCTTTCGGCGAGTTCAGATCAATGATCTTCCGATTACAGTAGGCGCGTTGAATGATGGTTAACTCGTCTTCACTGGGCAGATGCCGAATTTGCCAGTTTCGTCCTACGCCGTTTAGGTCTACTTGGATTATACCTATGTCTTCTGCTCCATAGCGGCCACTCTGAAATAGTTGAACAAATGAATCTACAATTTTAGGCTCATCTTCCGAGCAAAACATAATGTCAGCCTTTTGACCCTCGATTAATAGTCTTTCACCTTTACTAGGGATATATTCTTTTTTCTTAAAAACGATAACGACATCAACATCTGATGGTTTATCTGAATCCCTAACGAAAGACCCGCCGATGAAGATATAGTCAGCATTTCGATCCTTCGCGAAATCAAAGATATCCGTGATTACTTTTAAGAAGCCAGTTCTGAAATTGTTTACTTCGCAGAAACGTGCTAGAAATTCTTCACCTGAACATCTGTGGATACCTTTTGGGAGGTGACCTTTCTGTGTGAATTCTGGAATCATGTCTTTAATCTCTCAGAAGCGTATATTCAGGCCCACTCGGCTTCATGCGATCAAAGATTCCGAAATCGATGATCCGTTTGGTTTTCTGCTGAGCGTTGAGGAGGAAGGAGAGCTTCAGAGCGCCCGACCCAGATTTCGGGAAGGTGACGATCTTGCCGTTTTCGAAGGTTTCGATTGAGCCGTTAATGTGGAAGTCGCGCTCTGGGAAGAAGCCATCGCTGCCCGTGATGTCCTCGGCGGTCAGGACGGTTTCCCCGTCTTCGATACGAATGCCTTTCGGAATGACGAAATTGAGTTCCGAGAGGGCATCGCGATAGAGCGCAATTAACTTGGGGGCCTCCTCGGACATGGCTGCCAGGAAGCCCTCTTCGTCGTAGGGTTCGTGGTGCATGCGATTGCGTGCGGTGACCATCGCTTTGAGTGGGTCGGCGTCAGTCATCACTGATGCGAGTTTTTGGAAAATGCTTAGCTTCTCTTGGGCCGTGCTCAAATCCTTCGAAAGCTCAGTCTGGAGGTTGAGGAAACCGCCATCGGACAGCGGCTTGTCCGCCTTTATCTGTCCGAGGTATTTGGCTCCTATGGGTGAGTTAGTCGAAGCGAGCTCCTCGATAATCAGGAAGAGGGGGATTTTAGCGAAGATGCCGAGTAGGCGTTGTCCACATTTTACTTTATCCGAGCGGTCCGCCTTAAGGAATGCGCGATGGGGATACTCGATGAAGAAAGGAAGCGGCTTTTGAGAGGCTATGATCTCTTCGAGGAATTCGTTGTGGAGTGCGTCGGCAGCTGCAGTGCGGTTTCGGTAGAGCCGAGTCATTTCTTCAAACGGCTCGGGAACTCTCATGGCTGATTGCAACTTTGCTAAATAATTATGGCGGGCATTCCTTCGAATGATCGCATCCGCTGTTTGGGCGGTTTTACTTTTCGGTATGCGGATATTGATATTGCCGAGAC
>Ga0194138_10000443_pt1 | contig 19968 bp, 19 predicted proteins | sample TARM_MetaG_T2_14_FD_134022 | JGI IMG/M metagenome (GOLD analysis project Ga0194138, IMG submission 134022) | Freshwater microbial communities from Pennsylvania, USA, analyzing microbe dynamics in response to fracking - TARM_MetaG_T2_14 (version 2) | ecosystem: Environmental > Aquatic >...
CCTTTTTTTTCTTTTGTAATCCTTCTATAATTCCATGATAGGATTGTCGATAACTAACGTAAGTATGAATAATTTGAGGGATTAGTTTAAGAGGTAGTCCACTTAATAGTTGTTGAACGATAATATCGGCGTAACGGATGTCCTCACGTTTAATGGTGTTAAAACTATCTAAGGATTTTGGAATGTTATCAATCTTATTAATATCTTTCCAGGAGATGTCATGGCCTTTATTTAAACTTTTAAAAATGTTTAACTCCTTCATCAACTTTAAACTGTTGCTTAAATTTTCATCTTTAAAAATCCCGTGTATTTCTTCTCTAATTCGATCGTTGCTTAGTTTATTGATCATGTGATCATTTACGGATTGTATGATGAATTTTTTTGTTTCATCTTCAATAGAAAAATGAAGTCTCGATGCAAAACGAACGGCCCTGAAAATTCTCGTGGGATCTTCGATAAAGCTCAGGTTATAAAGAGCCCTGATTACTTTCTCGGTTAAATCATCTAAACCACTAAAATAATCGATTAATTGATACTGATTATCTCCAGATAGCTCAATAGCCATACAGTTAATAGTAAAATCTCTTCGAAATAAATCGTTCCAAATTGTTGACTTTTCAACTTTGGGAAGAGCTGCAGGATATTCATAGTATTCTCTTCTTGCAGATACAAAATCTATATGGGGTTGATTGGGCAAATTTACTACAGCGGTTTGAAATTTTTTATGGCTGATAAGTCGCCCCTTCAATCGTTGACTAACTTTTTCAGCAATTTTAATTGCATCCCCTTCTACTACGAAGTCCAAGTCAAAATTCCTGCAATTTAGTAATAAATCCCGCACAAATCCTCCGACGATAAACACTCTAAGATTTTCTTCCGTAGCAACTTCTCGAACTGTTTCGATTAAGGAAACCATCTCTTTCGGCAGTTGATGAATTTTTTCCCGGACATCTAAGTAATCATGGGATTGATCATAGTTGGATTTATACCATCGGGGTATGGAGTCACCATGAATTTGTTGTAATAGATTGGTTCTGGTGACAATACCTACAATTTTATCCCCCTCCATTACCGGCAAACGACCGATATTGTGTTTAGAGAGAAGTTCGTTAATTTCATTAATGCTTGTATTCGGGTGTATCGTGACTACCTTTTGTTTCATAAAACCTTTGATCGGTGCATGGGATAAATTATGGATCATCGCCTTATCCAAGTCGGTCCTGGAAATAATACCGATTAATCGATCTTCTTTTACTACAGGCATTCCCGTATGCCCATATCGGAGCATAATTCGGTTTGCTTTTTCCACCGTCATATCTTCAAGCAATGTTTTAACCGGATAGCTCATGATATCCTTGGCTTTCAATTGTGGGCTGATTTTTTTCTTTAACAATTGGAGTATCTTATCTTTAATTTCACCGGATTGCATATTTTTTACTGAGGCAGAACCGGCTCTTCTATGTCCTCCACCATCAAAAGCTTCTAAAATCTCGGCAATGTTAATATCATCTTCTAGACTACGGCCGATAATATAGGTTTTATCTTCCATTTTTGAAATGATAAATAGGGCATCGGTATTTTTAATATGAGTGATTTTACTGGCAATATTACTTAACCCATTAATGTACTCTTTGTGTTCTGAGGTTGCAAAATACACTTGATAATTTTTTACTTCCACTCGCTCTAGATTAGTAAGCAGAGTCATTAGTAGTTTATCCTGTGTATCATTAGTAAATTCATATAAGTATTCGTTAACGATATCTAAATTGGCTTGTTTTCTAAAAAGGAACGCTACTACTTCCGCATCATGATAAGTTGTATTTTTAAAAGTTAAACAATTGGTATCCGCATAGATTCCCAACAAAAACAAAGTTGCTTGAAATGGAGTGATTTCAATATTTTGTTTGATTATTTTTTTAAGAAGGATCGTGGTACAGGAACCGTAGTATTTGATGACCATTTTAGATGCTGCAACGCTCTCTTGACTTGGCTTATGATGATCATAAACTGTAATTTCAAGGTTCTTGTTTATAAGATTTTTTAACGGGCCTAATCGGTTTTTGGAGTTTGTGTCCACAATTATTAATGAATCAACCTCTTCCATATTCACTTCACTATAATTGTGGACTTGTAAAGAATATTTGTATAGATTGATAAAACTTTTAATTTCCTTATCTAGTTTCCCGGAATACATCAGCACCCCTTCAGGATACAAAACCTTACAGGCAACCATACTGGAGAGTCCATCAAAATCTAAATTTTCATGACTGGTTATCAGCTTAATCGTCACCACATCCTTTAGTTCTTTCTACTAAAAATTATAACATATTTTTCACGTTTCACAACATTTGCCTTTTTTTGCATAAAAAAAGAGGCTAGGAAAGCCTCTTTTCTCCATCTTTTGTTACAACACCATGGATGATTTTTCGAGCTTCTTTTGATTCTTCCGAAATCTTTAAAGCTTTATCGAAAAAGTTTATTGCATCATCGAGCTTGCTCTTATCGTTATAATATATTTTTACGATGTTATCCCCTACATTTACATAATCTCCGATTTTCCTTTGAAGTTCAAGTCCAACTTGGTGGTCAATTTTTGTAGATTTATTCAAGCGACCGGCTCCGAGGGTTAAAGCACATTTCCCGATGAGTTCAGCATCTAATTGATGGATGTACCCATTTTTGGTGGATTGATATTCATAAATTCCTTTGGTTTCATGGAGTAGTTCCGGTTGATCTATGAATTTGATATCACCACCCTGACTTTCAACAAAAGTCTTGAAAACCTCTAAGGCTTTACCGTTATCAATAACTTCCTGGATTTTTACCATACCCTCCTTTAAGTCTGAAACCTTTTCAGCAAGGAGTAACATATAACTACCCAGATAACGACAAAGTTCTAATAAATCTTCGGGTCCTTTACCCTTTAACAGTTCAATAGCTTCCCGTACTTCAATTCCATTACCGATGGTATTACCAAGAGGTTGTTCCATGTCCGTTACAATAGCGATGGTATCTTTTTCTACGTCGTTACCAATATCAACCATGGCTTTTCCAAGAATAAAGGCCTGGTCGATATCCTTCATAAAGGCGCCACTACCGGTTTTGACATCTAAAATGATACGATCGGCTCCAGAAGCTAGTTTTTTACTCATTACACTGCTGGCTATTAAGGCAATATTATCGATGGTTGCGGTTACATCCCGAAGTGCATAAAGCTTTTTATCTGCAGGGGCTAAATCTTTGGTTTGTCCCCCTAAGGAAAATTTTATTTTGTTTACCTGGTCTGCAAATTTTTGGATGCTTAGGTCTGCAGAAAATCCGGGTATGGATTCTAACTTATCAATGGTTCCTCCCGTATGCCCAAGTCCTCTTCCCGATAGTTTTGCCACAGGGACTTCATTTGCCGCAACTAAAGCACCCAATGCAATAGTGGTTTTATCCCCAACTCCACCGGTACTGTGCTTATCAACTTTCAAGCCTTCGATCATGGAAAGATCAATAGTATCGCCGGAGTTGATAATTGAATTGGTTAAATGAACAGTTTCGGATTTACTCATACCCTTAAAGTAAATTGCCATTAAAAGGGCACTCATCTGATAATCGGGAATTCGTTCTTCGTTATAGCCCTGAACAAAATAGTCTATTTCTTCTTTGGTTAAGGCTTGACCATTTCTTTTTTTGTAAAGAATATCAATCATTTCCATAGCTACTTTAACACCTCTTATCACGATCTATTTTAATACTAACTTAGCAAAACTATTTCCATTTCGAGATTTTTCGATCTTTAATAGTTCTGAAATCGTTGCGGCAATATCAGAAAAAGATTCTCTAGTTCCGATATTTGTCCCCTGTTTTACTGCATCACCAACAATTAATAGAGGAACATATTCTCTAGTATGATCGGTTCCCGGGTAGGTTGGATCGTTTCCATGGTCGGCTGTTATTATTAGCAAGTCCTCTTTATTTAAGGATGATAATATATCCGGTAAATGGTGATTTACTTCTTCCAGAGCCTCTTTATATCCTTTGGGATCTCTTCGGTGTCCATATTTCGAATCGAAATCTACCAGATTTGTAAAAATGATCCCTTCGGTGTTATCCTCAATAGCTTTAATGGTTTTTTCTATACCTTGCTTATTGCTCTTTGATGAGATTTTTTTACTGATTCCCTGTCCGTTATAGATATCATGAATTTTTCCAATCCCGATCACTTCAAAACCAGCATCAAGTGCAAAATCCAATACGGTACTTTCCTGTGGAGATAGGGAAAAATCCTTTCTGTTTGGGGTTCTTTCGAAGGAACCCAATTTTCCTACAAAGGGTCGAGCAATTATTCTAGCAACTGCATTTTCTCCCGTCATTATATTTCTTGCGATTTCGCACATTTGATAAAGTTCTTCTAAGGGGATGATTTCTTCATGAGCTGCGATTTGCAATACGCTGTCCGCAGAGGTATATATGATGGGATTTTTTGATTCCAGGTGTTCTTCACCAAGTTCTTCGATGATTTCTGTCCCTGAGGCAGGTTTATTACCTATTCCTTTTCTCCCTGTACGTTCTTCAAATTTATCCATTACCTCTTTGGGAAAGCCTTCCGGATAGGTTCTGAAAGGTTTATCTAAATGAATTCCCGCAATTTCCCAGTGTCCTGTTGTTGTGTCTTTTCCATTGGAAAACTCCATTGAACGACCAAAGGCAGCGGCCGGTTCTTCTACTGAGGGAAGATAGTCGATACCTTCGATATTTCCGAGTCCTAATTTCAAAAAATGGTTTAATTCAATATTCGGATGGTTTTTCACAATATTACCTAAGGTATTGGCCCCTTCACTGTTAAATGCTTTCGCATCAGGAAGTGCTCCGATACCTACACTGTCTAGTACTAGAATAATTATACGTTTTATCAATACAATCCCTCCTTAAATTAAGCCCGCGGATGACTTTTTAAATAAACGTCTTTAATTTTATTTTTCTTAAAATCGATATACATTTGAGTTGTGGCTAGTGCCGAATGTCCCAGCATTTCCTGCACGGATTTCAGATCAGCACCATTATCAATTAAATGGATAGCAAAAGAATGTCTTAAGGTGTGAGGCGTAATAGATTTACTAATATCCATAGTTTTAGTATACCCCTTTATAATCTTCCAAAAACCTTGGCGGGATAATCTTTTCCCTGAGTAGTTTAGAAAGAGCGATTTTTCCCCCGGATCTTTTAAGAATTCATTTCTTTCATTTATTATGTAGGATTTTAATGCCTCCAGGGCATGCTTACCCATAGGAATTGTACGTTCTTTATTACCCTTAGAACAGCGAATATATTCCATCTCTAAGTCTACGTCTTCCACATCTAATGAGATTAACTCAGAAACCCGTATCCCCGTGGCGTAAAGAATTTCAAGCATAGCTTTGTCGCGGACACCTTTTTTTGTGTCTAACTGGGGCTGCATCATTAATTGATTAACTTCTTCCAAGGATAATACTTCCGGAATTTTCTTAAAAGCTTTCGGTCCGCTTACCTCATCCATTGGATTTTTAGGAAGAACTTGATTCTTACATAAATAATCATAAAATTTCCTCAAAGAAACAATGTATCTTGAAATCGAAGAACTGGACTTGCTGTCTTTTTGTAGCTGCATCAAATAAGAAAGAATGGTTGTATGGTTTGTTCCGCTCAGCTTCTTGATATTTTGTTCTTTTAAAAAGGAGTAGAATTTTTTCAAATCCCGTTCATAGGACTTTATGGTGTTTTGGGCTAGATTTTTACTTCGTAAATGTATAATATAATCTTCTAATAAATGTTCCATGTTTTAATTCCTTTCTATCTGGTTTCGTTAGCCATTAAAATAGCTATAATTGTTTTACTGTCTTGTATTTCCCCATTATATATCTTTTCTATGGCGGACTCAAAGGGAATTTCTACGATCTCAATGTATTCATCTTCATCAGGTTCAGCGACCCCTTTATATAGACTATCAGCTTTGAATAAATAAATCTTTTCATTGGAAAAGCCGGGGCTTGTATAACAATAGGATAATGAATGAAAGGAGGTGGCGCTATAGCCAGTTTCTTCTTTAAACTCTCTTTTTGCACATTCTTCAGGATCTTCCTTTGGCTCTATTTTACCTGCGGGTATTTCTAATAGGAAATCATTCACAGCTTTACGGTATTGTTTTACTAAAATTACTTTTCCCTCATCATTTATACCGATAATCCCTACAGCACCGGGATGCTCTACAATTTCCCTTTTAGAGTACTTTTTGTCCGGAAGTTCGACGGTATCCACTCTTAAGTTAATAACTTTTCCTTCATAAATTCTTTCGGTCTTTAAGGTTTTTTCTTGTGAGATCATAATACCCTCCAAATTATTAATGTATCGAAACCGTTTATTTTCATCGTTTCAACCGAATTTTATCGGCAAGAACTGCAATAAATTCTGAATTCGTCGGTTTTTTATTCCCTTGTTTAAATTTTGGGAGATGTTCAAACATTTTCTTGATTTCATCTGATTCTCCTTGGTTCCAGGTAACTTCTATGGAGTGACGAATTGCCCGTTCAACACGGCTAGGGGTCGTGTCAAATTGTCTTGCAAGTCCAGGATATAATTCTTTTGTTACAGCATTGAGATATTCAGGGGTTTTGGCAACCATAACAATGGCTTCTTTTAAGTAAGCGTAGCCTTTTATATGGGCAGGAACTCCAAGAGAATAAATCATCTCTGCGGATAATTTTTCAATGTTTTTAATTTCTTCTTTGGTAAGGTCTGTTGTTTGATTAGGGTTTTGCACTAGTGGTAATTCTTCCTTGGATTCCCGAATCCTCTTTAGAAAAAATTCGAAATCAAAAGGTTTGATAATATAATAATCCGCACCTAGCTGTATTGCCTTTTGTGTAACTTTATCTTGTCCGACAGCAGAGAGCATAATCGTGTAAGGCTTTTCTTCTTTATGATTGATCTCTTCCAGTACTCCCAATCCATCTAAATGCGGCATAATGATATCAAGAATTAGAACATTTGGCGTTTCCATTTCTAATAATTTCAACGCCTCCAGTCCATCGTTAGCAATACCAACGACCTCAATATCTTCCTGCTTACTTAAATATTCATCTAGAATACTGCAAAATTCTTCATTGTCATCGACGATAGCCACAGTTATTTTATTATTTGGCACATGATCTCCCCCTTTAGTCCTGATGAATTCTATCTTTGAATCTTTAACAGTTCTTCTGCATGCTTTAGTGTGATTTCTGTACTCATCCCACCCAAAAGTCTACCGATCTCTTTAATACGGCCAGCTTTATTCAGCTCTTCTAAATGGGTGATACTGTGCTTATTATCGGTTTTCTTGTATATCTTGTAATGAAGTTTTCCTCTTGCGGCAATTTGCGGTAAATGTGTAATGCATATCACTTGACGACTTGAAGAAATACCTACAAGTTTATCGCCCACTAAATTTGCCGTTTCTCCGCTAATTCCTGTGTCAATCTCATCAAAAATCATACAGGAAATTTTATCAACATCTGCGAGTAAGGACTTAAGAGCTAGCATTACTCGAGATATTTCTCCACCCGAGGCAATTTTTGATAAGGATTTTGGCACCTCTCCTGGATTGGTTTTAATAAGAAATTCTACAGTGTCAAAACCTTTCTTATGATATTTATCTTCATAGTCTAACTCTTGTCCCGATTTTGAGGATATGGAAACTTTGAAATTTCCATGGGGAATATTGAGTTCCTGTAAGGTAACTGAAACTTTTTTTTCTAGAATCTTAGCGGTTTCCACTCGTTTTTTATGTAATGTGGAGGCTAGATCATGTAAACGCTTTGACTTTTCATTAAGCTTATTGGTAAGTTCTTCAATCCGTTCTTTGCTATTGATTAGATTGTCCAGCTCACTCTTTGACTCTTGATAATAGGCTAACACGTCTTCAACATTAGGTCCGTATTTCCGTTTTATGTCGTTGATATGAGTAATTCTCTGATTAAGTCGTTCTAAATCTTCCGGATGAAACTCAATGCTCTCAAAGTATTGTCGGATTTCTCTGGAAACATCCTCTAATTGAAACTGTACTTCTTCCAGTTGATTGCTGAAATTCTTTATTTGAGGATCAAACTTATCCACTGTATGGAATTCTTCAAGTGTACTGGAGATTAAATCCATTGCTGAATCGGCTTCTCTTAGATTATACAGTTTTTCATAACCTTTGCCCATGACTTCATAAATATGTTCGCTATTGGCTAAAACATTATACTCCTGCATTAAAGACTCTTCCTCGTCTTCTTTTAATGATGCTCCTTCGATCTCATCCAGATGAAATCGTAACAAATCAATTTGTCTTTCTCGATCCCGATCATCTAAGTATAAGTTTTTTCGTTCCTGATGCAATTGATGAAATTCTTCATAATGTATTAGGAACTCTTTGCGTAGCTTTTTAGTTTCTTTGCCCGCATAATCGTCTAGGATATCGATATGATTCTGTTTATTTAATAAGGATTGATGATGATGCTGTCCGTGAATATCAATTAAGCTGTCGGCAAGGGTTTTAACGGTAGTATTAGTAACGATTGATCCATTAATTCGACTTACGCTTCTACCGGATGATAATAACTCACGGGATAAAACTACGATTTCTTCATCGGTGTTCAAACCAAGAGTTGTCAAAAGGTCTTCCACCCAGGGATTTTTAAGAAAAACCGATTGTAAGTAGGCCTTTTTTCCCTTAATTCGAATGTGTTCCTTATCTGCTCTTTCACCTAACGTAAGTTTAATTCCGTTGATAATGATAGATTTTCCTACACCGGTCTCTCCGGATAAGATGTTCAGTCCTTCATCAAAGCGTATATGCAAATGATCAATTAATGCGAAGTTCTTAATTTCCAGCTCCAATAACATATGCCATATCCCCTTTAATAAATACTATTTCATAAGATTTCTAAATTTTTCTTTAATGTCTTCTACGGTTTCTTCATCACGAATCAGAACAAAAATCGTATCATCACCGGCGATGGTTCCCACAATTTCTTCATAATTAATGGCGTCGATGGTTGAAGCCGCTGCTTGGCCAGCTCCGGAAAGCGTTTTAAGAACTAAAATATTTCCTGCATGGTCTATAGATAAAATAGAATCTCGAAATAGACGCATAAGACGATCTGATAATATCGTAGTTTGATTTTCCAAGGTGGCGTATTTATATCGGCCGCTCTTAGATAAAGATTTAATTAAACGTAATTCCTTAATATCTCTGGAAACCGTGGCTTGAGTGACCTTCAAACCTAATTTTTTTAGTTCTTCAGATAGTTCCTCCTGGGTTTCAATCTCTTTATTCTTTATAATTTCTAAGATTTTTGCTTGTCTTGTATACTTCATAATTCTCCCCCAATCACCGAATTTTTTAGTGGTTCGTGCTTAAACTATGATGAGCTTGTTCTACAATTTGATGGATTTTATTCTCCATGGTGCTGTCATCCCAAGGAATATAATTTTTTCGTAAATATGCTAAAAACTCCATATTTCCCTTTGGACCTTTAATAGGTGAAAATGAAAGTTGATCAATTCCGATTTCTTCTTTTTGTATAAAATTCAACACCTTAGTTAACACCTCTTTGTGGGTTTTAGGATCTCTAATTACGCCGTTTTTACCCACTTTTTCCCGACCGGCTTCAAACTGCGGTTTAATTAATACTACCATGGTACCGGTTTCTTTTAGCAATTTTTTTGCCACGGGGAGTACCAGCTTGAGAGAAATAAAAGAAACATCCACGCTTATGAAATCTACTTTTTCCTCAATATCTGCTAATGTTACATGACGGATATTGGTTCGTTCCATTACTATCACTCTAGGATCTTCTCTGAGTTTGTAATCCAGTTGCCCGTACCCCACATCTATAGCATAAACTATTTTGGCACCTTTTTGAAGCATACAGTCGGTAAAACCACCGGTAGAAGAACCGATGTCAATACAAGCTTTATTCTGCAGATCAAGTTCAAATTCATCCATAGCTTTTTCAAGTTTTAAGCCTCCTCGACTGACATAGGGAAGTTTTTTCCCTTTGATTTCAATCGAAACTTCTTTATCTATTTTCATTCCGGCTTTATCGCTACGTTGTCCATCTATAAAAACCGTCCCGGACATGATACTCCGTTTGGCTTTTTCTCGACTATCGAAAAAACCTTTTTCTACTAATAAAACATCCAACCGTTCTTTTTTCATAAACTCGCTCCTATTTTCTTAAAGACTTCACACTTCTTAGTTTAGGTCTGGCATCGGATAAAACTTTGTGTACAATAGATTCTGTATCCATTCCGTATTCCTTATAGATTTCTTCTATGGAACCTTGGTGAATAAAATGATCCGGATAAGCAAAATTATATATCGGTTTATAGATTTGATGTTGACTAAGCACTTGAGTTATTTGACTTCCCACTCCACCGATTAGAGCATGGTCTTCGATGGTATAGATTCGATCTGCTTTTCTACTTAGTGAAATAATGGTTTTTTCATCTAAAGGTTTTGCGAATCGTAAATTTACTAAAGTGGCATTTGTATTTTCTTCACGAAGTCTCTCAACCGCATCTTTCGCATTCTTATGGATAGGACCAAAGGCAAAAATAACTACATCACTACCATATTCTTTAGTAATTGCAGACTTTCCTTTTACAATTTGTAATTCCGAATTGAAATCACATTCCTGGGCATCGCCCTTTGGATAACGAATAGCCACTGGTGCTTTTGCCTCTAGAGAGTATTTAATCATCGCATGAAGCTCGGTACCATTTTCAGGCGAGAGGACTTGTAAATTTGGAATTAAAGATAAATACGATATATCATAAATCCCTTGATGCGTTTCTCCATCAGCACCAACAACTCCTGCTCGATCTAGTAAAAGGGTTACTGGTAGATTTTGAAGGGCTACATCATGTAGTACCTGGTCGAAACCTCTTTGCAAAAAGGTAGAATAAACTGCAAAAAAAGGATGTAACCCGGCAACAGATTGTCCTGCTGCTAGTGTTACTGCGTGTTGTTCTGCAATACCCACATCAAAAAAACGCTCAGGAAACTTTTCGGAAAATTCAGTGATTCCTGTGCCATCGGGCATAGCTGCGGTAATTGCCGTGATCTTTGCATTCTGTTCTGCTAATTCCACTAAAGTTTTTCCTACTACTTTTGAAAATGAAACTTTATTAGAGGAATTAACGGATTTTCCCGTGGGGATGTCAAAAGAACTAACCCCATGATATTTTTCCGGGCGTTCCTCTGCATGAGTGTATCCTTTTCCTTTTTTTGTTAAAACATGTACAATTACTGGTCCTATAATTGACTTGGCTCTTTCGAGAGCTTCTTTTGTTTTCGAGTAGTCATGTCCATCGATAGGGCCAATGTAAGTGATGCCGATTTCTTCAAATAATACTCCGGGTACAAAAAAATATTTGATACTGTCTTTTGCTTTGCCTGCGGTTTTAACCATACTTTTACCTAAGGCGGGGATATGATTAATAAGGGCTTCCACGTCTCCTTTAACTTTAGAATACATGGGCATAGCTCGGACTTTGCTAAGATATTGAGACATGCCTCCCGTATTTTCTGAAATAGACATTTCATTGTCATTCAATATAATGTTGAGGTTCGTTTTCATTTGACCAACATGATTAAGAGCTTCAAAGGCCATACCTCCACTTAAAGCACCGTCACCAATGATTGCTGTAACATGGTAGTTTTCACCGGAAAGGTCTCGAGCTGTGGCAATGCCTAAGGCTGCAGATATTGATGTAGAGCTGTGCCCTGTTTCAAAATGATCATGAATGCTTTCTCCACGTTTCGGAAAGCCACTTAATCCCTTGTATTGTCGTAGCGTCTCAAATTGATCTTTTCTTCCGGTTATTAACTTGTGTACATAACTTTGATGACCGACATCCCAAACGATTTTATCAAATTTTGTGTCAAAGGCGGAATGCATTGCTAATGTCAGTTCAACCACTCCCAAATTCGAAGCGAGATGTCCTCCGGTTTTTGAAATGTTTTCTAAAAGAAAGAATCGAATTTCGTTTGATAATTTTTCGATTTCCGTATTACTTAGCTTATTTACATCTTCTGGCGAATTAATGTTCGTTAAGTACTTATACATTCTATCCACTCGCTTTCGTTTTTAACATTTATTTATCCTTTAAAAAATCAATTCCCAAATTATCCTTTATGCGATTTAAAACTTTTGCTGTACTAAATACAATTACATGTGATTTGTACACCGCTAAGTTTTTTCCCACAGCTTTTCCCCCAACGGTTAGCGCTGCAGTGAAGCTTGTTAATGCCACTGTTAACACCCATCGGTTAACTCCGCCGATTTCCATGATGATACTTGCTCCGGCTAGTCCACTGATAATACCGCATATGTCTCCTACAACATCATTCGCAAAGTTCGCAACCACTCCGGTGTTTTTCTTTAACTTAATAGCATATTTTGCGCCTTTTACCCTGTCGGAAGCCATTGCGTGAAAAGGTTTTTCAGAGGCTGCTGTAATGGCAATTCCAATCATATCACTAAATACCCCTAACAACACGATAAATATTAAAATAATAAATGATAACAGAGCCTGTGTATTTTGCAAGACGATCTCTGAAATAATAGTAAACAATATGGTTAAAAAAAAGGTCCATATTGTGATTACTACAACCCATCTTAGGTTGTATTTTTCCCATATATAATTAAAATAACGATTGTTCTTGTTATGCTTTTGCTTTTTCAAACTTGTTCCTCCATTTAATTCAATTATTATGACAATATAATTTAAGCTGATAGTATTTATACTATCAGCTAAGCAGTGGCAGTGTATTTAGTAAATTTTACGGCTTAGGTCCAGTTGGATTTCCCCCTTCAATGCTGTATGTCGCCATTACAGTGGTTTCCCATTAAATTGAAGTTTACCTTGTCACCATAGGTAAGACTGGATTACCACTTAGTCCGTACTGTAATCCCAAATACACCTCGTGAGAACAGTCCAGGAGTTTTCCTCGACAGTTAAGCGGACTCTTAGCCTCTTTTGCAGAATAGGTTTCAGAAAGCAATAATCCGATCCTTTAGGCCTTTAAGGAGTCGAATCTGACCGATCTATCCACCTATTCCACTCAAGGCAGGCTACACTACTAACCCCTCTCGAGAATTAGTAGGTTTCACCCTTTGAATAAACAAGTTGGTCTCCGCGGAGCGAGGGTCAACGCCCACATGCCCTTGTGGATCGCCCCCATCTCCTTACTCTCAGAGTTGACCCCCGACTGGGCGTCGGCAGCCAAAACTAAGAACTTCATCGATGTGCCCTTTGACGGATTTTTAGCCCCGCCTTCAAAGCCAACCTAACTGACTGGAATACTGTACCACTGTATTTTATAATTCAGTATACCATATTATAGGAGTATAATCAAACTATGATGTTTGCTACGATAATGCCTAAAATAGCTCCGGCAAAGACCTCTATCGGTGTATGACCAATCAGTTCTTTTAGTCTTTTTTCCGTTAAAACATTTCCTTTGATTTTAGGATCCTTTGATTTTTTATCTTTTCTCTTGGATTGCAAGTCATCAATGATTTTATTCATAATGATTGCCTGTTTTCCTACAGCTCTTCGAACACCTGCGGCATCATACATGACAACTAAAGAAAAAACAAGAGATACTGCAAATGTAGCTGAGTCCCAGCCATGGTTTAGTCCGATGGTCGTGGTAAGTCCCATAACAAAAGATGAATGAGAACTGGGCATACCCCCAGAACCTACAAATCTGGATAAATTAAACCGTCGATCTCGTATTAGAGTGTGTAATACTTTAATCGACTGTGCGATAAACCAGGCTACGAAAGCTACAATTAAGTATTCATTTGAGAACAATGAATTTACGAACTCCACTACTTTCCCTCCTCATTCTGTTAATTCTTGCGATCCATCAGATAATTATTAAGTTCCTTTAGAAACTTGGACTGAGGTAAGTACTCATCGAGAATTCGGTTTGATTCTTCCGTTAGTTCTTGAATCATCCTTTGGCAAGCATCCAGGCCATACAATTTGGGATAGGTGGATTTTTCCTTTGCTTCATCACTGCCAATTTTCTTACCCAGTTGTTTCTCATCTCCTATGATATCCAACACATCGTCTTTAATCTGAAATGCTAAACCAAGGTTTTTACCTACCTGTTGTATTTTTTCGATGTCTTGGGACTTTGCATCAGCAAGAATAGCACCGGAAACCATGGCGGCCTCAATCAGTGCTCCGGTTTTATGAGCATGGATGTAATCCAGATCCTTAGAGGAAATTTCTTGATCTTCGGAAATGATATCTGCCACTTGTCCAGCAATCATACCTCTAACTCCCGCAGCATTTCCTATAATACTCGCTGCTTGAGAAACGATCATAGGATCTTTTGCTTTCATAATTTCGTTTAGCAATACTTCATATGCTTTATTCAATAATCCGTCTCCAGCCAGTATAGCGATTCCTTCACCAAAAACTTTGTGATTGGTCAGCTTCCCTCGGCGGTAATCATCATCATCCATTGCCGGTAAATCATCATGAATTAACGAGTAGGTATGAATCATTTCGATTGCAGCAGCAAAAGGAATCGCTGTTTTAATCTCCTCTTTAAAAAGTCTGTACGTTGCTAATAATAGTACCGGACGTAATCTTTTTCCCCCGGCAAAGGTGCTGTATTGCATTGCTTCGTACACTAGACGGCTATTTTCATCCTTTGCTTCCAAATATTTCTCTAGTGCATTATTTATCAGATGTCCATATTCCTTTAGTTCATCTTTCATCTAGTTATTCCTCCTTCATATCGTCTATGGTCATTTGAGGATCTTCCTTCTGTAAAAGATCGATAATTTGCAGGGCTTTTTCTTCCCTAGTCGAAAGGACCTTTTGGGCCTGCTGATAAAGATGGGCCCCTTCTTCATAAAGTTTAATGCTTTCATCCAGATCTAATTTGTCACTTTCCAAAGCTTCAATTACTTGTTCCAATCTTTTTACTATTTGTTCATAACTGATTTCTTTATTGTTGGAATTCATCTTTAGCGCTCCTTAGGGAATATTTCTGTAATTTTCACTCGAATTCGTCCGTTTCTTAACGTAATATGCAGCTCTTCATCTACGAGAAGATTGTCTATTTCTGTTTGCACCTCTCCCTGTTGATTTTCAACCAAAGCGTAACCTCTACTTAGCATGGTATAGGGATTTAGGGTATCAAGCTTTATGCGAAAATTTTCTTGAAGAATATTTCGCTGTTTCAAGTCTTCTTTCAAAGCTTTTATAAACTTCTTCTTCAAATAAATAATCCTTTCTTTCTCTCTGTCAATAATCTTTTCCGGAGAGAAAAAGATCAGTCGATTTTTTAAGTAGCTCAAGCGGTTTTTTTCTTTGTAGAATTTATTATTTATAAAAAAATCCATAGATTGCTTTTTCAACTTCAACTTATCCCCTAATTCTTCAACATCCGGTGCTAATATTTCAGCTGCCATGGAAGGAGTCGCTGCCCGGTAGTCTGCAACATAATCCGATAAAGTGTAATCCGATTCATGACCCACTGCGGAAACGATTGGTATTGTGCTTGTATGTATGGCTTCAATAACTTCTATTTCATTAAAGGCCCATAACTCTTCTAAGGCGCCTCCTCCTCTACCGATAATTAAAACGTCGATCTTTTCTTTGCCTAGGTTTGAATTAAAATACTGAATACCTTCTTTAATCGACTTACTCGCATGAGGCCCTTGTACCAATGCAGGATATAATGTAATTTTCGCACCGGGATTTCTTCGACGAATAATAGAAACAATATCATGAATCGCAGCTCCGCTTTTAGAGGTGACAACCCCAATATGTTTTGGTAGATAAGGGAGTTTCTTTTTATATTCTTCTTTGAAATACCCTTTTTTTTCCAGATTGTCTTTCAGCTTCATAAATTCCTCATAAAGGATACCCAAACCATCTACTTGAATAGTATTGGCTTTCAGCTGATACGTTCCATTTTTTTCATAAACCGTAATTGAACCTTTGATCGCGACCTGGAGTCCTTCCTTCAATGGGGTATTAAGCAGTAATACATCCTCGTAAAACATCATTCCTTTTAGATTCGATGCATCATCTTTTAACGTAAAAAAAACATGACCGTTCTGATGATAACGGATGTTTGATAACTCTCCCTGTACTTTGATATTGTATAGTATTGGATCGCTGTACAGTAGTCGAGAAATATAACGATTGACTTCGGATACTGATAAACTTCTAATTTCCATGAATATTAACCGCCTTTATGTCTATTAGACAGATTGTTTAATGTTCTATTTATTAGAGGCTAATGCGTCAAGAACTCCATTGATGTACTTTGCTGATTTGTCCTCGCTGTACAATTTTGCAATTTCAATGGCCTCATTGATGGAAACATTGCTGTCAATTTCTGGGATGAAAAGAATTTCTACAGCAGCTACACGAAGTATAGATAGGTCTACTTTCGAAATTCGATTAAGTTTCCAATCCGTTAAGTGTTTCTCTAAGGTTATATCAATGATCTCATGATTCTTAAGAAAATTGTCAATGATATTATCCATATAGTTGTCTTTTTCTGTTTTTATTAATTGAAATTCGTCATTGTTTAATAGTACTTTTCGATCAAATTCTTTTTTGATTTCCATTTCATATAAAACCTTCATGCATAATTCCCGTGCACTTCTTCTACTCATTACGTGCCTCCTTATAATTGCTGTCTAGTTATTTATTCTTTTCCTATAGTCTATTAATTTACTTAGGAAAAAGAACGCCTTGAATATTAATGTTGACTTTGCTGGTTTTAATATTTAAAATCTTTTCAACGGTCTGTTTAACATTTTGTTGCACATCCCAAGATAAATCAGGAATTTTTGTTCCATATTCTATAATAACATATAAATCAATGACCATTTGTTGATTTTTATAACTGATTTTGATACCTTTGTTGTGGCTTTTTTTACCGAGCCCTTCAATGATCTCTTCAACAAATCCCGGACTCATTCCGGCAATACCGTTAATTTCCGTCACGGACGCTGCAATTATGGTTTTAACCACTTCATCATAAATATAAACACTACCACTATCTTCTTTCCAACTAATCATTTCGAGCCCCCCGAAAAAGTCTTTTGTTATTCACTTAATTATAGCAAAGAGGTTTTAGATTTACAATAATTCAATTTTGTCTCTAGCTACCCTAACACAAATGAAAAAATTAATCTACTACTGAATCAATACAAATAAAAAGTTCAATGCTTTCACATTGAACTTTTAGTATATGAATTTAGTTTTCTTCAGATTCCTCAACTTCAACTTCTTCATCACACTCAGGGCAGTAAATATTGTCTTCATCGAAGAGATCTTCATCATCAATAAGGAGAACCTCTTTGCACTTAGGACACTGAATTTCTATTGAATCTAATTCTTCATCAAATAGTTCATCCTCAACGTCTTCTAAATCTTCATCAATGGTCTCAACATAGTCAGTGAGCTCTAACTGATTTTCATCCAGTTCCACAATAGCGTCTGTGAAATCTTCTAAGGTTTCAATGATTTGTAATAACACTTTACCTTCCTTAGAACTTTCATTTAATTCCATGCCTTCAGCTAAGCCTCTTAAATATGCTACTTTTTCATATAAATGTTCCATGGTTATAGCCTCCTTATAGTTTTTTATATATTTTCAATCATTGTAACCTACATTCTTGAGATATACGTTCCGGTTCTGGTATCCACCTTTAATACATCGCCTTCATTAACGAAAAGCGGAACTTGGATGGTAGCTCCGGTTTCTAAGGTAGCGCTTTTGGTAACATTCGATGCGGTATCCCCTTTTACGCCGGGTTCAGTTTCTACAACGGTTAATTCGACGAAATTTGGAGCTTCCACTTGAAAAACTCTACCCTGGTAAAATTTAACGTTAGCACTATCATTTTCTTTTAAAAACTTAATAGCATCTTCCACGTCTTCTTTAGTTAATGGAATTTGTTCGAAAGTTTCATTATCCATAAAGTAATAAAGATCACCATCGCTATACAAAAACTGCATTTCTTTGGATTCGATATGCGCTCTTGGATACTTATCATTCGGATTAAATGCATCTTCTTTTGTGGCACCGGTGATTAAATTTTTATATTTTGTCCGAACAAAAGCAGCTCCTTTACCCGGTTTAACATGTTGAAAATCAAGTACTACATAAGGATCCCCATTCATTTCAAAGGTAACCCCTTTTCGAAATTCTCCTGCTGATATCATTTTGTATACCTCCAATTTACGTTAATATTATTTTTTTGCTGGCATTGTAGATAGATCTATAATTATTATTACTGGTAAAGTTTGTCTATTAACAAGTAATTTCAATCAATTCTTTCGGTGTATTTGAAAGAAGTAAATAACCATCTTCTGTTACGGACAGTAAGTCTTCAATCCGGACACCACCGAATTCCGGTATATAAATACCGGGTTCAATGGTAATTACCATACCTGGTTCCATTGCTTTTTCACCCAGGTGATTTACATGGGGAAGTTCGTGAACTTCAAGACCAACACCATGACCCAGTCCGTGTCCGAAATATTGTCCATATCCTTTATCGGTAATGATTTTTCGGGCAATATGATCCAGTTCTTTTCCCGTCATACCAGGTTTAACAGCTTTTAATGCGGTCTCTTGGGCTTCTAGAACCGTATAATATACTTCTTTTTGCTTCTCTGATGCTTTACCTAAAACAAAGCTTCGAGTCATATCGGAACAATATCCTTGGTAAACGCACCCAAAATCGATGGTTACCATGTCTCCCTTTTCCAAAGTTTTTTCAGATGCAATACCATGGGGCAATGCAGAGCGATGTCCCGATGCGACGATGATATCAAAGCTGATTTTTGAAGCTCCCTTGCTTTTCATGAAATACTCTAAATCCAAAGCGATATCAAGCTCAGAAATACCCGGCTTTACCTTTTTTATAATATGATTATAGGCTTCGTCCGTAATCTCTGCAGCACGCTGAATTTTTGAGATTTCTTCGCTGCTTTTTATGGAACGCAGTTCGATTAAAGCTCTTTTTAACGGTACTAATTTTGTGTTGCTCAATTTTTCATCGAAATTTAAAAACTGTTCGTAGGTTATAAAATCATCTTCTATACCCAGTGTCTTTAGATTAAGATCTTTAATAACATCCGTTACCGGATTGTCTCGACCAATTTCAATAATTTTAAAACCGTCCGTTTCTTTTTTCGCCTGTTCTATGTAACGAAAATCCGTCATAAAAACCTGCTCTTTCTCTGACAGCAAAACATATCCTGCACTTCCAGTGAATCCTGAAATATATTGTCTATTTTCGGGATTGAAGATTAAAATAGCGTCTAAATCTTTTTCCTGTAGCATCTTTCGAATTTTTTTTACTTCTGACATAAATTTGTTCCTCCTCTAGATAAAATCATAATATAATTATCATACCACATTTCCAAAGCTTTGAACAGATAATCAGTGGATCGTTTAATCAAGGTATTCTCCTTCGTACCCTTGATAATATACTAAAATATCCGAAGAAATAAACCTGTAACTTATAGTCCCATCAGTTCCACTTACAATGAGTACATCAGGATAACTAATGATAGCTGTTATTTGTTTACGTGCTTCTTTATAATTACCAGTAGCATGTAGCCTGATATCTTGACTATCGAAGCTCGCTTCTAATCTCCAACCATGGGCATCCTTATAGAACCCGAAGATGTCCTCTTCAATTTGTATCTCTTGTAGATCCTCTAGTCCATCTCTCATCATTACAAAATCTTTAAAGTTATGTAGGTTTTCACTGTGTTTATTATCTTCCGTTACTTCGTTTTTTTCTGGCTCGCTTTCCTTTAAAAGGGTATCTATGTACTCTTCGAGATAACCTTCAAAGGTAGCATCGATTCTATTCTTTAATACTGTAATACCGGATTCTCCAATGTAAAAAG
>Ga0194138_10000445_pt1 | contig 19828 bp, 20 predicted proteins | sample TARM_MetaG_T2_14_FD_134022 | JGI IMG/M metagenome (GOLD analysis project Ga0194138, IMG submission 134022) | Freshwater microbial communities from Pennsylvania, USA, analyzing microbe dynamics in response to fracking - TARM_MetaG_T2_14 (version 2) | ecosystem: Environmental > Aquatic >...
CTAGGTCAGGCACCGGCTCTCTATCTGAACATACACTTCCCTGCACAGGAGTCACCCATGCATGACGTCGTAATCGTCGCCGCCACACGCACCGCCATCGGCAGTTTCGGCGGCCAGTTCGCCGCCATCCCAGCCCACCAGCTGGGTGCCACGGTAATCCGTCGACTGCTGGAGCAGACCGGTATTGACCCGGCCAGTGTCGACGAGGTGATTCTCGGGCAGGTGCTGACCGCCGGCTGTGGCCAGAATCCGGCTCGTCAGGCCGCCATCCATGCCGGTCTGCCGCACAGCGTGCCGGCCCTGACCCTGAACAAGGTCTGCGGCTCGGGCCTCAAGGCCCTGCATCTGGCTGCCCAGGCAATCCGCTGCGGCGATGCCGAGATCATCATTGCCGGCGGCCAGGAGTCCATGAGCCTGTCGCCACACCTGCTGCCCACCTCCCGTACCGGCCAGCGTATGGGCCATGGCCAGTTGCTCGACAGCATGATCCATGATGGTCTATGGGATGCTTTCAACGATTACCACATGGGTATCACCGCGGAAAATCTGGTGGAGAAATACGCCATCAGTCGCGAGGAGCAGGATGCCTTTGCTGCGGCTTCCCAGCAAAAGGCCGTAGCCGCGCAGCAGGCCGGGCATTTTCGCGCAGAAATCACCCCGGTCAGCGTTTCCCAGCGCAAGGGCGATGCGCTGCTGATCGACACTGACGAACAACCACGCGCCGGTACCACCAGCGAATCCCTCGGCAAGCTGCGTCCGGCATTCAAGAAAGACGGCAGCGTCACCGCCGGCAATGCTTCCAGTCTGAACGACGGTGCCGCCGCAGTACTGCTGATGAGCGCCAGCAAGGCCGCCGAACTGGGACTGCCCGTAATGGCTCGACTGGCCGGATGGGCGAATGCCGGCGTCGATCCGGCGATCATGGGAATTGGCCCGGTGTCCGCTACCCGCCGCTGCCTGGACAAGGCCGGCTGGCAGCTCCAGGAACTGGATCTGATTGAAGCCAACGAAGCCTTCGCGGCTCAGGCACTGGCGGTCGGCCGCGAACTGCAATGGGATCCTGCTCGGGTGAATGTCAACGGCGGCGCCATTGCCCTTGGACACCCGATTGGCGCCTCCGGCTGCCGGGTGCTGGTCAGCTTGCTGCACGAAATGATCCGCCGCGATGTTCGCAAGGGGCTGGCGACGCTGTGCATTGGGGGCGGCCAGGGCGTGGCGCTGGCTATCGAGCGCAACTGAACAGGTGATCAGTCAGGTGCTGTGGCAGCAAACTGCTGTAGCACCTGATAGCGCGAACCCGCCGGGGTAGCATGGCTCTGATAGAGGCAAAACTCGCGGACGTTGAAAGCCGGCAGATGCATCCTGGCATGCGCTTCGATAAACCCCTGCGGGGCCTTCGCCCGGCGCGGCAGGCGCGCCAGGGTTACATGCGGTCGCCACGGCCGTGACTCGGACGGAAGGCCCAACCGCCCAAGACAGTCGGCGGTCTGCCTGTGCAACACCCACAGCCCCTCACAGGCCGACACCCCGGCCCACAGAATACTCGGACTGCGCTGGTTGACGAAACAACCTGCGCCGTTTACTTGAAGGTCAAAAGCGGCAAATTTCAGCCCCTGCAGGGCCGCTATAAGCGGCCCGACCAAGCTCTCAGGCTGGTTGCCGAGAAAATGCAGCGTCAGGTGCAATTGTTCCGCCGTTTGCCAGCGGGCGCCGGCTATCTCTTGCTCAAGTTCCAGCAGCTCAGAGGTGGTCGCCGGAGGAATCCCCAGCCCCAGAAACAATCGGCTGGTTGGCTGAGCCAACTCAGAAGCCATGCCTACTCAGCCCGCATCCGCCACAATGCAATTGCGCCCGCGCTGTTTGGCCAAATAGAGCTGACGATCAGCCTGTTCGACAAAGCCCCGCGAATCAGCGCCATGCCTGGGCATCGACGTAGTAATGCCCATGCTCAGGGTGACGATCTGCCCCGCACTGGATGCAGCGTGCTCGATCTGCTCCTTGAACAACAGCGCCCGACAGCGTTCGGCGATCACCAGTGCGGCCTGGGCATCCGTCTCCGGCAACACCAGTACAAACTCCTCGCCGCCATAGCGCGCAAAGAAATCCCGTGGCCGGGTAGCGGCTGAACCAAGCGCAATAGCCACGCGACGCAGGCAATCATCGCCGCGCACATGACCATAATGATCGTTGTACTGCTTGAAGCAGTCTATATCGAACATGATCAGGGAAATCGGCCGCTGGTTGCGCCGGGCTTTGCTCCACTCGTCTTCAAGCACCGAATCGAACATGCGCCGGTTGGCTACCCCGGTCAGGCCATCGCGGAACGACAGCTCTTCGAGCTCCTTCTGCAACTCGATCAGCTTGTCTTCAATGCGTTTGCGCTCGGTAATATCGAACATAAAGCCGACCAGCGAATCCACCTGGCCATCGGGTTTACGCACCACATGCACAACATCACGAATCCACACGAAGTGGCCGTCTCTGTGCAGTGCCCGGTAATCAGCCTCATGATCAATGCCGCACTGGGACTGACTGACGCAATAGTTCACCGTCCACTCGCGATCCTCTTCATGCATCCGCTCGGCCCAATCGTTAACACTGACCCAACTGGATTGTTCCCAGCCAAGCAATGCTTCGATCTGTGGGCCGATATAGGCAAACTGCATGCTTGCCCAGTCGATCTTCCAGGGAATCGCACGGGTCGACTCCAGCAAGGTCTTGTAGACCATGCTGTCCGGCTGCATTCCGTCATTTACCTGTGGCGTATCCATACAGCGCCTCCCGAAAACCTGTTCACCCTATTCAGTGCGTGCGCGGGCAGAAGATGACCGGATACTCAAGAATCAATGCCAGGCATCAACCAGCTCGCTGACCTCGACGCCAGCAACTTCCGGACGTTGCTGAAGCCACGCCAGCACCGCCTGGCGATCTTCCTCGCTGACTGAACCACGGCCAGCACGGCAAATGAATCCGCCGGTAGCCCAGCCGCCAAACTCCAGTCCACGGGGGACCAGCACGTCTCCAATAAATGCATCGACCAACCCCTCTGCCGCCGCATCATCAAGTGGCTGAGCTGGTTCAATGGAGAAATTGAAACCCATTTCCTGGAATTCACCGACGCGCATTTTCTTTCTCAGGCGGCGGCTACGTTGTGTAGGCATGAAGTTACCGTATCAGTAGTGGATGTACTGACACTTTAGCCTGAATGGAAAGGGAATACAGCCCGTACGGCAGAACACCGACGTATGGGTCAAGAGCTGGATGCAGTGACGTAGATCTCAGATAAGCTGGTCGCTGACTATCATGCCATGCAGTACATGGCAGGTCAGCGCGCCACGACGCAGGGTCAACGGAGAGCGTCGGGTAAGCTGCCAACCACACGCCAGCATTTCGTCAATATGCCTGCGCAATGCATTGAAGCGACGCTGCTGGCGTGTACCCAGATCTTCTACCTGGAAGCCTGCAAGAGTGGAAGCAGTGCCGTTTGGCGGCACCTGAGTAACGGGAACAGCTGTACGGGAACGCGAAGCGTGCATGACTTACCTCCCCAAGCATCTGGTTCGTGGCGATTGACGCTAAACCGTATTAAACAAAAACACCTTGATTGCCATCAAATACCAGGCTACGCCTGTCACCATATTTATACAACCCATGCCAAACAGCCATTACTTGTACAAAAATTACAGACCACAAAAAACCCGGAACATGTCCGGGTTTTTTGTGCTTACAGCAAACTCAGACGCCGGAAGCTTCAGCCGCCTCGACATCCTTGATCGACAGCTTGATGCGGCCACGATTGTCGACGTCAAGCACCAGCACTTTCACTTCCTGGCCTTCCTTGAGCACATCGGTGACTTTCTCGATGCGCTGGTTGGCGATCTGAGAAATGTGCACCAGACCGTCCTTGCCGGGCAGGATGCTGACAAAGGCACCGAAGTCGACAATGCGCTCGACCTTGCCGGTATAGATCTTGCCGATTTCCGCCTCGGCAGTAATCTCGTCAACACGCGCCTTGGCGGCATTGGCGGCATCCTTGCTGGCAGCAAAGATCTTGACCATGCCATCGTCAGTAATGTCGATCGAAGCACCTGTCTCGTCGCAGATACCGCGAATGGTCGCACCACCCTTGCCGATCACGTCGCGGATCTTCTCCGGATCGATCTTCATGCTGAGCATGGTCGGGGCGTTGGCTGACAGCTCCTTACGCGATTCCGGCAGTACTTCGTTCATCTGCTTGAGGATGTGCAGACGGGCCTCATGGGCCTGCTGCAGAGCGATCTCCATGATTTCTTCAGTGATGCCGTTGATCTTGATGTCCATCTGCAGTGCAGTGACACCCTTCTCGGTACCGGCCACCTTGAAGTCCATGTCGCCAAGATGGTCCTCGTCACCCAGGATGTCGGTGAGGACAGCGAACTTCTCGCCTTCCTTGACCAGACCCATGGCAATACCGGCTACCGGTGCCTTCAGCGGTACACCAGCGTCCATCAGTGCCAGCGAAGCACCACACACCGAAGCCATCGAGCTGGAACCATTGGACTCGGTGATTTCCGAGACCACACGGATGCTGTAAGGGAACTGGTCCATGTCCGGCATGACTGCCGAAACACCACGACGAGCCAGACGGCCATGGCCGATTTCGCGACGCCCGGTACCGCCCATCCGACCACACTCGCCAACCGAGTAGGGAGGGAAGTTGTAGTGGAACATGAAGGGATCTTTCTTCTCGCCTTCCAGGGTATCGAGCAGCTGCGCATCACGGGTGGTGCCCAGCGTGGTGACTACCAGCGCCTGGGTCTCGCCACGGGTGAACAGGGCCGAACCGTGGGTACGGTCAAGCATGCCAACTTCGATATTCAGCGGGCGCACTGTGCGGGTGTCACGGCCGTCAATACGCGGATTGCCGTTGACGATGTTCTCACGCACTACGCGGTACTCGATTTCACCGAAGGCATCCTTCACCTCACCGGCGGCAAACTTGCCGTCTTCCTCACCGGACAGCGCGGCAATCGCCTGATCACGCAGTTCGCCAAGGCGGGCATAGCGATCTTGCTTGATGGTGATGGTGTAGGCCTTGGCGATTTCGGCACCGAACTCTGCACGGATGGCACCCAGCAGTGCAGTATTTTCAACCGGAGCAGTCCACTCAAAGGCCGGCTTGGCGGCTTCGGCGGCGAGCTCCTTGATGGCCTGGATGGCGGTCTGGAATTCCATGTGGGCGAACAGCACGGCACCCAGCATCTGGTCTTCGGTCAGCTCCTGGGCTTCCGATTCAACCATCAGAACGGCGTCTTCGGTACCGGCCACAACCATGTCCAGACGGGAAGTCTTCAGCTCTTCGTAGGTCGGGTTGAGGATGTAGCCATTGTTCACATCAAAGCCGACACGGGCAGCACCGACAGGGCCGGCAAACGGCAGATTGGCTATCGCCAGGGCAGCCGAGGTACCCAGCAGGGCGGCAACATCCGGATCAGTGGTGCGGTCGGTGGAGACCACGGTGCAGACAACCTGCACTTCATTCATGAAACCTTCGCTGAACAGCGGACGGATCGGACGGTCGATCAGCCGCGAGGTCAGGGTTTCCTTCTCGGTGGGACGGCCCTCACGCTTGAAAAAACCGCCGGGGATACGGCCGGCGGCATAGGTTTTCTCGATGTAGTGTACCGACAGCGGGAAGAAGTCCTTGCCCGGATCGGCCGACTTGGCGGCGACCACGGTACAGAGCACGCTGACAGCATTATCGATGCTGACCAGCACGGCGCCGGAGGCCTGACGGGCAATACGCCCGGTTTCGAGGGTAACGGTACTGTTACCGAACTGGAATTGCTTGATGACCGGTTTCACGGTTGCTTCTCTCTCTTCTCTTTACTTGCCTTGTGGCGGAATCCTGGGCATGGGCGGGTATCGGACCCGGACATGTCCAAAGGAAGCCGGCACCACCGCCTGCTGGCGGCTGTGCCGGCTTCAGGGCATGCATCAGCGACGCAGGCCCAGACGGCCGATCAGATCGGTATAGCGGGTGGTGTCCTTGGACTTCAGGTAGTCCAGCAGCTTGCGGCGCTGGTTTACCATGCGGATCAGACCACGACGGGAATGGTGATCCTTCTTGTTGTCCTTGAAGTGCCCCTGCAGCTTGTTGATGTTTGCAGTCAACAGAGCGACCTGGACTTCCGGAGAACCGGTATCACCTTCGCCACGCTTGTACTCGGTTACGATTGCAGCCTTTTCTTCAACGCTCAGTGCCATGATGCATTTCCTCTGAGGTAACAGGCCGGGACGCTGTCCCGTGTTTTGTAACGAGGAATGACCGTGCCTGTTGACAGCCACCCTCGGTGTGACCCTCCCGGGTCGACATCAGACATCACCGCTGGCGGTGATGCACAAACTCATTCAGTAAAGCGTACCAGACGCTTTGGCGCCACGCGGGCATCGTCGGTCATCTCACCGATGCCGATAAATCCGCTCCCAGGCGCATACAGCCTGACCGTACCGAACGCTGGCGCTCCGGGCACCCTGACCGCCTGCCCGTGGTTCAGGTAGTAGGCAGTCTGTTCGGTCAGCTCAAGGGCCGGAAACTGCCCAAGACCGCTATCCGAAGGCAGCAGCAAATGATCCAGCGCCTCGGCGCCGCCCTCGGCATGCAACTGTTCGAGTTGTGCCAGAGTAATCTGTTGCGCCTGATCAAACGGCCCAGCCTGAATGCGCCGCAATTCGGATACATGTGCGCCGCAGCCCAGCGCCTCGCCAAGGTCCTCGACCAGACTGCGGATATAGGTACCCTTGCTGCAATGCACCTCCAGCCGAAGTCGATCACCCTCCAGGCCAAGCACACGCAATTGGCTGATTCTAACAGATCGCGGCTGACGCTCCACCGTTTCGCCGGCACGCGCCAGCTTGTAGAGCGGCTGACCATCCTTTTTCAGCGCCGAATACATCGGCGGCACCTGCTGGATATCCCCGCTAAAACGCGGCAACAGTGCTTCCACCTGGGCCAGATCAATATTCACCGGGCGTACTTGCAGCACGTCACCCTCGGCATCGGCGGTGGTGGTAGTGATGCCCAGACGCGCCTCGGTGACATAGGCCTTGTCGGCATCCAGCAGAAACTGGGAAAACTTGGTCGCCTCGCCCAGGCACAGTGGCAGCACCCCGGTGGCCAGTGGATCAAGGCTACCGGTATGTCCGCCCTTGTTCGCATTGAACAGCCAGCGGACCTTTTGCAGGGCCGCGTTGGAGGTCATGCCAAGCGGCTTGTCGAGAATCAGAATGCCGTCAATGTCACGGCGCTTGTTGCGTTTGCCGGTCACCCGTTACTCCTGCTCGCCCTTGTCGTGGCGCTTATCCTCAGCCACTGCCTGCTCGATCAGACTGGACAGGTGTACGCCCCGGCGTACACTCTCGTCGTAGTGGAAATGCAACTGCGGAATACTGCGCATTTTCATTGATTTGCCGAGCAGCATGCGCAAAAAGCCAGCAGAATCCTTGAGAATCTCAAGATTCAGTTCGATATCCTCGGCACTGTCCTTGCCCAGCAGGGTAAAGAACACCTTGGCATGTGCCAGATCGCGACTGACATCGACCGCCGTCAGGGTCACCATGCCCAGACGCGGATCGCGCACCTCGCGCTGGATAAGTTGCGCCAGTTCGCGCTGCATCTGATCGCCGACCCGCTGGGTACGGCTGTATTCTTTGGCCATAACAACCTCTAAAGCTGCAAGCTGCAAGCTGCAAGCTGCAAGCTGCAAGCTGCATCAGTATGGGGCAGCCTCGCAACCTGTGCGTGCCCCCGGAAACGGCAAACGGCAAGCGCACACGACAGCCTGTATCTGCCGTCGGCCGCTTGCCGCCTGGTACCGTCTTACAGAGTCCGTGCGACCTGAATGCGCTCGAACACTTCGATGCGATCGCCGACGCGTACATCGTTGTAGTTCTTCACGCCGATACCGCACTCCATGCCGTTACGCACTTCGGCAACGTCATCCTTGTAACGACGCAAGGATTCCAGTTCGCCCTCGTAGATCACCACGTCCTCACGCAGCACGCGGATAGGACGATTGCGATAAACGATACCTTCGATAACCATACAGCCGGCCACCGCGCCGAATTTCGGCGAACGGAACACGTCACGTACTTCAGCCACACCGAGGATCTGCTCGCGTACATCGCTGCCGAGCATGCCGGTAAGGGCCTTTTTGACGTCATCGATGATCTCGTAAATGACGCTGTAGTAGCGCAGATCCAGACCTTCATTTTCAACCACTTTACGTGCCGAAGCATCAGCTCGCACGTTGAAACCGAAAATCACCGCATTGGAGGCCAGCGCCAGGTTGGCGTCGGTCTCGGTGATACCACCAACACCGCCGGATACCACCTTGACCTGCACTTCGTCGTTGCCCAGATCGGACAGCGAGCCCTGCAACGCCTCCAGCGAACCACGTACATCGGCCTTGATGACAATATTGAGCGCCTTCTTCTCGCCCTGCCCCATGCTTTCGAACATGTTCTCCAGCTTGGCTGATTGCTGGCGAGCCAGCTTGATCTCGCGGAACTTGCCCTGACGGAACAAAGCCACTTCGCGGGCCTTGCGCTCATCGCCTACCACGGTCATCTCGTCGCCGGCATCCGGTGTGCCATCCAGACCGAGAATCTCTACCGGAATCGACGGACCAGCTTCCTTGATCGGCTTGCCGTTCTCGTCAAGCATGGCGCGTACACGACCGTAGTTGAAGCCAGCCAGCACCACGTCGCCCTGACGCAAGGTGCCGTTCTGTACCAGCAAGGTAGCTACCGGGCCGCGCCCCTTGTCCAGACGCGACTCGATTACCACACCCCGTGCCGGCGCCGAAGGCTGGGCCTTCAACTCAAGCACTTCGGCCTGCAGCAGAATGGCTTCCAGCAGCTCATCGATACCGGTACCGACTTTGGCCGATACATGCACGAACATGGTGTCGCCACCCCACTCCTCGGGGATAACCTGACGGGCTGCGAGGTCATGCTTGATGCGGTCAGCGTCAGCCTCGGGCTTGTCGATCTTGTTAACCGCCACCACGATAGGCACACCGGCTGCCTTGGCATGCTGGATGGCTTCTTCGGTCTGCGGCATCACGCCATCGTCCGCCGCCACCACCAGAATCACGATATCGGTGGCCTTGGCACCACGCGCACGCATGGCCGTAAAGGCGGCGTGGCCGGGGGTATCGAGGAAAGTGACCATGCCACGATCGGTTTCGACGTGATAGGCACCGATGTGCTGGGTAATGCCGCCAGCCTCACCGGAAGCAACCTTGGCCCGACGAATATAGTCGAGCAACGAGGTCTTGCCGTGGTCGACGTGACCCATGACGGTAACCACCGGCGCACGCCCCGTCAGCTCGCCTTCATGGCTCATCGACTCGGTCAGCTGGTCTTCAATATCGCTCTCGCGCACCAGCTTGACCTTGTGACCCATATCCTCGGCAACAATCGCCGCTGTATCCTGATCCAGCACCTGGTTAATAGTCACCATGGTGCCATTCTTGAACATGTACTTGATAACTTCTGCGGCCTTGATCGACATCCGCTGGGCCAGTTCAGCCACAGTGATGGTCTCGCCGATAACTACTTCGCGCACAATGGGTCCCGTGGGCTTCTCGAACCCATGCTGATTGCGTTTCTTGGCCTTGAGCTTGCCACCACCACCGCGGCGGCGATTCATGCCATCTTCGTCATCCATGATACGGCCGCTGTTACGCGACTTTTCCTTGCCCGCATGTCCGCCAGCACGCTTGCGGTTGCGCTCTTCTTCATCTGAGCGCAACGCTTTGCGACGGACCTCTTCCTTCTTGCGGTTGGCTTCGGCAGCAGCCTGTGCGTCTGCCGGGGTAACTTCCGGCACTGGCACCGCAGGTGCTGGCGCGGAAGCGGGGGCGGACTCAGCGGCCGCGGGCTGCTCCACCTTGGCGACAGGCTCAGGCTCTGACTGACCTGCCTGCTTGCTGGCTTCGAGCGCCTGGCGTGCTTCTTCTTCAGCCTTGCGCCGCGCCTCCTCGGCCTGCTGGCGTGATTCTTCAGCAGCACGCAGCTCTTCCAGCTCGCGCTGGCGTTCGGCTTCCAGCTCGGCAGGATCACGCTTGACGTAGGTACGCTTCTTGCGCACCTCAACGTTCACGGTCTTGCTGCCGGCGACCTTGAGGGTGCTGACGGTTTTGCGCTTAAGGGTAATCTTGCGCGGCTCCACCACCGACTCGCCATGGGATTGCTTCAAATGAGCCAGCAAGCGCTGCTTCTCATCATCAGAAACCTGCTGATCGGGGCTGGTTTGCGGCAAACCGGCTTCCTGCATCTGCTGTAGCAGACGCTCAACCGGAGTGTCCACCACCTTAGCCAACTCTTTGACCGTTACTTCCGCCATTCATATCTCTCCTCAGTCGGGCCCTTGCGCTCACGCATGGTTGTCTTGTGCAACCGACCGTTACTCGAACCAGGGCGCACGGGCTGCCATGATCAGGGCGCCGGCACGCTCTTCATCAATACCTTCAATGTCCAGCAGATCGTCAATCGACTGCTCCGCCAGATCTTCCATGGTGACAATGCCGCGAGCAGCCAACTGGAATGCCAACGCACGTTCCATGCCTTCCATTTCCAGCAGATCGTCTGCCGGCTGTGCCTCTTCCAGCTTTTCTTCATTGGCGATCGCACGCGTCAACAGGCGATCCTTGGCACGTGCCCGCAGCTCAGTGACGATATCTTCGTCAAAGCTATCAATATCGAGCATTTCTTCCATGGGTACGTAGGCAATTTCCTCCAGCGAGGTAAAGCCTTCGTCTACCAGAACCTGTGCCAACTCTTCCTCAACATCCAGCTCTTCCACAAAATGCCGCAGCACATCGCCTGTCTCGGCTTCCTGCTTGGCGCGAATGTCCGCCTCGCTCATCACGTTCAGCGTCCAGCCGGTCAACTGACTGGCCAGCCTGACGTTCTGGCCGCTGCGGCCAATCGCTTGGGCCAGGTTGTCTTCTGCAACCGCCAGATCAATGGCGTGGGTATCTTCATCCACGATGATCGAGGCAACCTCGGCCGGAGCCATGGCGTTGATAACGAATTGAGCCAGGTTGTCATCCCACAGCACGATATCCACGCGCTCACCAGCCAACTCGCCCGATACGGCCTGAACCCGCGAGCCGCGCATGCCGATGCAGGCACCCTGCGGATCGATACGCTTGTCCTTGGAGCGCACAGCAATCTTTGCGCGCGACCCAGGGTCACGTGCAGCACCCATGACCTCGATCAGCCCCTCGGAAATTTCCGGCACTTCAATACGGAACAACTCGATAATCATTTCCGGACAGGCACGGGACAATACCAGTTGCGGGCCGCGATTCTCGGTGCGGATTTCCTTGAGCAAGGCACGAATACGCACACCGCTGCGGAAGGTTTCACGGGGAATCATTTCCTCGCGCGGCAATACAGCTTCGGCATTGTTGCCAAGATCGACAATAATGCTGTCACGCCCTACCTTCTTGACGGTGCCACTGATGATTTCACCAAGACGCTCGCGGTAGGCATCAACCACCTGGGCACGCTCGGCCTCGCGAACCTTCTGTACAATCACCTGCTTGGCAATCTGCGCAGCAATCCGACCGAATTCGACCGACTCGATCTTTTCTTCAACAAGATCGCCGATCTGCAGTGCAGGGTCACGCTCCTGAGCCTGGTCCAGGGTCAACTGCAGATCAGGATCATCAAAATTCTCATCGGCAACCACTATCCAGCGGCGAAACGAATCATAGTTGCCCGTGTGCCGATTAATCTCGACACGCACATCAACTTCGTCCTCGTAACGCTTCTTGGTGGCTGTAGCCAGCGCCAACTCCAGTGCCTCGAAAATCACACCGGGCGGAACGCCCTTCTCATTGGAAACGGATTCCACAACCAGCAGCACTTCTTTGCTCATCGTATGCCTCGCCTAACGCATCCATAGGGGCCGCTAGTGCCCGTAATAATTCAGAACCGCGGGATGATGTTGCCTTTATCAATACTGTCGATCGGCAGCAGATATTCATGCTCGTCAACCAACACCACCACCTCGTCACCTTCGACGCCGCGAATGATTCCCTGAAAATTGCGCCTGCCTTCATAGGGCGTACGCAACCGGATACGTGCCTGCTCACCACTGTATTGCGCGTATTGCGCCAATGTGAACAGTGGCCGGTCCATACCCGGTGAAGAAACCTCAAGAGTGTAGTCGCCCGAAATCGGGTCCTCGACATCAAGAATCGCACTCAACTGGCTACTCACCAGGGCGCAACCATCAACCGTGACACCCTCGGGGTGTTCGATATAGACACGCAGCAGCGAATGCCGCCCCTGCGAAAGGTATTCGATGCCCCAGCACTCGAAGCCCAGAGCCTCGACTGCCGGGGCCAGCATGTCATGCAATTGTGCAAGTTTGCCGGACAATGTTGCAGCCTCTGTTTCACGCATCAATAAAAAATGGGCCCTTGGCCCATCGAACTCCGGCTCGCCGCGGCCAGCACGGTTTCCGGACAGCTAACAAAAAGCCCCTCATGAGGGGCCTTGTTCTGGTTGCGGGGACAGGATTTGAACCTGCGACCTTCGGGTTATGAGCCCGACGAGCTACCAGACTGCTCCACCCCGCGTCAAATCTTGGGCGCACATTATACTGCTGATACGCCGCACAAGGCAACCGAACATGCCTGAAATGAAACAGGGCCTGCAAAGCAGACCCTGTATTTGGTGCGGAAGATGGGACTCGAACCCATACACCCTAAGGCACTACCCCCTCAAGATAGCGTGTCTACCAATTCCACCACTTCCGCGAAACCTTGCTTACTCAACCTCTGGCACTTCACCACCCGCCGGAGCCTGTTGCTCAAGAACAGGAATATCATCACTCAGGGTTGGCTGCTGAACCTGTACCTGCGGAACCGGAAGACCGGCATCACGCTCACCCCCTGCCTTGGCGCTGGCATAATACGCCAAACCCAACGAAGTGACAAAGAAAACTGTCGCAAGAATTGCAGTAATTCGGCTCAAAAACGTGGTTGACCCCTGACTGCCGAATACAGTACCGGAAGCCCCCGCACCAAAGGAAGCACCCGCTTCGGCACCCTTACCCTGCTGGATAAGAATCAAGCCAACAAGGGCAATGGCAACCATCAGATGCAGCACAACTATCAGCGTTTCAATCATCACATTTATCCTGCGGCACGTGCTATCGCACCAAATTCTTCTGCATTGAGGGAGGCTCCACCTACCAGCCCCCCGTCGATATCCGGCATACCGAATAAATCCACAGCATTGTCAGCCTTGACACTGCCGCCATAAATAATCTGCACACAACCCGCCTGATCGCTGTCGAGCAGAGCCAGTCGCCCACGAATCATCGAGTGGACATCCTGAGCCTGTTCTGGCGTAGCTGTCAGGCCAGTACCTATAGCCCACACCGGCTCATAGGCCACAACGCCTTGAGCCAGACCGCCCACACCAAAAACCTCCAGCACCGCCTGCAATTGCCTGCCAACCACATCAGCAGTCTGCCCGGCTTCCATCTGCTCTCGGGTTTCACCGACACAGAGTATCGGACGCAAGCCGCACGCAAGCGCCGCAGCAAACTTGCGGCATATCACTGCGTCGGTTTCACCGAACAAGGTACGCCGCTCTGAATGCCCGACCAGGACGAACTCGCAGCCAGCATCGCGTAATTGCGATGGAGAAACCTCTCCGGTCAGTGCGCCCGGCTCAGCCTGCCACGCACAGTTTTGCGCAGCTAGCCGAATAGGAGAACCCTGCAAGGCTTCGCCGCACTGCTGCAAATACAGGGCAGGCGGCGCTACTGCCAACTCGACAGCCTCGGGCCATTCCTGTCCATTCAGCCCCAGCAACAAGTCCTCTACGGACTGTCGTGTGCCGTGCATTTTCCAGTTACCGGCTACCAGCGGACGACGCATGCAAACCTCTCCGTTCAAGCGGCGGCCAATGGTACCCAAGTTGCCTTCGCGGCACAACAGACACTCACGTTCAGACTGAGCAGCAAACCCGCACCTGATCAGCCAACCAGGCAGCTTCACGCTCGACCTGGGCAGCATCCTGGCCTTCTACCATGACCCTCACCAGAGGCTCGGTACCCGAAAGACGCAGCAAGACCCGACCATTGTCACCCAGCCGCGATTCAGCTTCGGCCACAGCATCAATTACCCGCGCATCCGATACAGGGCTTGCACTTCCGGCGGCGTAACGGACATTGATCAGTGTTTGAGGACAGAGGGTCATGCCGCGACAGGCCTCGGCCAGACTCTGGCCACTGCGCTGAAGCGCCAGCAGCACTTGCAACGCGGCAATAATGCCATCCCCGGTACTGGTATGGTGCAAGCAGACAAGATGCCCGGACGATTCACCACCCAGAATCCAGTTACGCTGCTTCAGTGCCTCCATCACATAACGGTCGCCAACCTTGGCACGCACCAGCTCGACGCCTTGCTCACGCAGCGCCAACTCCAACCCGAGATTGCTCATTTGCGTGCCTGCCACGCCACCACGCAGCAAACCGCGTCCGTGCAACTCCATGGCAATCACATACAACAGCTGATCACCATCGACACTGTTGCCCAGGTGATCAACCATCAACACGCGGTCACCATCACCGTCGAAGGCAATACCCATATCCGCCCCTCGATCCAGTACCGCCTTGCGCAGCGCAGCCAGATCGGTGGAGCCACAACCCTGATTGATATTCAGCCCGTCTGGCTCGACGCCAATCACACTGACCGAAGCGCCCAGCTCACGGAAAACGCTGGGCGCCACCTTGTAGGTAGCACCATGCGCACAATCGACAACCAGCTTCAGGCCCTTGAAGCTGGTACTGGTCGGCACACTGCTCTTGCAGAATTCAATGTAGCGACCAGCCGCATCCTCAACCCGCACCACCTTGCCGAGTGCCGCCGAGGAAACCACCTCCATAGGCTCATCCACCAGCCGTTCGATTTCCAGCTCCAGGTCGTCTGGCAGCTTGCGACCGCTCGCGGAAAAGAACTTGATGCCGTTGTCATAAAAGGGATTGTGCGAGGCGCTGATGACAATGCCGGCATCGGCCTGGAAGGTCCGGGTCAGATAGGCAATCGCTGGCGTTGGCATGGGTCCAAGCAGCTGTACATTGGCACCGGCTGCGGACAAACCTGCCTCAAGCGCGGACTCGAACATATAGCCGGATATCCGCGTGTCCTTGCCGATCATGATGCGGCATCCATCGTCCTTGCGAAAGGCAGTACCAATGGCCCAGCCCAACTTGAGCACAAACTCAGGGGTAATCGGGTGAGTACCGACCCGACCACGGATACCGTCGGTGCCGAAATAACGTTTTTGCATGCGTATAATCCCTGTACTGAAAGGCGCGCTCAGCGGCGCGCCAGTATAGCTTCGGTCATGCGCAGCGCGTCGACTGTCGGCGCCACATCATGAACCCGCAAAATCCGCGCACCAGCCTCCACCGCCAGCGCCGCCAACGCAAGCCCCCCAGCGAGACGCTCGTCTACCGGCCGGCCTAGCAACTGTCCGATCATGCTCTTGCGTGACACCCCGACCAGCAACGGCAGATCCAGCGGCGCCAGCTCCGGCATATCGGCAAACAACTGCAGATTGTGCTCCAGTGTCTTGCCAAAGCCAAAGCCCGGATCGATCAACAGACGCTCGCGGGGTATGCCGGCCTGCTGGCAAAGCCTTACCCGCTCTTCGAGAAACGTGCCGACTTCGTGCAACAGGTCATGGTAAACCGGCGACTGCTGCATGACCTGTGGCTCACCTTGCATATGCATCAGGCAGACTGCAAGGCCGCTATCAGCCGCGGCCTGCAGCGCACCCTCGCGGCGCAGGGCCCGCACATCATTAATCAGCCCTGCGCCCACAGCAGCGCCCGCGCGCATCAGCTCAGGCGTACTGGTATCCATGGAAATGATCACATCAAAACGTGCGGCAATCGCCTCGACCACCGGCAACACCCGATCCAGCTCCTGCTGCAGGCTGACCGGTGCCGCACCCGGGCGGGTCGATTCGCCACCGATATCAATCAGGCTGGCGCCCTCGCTGATCATCTGCTCAGCTCGCAGCAGCGCCTGATCCAGATTGTTCCAGCGTCCACCATCGGAAAACGAGTCAGGGGTGACGTTCAGGATACCCATGACCTGGGTACGGGAAAGATCAAGCTCCCGGCCGCCACAGGGCAGGCGGGAGCTACGGGATTGTGGAAGCATTGACTCAGTGCTCGCCGGCTGGCCCGCCGATGCTGCCCGGATCGCTATCCGCAGCACCATCATCCACACTTGAGTCTTCACTACTCACCGCGCCAGGACCAGCCTTGTCATCACCTGACCAGTCCTTGGGCTCACGTGGAGCGCGCCCATCCATGATGTCGTCGATCTGATCGGCGTCGATGGTTTCGTACTTCATCAGTGCTTCAGCCATCAGATCCATCTTGTCCCGATTGTCGTGCAGAATTTTCTTCGCTGTGTCGTAACACTCGTCGATAATCCGGCGCACTTCCTGGTCAATCGCCTTGGCGGTTTCGCCGGAGACATTCGAACCACCACTACCGCCCATACGGCCCAGGTAACCCTGATCCTCGTCTTCGGCATACAACAGCGGGCCCAGCTTCTCGGACAGCCCCCATTTGGTCACCATGTTCTTGGCCAACTGGGTAGCACGCATGATGTCGTTGGATGCGCCGGTAGTGACGCCGTCGAAGCCCAGGGTCATTTCCTCGGCAATACGACCACCGAACAGCGAGCATATCTGGCTCTCCAGGGCGCGCTTGGAAAGGCTGTAGCGATCTTCCTCGGGCAGGAACATGGTCACGCCCAAAGCACGGCCACGGGGGATGATCGAGACCTTGTAGACAGGGTCATGCTCGGGCATCAGGCGACCGACAATCGCGTGACCGGACTCATGATAGGCGGTATTCAGCTTTTCCTTGTCCGACATGACCATCGACTTGCGCTCGGCGCCCATCATGATCTTGTCCTTGGCCAGCTCGAACTCCTTCATCTCCACCAGACGCTTGTTGGCGCGGGCGGCAAACAGTGAGGCTTCGTTGACCAGGTTGGCCAGATCGGCACCGGAGAAACCGGGCGTGCCACGGGCAATATTGGCGGGCTTGACGTCATCGCCCAGCGGCACCTTGCGCATATGCACCTTGAGAATTTGCTCGCGACCACGGATATCCGGCAGCCCCACAACCACCTGACGGTCAAATCGACCGGGGCGCAGCAACGCAGGATCCAGCACATCAGGGCGGTTGGTGGCTGCCACCACGATAATGCCGTCATTCGGCTCGAAACCGTCCATCTCTACCAACAACTGGTTGAGGGTCTGTTCGCGCTCGTCATGACCGCCGCCCATGCCCGAACCACGATGACGACCGACGGCATCAATCTCGTCGATAAAGATGATACAGGGCGCATGTTTCTTGGCCTGATCAAACATGTCACGCACACGACTGGCACCGACACCGACGAACATCTCGACAAAATCGGAACCGGAAATGGTGAAGAACGGCACCTTGGCTTCGCCAGCCACTGCCTTGGCCAGCAAGGTCTTGCCGGTCCCCGGCTGCCCAACCATCAGCACGCCACGGGGAATATGACCACCAAGACGCTGGAACTTGCCGGGATCACGCAGGAACTCGACCAGTTCGCTAACCTCTTCCTTGGCCTCATCACAGCCAGCAACGTCGGCAAAGGTTGTCTTGACCTGATCTTCCGACAGCATGCGCGCCTTGCTCTTGCCGAAGCTCATCGGCCCGCCCTTACCGCCCGCACCACCCTGCATCTGGCGCATAAAGAACATGAACAGGGCAATGATGATCAGGATCGGGAAACTGGCAATCAGCAACTGGGTCCATATGCTCTGCTGCTCCGGCTGCTTGCCTTCGACAATCACATTATTGTCGAGCAGGTCACCAATCAGGCCGCTGTCCTGGATTGCCGGACGCACTGTCTTGAACTCGCTGCCGTCGCGGCGCTTGCCGTTGATGATGAAGCCATCCACGGTTACCCGCTCGACCTGGCGATCCTTGACCAGTTCAAGAAATTCCGTGTAGTTCAGCGCACGCGCTTCGGGCGTGCTGCTGAAGTTGTTCATCACTGCCACCAATACCGCAGCAATGATTAACCACAGAATGAGGTTCTTCGCCATGTCGTTCAATTCACAACCCTCTTGTCACGCCGCCGGGGCACGCACGTTCATGATTCTATCCATACTGAGACAGGCCTACCTTACACCAGTTCGCCACCGTCCGGCAGAAAGGCCTGTGTAACGCCCTGTGTATTCAGTCCTGCGGACGCTCGCCCTTGAAGCCGCGCGCCAGCAGATAGGTTTCCCGCGAGCGGTCACGCGAGGCACCGGGTTTGCGGGTCAGCAGTTTGTCGAACTGCTCACGGATCTGCCGGTAATAATCGTCAAAGCCTTCGCCATGAAACACCTTGATCAGAAAATCACCACCAGGGCGCAGCACTCGTGTCGCCATATCCAGTGCCAGCTCGCACAGGTACATGGCGCGCGGCTGGTCAACCGCCGGCGTACCACTCATATTGGGGGCCATATCGGAAATCACAAGGTCTACCGGCTGATCGCCAATAGCCTTGAGGATCTCCTCGAACACCTGATCCTCGGTGAAATCACCCTGAATAAAGGTCACATCCGGAATGCTGTCCATTGGCAATATATCGGAAGCGATCAACCGCCCCTTTTCGCCCAGCACCCGACTGGCCACCTGCGACCAGCCACCCGGCGCCGCTCCCAGATCCAGCACGGTCATACCGGGCCGTAGTAGGCGATCCTTCTCCTGGATCTCCAGCAGCTTGTAGCTGGCACGCGAACGGTAACCGTCCTTTTGCGCCTTCTTGACGTAGGGGTCGTCGAAATGTTCTTTCAGCCAGCCCTTGCTGGTCTTGGATCGAGCCACGGAATACCTCATGCAGCGGATCGCTCCGCCGGTTATACTTGGCACTTTCACTCATTCATGGGAAAGCAGCAGAAACATTATGGCGCTCAGCTCGGCACAGAAGAAAGACCTTAAGCGCATCGGCCATCATCTCAAGCCGGTGGTCATCGTCAGTGAACAGGGCGCCAGTGAAGGCGTGCTGGCGGAACTGGAGCGTGCGCTGAACGATCACGAACTGATCAAGATCCGCCTCAGCGTTGCCGACCGCGACGCCAAGCAGGCATTGATCACCCAGATTTGCCAGGCCAGCGGCGCCGAATTGGTGCAGGTGATCGGCAAGATGGCGATCCTGCTGCGTCGCAGCAAGCAGCCCAATCCGCAGCTGTCCAACCTGATCCGCTTCAAAACCCTCTGAAGCGACTCAGTTGCCGCGCTCATCCGGGCGCGGCTGCAGCACCAGCACCAGACCGGCAAAAGCCAGCACCAGAAAGCAGAACATCTGCCAGTACAGGCCGTCCTTCCAGAACCCGGCCAGAAAGAACGAGCCGGCACTGACCAGCACCAGCACCAGCAACTGCCCACGCAGATCCTGCCACCAGCGCCGGCCTAGCGCACTCAGCAGTACCAGCCCCTGCAACAGCGCACAAACAGCCGCAAAACCCACCAGTAGCGGATACATGAAGCTGCCGATCTCCTCGATCAGCAAGGGCGCCAGCCCGAAACGCTCCAGCGCCGGCAGCAACACGAAGTGCAATACCCAGACACCACCGACCCACAGGGTCTGCGCCAGTTGCCAGGCGATTCGCCCTCCGCGCAGATTGCTGCCGGCCGTGGTCACAGGTGTTGTACCTCGACAACTTCATACTCGACCACACCGCTCGGAGTCTGCACCGCAGC
>Ga0194138_10000448_pt1 | contig 19752 bp, 16 predicted proteins | sample TARM_MetaG_T2_14_FD_134022 | JGI IMG/M metagenome (GOLD analysis project Ga0194138, IMG submission 134022) | Freshwater microbial communities from Pennsylvania, USA, analyzing microbe dynamics in response to fracking - TARM_MetaG_T2_14 (version 2) | ecosystem: Environmental > Aquatic >...
GCGCACCTGCAGGCTGGCGCGCGAACTGCTCGACGGCCACACGCTGGTGAAGCTGGAAGTGCTCGGCGACCAGAAGACCCTGTACCCGGACGTGGTGCAGACGCTGAAGGCGGCCGAGCAGCTGGTGGCCGACGGCTTCGACGTGATGGTCTACACCTCCGACGATCCGATCCTGGCCAAGCGGCTGGAGCAGATCGGCTGCGTGGCGGTGATGCCTCTGGCGGCGCCGATCGGCTCCGGGCTGGGCATCCAGAACCGCTACAACCTGCTGGAGATCGTCGAGAACGCGGCCGTGCCGATCATCGTCGATGCCGGCGTCGGCACCGCGTCCGATGCGGCCATCGCGATGGAACTGGGCGTGGACGGCGTGCTGATGAACACCGCCATCGCCGGTGCGAAGAACCCGATGCTGATGGCGTCGGCCATGCGCAAGGCGGTCGAGGCCGGGCGCGAGGCTTTCCTTGCCGGGCGCATCCCGCGCAAACGCTTCGCCAGCGCGTCCTCGCCACTCGACGGCCTGGTGGGCGGATGACCGACCCGTTCAACAGCCCCGGCGCGAAAGCCCCGCCCAAGCCCTTCACCGTCGAGGAAGGCGTGCGCCGCGTGCGCAGTTTCGTGCTGCGCCAGGGCCGCTTCACGCCGGCCCAGCAGCGCGCGTTCGACGAGCGCTGGCCGCGCTTCGGGCTGGACTACACCGGACGTCCGCGCGATCTGGATGCCGTGTTCGGCCGCCCCGCGCCCAAGGTGCTGGAGATCGGCACCGGCAACGGCGAAGCGCTGCGCTTTGCCGCGCAGCAGGATCCCTCGCGCGATCACATCGGCATCGAGGTGCACGCCCCCGGCGTGGGCCGCCTGCTCAACGCGCTGGCCGACGACGACGCCGGCAACGTGCGCGTGTACCACCACGACGCGGTGGAAGTGCTGGAGAACGAGATCGCCGACGGCGCGCTGGACGAAGTGCGCATCTACTTTCCCGACCCGTGGCACAAGAAGCGCCACAACAAGCGCAGGCTGGTGCAGCCCGCGTTCGCCGCATTGCTGGTGCGCAAGCTGCGCCACGGCGGCCGCCTGCACTGCGCCACCGACTGGGCCGACTACGCCGAGCAGATGTGGGACGTGCTGGACGCCACCGCAGGGCTGGCCAACCGCGCCGGCCCGCGCGGCAGCGTGCCAAGGCCGGAATGGCGCCCGCAGACGCATTTCGAGACCCGCGGCATGAAGCTCGGCCACGGCGTGTGGGACCTGCTGTACGACCGCGCCTGAACCCGGAGAGGCCCCGCCCGCGACATGGACACCGCACTGACCCTGACCACGGACATGAAGCTCGTCCTCGGGCTGGTCGGGTTCACGATGCTGATGTTCGTGTTCCAGCGCATCCGCGCCGACGTGGTGGCGCTGGTGGTGCTGGTGGTGCTGGGCCTGACCGGGCTGGTCGCACCGGAAGAGTTGTTCGGCGGCTTCTCCGGCAACGCGGTGATGAGCATCATCGCCACCACCATTCTCGGCGCCGGTCTGGACCGCACCGGCGCGCTGAACCGGCTGGCCGGCTGGCTGCTGCGCAAGTCCAAAGGCAGCGAATCGCGGCTGATGCTGCTGACCACCGCCACCGCGGCACTCAACTCCTCGTTCATGCAGAACCCGTCGGTGATGGCGCTGTACCTGCCCGTCGCCGCGCGCCTGTCGGCACGCACCGGCATGCACCTGCAGCGCCTGCTGCTGCCCGTCGCCGCGGCCATCGTGATGGGCGGTGCGCTGACGATGGTCGGCAACTCGCCGCTGATCCTGCTCAACGACCTGCTGCAGTCGGCCAACAACAACCTGCCTTCGGGCATGGCCACGCTGGAACCGCTGCGGATGTTCGCCCCCCTGCCGGTCGGCGTGGTGCTGGTCGTCGCCTCGCTGCTGTACTTCCGCTTCCGCGGCGACCGCCTGCTGGCCGCCGGCGAAAACGGCACCGGCAGCAATGCCACGCCGGCCACCACCGAGCATTACTTCGCCCGGACCTACGGCATCGAAGGCGAGGTGTTCGAGCTGACCGTCACCACCGAAAGCCCGCTGGTGGGCATGTCGCTGGGCGATGCCGAGGCCCTGCACCACGCCCCGCTGATGCTGGCGCTGCAGACCGGCGAGGACGTGCGCCTGTCGCCGCCGGCGGACATGCGCATCTGGGTGGGCAGCGTGATCGGGGTGATGGGGCCGCGCGCGCAGGTGGCCGATTTTGCCCAGAACCAGTTCCTGAAGATGTCCTCGCGCCTGCGCCAGCTGGGCGACCTGTTCAATCCCGCGCGTGCCGGCATCTCCGAGGCGGTGATCCCGCCGACCTCTCGCTGGATCGGCAAGAGCGCCTCGCAGATGCGCCTGCGCAAGCAGCTCGGCATCAGCCTGCTGGCGATCAACCGCGACAAGCAGGTAATCCGCGACAACGTGCGCCAGGTGCCGCTGCGCGCCGGCGACATGCTGGTGTTCCACAGCATCTGGCAGGACCTGGCGCAGGCTGCCTCGGCGCACGATTTCGTCACCGTCACCGACTACCCCAAGGGCGAGCAGCGCCCGCACAAGTTCCGCATCGCGATGGCGATCTTCGCCGTCACCATCCTGATCGCGCTGACCGCCAAGCTGCCGGTGGCGCTGATCCTGATGACCGGCGTGGCCGGCATGCTGGTCACCGGCGTGCTGCGCATGGACGAAGCGTACGCGGCGATCAACTGGAAGACGGTGTTCCTGATGGCCGGGCTGATCCCGCTCGGCTGGGCGATGGACAGCAGCGGCGCGGCGGCATGGATCGCCGGGCATACCGTCGAACGCATGCCCGACGGCCTGCCGCCATGGGTGCTCGAACTGACGGTGGCGCTGTTGACCACGGCGTTCTCGCTGGTCATCAGCCACGTCGGCGCGACCATCGTGATGGTGCCCATCGCGATCAACCTCGCGCTGGCGGCCGGCGGCAACCCCACCGCATTCGCGCTGGTGGTGGCGTTGTCGGCCTCCAACAACCTGATGACCGCCTCCAACCCGGTGATGTCGATGATCGCAGGCCCGGCCGACTACGCTCCGCGCCAGCTGTGGCGGGTGGGCGCCCCCTTGTCGCTGATCTACACGGCCGTCGTGGTGTGCACGGTCAACCTGCTGTTCTGGATCGCGGCAAAGGGATGGTGGTGAGCGTGCAGCGTCTCCAATTGTTGCCGCAACGGCTGGCCGTGACGCGTCGTCCTCCGGGCGATGCCGTGCCGGACTGGTTCCCCGGCCACGGCCTGCGCCACGCGACCTGGGCCACCGACGAACTGTCGCTGCTGTGCGAGGAAGCCGACGTCCCGGCGGACGAGCCGCATGCCGAACGCGGCTGGCGCGCCTTCAAGCTGCAGGGGCCGTTCGACTTTGCCCTGACCGGCATCCTGCTATCGGTGCTGCAGCCGCTGGCCGCGGCCGGCATCGGCATCTTTGCCGTCTCCACCTTCGATACCGATTACGTGCTGGTCAAGGCCGCCCAGCTGGATGCGGCGCTGGCCGCCTTGCGCGGCCATGGCCATCAGGTGGACACGGGTTCCGCCGGCTGATCGACGTCGCCCACCCGCCACACGCCGCCTTCGCGCACCTCCACCGCCACCGCGAGCAGCGCTTGTCCACGGCAAGGACCGGCCGTGCATTCGCCACTGGCCGGGTCGAACGTGGCGCCATGCACCGCGCAGACCAACCCGCCGTCGCGGCTGCGCAGGAATTGTCCCGGCGCCCAGTCCAGACGCCGCCCGGCGTGCGGGCAGACGTTGCACCACGCCTTCACCCGGCTACCGGCGCGGTACAGGATCAAGGCCTGCGTGCCATCGCCCGGCACGGCATCGTCGATGCCGATCAGGCCGCCATCGGGCACGTCCTCGAGCATCAGCAGCGGCCTACGGCTTAACGATTCCCTCACACAGTCACCTTGCTGTCATTCGATACTTCGGCCAACGGCGCGCCGCGCCATTTTGCACGACCCCTTGCACCATGCGTTCAAATCCCGGTTTCTTCCGCATGTTCCGTCTCGACGGCCTCCGCCTGCGCGGCTTGCTGTTCGCACCACGCAAGCCCCGCCACCCGCTGCTGCGCACGGCCATCGGCGTGCTCGGCCTGGCGGTGCTGCTGGTGCTGGTGGTGATCGGCGTGTTCGTCGGCACCGCGATGGTGGTCGGCGGCCTGCTGCTCAAGGGCATGACCCGGCGCCCGCAGCGCGCCGACGACGTGGTCGATGCCGAATACCGCGTGATCGACAAGCAGGCGCTGCCGGTTTCGCGCTGAGCCCGGCTGCAATAGTGCGGCATACACTGTGGCGGTCACTCTTCCACGAGACCGCACGACGATGACCGATCCGATACCGCAGGACGTGGTCCCCGCCTTGGCCGTGCCCCGCGTGCCCGTGCGCGGCGGCGGCACCTTCCCCGTGCACCGCATCTATTGCGTGGGCCGCAATTTCGCCGACCACGCCCGTGAAATGGGCGCCACGCCGCCGCCGAAGAGCGAGCGCGGCCTGCCCACCTTCTTCATGAAGCCGGCCGACGCCATTAGCTTGGGCGGCGACTTCCCGTATCCGTCCTCCACCGCGATGCTGCATCACGAAGTGGAACTGGTGGTGGCGATCGGCCGCGATGCACCGGACGGCGGCGTGGTGGCCGAAGCCGACGCGGCCGGCCTGATCTTCGGCTACGGCGTCGGCCTGGACCTGACCCGGCGCGACCTGCAGAACGCGGCCAAGGCCAAGGGCCTGCCGTGGGACACCGGCAAGGGTTTCGACGACTCCGCGCCGATCAGCGAGCTGGTGCCCGCCGCGCAGGCCGGCGACCTGTCCGAGCGCACGCTGCGCCTGCAGGTCAACGGCGAACTGCGCCAGCAGTCCACGCTCGACCAGATGATCTGGAACGTGGCCGACATCGTCCACGACCTCTCCACGCTGTATGCGCTGCGCGCCGGCGACCTGATCTACACCGGCACTCCTGCCGGCGTGGCCGCGTTGCTGCCCGGCGATGCCTACGTGGCCGAGGTGGAAGGCCTTGTCACGCTGCGTGGACGGGTGCTGCCGGCAGCATCGGCACCCGTGCGCTAGCCTATGCCGCCGATGCGGCCCAAGCCGCGTCCCCCGCAACCACAAGGAACCGAAAAACATGGGAATGATGAGCGAGTTCAAGGAATTCGCCATGCGCGGCAACGTCATCGACCTGGCCGTCGGCGTCGTGATCGGCGGCGCATTCGGCAAGATCGTCACCGCGCTGGTGGACAAGATCATCATGCCGCCGATCGGCTGGGCCATCGGCGGCATCGATTTCTCCAAACTCGCCTGGACGCTCAAGCCCGCCGAAACCGGCGCGGACGGCAAGGAGATTCCGGCCGTGGTGATCGCCTACGGCGACTTCATCAACACCGTCATCCAGTTCGTCATCATCGCCTTCGCCATCTTCGTGGTGGTCAAGCTGATCAACACGCTGCACAAGAAAGCCCCGGCAGCCCCGGCCGCGCCCTCCGAGGAAGTGCTGCTGCTGCGCGAGATCCGCGATTCGCTGAAGAAGTGAGGCCAGCGGCGGGTGCACCCCACCCGCCGTGCCGGACCGGACGGAAGCCGCGCGCTGCTAAGCTCGCGGCTTCCGTCGTTTTGGGGAGGTTTTCCGTGCGCCTTGCTTCGCTTGCCGTTGCCGTCCTGCTGTCGCTGCCCGCTTCCACTGTCTTCGCCGATGCCCGCATCCCCGATGCCGCACTCAAGCAGGCCGCGCAACTGCGCGAGCAGGCACTGGCCGACGACACCGGCTGGAAAGTCACCGAATCGCTGACCACCGAAGTCGGCCCCCGCATCGCCGGCAGCGAGGCCGATGCGCGCGCCGTGGCGTGGGCGGTCGCCAAGTTCAAGGCGCTGGGCTTCGACAAGGTGTGGACCGAGCCGGTGACTTTCCCGAAATGGGAGCGTCGCGGCGAAAAGGCCGAGATCCTCGGTTCCGCCGCCCAGCCGCTGCACGTCACCGCACTGGGCGGCAGCCCGGGTGGCACGGTCGAGGGCGAAGTGGTGCGTTTCGCCGATCTGGCGGCGCTGCAGGCCGCGCCGGAGGGCTCGCTGGCCGGCAAGATCGCCTTCGTCGACTATCACATGACCAAGGCCCGCGACGGCCACGATTACGGCAACGGCGGCGCGATCCGCGGCAGAGCTCCGTCCATCGCGATCCGCAAGGGGGCCATCGGGTTCGTGATGCGCTCGGCCGGCACCGATTCTCACCGTGTGCCACATACCGGCATCACCCGCTTCGAAGACGGCCTGACACCGGTGCCATCGGCGGCGCTGTCCATGCCCGACGCCGACCAGCTCGCCCGACTGGCCGCACTCGGGCCGGTCCGACTGCGGCTGGCCCTGGACTGCGGCTGGGACGGCCAGGCTACCTCCTACAACGTGATCGGCGAGATCACCGGCCGCGAAAAACCCCGGGAAGTGGTGGTGATCGGCGGCCATCTGGATTCGTGGGACCTGGGCACCGGCGCCATCGACGACGGCGCGGGCGTGGGCATCACCATGGCCGCCGGGCACCTGATCGGCGCACTGAAGCAGGCACCCAAGCGCAGCATCCGCGTCATCGCCTTCGCCAACGAAGAGCAGGGCCTGTACGGTGGACGGGCCTATGCCGAGGCGCACCTGAAGGACGTGAAACTCCACCAGATCGGCGCCGAAAGCGACTTCGGGGCCGGCCGCATCTATGCCTTCAACACCGGCTCGCCCTCGCCGGAAGGCTCGCGCAAAGCCACGCAGCAGATCGCCGAAGTGCTTGCCCCGCTCGGCATCGCCTACCAGCCCGGCAAGGGCGGGCCGGGACCGGACGTGGGCCCGTTCGCGGCGCACGGCATGGCTTGGGGTTGGCTGGCGCAGGACGGCACGGACTACTTCGACCTGCACCATACCGCCGACGACACGCTCGACAAGATCGACCCGAAGGCTTTGGCACAGAACGTGGCCGCCTATGCGGTGTTCGCCTATCTGGCGGCCGAGGCCGACGGCAGCTTCGGCAGCGAAGCCAAGGATGTGGTCCCGCCACGCGAATGACGCCTGCGGCGGGCGGCTCTCCCCGCCTGCCCGGCGTCCCCGCCGCGATCGGAAGGACCACGGCGGCTCCTGCCCGGGCAGCACAACGGGGAGTTTCATTCCCGCAGGAAACCGGCGAGGCAGTGCCACACCGTTCCGCCCCTTTCCCGAGGGTGCGGAACACTCACGGGCAGAGGCGGATCACGCGGTCCGCGTCTGCCTTGCCCACTGCGCCAGCAGCACCGCCGCGGCGGCGGCGACGTTGAGGCTTTCCACCGCGCCGCTGCCGGGGATGGACAGGCGCAGGTCGCAGGCATCGGCGAAGCCGCGGTCCATGCCCTCGCCTTCGGCGCCCATCACGTAGACCAGCCGCTTGGGCAGCGGCGTGGCGAACAGGTCGGCACCGCCATGCACCAGCGTGGCGGCGAGCACGAAGCCGGCCTCGTGCAGGCGTTCGTCGGCAACGGCCGTCCTCGGCAGGCGTACCAGCGGCACGGCCTCGGCACCGCCCTCGGCCACGCGCGCGGCCGCACCGGACAAGGCCAGCTGCGAGCCGGCCGGCAGCAGCAGCCCGGCCACGCCGAAGTGCGCGGCCGAACGCAGGATCGCCCCGAGGTTGTGCGGGTTGCCCACGCCGTCCAGCCAGATCGCCAGCGCCGGGCCGCCGCGCAGGCCGGCCAGCCAGGCCTCCAGTTCCAGCGGCTCCTCGCGCAGTACGTCGGCCACCACGCCTTCGTGGCGGTCGCTGCCGGCCAGCTTGCGCAGGTCTTCGTCGCCGACCACGCGGTAGCCCACGCGCTGCTTCACGCACCACGCCAGCAGCGGCTTGAGATCGCCCATCCGGCGCTCGTCCAGATACAGCTTGCGCAGGGCCTGCGGGCGCCGCTCGAAGGCGGCGCGCACGGCGTTGAGGCCGTACAGGCGCAACTCGGGCAGGCGCTCGGCACGCGGCGCGGGTTCGACGCGTTCGTCACGCGCCTGACGCGGGCGCGGGCCCGATGCGGGGGAATGCGGCGGGCGCTGGCGCCACGGGCCACGGGGTTCATTCATCGGGGCGGATTCCGTTGGAGTCTTCGATGCGCGCGAACAGGCGCAGGTCGTGCAGCATGCCGTGGCGGTCCACGACCGCGCGACGCATGCGCCCTTCCTCGGCAAAGCCATTGGCCAGCAGCACGCGCGCGGAGGCGGGATTGTCGTCGAAAACGGTGGCCTCCAGCCGCGCCAGCCGCAATTGCCGCATCGCCCAAGGCGCGTAGCGCGCCACCACGCGCGTCATCAGGCCGCGGTTCCAGTACGCGCGGCCCAGCCAGTAACCGAGCGAGGCGCCGCAGCGGCGCTCTTGGCGCCCGGGCCGCAGGGCGATGCCGCCGCAGGCCCGTCCGTCGATCTCGATGGCACGCGACAAGCCGTCCGCCTCGATGACATGGCCGGCGAGGAAGCCCTCGCCGTCGGCCCGCGTGTAGGGCGACGGAAAGCGCTCGCCGAGCCCGCGCGCCACCTGCGGGTCGTCGGCATGGCGGACCAGCGCATCTAGGTCGCCGCCACACCAGGGCCGCAGCAGGAAGCCCTCGCCCTGCAGCACGCTTGTCTCGTTCTCGGGTGGTGCGGGCGGCATAGGCATCGTCGTTCCGATGGCGGCATGGCACGGGCAGCCGCCATGATGCGGCAATGCCCCGCACGCACGCGACGGCGTGGCGTGGCGTGGCGACGGCGACGGCGACGGCGACGGCGACGGCAGCCATCATCCCTCGAGCTTCGCCGGCCGCCGGAGCGCCTCGACCAAGTCGCGTGCTGCCCGGCCCTGCCGGACGGCGCGCGACATCAAGCGTGCCCGCCCACCGACGGCGTGGCCGCTTCCTCCGCTTCCAGCTTCCGGGCCACGGCCTCGGGCGAGCGCGTGTACGGCGCGATCACCGCGTAGAACGCCGGCACCACGAACAACGACAGCAACGTGGACAGCGACACGCCGAAGATCACCACCACGCCGATGGTGGCGCGGCTGGCCGAGCCCGGCCCGCCGGCCAGCACCAGCGGGACGGCGCCGACCACGGTGGCGATGGAGGTCATCAGGATCGGACGCAGGCGCACGCTGGCCGACTCGACGATGGCCTCGCGAACGCTGCGGCCTTCGTCGCGCAGCTGGTTGGCGAACTCGACGATCAGGATGCCGTTCTTGGCCGCCAGCCCGACCAGCATCACGATGCCGATCTGGCTGAACAGGTTGAGCGTGCCGCCGCTGACCCACAGCCCGATCAGCGCGCCGAGCACGCCCAGCGGCACCGTCAGCATGATCACCAGTGGGTGGGCGAAGCTCTCGAACTGCGCGGCCAGCACCAGATACACCACCAGCAGCGCCATGCCGAAGGTCAGCAGTACCGCGCTGCCGGACTGCTGGTACTCGCGCGACTCGCCCTTCCAGTCCAGCTGCGCGTATTCGGGCAGCTCCTCGCGCGCCACCTGCTGCGCCCACGCGATTGCATCGCCCAACCGGTAACCCGGTGCCAGACCGGCACTGACGGTGATCGAACGCAAGCGGTCGAAGCGGTTCAGCGTGCCCGGCTCGGCCACCTCGCTCAGCGTGACCAGGTTGGACAGCGGCACCAGCGCGCCGCCGCGCGCGCGCACGCGGATGCCTTCCAGGTCGGCCGGCGCGGCGCGGCCTTCGCGGCCGGCCTGCACCATCACGTCGTATTCCTCGCCGTTGTCGACGAAGGTGGTGACCCGGCGCGAACCCATCATGGTTTCCAGCGCATGGCCGATGTCGGTCACCGACACGCCCAGGTCGGCCGCGCGCTGGCGGTCGATGTTCACCCGCATCTGCGGGCGGGTCTCCTTGTAGTCGGTGTCCACGCCGGTCAGGCCGGGGTTGTCGGCCATGCGCGCGAGGATGCGGTCGCGCCACTGCGCGATTTCGGCGTAATCCGGCCCGCCCAGCACCATCTGGAATGGCTGGCCGCTGCTGCGCACCAACCCGCCGGGCACCTGGGTGCGCACGCTCACGCCCGGCAACACCTGCAGCTTGCGCTGCAATTCGGCGGCCACCTCGGCGGTCGGGCGCGGGCGCTGCTTCCAGTCCTTGAGGAACACGGCGAAGCGGCCGACGTTCATCTGGTCGCTGGCACCGAAGTTGCCCGGCACGCGCGGGTTGGCGCGCTCGATCTCGGTGCCGATGTACGGCGCGACGATGGCCTCGGCCTGCTGCACCTGGCCGACGGTGTAGTCGTAGCCTGCGCCTTCGGGCGCTTCGACCATGATCGAGAAATTGCCGCGGTCCTCGGCCGGGGCCAGTTCGGACGGGATCACCCGCACCAGCAGCACCACCGCCACCAGTGCCGCCGCCATCAGCGCGGCAAACAACCAGATGTGGCCGACGCTGCGCTCCAGCGCGCGCCGGTAGCCCGCGCTGAGCAGGCCGATCTGCCGGTCCACCCAGCCGTTGACCGGGTTGGGCTTGCGCGTGCCGTGCGCACGCAGCAGCTTGGAGGCCATCATCGGCGTCAGCGTCAGCGCGACGAAGGCCGAGATCGCCACCGCCGCGGCCAGCGCCACCGCCAGCTCGCGGAACAACCGCCCGGTGTTGCCTTCGAGGAAACCCACCGGCAGGAACACCGCCACCAGTACCGCGGTGGTGGCGATCACCGCAAAGGCCACCTGTGCGGTGCCGCGCCGCGCGGCCACCAGCGGCGGCTCGCCGAGGTCGGCGCGGCGCTGGATGTTCTCCACCACCACGATGGCGTCGTCCACCACCAGCCCGATTGCCAGCACCAGCGCCAGCAGCGTCAGCAGGTTGATCGAGAAGTCGAACGCGTACAGCGCGATGAACGCGGCCACCAGGCACACCGGCACCGTCACCGCCGGGATCAGCGCCGCGCGCACGCTGCCGAGGAACAGCCAGATCACCACCAGCACCAGCACGATGGCCTCCGCCAGCGTGTGGTACACGCGCTCGACCGCCGCGTCGATGAAGGTGGTGCTGTCGTAGGCGACGAAGATGTGCGTACCCTTGGGCAGCGAGGATTCCAGCTTCACGGCCTCGGCCCGCGCCGCGCGCGCCACGTCCAGCGCGTTGGCGGTGGAGGTCTTGACGATGCCCAGGCCGACGTTGGGCTTGCCGTTGCTGCGGAAGTACGCGCGCCGCTCGGCCGAGGCCAGTTCGATCTTCGCCACGTCGCCCAGCCGCACCACGTAGCCGTCGCTGCCCTTGCCCAGCGGGATGGTGGCGAAATCCGCCGGGTGCAGGTAGCTGCGCTCCACCCGCAACGTGTAGTCGCGCGCGTTCGATTCCAGGCTGCCGGCCGGCAATTCCACGTTCTCGGCCTGCAACGCACTTTCCACATCGGTGACGGTCATGCCGCGCGCGGCCAGCTGGTCGCGGTCCAGCCAGATGCGCATCGCGTAGCGCTGGCGCCCGCCGATGCGCACCTGCGCCACGCCGTCCAGGCTGGAGAAGCGGTCCACCACATAGCGCTCGGCGTAATCGGACAGCTGCAGCGGATCCATCGTGTCCGAGTTCATGTTCAGCCACAGGATCGGCTCGGCGTCGGACTCGACCTTGGCGATCTCCGGCGGCCGGGCCTCGTCGGGCATGCGGTCGGCCACCCGCGTCACCGCATCGCGCACGTCGTTGGCCGCCGCCTCGATGTCGCGGCTGGACTTGAACTCGATGCTGATGCTCGAACGGCCGTTGCGGCTGCTGGCGTTGATGGTCTCGATGCCTTCGATGCCGGCCAGCGCGTCTTCCAGCACCTGGGTGATGCGGCTTTCGACCACCGCCGCCGAGGCGCCGGTGTAATCCACCGACACCGACACGATGGGCGGGTCGATCGCCGGCAGCTCGCGCAGGGTCAGGCGGGTGAAGGACATCACGCCCAGCACCACCAGCAGCAGGCTCATCACCACCGCCAATACCGGCCGGGTGATGGAGAGGTCGGAGAGCTTCATCCGCGCTTGGCTCCGCCGGCCGTGCCCGCATCACCATCCGCATCGCGGCCGGCATCGCGAATCTTCTGCCCCGGGCGCAGCTTGCCGGTGCCTTCGATCACGATGCGCTCGCCGGCCTTCACGCCGTCGCGCACTTCCACCTTGCCATCGTGGCGGTTGCCCAGCACCCCGTCGGCCCGCTCCACGCTGCCGTCCGGCTTCACCCGGTACACGAAGGACTCGCGCCCCACCTGCACCACGGCCAGCTCGGGCAGTACCAAAGCCTGCCGCTGCGGGCGCAGCAGGGCCACGTCCAGCAGCATGCCCGGGCGCAGCGCGCGGTCGCCGTTGCCGAAATCGGCGCGCACCGTCACCGCGCGCGTGGCGGGGTCGATGCGCGCATCGACCACCGACACCGCACCGTGGAACGCGCGCCCCGGCCAGGCCACGCTGCGGGCGTCGACGTCGTCGCCGATGTGCAGGCTGGCCAGCTCGGCCTCGGGCACCTGGAAATCCACGTACACCCGCGAAATGTCGTCGAGCGTGGCGATGGTGGAGTTCACCGTCACCAGCGAGCCGGGGCTGACTTGGCGAATGCCGACGACGCCGGCAAACGGCGCGCGCACCTGACGGTCGCCGATGTCCGACTGCATCTGCCGCACGCGCGCCTCGGCCGCGTCGCGCTGGGCCTTGAGCGTGTCCAGCGCGGAGCGGGCGATCAGCTGCTTTTCGGCAAGTTCGCGCTGGCGCACGTACAGCGCATCGGCGTCGCCGAATTCGGCCTGCGCCTCCTGCAACGCGGCCTGCTGGGCATTGCCGCGCAGGGTGACCAGCACCTGCCCGGCCGCAACCTGCTGGCCGCTCTCGAAATGCACTGCCTCGACGATCTCGCTGAGCTTGGCGGTCAAGGTCACCGACTCGTGCGCCTTCACCGTGCCCAGCGCCTGCAGCGTGTCGCTCCACGTCGATGGCGCCAGCACCTGCGTGGTCACCAGCGCCGCGGCGGAGGCCTTGCCCTTTTCGTCCGGCGCCTTGTGACAGGCGGACAACCCAAACAGCAACAGGCAGACAGGCACGACAAACGGGTGACGCGGGAACATCGCGGGCCTCGGCAGGACGAAACGGGGGGATCCGCCCAAGTCTAGCCGGCCATCCTCGTCATCTGCACAAGTCCAAGCCCCACCTACCCGTTTTGCCCCCGACGCCGACGCATGCGGGGCAGCAGCGTCATTCGATGCCCAGCGCCTCCAACACCTGCGCGGCCAGCGCCTCGGGCGACTGGCTGCCCGCGTCCAGCCGCAATTCCGGCGCTTCCGGTACCTCGTAGGGCGAGGAAATGCCGGTGAAATTGGGCAGCTGCCCGGCGCGCGCCTTGCGGTACAGGCCCTTCGGGTCGCGCGCTTCGGCCACCGCCAGCGGCGCGTCCACGTACACCTCGACGAACTCCCCTGCCTCGAAGCGCGCGCGCGCCATGCGCCGCTCGGCGCGGAACGGGGAGATGAAGCTGACCAGCACGATCAGGCCGGCGTCGGTCATCAGCTTCGCCACCTCGGCCACGCGGCGGATGTTTTCCACCCGGTCCTCGTCGGTGAAACCCAAATCGCGGTTCAACCCATGGCGCACGTTGTCGCCGTCGAGCAGGAAGGTGTGGAAGCCGCGCGCCAACAACTGCTTTTCCACCAGATTGGCCACGGTGGACTTGCCGGCGCCGGACAGGCCGGTGAACCACAGCACCTTCGGCTGCTGGCCCTTGATCCGCGCCCGCGCGGCCTTGTCCACGTCCATCGGGTGCCAGTGCACGTTGCCGGCGCGGCGCAGGGCGAAGTCCAGCGTGCCGGCGGCCACGGTGTCGTCGCGCTCGCGGTCGATCAGGATGAAGCCGCCCAGCGCGTGGTTGTCCGCATAGGGCGCGAAGGCCACCGGCTCGTCGAGGGCGAGGTTGACCTGGCCGACTTCGTTCAGCGCCAGCCGCTTGGCGGCCAGATGCTCCTGCGTGTCCACGTCGACGCGGTGCTTGATCTCGCTGACGCTGGCGCCGACCGTGCGCGTGCCGATCTTCAGCCAGTACGGGCGACCGGGCAGCAATGGCTCCTCGCCCATCCACAGCAGGTGCGCGGCGAACTGGTCGGCCACCTGCGGCGGATCGCCGGCGGCGGCGATCACGTCGCCGCGGCTGACGTCGATCTCGTCCTCCAGCGTCAGCGTGACCGCTTCGCCGCGCCCGGCCACGGCCAGCTCGCCGTCCGGCCCGAGCACGCGGGCAATGCGCGAGCGCCGCCCCGAGGGCAACACCATCACCGCATCGCCCGGTCGCGCGGTGCCCGCCGCCAAGGTGCCGGCGAAACCGCGGAAATCCAGATTCGGGCGATTGACCCACTGCACCGGCAGGCGCAGGCCGGTGACGGCTTCGCCGCTGTCCACCTGCACGCTCTCCAGATGTTCCAGCAAGGCCGGGCCGGCGTACCACGGCGTGGCGGGCGAACGCGTCAGCAGGTTGTCGCCCTCCAGCGCGGACAGCGGGATGGCCTGCACGCTGGCGATGCCCAGCTGCGCGGCCAATGCGCGATAGCCATCGGCAATGGCGTCGAACACGCCCTGCTCGTAGCCGGCCAGATCCATCTTGTTCACCGCCAGCACCACGTGGCGGATGCCGAGCAGCGAGGCGATGTAGCTGTGCCGGCGGGTCTGCGGCAGCAGGCCCTTGCGCGCGTCCACCAGCACCACCGCCACGTCGGCCGTCGAGGCGCCGGTGGCCATGTTGCGGGTGTACTGGGCATGGCCGGGGCAGTCGGCAACGATGAACTTGCGCTTGTCGGTATCGAAGAAGCGGTAGGCCACGTCGATGGTGATGCCCTGCTCGCGCTCGGCCGACAGGCCGTCGAGCAGCAGCGCGTAGTCGATGCGCTCGCCCTGGGTGCCGTGGCGGCGGCTGTCGGCTTCCAGCGCGGCCAGCTGGTCGTCGAACAGGCGTCTGGAGTCGTGCAGCAGCCGGCCGATCAGCGTGCTCTTGCCGTCGTCCACGCTGCCGCAGGTGATGAAGCGCAGCAGCGGCTTGTCCTCGTGGCGCTTGAGGTAGGCGGCGATGTCGGGCGTGGCATCGTTCAAGGTGGCGGCCATCAGAAGTAGCCCTCCAGCTTCTTCATCTCCATCGATGCGCCCGGGTCGTGATCGATCACCCGGCCCTGGCGCTCGGAAGTGGTGGCCACCAGCATCTCGGCAATGATCTTTTCCAGCGTGTCGGCCTGCGACTCGACCGCGCCGGTCAACGGGTAGCAGCCCAGCGTGCGGAAACGCACGCTGCGCACCTGCGGCACTTCGCCCGGATGCAGCGGCAGGCGCTCGTCGTCGACCATGATCAGCGCGCCGTCGCGCTCCACCACCGGCCGCGGCGCGGCGAAATACAGCGGCACCACCGGGATCTTCTCGCGCCACACGTACAGCCAGATGTCCAGCTCGGTCCAGTTGGACAGCGGGAACACGCGCACGCTCTCGCCGCGATGGATGCGGGTGTTGTAGAGGTTCCACAGCTCCGGCCGCTGGTGCTTGGGGTCCCAACGGTGCTTGTCGTTGCGGAACGAGAAAATGCGCTCCTTGGCGCGCGACTTTTCCTCGTCGCGGCGCGCACCGCCGATGGCCGCGTCGAACTTCCACTTGTCCAGCGCCTGCTTCAGGGCCCGGGTCTTCATCACGTCGGTATGCACCGCCGCGCCGTGCTCGATCGGGTTGATGTCGCGGGCCACGCCGTCCGGATTGGTCCAGGTACGCAGTTCCACGCCGGTCTCGGCGACACGGCGGTCGCGGAAGGCGATCATCTCGCGGAACTTCCAGCGCGTGTCCACGTGCAGCAGCGGGATCGGCGGTCTGCCGGGGGCGAAGGCCTTGAGCAGCAGATGCAGCAGCACCGAGCTGTCCTTGCCCACCGAATACATCATCACCGGGTTGGCGAACGAGGCGGCCACCTCGCGCAGGACGTGGATGCTTTCGGCTTCGAGCCGATCGAGATGGGACAGCGTGCGGGGCTGCGGAATGGCGGTCATCGGATGGGAGCGGGGCAGGCGGGGCGCCGGAAGCCGTGCACGCAAGGCACCACTCCCTGAAGGCCCCCAAGTATTTCCGCCCGGACTCGTGGGTCGGAAATGAGCCGCAAGCATAACCCGATAACGGGCCGTCCTTTCTGCCGGCGGCGGCACGTTCCTAACATCGCGGCCCTGTCCAGCATGGTTCCGTCATGAGCGCCGCCCCCGCGTTTTCAACGCCATCTCCCTTGAGCGAAGACCGCCTGGCCCGGCTTGCGCGGCTCGTCGACGGGCTGGATGCCGCCGGGTTGTGGTGGCTGTCCGGCCATGCCGCCGGACTGGCGCGGGGGCATGCCGCCGCAGCCGTGCCCGCAGCGGCCTCCGCCCCCCAAACCCTTCCCGGCCAGCGTCTTACCGTGCTGTACGGCAGTCAGACCGGCAACGCCAAACGTGCCGCCGAACACCTGGCCCGGCAAGCCCAGGCCGACGGGCTGGCGGTACGGCTGGTCCGCGCCGATGCCTACCCGACCCGCGAACTGGCCGCCGAGCGCCTGCTGTACGTCGTGATCAGCACCCAGGGCGAAGGCGACCCGCCGGACGACGCGATCGGCTTTGCCGAATTCCTCGCCGGCCGCCGCGCGCCCCGGCTGCCGGATCTGAAGTATGCGGTGCTTGGGCTGGGCGACTCCGGCTATGCGGACTTCTGCGGCATCAGCCGGCGCATCGACGCGCGGCTGGCCGAACTCGGCGCCACCCGCCTGTTGCCGGCCGGCGAGGCCGACGTGGACGTGGACACCGTGGCCGGGCCGTGGCGCGAGCAAGCCGTGGCACGCGCCCGCGAACTGCTGGCCGCCGTGCCCAACTCCGACGTCACCGCCTTGCGCCCGCATGGCGCGCCCTCGGGCGAAACCGCCACCGCGCCGCATGACCGCCAGCACCCCTTCCCCGCCGAAGTGCTGGCCTCCCAGCCGCTGAGCGGGCGCAACTGGAAGGGCACCGGCTTCCGCCTCTACCGTGCATCGGACAAGGACGTGCGCCACATCGAGCTGTCGCTGCAAGGCAGCGGCCTGCGGTACGAACCCGGCGATGCGCTGGGCGTGTGGCCGCGCAACGCCGATGCGCTGGTCGACGACGTTCTGAACACGGTGCGTCTGGATGGCGAGGCCCCGGTGACCGCCGGCGGCGACACCCTGCCGCTGCGCGAATGGCTGGCCGACAAGCGCGAACTGGCCAGGTTGTCGCGGCCGGTATTGGCCGCGCTGGCCGAGCGCACCGGTGCCGGCGAAGCGGCCGAACTGCGCGCCCTGCTCGCTCCGGGCCAATCGGCCGGCCTGGCGGTGCTGCTGGCCAACCACCAACTGATCGACGTGCTGCGCCGCTGGCCGTCGGACTGGGACCCGGACATGCTGGTCGCCGCGCTGCGCCCGCTGGCACCTCGCCTGTATTCCATCGCGTCCAGCCGCAAGCGCGTGGGCGACGAAGCCCATCTGGCCGTGGACGTGCTGCGCCACGACGCGCACGGCCATGCGCACCCGGGCACCGCCAGCGGTTTTCTCGCCACGCGCGAAGAAGGCGCGCAGGTGCCGGTGTTCGTCGAACCCAACGAGCGCTTCCGCGTGCCCGCCGACGGCAGCCGCGACATCGTGATGATCGGCCCGGGCACCGGCGTGGCCCCGTTCCGCGGCTTCGCGCAGGAGCGCGCCGAAACCGGTGCGAACGGACGCAACTGGCTGCTGTTCGGCGCGCGCCATTTCGACACCGAGTTCCTCTATCAATCCGAATGGCAGGACGCCTTGCGCCGCGGCGAGCTGCATCGGCTCGACGCGACCTTCTCGCGCGACCAGCCCGAAAAGCGCTACATCCAGCACCGCCTGCGCGAACACGGCCGCGAGCTGCACGCGTGGCTGCAGGGCGGCGCGCACCTGTACGTGTGCGGCGCCATCGGCATGGGCAAGGACGTGCATGCCGCACTGGTCGACGTGATTGCAGAACACGGCCACCTCGATGCCGAGGATGCCGCCGGATACCTCGCCACCTTGCAGCGCGAAGGACGCTACAGCCGCGACGTCTACTGACGCCGGCCACCCGCCATGAGCCATTCCGTCGAAGACATCAAGGCCGCCAGCCACCGCCTGCGCGGCAGCCTGCTGGACAGCCTGGCCGACCCGCTGACCGGCGCGCTGGCCGAGGACGACCAGACCCTGATCAAGTACCACGGCAGCTACCAGCAGGACGACCGCGACCTCCGCGACGAGCGCCGCCGGCAGAAACTCGAACCGGCGTACCAGTTCATGATCCGCACGCGCACGCCCGGCGGCGTGGTCACGCCGGAACAGTGGTTGAAGCTCGACGCCATCGCCACGCGCTACGGCAACCACTCGCTGCGCATCACCACCCGCCAGGCCTTCCAGTTCCACGGCGTGGTCAAGCGCGAGCTGAAGGCCACCATGCAGGCCATCAACGCGGCGCTGATCGACACGCTGGCCGCCTGCGGCGACGTCAACCGCAACGTGCTGGTGGCGGCCAACCCGCGGCTGTCCTCCGCGCACGCCACGCTGCACGCCGATGCCGCGCGCGTGTCCGAGCACCTGCTGCCCAACACCCGCGCCTATTACGAAATCTGGCTGGACGAGCAGCGCATCGCCGGCAGCGGCGAGGAGGACGAGCCGGTCTACGGCGAACGCTACCTGCCGCGCAAGTTCAAGATCGGCTTCGCCCTGCCGCCGATCAACGACGTGGACGTGTTCGCCAACGACCTGGGCTTCACCGGCATCGTCGAGGACGGCACGGTGGTGGGCTACGACGTCAGCATCGGCGGCGGCATGGGCGCGACCCACGGCGATGCCGAAACCTGGCCGCGCGTGGCCGACGTGATCGGCTTCATCCCGCGCGAGGCCCTGCTGGACGTGGCCACCGCCGTGGTCACCACCCAGCGCGACTGGGGCAACCGCGCACTGCGCAAGCGTGCGCGCTTCAAATACACCATCGACGAGCGCGGGCTGGACACGGTGAAGACCGAGATCGAGCGCCGCGCCGGCATCGCCTTCGCGCCGGTGCGCGCGTTCGTGTTCGAGCACAACGGCGACCGTTACGGCTGGCGCGAGGGCGATGACGGGCGCTGGCACCTGACCCTGTCGCTGCCGGCCGGGCGCATCGCCGACACCGACGCCGGCGCGCACCTGAGCGGCCTGCGCGAAATCGCAAGAATCCACGCCGGCCAGTTCCGGATGACGCCCAACCAGAACCTCGTCGTGGCCGACGTGCCGGCCGCGCAGCGCGCGCGGATAGACGCGCTGGTGGCGCAGCACGGGCTGGACGCCGGCAATCGCGCCGCCACCGCATTGGCACGCGCCGCAATGGCCTGCGTGGCCCTGCCCACCTGCGGGCTGGCGATGGCCGAAGCCGAACGCTACCTGCCCGCTTTCACCGCACACCTGCAACCGCTGCTGGAAAAACACGGCCTGACCGACGCGCCCATCCTGCTGCGCATCAGCGGCTGCCCCAACGGCTGCTCGCGCCCGTATCTGGCCGAGATCGCGCTGGTCGGCAAGGCACCGGGCCGCTACAACCTGATGCTCGGCGGCAGCCACCACGGCCAGCGTCTGAACACGCTGTACCGCGAGAACATCGACGAAGCGGAGATCCTCGCCGCGCTCGACCCGCTGCTGGCCCGCTATGCCGACGAGCGCCTGGCTGCCGAGCCTTTCGGCGATTTCCTGCACCGCGCCGGCATCGTCGCCCTGCCGCCGTACCCCACCCACACCCGCATCGATCTGGAACTGGTGCCATGAA
>Ga0194138_10000455_pt1 | contig 19515 bp, 15 predicted proteins | sample TARM_MetaG_T2_14_FD_134022 | JGI IMG/M metagenome (GOLD analysis project Ga0194138, IMG submission 134022) | Freshwater microbial communities from Pennsylvania, USA, analyzing microbe dynamics in response to fracking - TARM_MetaG_T2_14 (version 2) | ecosystem: Environmental > Aquatic >...
AGTAATGGGAGACCCATTCTCGCCTCCGCATCGCACCCGACCTTCCGAAACAGAAACCCACAACCCAACACCAACACGGACCACGACTCAGAAATAAAAGTGCGAAAGATTCTGGACGCTACCCTTTTTCAAGACATTCCTGATACACCGCTTCAAGAAATCCGCAGCCTTTTTCTTTATACACCTCAAAAATCGCGCCACGTATCTTGTAAGATTCCGGTTTGTACTTGAGTTCCATGATTCTCCCTCTGGTTTTGAGTTGAAATGAGAATATATGTAACCACGGAAGACACGAAATACACGGAATAATTCCGATGTCATTTGATTTTATAACTCTCCAATTTCAAACCCTTTCAGTGTGTTCCGTGTATTCCGTGGTTAATCCCTCTCCATTCGATCCGTCTCTATGAAGTCGTTTATTCGTCTTGTCAGGAAGCTGGTTCCTCGTTCTTTTCGATACGCGATCCAGCGGTATGTGAACCTGACGGAGTTCAAGGCGCGGCAGCGGGCGCTGGCGGATCCGTTGAGTTCCGTGGAGCGGAGCGATCCGGAGGTGGACGCGGCTTCGGAGATGTCGCCGGTCGGGATTTTGCGCAATCGGGCCCAGTATCATACGCAATACATCACCGCGTGCAAGGAGATGAAGCTTCCTTTCCGGGTGGTGGATGTGTTCTCGGACGATTGGCGGCGTCGGGTGGAGGAGAGCGGGTGCCGGGTGTGGATGGCGTGGCCGGACGCGGTGCGGTCGCCGCAGGCGAGGTTGTTCAAGGATCGCTGCCGGATTCTGGAGGAGGTGATGGGGCGCGTGGTGTATCCGGGGTGTCGGGACATGTGGATGTACGAGGACAAGGTGCGTACCCGGGATTGGTTGATGGCGAATGGCTTTCCGCATCCCCGCACCTGGGTGTTCACGGACCGGAAAGAGGCGGAGGCCTTCGCGGAAACCTGTGGGCTGCCATTGGTGTTCAAAACCAGTTTCGGCGCCGCGGCGGCGGGGGTACGGATCGTTCGCTCACGCAGGGTGTTGCGGAGCTTGATTCGCCGGGCGTTTCGCGGGGGACATGTGCCCGGGGGGCATGATCCGCGGGACCGGGAATGGGGACGCATTCTGCTTCAGGAATACCTTCCGGTGGAACGGGAATGGCGCATGGTGCGGGTGGGGGAGAGCTATTTCGGCCATCCGAAGGGACGCGTGGGGGATTTTCACAGCGGGTCCGGCAAGGCGGAGTGGGATTTGCCGTCGGAGGCCTTGCTGGACCTGTTGCACGAGGTGACGGAGCGTGGAGGCTTTCGAAGCATGGACGTGGATATTTTCGAGACACCGGATGGCGAACTGTACATCAACGAACTCCAAACCGTGTTCGGGGCGAGCGTGTCGATCGATCAGATGAAAAAAGATGGTGTGGCGGGGAGGATGGTGAGGCGGTCGGAGGCCGTGGATACGGGAGAAGGGAGAAGGGATACGGGATACGGGATACCGGATAAAGGGGGGAGAGGAGAAGAAAAAGGCGAACGTCGAACATCGAACGTTGAACATCGAACGATGAAAACTGAAGTTTCCGAGGAAGGATCGTGGATCTTCGAGGCGGGAGATTTCGCGCGGAACGCGTGTTGCAATTTGCGGGTCGCGGATGCGTTGGGGGTGGGAGAATGAACCACGGACAACACGGAAGACACGGAAAAGTCCTACGGGGTGGAGAAGGGAAGGGTGTTGAGTCGTTGGGTGGTTGAGTGGGAAAACGGCAAACAGAACATCGAAATCCGACTCTCCGGTTAATGGCTGAGCGCGTACTCTTTCTGTTCATGCAAAGATCTACCTCCCAAGTTCGTTTTCACGATTTGCCGTTCGGCCACTTCGAACCCTATCTCCCAATTTCCACCTTCTATCTTCTCTCCGCGAAGCGGATGCCCCTATGAAAGAAACCATTCGCACTCTCGCCAGCCATTTCGTGGTTAAATCCGGTATCACCGCCCTGGGGCGTCGTGTGGGAAGTTACGACGGGGCGATCATTCTGTACGGCCATCGGGTGGCGGACGACAACGAGGGGTATCTCCAAGGGTTGAAGCCCGAGTGGCTGGAAGAACAGTTGGCCTATCTGTCCCGCCATTTTCATATCATGTCACTCGGTGCTTTGCTGGACTGTTTTGAACAAAGTAAGCCCATCCCGCGTCGTTCCGTCGTACTGACCTTCGACGACGGTTTCCGGGATAACTACCTGAACGCGTTTCCTCTGTTGAAAAAATACAAAATTCCCGCCACGATTTTTTTGGTGACCGGCGCATTGGACTCCGGAGAACTTCCCTGGTCGCAACGGCTGGGGTTTTATTTTCAAAACACCAACGAGGCCTTCCTGACGCACACCTTGACAGATGGAGAGTGCATGCCCTTGGGGAGTCCGGCTGAACGCCGCGCTGCCTATCTCAAGGTGAAAAAGCCAATCGGTCAAATGGAGTTCTCAGACCGAGAAAACCGGTTGTCGGAACTTTCCGACGTTTTGCGGGTGGAAGCCCCCAAAGACCGCATGATGACTTGGGACATGGCCCGAGAGATGATGGAAGGAGGTATGGAAATGGGCGCGCATACCATGTCGCATCCACTGCTCGCCAATTTGTCGGTGGAGGAGGCCCGGGAAGAGATGGTGGGAAGCCAGGTCGCTCTGAAAACGCATTTGGGATTGGAAAGGCCCACCTTCTGCTTTCCGGGCGGGAGTAGGAATCTGGAACTGATTGGAGTGGCGCGGGAGTTGGGATTTCGGTCCGTGTTCGACTCGTCTCCCCGCCTACGTGTTAACTCGTTGGCAAATTCGGATCCATTCCGCCTTTCACGCATTGGTTTACCGGAAGCGCCTCGAGTGAACCTAGAAGCGGAGCTGGACGGGCCGTTTCATCGATTGCGCCAGGGAGTGGTGCGTATATGAGTGTTTTCACGTTTATACATTCGCAAGATTCGAGTCGAGTCGCGGAGTCTCGTTACTATGAATGGGTATCGGAAAACACAAAAAGGGTGAAAAAAGTTGAGATTTCGAGTAAAGCCAGTCTAATCTATTCGGAGGAATGGGAAGGGGTGCACCGGATTTTTCACCGGGAAAATGAAACCTTGGTCATCATGGGCGATCCGGTGAGGTATGGAGGTGCAACGGACGACGTCGACTACTCGGAGTTTCTGGCTCAATATAAAATAGATAAAAAGTCAGCGGTGGAAAGGTTGGACGGCGGATATTTGATTCTAGTGTTCGGTCGGGAAAATATGGTGGATGTGGTGACGGATCATTTGGGGTCTTATCGTCTGTTTTGGAAATGGACAAAACACTCGATGATTCTAAGCACACGACTGATGGATGTGTACAAATACGCCGGTGAAAATGAAGAAGTAAATACACAAGAGTGCATAAGTTTTATTCTCACTGGAATGAATATTGGACCGGACACTTTTTACAAAAACATTCAAAAAACCACCGGGGGTAAAATATTACAGTTTGATGTGAGTGAATCCAGGATGCGGCAAACCACGTGGTGGGATTTAAAATTTAAACGGAAATCGGTTCGCGGCAGGGTAAAGAAGCTTGATGAAGCTTTGCGTCGGGAGTGTGAGAAATTGTTGAAAGAACCTTCGCGAATTACATTTGCGGCAACAGGCGGGAATGATTCCAAGCTTTTGGCGTATTATATGGAGAAACTGGGGATTAATCCTGAGGTTTGCTTTACATGGTGTGACATGGAAAACGTAGAGAAATCGGATCCGGTTATTGCCAAAAAGATCTGTGAAGACAGGGAATGGACGCATACCACGGTGGTGTTTGACAAGGGCCTATTCGCGAAAAATGTCGAAAGCTGGTTGGTTGAGTCCAGCTTGCAGTCCGACAATATGGGAAATTTTGTGGTTGCAGAACGTGAAATAACTGAAATGATTCAGCCGAATAGAGCCATTCTGGTGGGGGAGGAAATGTTTGGACCCGGCGGATGGTTTGGGTCCTCCGATTCGGCAGTGCGCGGATATTTGAAGACTCCGTGGCCCGACGTAAGTAAGAAAGCAAAGAGATTATTGACGGAAGAAGGAAGGATAGATTTTGCGGAAGTATATCAATCAAAGGTGAGGAAAGACCTTGAAGGACTTGATTCGCCGTCTCCGAAAGACATCAATCACTATATTTCCTACAAATGGGGTGTGGAGGGGTGGTTGATGGCACCCGGCTTCTACAAGCTTCCGCATTATAAGATGAAAAGGCCGTTTGTTCAGCGATCAATAATGGATATGGTTTCAGGGTGGCCGGGAAAATATCGAGTGGATAAGTTGATTGCGCACAAAATATTGAAAAAATTTGAAAAAAAATACGGACGTTATCCCAAGGCGACCGTGGATGTGCTACCGGACTGGCCCGAGCTTTATCGATCCGATCCCTCTGTAAGATCCTGTATTGAAAACGAATTGAGAAAATCCTTTCAGGCACACGCGTTCATGAAAAATTATCTGGATGAGGAAGCGATTTTCCAGAGCCTTGATCGTGTTTGTCTTGAGGACGCCTCTCAGGTAAAATGTGGAGGTGTTCTTCATATGGCGGTTAAGATAAGACGGATTTTAAACGAAATTCCAGGCGTTCGGTTTTTTGCGAAGTGGATTGAAATCTCCATGGATTCCTACGCGAAAACTCCAGATAAAACCACGGAATTCAAAATGATTATGAGAGTATTTTTTCTTGGATGCTATTTAAGAATCGTACAAATGGATGATCATGGATAATGTAAGAAAACACTTGTTCTGGATGTTGCATCGGTTGAAGGGGGACAACCTCGAGTCACATTACGCCCAATTGCAAAAATTGCTTGGTGAAGGAAATCTGGAGAAAAATCCGGTGAATATGGAGGGGTTAAGTGCTCTTTTGCATCACGCGTTGGTGACGGTCCCTTTTTATGAGGGAAAGGAATTTTCCGATGTATCGGATTTCCCTGTTCTAAACAAATCGGAAATTCGGGGGAATTTTGATCGACTCCTGTCGAAGGTGTATACCGACCAAAAATTGGTTCCTATGGTGACAAGCGGTTCTACGGGAACGCCATTTAAAGTTGTGCAAAACAAGGATAAACGAGTGCGTACACTGGCGGATACGATTTTTTTTACAACTTTAGCCGGATATGCGTTTGGTAACGATTTGTATTACATGAAGATTTTCGCCAAAAAGAAAATGAAGCCGAAGTTTGTGTATTTCCTGCAAAAAACCATCCCGGTTGATGTGATAAAGTTAGATGATGCCCAAATTGAAAGAATCATCTTACGTATGCAGAGTCATAAAAAACCGTTTTTCATCACGGGATATTCATCCGCGTTGGGTGTGTTGGCCAAATATCTTGTTTCCCACGACCGCTCGGTTCAATCGCCCGATTGTACGGGCATCGTATCGATTGCGGAGAGCTTGGAGCCCGATGTAAAATCGGCATTGTCGGAGCGGTTTGGTTGCGAGGTTTATTCACGATACTCCAATCTTGAAAATGGGATCATTGCACAACAGGTTCCCGGATCCGAAGGAAAGTACTTGGTGAATACGGCAAGTTATGCCATTGAAATATTGGATGTGGATGGGGATACGGTTCTGCCTGTGGGCGAGACGGGAAGAATCGTGGTCACGGATTTGTTCAATTATGCCATGCCCATGATTCGATACGACACAGGGGATATCGGAAGCATCGAGGTGGACCCGGTCACCAACCGTGTGTATTTGACCAAAGTGGAGGGACGCAAACTTGACCTTTTATACGACACGAACGGCAACCTTGTTTCCTCTTATATTGTGTATAAAAACATGTGGAACTACACGGAAATCACACAGTATCAGTTGGTTCAAAACGATCGCGCAGTGTATACACTGAAGCTGAATGTCGACGAAAAATTTCTTAGAGAGGAAGAGCTTATAAGCGAATTCAAGGAGTTTCTCGGCGGTGATGCCAAATTTACAGTTGAGTACGTTGATGAAATTCCTTTGCTTAGGTCGGGAAAGCGTCGGTTCATAGTAAATGAAATGGTTGGGACATAAACATGCGTATTACATATATATATCAATTTTTCGTTACCCCCGACAAGCCAGGCTCACATCGGTGTTATGAGGTTTGTACCCGACTTGCAAATGAAGGTCATGATGTTCACGTGGTAAGCTCGAATATTTATTGTGAACACACCGGGTGGAAATCAGAGAGGATTAATGGATTTACTGCGCATCGATATCCCGTGTTTTATAAAAACCGATTGAGCTTTTTGAAACGGATATATGCATTTATGTTGTTTATTTGCGTAGCGTCTCGTAAAGCGAAAAAGATACAATCGGATGTCATTTTTGCCTCCAGCACTCCTCTTACAATCTGTATTCCCGCCGTCGTTGCCGCGAAAGCACTGAAAGTGCCCATGGTGTTCGAGGTGAGGGATTTGTGGCCGGAAATGCCCATTGCGGTTGGAGCGCTGAAAAACCGTCTTGCCATATGGGCGGCGCGGAGGCTGGAGCGTTTTGCTTATCGGAATGCCGCGCGGGTGGTGGCGTTGTCGCCGGGAATGGCGGACGGCGTGGCCGCGACCGGGTATCCTCGGGGTAAAATTCATGTAATCCCTAACAGTTGCGATTTGGATCGTTTCGCGCCGAATTCCGAAGCTCGGAACCGGTTTGCGGCCCGGGTTCCGGAGGTCGGAAAGGGCCCGGTGGTGTTGTATGCCGGAACCATGGGACGGGTGAACGAGGTCACGTACCTGGTCGGGATGGCGAAGGCGATGCGGGAACGAAATCCGGACGTGAGGTTCGTGGTGTTCGGGGAGGGATCCGAAGAACAGAAAACCCGGGAACTGGCGGAGCGGGAGGGCGTGTTGGGGCTGAATTATTTTCAGTATGGTCGTATTCCCAAGGAACAGGTTGTGGACGCGTTTCTGGCGGCGGACGTGGTGACGTCCCTGTTCGCCCCGATCTTGGAGATGGAAAAGAACTCGGCGAACAAGTTTTTCGACGGGTTGGCCGCGGGGAAGCCGATTGTGATCAATTATGGCGGGTGGCAGGCGGAGCTGTTGCGGGAAACGGGGGCGGGGTTGGTGCTGGATCGTGATCCCGAGGCGGCGGCCCGAGAACTCGCCGCGTTTCTGGCGGACACTGAAAAGGTGGAAAAAGCCGGCCAGGCGGCGCGGAAGCTGGCGGAAGAACGCTTTTCGCGAGACAAGCTTGCGCAGGAGCTTGAGACGGTTCTTCTCACTGCCGTGGGAGAGAGGGAACCACGGAAAACACGGAAGGCACGGAAATAATGTCCGGATTTTTCATGAAACCGTCCATTGTGCGGGTTCCATGTTTATGTTCCATCCCCTGAAATCAATGACACACATCGACCTATTCCGTGTGTTCTGTGTATTCCGTGGTTAATACATCTACAAGTAAGATCGCCGTGCTCGGTCATTTCGCCGATGGGTCGGAGCGGGTGGACGGGCAAATCCTTCGGACGCGGATTGCGCGGGAGGAGTTGTGCCGTCGGCTGGGGGAGGACCGGGTGGTCTGGGCGGACACGGGGTTTTTGAAGCGGCATCCGATTCGGAGTCTTGTGCGCATTGGCCGGGCGATGAAGCGGGCGGACGCCCTGGTGGTGCTGCCGGGCCCCCGGGGACTGAGCGTGTTGATGCCCTGGTATGTGTGGTGGAAACGGCGCACGGGGGGTGGGGTGCATTATTTGGTGATCGGAGGGTGGCTGCCCCGTCATTTGAAAGCGCATCCGCGGCAAGTGGCCCGGGTTCGCGCGTGCGATGGCGTGTATGTGCAGACCCGGAGAATGAACCGCGAATTGGCGGAGCTTGGGTTGGAGCGGGTTCGGTTGCTTCCGAACGTTCGTCGGTTCTGTCGAAATCGTTCCGTTTCGGGCGCCGTGGGAGACCGACTTCGCTTGGTCTTTCTGTCACGGGTGATGGAGGCGAAAGGACTGGAAGTGGCTGTGGAGGCCGTGCGCGCGATCAATGCCGCCGCGGCGGAGCCCAAGGTGGGGTTGACGATTTACGGACAGGTCCAGGCGGGAGAGGAGGCGTGGTTTGAACGCGTGCGGAACCGTTTTACACCGGAAATCAGGTTCGAGGGCGGATTGAAGCCCGAAGAGGTGAACGATCGGTTGATTCAACACGATGTGATGGTGTTTCCGACCTGGTATCCCGGCGAGGGGTTTCCGGGAGTATTGATTGACGCGATGGTGGCCGGAATTCCGGTGCTCGCGTCTGATTGGCGGGACAACGCCGAGTTCGTGCGGGAGGGGGAAACGGGGTGGCTGTGCGAGGTGGGATCGATGGAGAGTTTACGGGAACGCATCGAGTGGATGCGGGAACATCCCGAAAAGGTGGAGGCCATGAAGCGCGCGTCCGCCGACGCGGCCGACGCCTATCATGTGGATGCGGTTTGGCCTGCGCTTCTGGAACGAATGAAACTCGTGGATCCGCAAGACGGAGAAGAACAATTTCAAACGACGGATCAATCCCTTGGACATGGAGAACAGCTTGAAACACGATGAGTCACGGCCCGCGGCGTTTGTAACCTATGGCTGGTGTCGCACGGCCTACACGGTGGTGCGTTCTCTGGGTGCCCGGGGGATCCCGGTGCATGTGGGAGACAGTTCGGGGCTGGCGATGTCCCGGTACTCCAAATACTGCCGCAGTTTCACCAAGCTTCCGGATTTCTTCTCCCGACCGGAGGCGTACGTGGAGCGGTTGGTGGAGGCGATGGAGAAGACGGGGGCGACGGTGCTCTTTCCCTGTCACGAGGATGTGGAGGTTGTGATTCGATACCGGGAGAAGTTCCCGGAAACGATCCGGTTCGCCGTGCCGGCGTTTGACGATTGGCGGCGGGCGGAGGACAAGCTGCTGTATACGAAGCCGGTCCGCGAGGCGGGGTGTCCGGTTCCGGAGACCCACGAGGTGGATTCGAAAGAGGCGCTGGAAACGCTGGTCGGCCAGTTGACTTTCCCGGTGGTCCTGAAAACCCGAATCGGCAACAGCGCGAAGGGGGTGGAGATTATTCGGAAGCGGGAACAATTGGAACCGGCTTTTTTCAAGCTGGTGCGGGAATACAATCTGCCGGAGGATCGCTGGCCCACGGTGCAGGAATTCGTGGCGGGGAATAAAATCGGGGTGCTCGGCGTGTATGCGCACGGACGCCATGTAAGTTCGATCGTGTTTGATATCGTCCGGTCGAAAGGGGCCTCCAACTTCGGGACCTCCACCTATCGGGTGACGATCGACGATTCGGAGACCCGGGGAAACGCGATCAAGGCGATGGAGGCCCTCCATTGGCATGGCGTGGTGGACATGGACTGGTTGCGGGACGAAAACGGCACGGCGCGTTTGATCGACATCAACGGCCGGTTGGGAGGCGCCACGGCGTTGACCTACATTTCCGGGATGGATCTGCCGTGGGTTTGGTATCAAATCGCGGTGGGAGAGGAGGCTCCGGAGGTGCCGGCACCCCGGGTGGGCGCGAAAGCCCGCTGGATTCTGGGGGATCTTCTGGGAATGGCGGACGCGTTGCGCAAAGGGCGGTTCCGGGAGGTGGGGCGTGTTCTGACTCCTTCCCGCGGATGCCGCCATGACGACTGGGTCTGGACGGATCCGCTGCCGTTTCTGTTTCAATGGCTGGATTACGGCGCGAAGTTTTTTCGGGCGGGGGGCAACATGAACCCCGTGGGGGAAGGCATGATCCGTTGACTGGCGGAAATACGGGATACGGGATGTGGGATGCTGGATTGTTGTGGGAAGCGAGCGATGTCGGATAATGTGAAGGTGTGGAGGGTGGTCTCATGGCTGGCGGTGGGTGGAGCCTTGTGGCTGTACGGGACGATCCCATTTGAGGAGTGGCCGTATCGGGTATGGGATCTGGCCGCCTATCGTCGGATGGCCGAGGCGGCGCCGGGGGTGGCCGACGGGGTGTCGCAGCCTTTTGCGTACCGGGTTCTGGGTCCGTGGCTGGCGGGAGTGACGCCGGGAGACACCACACTGGGGTTTCGGCTCTGGACAGTGGTGGCCGCCGTGGGATTATTGGTGGGGGGTCAACGGTTTCTGCGTCGGATGGGGCTGCCGGAGTCGGTATGTTTGTTGACGGTATGGTTTCTCGCGTGCAATCGATACATTGTGGGGTTTCCAGTCTGGAATGTGTTCCAGGTGAACGACCTGCTGGCCTTGTGTGCGGTCGTGGGGCTTTTGGGGGCGCTGCGGGAACGAGCCTGGAGATGGTTCGCCGTGATTCTGGCGGTGGGCGTTCTCGCGCGGGAAACGCCGTTGTTGATGGTGCCCGTGGCGCTGGTCGATTTGTGGAACGGCAATGCGGACCGGAGGGAATGGACGCGGGCCGCGGGTTCTTTTGTTCCGGGAATCGTTGTGTTTCTGGGAGTTCGCGCGCTTGTACCGTCGTCGGGCGGGTTGGGCCTTCACGAGGCGTTCGCGCGGCATGGCGACAAATTGTTCGAGGGGGAGGTTTGGCTGCGTCTGTGGCTGAACACGTTCCTTCCTTTTTGTTTTCTGCCGTTCGTGTGGTGGAGGTCGACGGGGGCCTTTGTCCGGCGTAGACCGGACATGGTTGTGTTTGTGGGGCTGGTTTTTTTGAGCTGTCTTTTCGGAACCAACCATGAACGCCTGATGGCTCCCGCGGGCTTGGTCTTCTATGTCTGGCTGGCGGAGCGGCTTGCCGCCTTGCGGCCCGGGTGTATGGAGACGGTGCTCCTGTGCGCGGCCGCGGGCGTGGGAAGCCTGCACCATTTGTATGGCCGATGGCCATTGCCGGATCGCGTGTGGACCGTATGGTTGAGTGGCGGCACGACCGCCGCGGTCACGGCCTGGGCCGTTTGGAGAACAATGTGGACGAAAACGGACATCTCCTATTCCTAATCACCCGCATGGACGGCGGGGGCACCGAGCGTTTCGCGACCACGGTGTGCAACACGCTTGCGGGGATGGGGCGGGAGGTGACGCTTTGCGCCCTTCACACCTCGGTCAAGGACCGGGGGCGGACGTGGTTGAATGACGGGGTGGCGTATCGGGAACTTGGGACGTCCGCCCGTCGGTCGTTCTGGCGCTTGCGGGCTCTTTGCCGCGAGCGCCCGGGGCAGCCGGTGTTGGCATTGGGGCCGGAAATCGGACTCGTGCTGGTGGGGCTGAAACACCTGAGGTTGATCGACAATCCGGTGATGTACCGGGAGTCCACCGCGATGCTGCGGCATAATTCACGGGTTTGGCGGCGAATGCATAAACTATTACTTTCCCAGGTGGATGGATTGGTGGCGCAGACGCGGACGGGCTTGGAGGACGTCCGGAAGTTTTGCCGCATTCAGGGGAAAAGTCTGGTGCTGTGCAATCCCTGCGCGGTGCGGGACCTGCCGAACGAGTCCCGTCGCGCGTCATCGTCGGAAGAGGGAGGGGATGGGCCGGTTTTGCTGGTGTTGGGGCGGATGGAGCGGATGAAGGGGCAGGAGCGGGTGGTGCGGGCGATGCCCGGGGTGTCGCGCCGGTTTCCGGATTCAAGGCTTCACCTGGTGGGCGAGGGGAGTTGCGAGTCGGAATTGCGCGCGAGAGTGCGTGAGTCCGGCCTGGAGGAGACCGTGTTGTTCCATGGGTTCACCTCCTGTCCGGAGGAGTGGTATCGAAAAGCGGATGTACTGATCCTGCCCTCGGAGTACGAGGGGCTGCCCAATGTGCTGTTGGAAGCTTTGGGTTGGGGATGCAGGGTGATCACGTCCGATGGTGAAGGGGGAATTCGGGAGATGATGGAGGATTTGGGGTTGAGAGAGTACATGTTGGCGCGAGAGGCCTTTGAAGGCAACCTGGGGGATGCCGTGGCGAAGGTGTTGGCGTCGGATGCGGAGGTTTGGCAAGAGGCGCGGCGGAGGCTGAAGGAGCAGGCCGATCCCGGGCGCGTGGCCGAAAAGGTGTGGTCGTTTGCCATGTCGCTTCGCGCATCCGGTACCGAGCATAAAAGGGTCAGCCCGTGTAATTGTGCATTTTCCTCAAAGGGACATCCTGAGAGTGAAAATGACACAATTCACGGGCTGACCCCTTTGTCTGAGAGTGAAAATGACACAATTCACGGGCTGACCCCTTTGTCCGGGCTGACCCCTTTGTCTTTGTCGATGATGCTTCGAAAGGCGCTTCGGCGGCGTTTGCGGTTGTGGGATCGGGATCTCGCGCAGGGAATCTCGTTGAACCCGTTTTACAACGATCCGCCAGCTTGGGATACGGAGGGAGGAGATGTTAAAATGTGTGGGCTGACCCCTTTGGGGATCATTGAAGAGCCGTTTCAGCATCACGCGCCGTATATCGCGGCGTGTCGGGAGCTGGGGGTGTCGCATCGGGTGGTGCGGATTACGGGGGACGACTGGGTGTCGGCCGTGCGGGAGTCGGGGTGTGATGCGTTTCTGAATTGGCCCTCGATGGGGAGGCGGGCGCTGCGGGAGATGTTTGATACCCGGTTGAGGATCATGGAGCGCGAGATGGGGTTGCGGCTGTATCCCTCGTATGGGGAGACTTGGATGTACGAGGACAAGTACAGGCTGGCGGATTGGCTGGAGGCGACCGGGCTGCCGCATCCGAAGACGCGTCGGTTTTTTCGGAAACGGGACGCGATGGCGTATACCGACGGGGCGTCGCTTCCGGTGGTGGTCAAAACCCGGCTCGGCGCCGCGTCGAGCGGGGTCTGGATTGTTCGCACTCGAGGTCGGTTGCGGAGACTGGTCCGGAAAGCGTTCGGCCGGGGATTGTTGGCGGACTTCCGGCATGTGTCGGAGGCGGAGCGGGGATCGATCCTGATTCAGGACCATGTACGCATCGCACGGGAATGGCGGATGGTTCGGGTGGGCGATAGCTTTTTCGGGCATGTGAAGGGGCGGCGTGGAGAGAAACACAGCGGTTCGGGCCGGGTGGAATGGGACGTGCCCTCGGATCGCCATCTCGATTTCCTGAAACACGTCATCGATGTGGGAGGGTTCCGCAGTATGGCGGTGGATGTGCTGGAAACCGTGGAGGGGGAGTTGTTGGTGAACGAACTGCAAACGGTCTTCAGCGCGCGGGCGTCGGTGGATCAGATGAAAGTGGATGGCGTGGCGGGCAGGATGGTGAGACGGCCGGATACGGCCGTGGATACGGGAGATGGGATACCGGATACAAGGGGGAGAGGAGAAGAAAAAGGGGAACGTCGAACATCGGACGTTGAACATCGAACGACGAAAGCTGAAGTTTCCGAGAAAGCATCGTGGATCTTCGAGCCGGGGGATTTTGCGCGGAACGCCTGCTGCAACGCCCGTGTGGAGGATTTATTGTCTCTGCTGAGGGGGAAGGACGCCGGTCGATGAGGATCCTTCATGTGGTGGCGGACCACAGTCCGCGCAGCGGGGGGGTGTTCCGCTCGATTGAGGATCTGGGGGAAGGCATGGTGGAACGGGGCCACGATGTGCGGGTGGTGTGTACGGGGGAAGCCATGGTGGAAGAAGGTCGGTTGCGTCGAACTGCCTATCCGGTGGGGTTCCCGAGGGGATTGTATGCGTCTCCAGGGTTGTTGAAACATCTTGAAGGCCATGTCGACGAAGCCGATGTGGTGCACGTCCATTCGCAGTGGACGGTACCTGTCTGGTGGGGAAGCCAGATGGCGGCGCGGCTGGGGAAGCCGTTGGTACACTCGCCGCACGGGGCGTTGAGTCCGGCCAGTCTCGCGCATCACGCCTGGCGGAAACGGATGGTGTCGGTTCTGGATCGGCGGGTGCTGCGTCGGGCGGATCGGATTGTGGCGGACAGCGGGCTGGAGGCGGATTGGATACGGCAGTGGTGTCCGGCGGACGCGAAACGTGTGCGGATAATCCCTCCGGTATTGAAGGCGCCTGTAGAACGGGAAAGAGCGGAAGGGGTGAAAGGTGGACCGAAACGGGTTTTGTTCGTGGGACGGCCTCATCCGATGAAGGGGATTGATCTTTTGCTGGAGGCGTGGAGACGGGTTCGGGCCCAGTCCGACACGAAAGAATGGGAGCTGGCGTTGACGGCTCCGGATTCCGTCCCTTGGGCGTCCGGGGATGATTCCTCGGTACGGTGGGTGGGGGAATTAAGTCCCGAGGCGTGCCGTCGGGCGATTGGGGAGGCGGATGTGCTGGTGTTGCCGTCGCGAAGCGAGTGTTTCGGATTGGCGGTGGCGGAAGCTTTGTTTCAAGGCGTGCCGGCGATCACCACCATGGCGACGCCGTGGGAAGAGATTTTGAAGGCGGAGTCGGGTTCAGCGGGCTGGGTGGTGGAGCCTTCGGTGGACTCGTTGTCGGAGGCCTTGTTGGAGGCCATGTCCATGGCCTCCGAGGAGTTGAGGGAGATGGGACGTCGGGGAAAACAGTTGATGCGGGAACGATTTTCGGATGGAGAGACGCTTCGGGCGTGGGAGACGCTTTATCAGGATGTCGTGGATAGATCGGTCTAAGCACAACCTCCACAGGAATCTGTCATCTCAAGGAGAATGTAATGAATATTGCCAGCATTGTCGGCCGAAGTGTGCCGTTGTTCGACGCGGACGTGTCCGCGCGGGAAGCGGAGTTGAAAGAACGGATTTCCGCCTCCCGCATCCTGGTGACCGGCGGGGCGGGGACGATTGGCCAGGCCGTGACCCGCGAGTTTTTCAAACGGGATCCGCGCGCCCTCCACGTGGTGGACCTCAGTGAAAACAATCTGGTGGAACTGGTACGGGATATCCGCAGCACCCTGGGCTATGGATCGGGCGATTTCCAGACCTTGCCGTTGGACGTGAACAGCCGGTATTTCGACGCGTTTATCGAATCGCGGGAGCCATACGACCTGGTGTGCAACCTGTCGGCGCTCAAACACGTACGAAGTGAAAAAGATCCGTACACGTTGATGCGGATGCTGGAGGTCAACGTGTTCAACACGGTTAAAACCGCGCGGATGGCGGCGGACATGGGGGCGTGGAAATATTTTTCGGTCTCGACGGACAAGGCGGCGAATCCGGTGAACCTGATGGGCGGCTCCAAACGGATTATGGAGAAGTTTCTGCATCGGGAGTCGGCGCGGATTCCGGTGTCCATGGCGCGGTTCGCCAACGTGGCGTTCAGCGACGGGAGCCTGCTGCACGGGTTCACCCAGCGGGTGATGAAACGTCAGCCATTGTCCGCGCCGGAGGATGTGAAGCGGTATTTCGTGACGCCTCAGGAATCCGGGGAGCTGTGCATGATGTCGGCGGTCTTCGGGGAGAATCTGGACATCTTTTTTCCGTACATGGAGGGGGAACTGGAGTTGACCCGGTTTTCGGATATCGCGGTGCGGTTTCTGAAAAGCCATGGATACGAGGCGGTCCGATGCGCGACCGAGGAGGAGGCGCGGACCCGGGTGGAAGAACTGGCTCCTCAAGGGAAGTGGCCGGTGTATTTCTTCACCAGCGACACCACGGGGGAAAAGGCGTTCGAGGAGTTTTTCATGGGCGACGAAAACCTGGACCTCGACACCTACGATCATCTTGGCGTAATCAAGAACCGGCCGGATTTCGATTCGGAGCAATTGGACGCGTTCGAGGAAGGCCTCTCGCACATCGCCGCCGCTCCCGGTCCCTGGGACAAGCGGGAGATCGTGGAGTGGTACCTGCGGCTGTTGCCGGAACTGTCCCACGAGGAGAAGGGGAAGTATTTGGATGGGAGGATGTAGTTTTAGGTTGAGTGGTTGGGTTGTTGGGTGGTTGAGTGGGAATTATTGTGTAGTTGAGTTGCTGGCTCGTCGCGGCGGGTATAATCTGTAAGGAGTCGGGTGGTGAGAAAAGCAGTTTTGAGGATCTGGAATGTTGGAAGAAAGGCAGGAACCTGAAACGGTTTGTTTCGGGCCGGGTTTTGCCGAATTTGCCCAAGGACGAAAAATACCGATTGGGGGATCAGCTGATCCGGGCCGGCCGATCCGTTACCGCAAATATTGCGGAAGGGTATGGTCGTTACCATCCAAAGGACGAAGCCCATTATCTGAACCAAGCACGAGGATCATTGCACGAGATACTGGATCATCTTATTGAAGCCAACGACGAGACGTTTATCCCGGATGATCTTTTGGGAGAGGCACGGGAACTGATCGATGAGGTCCTACGATTGCTTAACGGCTATCGCGCTTATGTTTTGCGAAGAGGGTAGGGGGCGAGGTGAGTGGTGTTTTCAGCCTCACACCCAGACCACCCACCCTACTCAATCCCCCAACTCGCCACAGCGAGTCATTTGACACTTCCCTCCTCTCACTCTTTACCCACTCAACAACTCAACCCTTTACCCCCACCCCTCCATGCCCTCTTTTACCGATCAGCTGATTCCATTCATCCGCGACCTGTATGGCACGGACGCGTTCATCCCCCTTCATGTCCCCACGATCGGGGAGTTGGAGAAGAGGCGGGTGATGGAGACGTTGGAGTCCGGAATGGTGTCGTCGGTGGGGGAGCATGTGCAGGAGTTCGAGAAACGGGTGGCGGATTTTACCGGCGCGGGATCTGCCGTGGGCGTGGTGAATGGAACGGCGGCGCTGCATACGTGTCTGGTGCTGGCGGGAGTGGAACCGGGGGACGAGGTGATTACTCAGTCGCTGACGTTTGTGGCGACGTGCAACGCGATTTCGTATCAGGGCGCCTCGCCGGTGTTTGTGGACGTGGAGCGGGAGACGCTGGGCATGTGTCCGGACGCCTTGCGGGCGTTTTTGGAGGAAAACGCGGTGCGCGGAGACGACGGCCTGTGCCGGAACCGACATACGGGAAACGTCGTGCGCGCCTGTGTTCCCATGCACACCTTTGGACATCCGTTGCGGATTCGGGAGGTGGCGGAGGTGTGTCTGGAATGGGGAATCCGGCTTATCGAGGACGCGGCGGAGTCTCTGGGGAGTTTGCGGGATTCGGTTCACACCGGCAATACGGGGTGGGTGTCGGCCTTGAGTTTCAACGGCAACAAAACGATCACAACCGGGGGTGGGGGGATGGTGTTGACCTCCGACGAGGAGGTGGCGCGGACGGTTCGTCATCTGACCACCACGGCCAAGAAACCGCATTCCTACCTCTACCACCACGATCGGGTGGGCTACAATTACCGCCTCCCGGCGATCAACGCGGCGTTGGGGTGTGCTCAAATGGAGCAACTCCCGGACATGTTGGCGAACAAGCGGGAAACCGCGGGGGCCTATCGGGAGTGGTTCGCCGAGACGGAGTATGCGTTCCTCGACGAGCCTGAGGGCTGCCGTTCGAATTTCTGGTTGAACGCGTTTTTGTGTCGGGACCGGGCCGAGCGGGACCGGATCCTGGAGGAGACGAACGCGGCGGGCGTGATGACGCGTCCGATATGGGAGCCGATGCACACGCTGCCGATGTTCCGTGACTGCGCACGCGGGCCGATGGAGGTCACGGAATGGTTGGGCGACCGGGTGGTGAACATTCCGAGTAGCGTGCGCGGGACAAGAGGGAAAACGAACGTCGAACACTGAACGTTGAACGCCGAACTTTGATTGGATGGCCGTTCGAGGTATGCTGTCCGTTCAGGGCGGCCCCAACCCAACCACCCAACGACTCTTCCGTCAACCACCCAACTCTCTTCCCATGCAACGTTTTCTCGATATTCTCTTTTCCGCACTGGCCCTGATTGTGCTTTCCCCTCTGCTGTTGCCGATCGTCGTGATCCTGCGGCTGACGGGGGAGGGGGAGGTGTTGTATTGTCAACCGCGCGTGGGCAAGGGCGGAGAGATGTTCGGGCTGATGAAATTCGCCACGATGCTGAAAAACAGTCCGAATCTCGGAACCGGGACGGTGACCCTGAAAAACGATCCGCGGGTGCTTCCGGCCGGGCGGTTTTTACGGAAAACCAAGCTCAATGAACTTCCCCAGTTGTGGAATATTCTCAAGGGGGACATGAGCGTCATCGGTCCCCGTCCGCAAACCCGCCGGTGTTTCGACGCGTTTCCGGAGGCGTCGCAAAAGGCGATCGAGCGGGTGCGCCCCGGCTTGAGCGGCATGGGGTCGATCGTGTTCCGTGGCGAGGAGGATTTGATGGAGGACGCGGAGAACGCGGACCGGTTCTATGACGAGGTGGTGATGCCGTACAAAGGGAGGCTGGAGGAATGGTATGTGGAAAATAAAAGCCCCAAGGTGTATTTCGCGTTGATTTTCCTCACCGCCTGGGTGGTGCTGAGACCCGACAGTCGTCTCCACTGGAAATGGTTTCGGGATCTTCCGGACATCCCGGAGGCCTTAAAGGGAAAAATCTAGGTCGGTTGGATCCCGCTGTTTTTGGCGGTGGCTCTGATGTTGTATCGCTTCATATTTTTATTGGTGCACGGACTCGCGGGGTGGATCGCGTTGCGCGCGGCCTTCTGGGTTCGGTTTTATTTCGGCCCTCCCCCCGCCGAATACGCGGTCATCATGGCGGCCTCGCTGCCGTGGGCTTGTTTGATCAAGGCCATCGCGGCGGAGGTGACCGGGTTGACACGATGCATGTGGCGGTTCGCGTCGTTCCGCGACCTCTCGACCGTCGTGGCCGGGGGGCTTTTGGGTTCCATCGCCTTCGTGTGCTACGCGGAATGGAGCTTCGATGTGAGGTATCCCTACGGGCCTCTGTTGTTGGACGCCATTTTCACGGTGTTTCTTTTCGGAGTGATCCGGTTTTTCGGGCGGTACTGCATCGGCATACGGGAGGGCCTCGCACGGGTGCGGACCCCCGCCACCACTCGGGTGTTGATCCTTGGAGCGGGGGAGCGCGCGTGCCTGGCGATCCGTATGTTGGATCATTTGGGGCAGGAGCCTGTCGATGTGGTCGGGCTGTTGGACGAGAATCCTCGCCTCGCGAGGCGGACCTTGTTCGGGTATCCGGTGCTGGGGGGGCTGGAAAAACTGGAGTCGATCGTGAATGACAAGCAGGTGACGGACGTGGTGGTGGCGATGTCCGAGGTGGGGGAGGAGCGTATGCGGAATTGGATCATGACCGCGTCCGAGGCCGGGGCGCGGTTGTCCGTGGTGCCCTCGTTGAATGCGGTGGAGAACGATCCCTTGCATACCCAGCCTTTTCGGGAAGTGGACGTGCGGGAGTTCCTGGGGAGGCGTCCGGTGACGTTGGATCCGGGGAGGGTCGAGGATTCGCTTCGCGGCATGCGGGTGTTGGTGACGGGGGGAGGCGGCTCGATCGGGTCGGAGTTGTGTCGACAACTGCTGGCGCTTCCAATCGAGGAACTCGTGGTGCTGGACGATTCCGAGTCGGCCCTCTTTGATCTGGGGGAGGAATTGTTGAGACGTTCCGACGGGCGGATGCGTTTGCTGCTGGCCGATGTGAGGAGGGAGACGGAACTGAACGGGTTGTTTTCACAGTGGAAGCCGCAGGTGGTGTTTCACGCGGCGGCGTACAAGCATGTGCATCTGATGGAACTGAGCCCGCTCAACGCGGCCCGGACCAACGTGCTGGGCACCCGGAATGTGGTGCGGGCGGCGAAAGCGGCGGGGGTGAAAAGGTTTATATACGTGTCCACGGACAAGGCGGTGGAGGCCGAGGGGGTGATGG
>Ga0194138_10000456_pt1 | contig 19510 bp, 14 predicted proteins | sample TARM_MetaG_T2_14_FD_134022 | JGI IMG/M metagenome (GOLD analysis project Ga0194138, IMG submission 134022) | Freshwater microbial communities from Pennsylvania, USA, analyzing microbe dynamics in response to fracking - TARM_MetaG_T2_14 (version 2) | ecosystem: Environmental > Aquatic >...
AGTGCATCACTTCTGTACATTGGTAGGATACGGCTGTAACGCGGTCAATCCTTACCTGACTTATGCGACCATCCGCGACTTGGCTGAAGAAGGCTTGTTGGACAGATTGGATGCTGAGGCAGCGGAAGCGAACTACATCCACGCGGCTGTCCATGGCATGTCCAAAGTTTTGACCAAGATGGGTATCTCGACAATGCGCAGTTATCATGGGGCACAAATTTTCGAAGCACTTGGAGTCAATAGCGAAGTTGTCGCTAAATACTTCACCGGCACGCCTACCCGCATCGAAGGGATCGGTCTGCAGGAAATCGCTACAGAAAACAAAATGCGTCATGACAGTGCCTATAAAGCTACAGCTCCTTTCAGCGAAACGCTGGGAGTGGGCGGCCATTTCCAATACTCGGCTATGGGTGAAGAACACTTGTACAATCCGAGCACGATCTACCGTCTGCAGCAAGCGACGCGCCAAGGGGACTATGAGCAATACAAAGAGTTCTCCCGCGAGCTCAATGCGGATACGAACACGTACACACTGCGCCAATTGATGCAATTCAAACCGAATGCGCAAGATGCGATTCCGATCGAGGAAGTCGAATCGGCTGAAAGCATCGTGAAACGCTTCAAGACCGGAGCGATGTCTTACGGTTCGATCAGTATCGAAGCGCACCAGACTTTGGCGATCGCCATGAACCGTCTCGGCGGCATGAGCAACTCCGGTGAGGGTGGAGAAGATCCGCGCCGTTTCGAATTGGATGAAAACGGGGATTCCCGCAACAGCGCCATCAAGCAAGTCGCTTCCGGACGTTTCGGCGTAACGAGCCACTACTTGGTGAACGCGAAGGAAATCCAGATCAAGATGGCCCAAGGAGCGAAACCGGGTGAAGGCGGACAATTGCCGGGACCGAAAGTGTACCCTGAAATCGCCAAAACACGTGGTTCCATCGCGGGCGTGGGCTTGATTTCACCGCCTCCGCATCATGATATCTATTCCATCGAAGATCTGAAGGAATTGATCTTCGACTTGAAGAATGCCAACCGTGATGCGCGCATCAACGTGAAGTTGGTTTCTGAAGCCGGCGTCGGCACGATCGCTGCCGGTGTTGCGAAAGCAAATGCCGATACGATCCTGATCAGCGGTTATGACGGCGGTACAGGTGCAGCACCAAGAACCAGCATCCGCAATACCGGCTTGCCGTGGGAACTGGGCTTGGCTGAAGCGCACCAAACATTGGTGTTGAACAAATTGCGTGACCGTGTCCGCGTCGAAACGGACGGGAAATTATTGACCGGCCGCGATGTTGCGATCGCTTGTATGTTGGGTGCCGAAGAATTCGGCTTCGCGACTACACCGCTTGTGGCTATCGGCTGCATCATGATGCGTGTCTGCCATCTGAACACGTGTCCAGTGGGTATCGCAACGCAGGATGAAACGTTGCGCAAGAACTTCCAGGGCAAACCGGAATACGTCGTGAACTTCATGATGTTCGTTGCCGAAGAGTTGCGTGAAATCATGGCTAAATTAGGCTTCCGCACGATCAATGAAATGGTCGGACGCAGCGACAAGCTGAAGATGAAAGAAAATGTGAAGCACTGGAAAGCGAAGACAGTCGATCTGTCCAGCGTATTGTACCAACCATATGCGGCACCGAATGTCGGCAGATACAACATGACAGAGCAGGACCATGAGCTGGAGAAGACATTGGATATGCGCCGTCTGTTGAGAATCGTGAAACCGGCTATCGAATCGCAGAAACGCATCGTGGCGAAATCGGCGATCCAAAACATCGACCGCGTTGTCGGAACGATCATCGGCAGCGAAATATCGAAAAAATACGGTGCTGAAGGCTTGCCGGAAGATACGATCCAATTGACCTTCGTAGGTTCGGCAGGACAAAGTTTCGGCGCATTCATTCCGAAAGGGATGACATTGACGCTGGAAGGCGATTCGAACGACTACATCGGTAAAGGTTTGTCCGGTGGTAAAATCATCGTACGCGTACCGAATGAAGCCACATTCGCACCTGAAGAAAACATCATCACCGGTAACGTCGCTTTCTATGGCGCAACCAGTGGTAAAGCATACATCAACGGAATCGCCGGAGAACGTTTCTGCGTCCGTAACAGTGGCGTGGATACCGTCGTTGAGGGAATCGGCGACCACGGTTGCGAGTACATGACAGGCGGAACGGTTCTGATCATCGGAAAAACCGGACGCAACTTCGCTGCCGGGATGTCAGGCGGGGTAGCCTATATCCTTGATTTCGACGAAAACAACCTGAACATGGAAATGGTCAGCGCAACGACAGATTTGAACGACACAGAGCATGATACAATCAAACGCATGCTGCAGGAGCATATGATCTTCACGGGAAGTCCAAAAGCGCAAAGCATCTTGGCCAACTGGGATCAAATGAAAGCCCGCTTCACTAAAGTCATCTCCAATGATTACAAGTTCATCCTGGAAAACATCGAAATAGCGAACCAGATGGGCATCACCGGTGAAGACGCAATGCGCTATGCCTTTGACGAGCGCTACAAACCAGTGGCGACAAACTAAGGAGGAGGGATAAGATGGGAAAAATTACTGGCTTTAAGGAATACAGCCGTTCCAATTATGAAAAGATCGCGCCGGAAGTCCGCATCAAAAATTGGGGCGAAATGCGTGAAGAAACATCAGAAGAAAAAATTCGGACCCAGGCTGCCCGTTGTATGAGCTGCGGCATCCCGTTCTGTTCCGCAGGCATCATGTTGCCGAACGGAGCGTCTGGTTGCCCGCTGCACAACCTCATCCCTGAGTGGAATGACATGGTGTATCGCGGCCAATGGCAAGAAGCATACGAACGTTTATCCTTGACGAACCCGTTTCCGGAATTTACCGGACGTGTCTGTCCGGCTCCTTGTGAAGGTTCTTGTACCTTGGGGCATATCGATGAACCCGTTACGATCAGCAGCATCGAATACGAAATCATCGAACATGCTTTCCAGAACGGTTGGGTAAAACCGGCTAAAGCTCCGGCAACCGGCAAACGCGTTGCGGTTGTCGGCTCCGGTCCGGCTGGTCTTGCGACTGCGCACTACCTGACTTCAGTCGGCCATGCGGTCACTGTCTTCGAAAGAAGCGACCGTCCGGGTGGTTTGTTGATGTACGGTATCCCGAACATGAAATTGGATAAAGATATCATCCAAAGAAGACTGGACATCCTGGAAGAAGCCGGCGTCGTTTTTGTCTGCAATACAGAAGTCGGCAAAGACATCAGTGCCCAGGAACTGGTTGACACGTACGATGCAGTCGTCCTTTGCGGCGGCGCAACCCGCGCCCGCGGCATCAATGTCGAAGGCAATGACGCAAAAGGCGTGCATATGGCCATGGACTTCCTGACTGCAAACACACAAAATATCCTTGCAGGCGAAACGCAGGAAAGCAAAATCACTGCCAAAGACAAACACGTCATCGTAATCGGCGGCGGGGATACCGGTACCGACTGTGTCGGCACATCCATCCGTCACGGCGCGAAGAGTGTGCACCAATTCGAGATCATGCCGAAAGCTCCGGACAAACGCGACGTTGACAGCAACCCGTGGCCGGAATGGCCTAAAAAGCTGAAAACGGACTACGGCCAAGAAGAAGCGATCTACTTGACCGGCTCCGATCCGCGCAACTATGAGATCAACACGACGAAAGTCGAAAAGAATGAGGCAGGCGAAGTTACGGCTGTCCATACGGTACAGATCGAATGGAAACGCGATGCGTTAGGCAGAATGAATCCGGTAGCCATCGAAGGAACCGAAAAAGTCTGGAAAGCGGACTTGGTTCTGCTGGCTATGGGCTTCACCGGTCCTGAAGATACGATTCCGGATGAATTGGCCTTGAAACGCGATCTGCGCAGCAACATCCAAGCGACAGAGACCGACTATAAAACAAACGTGGAAAAAGTCTTTACCTGTGGCGATATGCGCCGCGGACAAAGCTTGGTCGTGTGGGCATTGCAAGAAGGAAAACTGGCCGCAGGCGAAGTGGACCGTTTCTTGTCAGGCGACACAGCAATTTACTAATATCAGTTGAAAAAACCGAAGCAGCGCTGAAACGCGCTGCTTCGGTTTTTTGTGTTGTTGGTGGTTCGGCGGATTTTTCCCAGCTCCGGCGAAACTCGCCTGGCCGGAGCTGGGACAAGAAACTCACCGCGAACTCCGGCGAGCGTACCTTCGCCGGAGAAGGGCTTAGAATAATACCGTCAGCTCCGGCGGGTCTGCCTTCATCGGAGCTGACGCCGTCCCGGAGTGCTGTCCTCCGGTGAACCCACATTTCTAGCATTTGCCCGGAGTACCGCTCATCGGCGCAATCCTTTGCGCTGGCCCAAATAAGTCCATATATTGAAATTCGAAATATAGCTCAAAAAAATGGTATAATACTAGCAACAAATCCTTCAGTGATTCAAAAAGGATGATTCGAAGGAAAAGAAAGGGTGCAGATTTGTGAAAAATTGGAAAAGTGTGGCGATTGCCTATGGCTTGCCGGCAGTCGTTCTTTTGGGTTATTGGTATTCGGCATTGACACCGGTGTCGATCCAGTCGCCGGAGTTTTGGACGAATATGTTTTTGTATTTGGTCGCAAGCGCGGCATTGATGAACATCCTGGATCGGACGAAAGCCGATAAAGTGAACAAAGTTACCGGAACGATCATCGGGATCAGCATTGTCTTCATCATCGGCGGGATGCTGTTTGGCTCCCAGATTTTCAGGGCCAAAGATTACGCCAGCTTGCTTACGCATACGGAAGGCAATTTTGAGGAGGACCTGACCGTCGCTGACCCTGCGCAGATACCGACGATCGATCGCGATATGGCGGAGCGTTTGGGTAGCCGGAAGCTCGGCGAAGTACTCAACTTGGTTTCGCAGTTCGACGTGAGCACGGAATACACGCAGATCGCTTACAAAGGCGATTCGGTCCGCGTTTCGCCGCTGGAATACGTCAGCTTTTTCCGGTGGCTGAACAACCGCACCGACGGGATTCCGCATTATGTGACTGTTGATATGGTGACGGGGGATGCTGAATTGGTGGATCTGGGGAAGAACATCCATTATTCCCATTCCGGCTATTTCGGTGATGACATCAACCGGCATATCTTTTTCAACTACCCGGCGGTGATGTTCGAAAACCCGGTCTTTGAGTTGGACGAAGAGGGCAATCCTTATTACATCGCGCCTATTGTCGAAAAGAAATTCAGCTTCATGGGGCCTAAGGAAGTCGTCGGTGTTTTCGTCGTGGATGCTTCCACAGGCGACATCACGCGTTACAGCGTTGCCGATGTGCCTGATTGGGTCGATCGCGTCTTCCCGGCGGATATGGTGATGACGCAGATCAATTACAACGGGCAATACCAGAGCGGCTTCCTGAACAGCGTCATCAGCAAGAAGGGTGTCATCCAGAATGCGGAAGGCTACAACTACATCGTGCTGAATGATGACCTCTATCTGTATACCGGCCTGACTTCCGTCGCGGCGGATGAATCGAACATCGGTTTTGTGCTGGTGAATTCGCGGACGAAGGAATCGAAACGCTACAACATCAGCACAGCGACTGAGTGGAGCGCCATGGAAAGCGCCCAGGGATCGGTGCAGGAAAAGGGCTACACGAGTACGTTCCCGCTTTTGTTCAACATGGAGAACAAGCCGGTCTATCAGCTGTCCTTGAAGGATGATGCCGGGTTGATCAAAATGTACGCCTTCGTGAATGCGACGAACTACCAGAAAGTCGGGACTGGCAATTCCTTGGCCGCGGCCTGGAACGCCTATACCGGCGGCGTCGTTTCCGCGACAACCGACGAGGAGGACGAGGAAGAAGTCGTCGAGACCGAAACCATCAGCGGTGCCATCACCGCGATGCAATCCGTCGTCATCGACGGCGAAACGACTTACTACTTCACCTTGGAGGGCGATGCCGAAACGATTTATGTCGCCAAAGTGTCCATCGACAAGCAGTTGCCGTTCATCAAAGCCGGCGACAGCGTGACAATCGAAGTGGACGGCGCACGTGTCGTGTCCATCATCAAACAGTAGCACATTTGGAAGAAGAGTCTGCCTTTTTGAGGGTGGGCTCTTTTTTTGTTGCTTTGCCGGAGGAGGAGAGCCCAAAAAGACGATCAGCTCCGACCACGGCGGCTTCGCCGGAGTTCGGCCGTCCGCCGTACTGTCTCCTCCGGCCAGCATGCGTTCGCGGGAGTTGGGCTATCCGGCGCAAGCTGTACTCCGATGAGCAAACCGCTCATCGGAGCTGACGATCGGGAAACATACATTGCTTCCATTGCCGGATCAACCCAAAAAAGAGCGAACCGCGCATGCAAAAAATTGACGGAACAAGGGCTGTTGTTGCATAGTTAAGGTAAGAATGCATGCGAAAGGAAGCGCTGCGCTATGGCAAACAAAGTGACCCATCCGATCCTGTTCCAGGGGGACCTGAAAAAGCAAGGCCCCTATTTTGAAGGATGGTATTTCAAAAGTGTTTCGGTCGATGAAAAGACTGTCCTCAGTCTGATTCCCGGCATATCCCTGACCGCGGAAGACCCGCATTGTTTTGTCCAATATTCCTATGTCCACAGCGGGGATGCGGCCGATAAAGAGCTGCGGACCGGCTACATCCGCTATCCGTTGTCCGCGTTCCAGTGCAACCGGAGCCCCTTTGTGCTGAAGGTCGGCAACAGCATCTTTTCGGAAACGCTCGTCAGCGTCCACTTGGAAGAGGATGATTTCCGCATCGAAGGCATCCTGAAACTGGGGCCATTCCAAGCGATCCAACGGACACCGCTGTCGCCATCGATCATGGGTTTCTTCGCCTACATCCCCAACATGGAATGCTACCACGGCGTCATGAGCATGAATCACGCCATCGACGGGACGGTGGCGATCGGAACCAGAACCCGTGATTTTACGGGGGGCAAAGGCTATCTCGAAAAGGACTGGGGGACGTCTTTCCCGGAGGAGTACGTCTGGATCCAGTGCAACCATTTCCGGGACGAGCGGACGAGCCTCTTCTTCTCGGTGGCGAAGATCCCTTTCCGCGGTTCCGCGTTCGAAGGCTTCATCTGCAGCTTCATGCTGGATGGGGAGGAATACCGTTTTGCGACCTATAACCGCAGCAAATTCACTCTGGGCCTGTTGACCGATGATCGGATCGAAATCGAAGTGTCCCATGCCTCCGCCTCCCTGACGATCTGTGCGGAAGTGCTGCACGGAGGGGCTTTGCTGGCGCCGACCGAGCAAGGGATGAAAAAAATCGTCAAAGAGGGATTATCCGGCGTCGTCACGGTCGACTTCACCGATAAAAAAATCGGTAAAAATTATCATGATGTCGGCAATGTGGCCGGCATTGAAGTCGTGCGCTGAGTGTTCATGAAACTTATAAAAGAAAGAAGGAATCCGTATGATGACAAGCTTATTTCCTTATCTGAATTTCGACGGCAACGCCAAAGAAGCAACGCATTATTATCTGGAAGCCCTTGATGGCGAACTGCTAGGCATCACAACTTTCGGGGAAGCCCCGAAGGACGACTCGATTGAGTCGGTTGAGTCGGAAGAATTTTCCTTGCCGCCGGGTGTGGAGGACCTGATCATGAATGCGCAGATCAGACTGAAGAATGGCGCCATGCTGATGATTTCCGATGTTTTCCCGGGAAGGGAATTCCATGACGGCAACAATCTGTCGTTGACGCTGACCTACGATGATGTCGAGGAAGCCCGCGCTGTATTCAACCGCTTGGCTGAGGGCGGCTCCATCGGCATGGAACTCCAGCAGACTTTCTGGAGTCCGCTGTACGGCAGCCTGAAGGACCGCTACGGCGTCGAATGGCAGATTTCGGTGGATGCAGTGTGATTTTCTGCATTTCGGTAAACCGGTTTATGTTGCAGAATGGAGGGACGATGATGAGCCAAAATCTGTTCACCTACCGTATCCAGACGAGCGGCAAGCAATCGCTGACGAACATTGATGCCTACCTCGAGGATGCTCTGGCGAAAAGCGGCGTGAAGGACGGCATCCTGGTCGTCTTTTGTCCGCATACGACCGCTGCCATCACGATCAACGAGAACGCCGACCCGGACGTCCAGAAGGACCTGAACTGGGGCTATACGGACACGTTCCCGAACAAGGGAAGCTACAGACATGTCGAAGGCAATTCCGATGCCCACATCAAGTCATCCTTGACCGGCGTCAGCGAAACAATCATCGTGACGGAAGGCCGGCTGCTGCTGGGAACTTGGCAAAGCATCTATTTCTGGGATTATGACGGCCCGCGCAACCGCAAATTCCACGTGAAGATCATCGCCGGGTAAGCCTTTGACTGTGGTTTGAGCATATTGTTTCGAATTCGAGATAATAACCTGTATAATGTAAGAAAAACAAGCGGTAGGTGAGGACACGATGCTGGAGGATATCAAAAAAATATTGGATGAACACGAACCCAAGCCGATCGGGGAACAGCGCTACTTTTCAGTTCTGTTGCCTCTGATCCGGGTTGACGGGGAGCTTCATGTGCTTTATGAAGTACGGGGCGCGCATATTTCCCAGCCGGGCGATACGTCCTTCCCGGGCGGAGCAGTGGAGTCTGGGGAAAGCTTTGAGGAAACAGCGATCCGGGAAACGATGGAAGAGCTGAACCTGAAAAGGCAAAACATCAGAATTTTGGGGGAAATGGACTACATCATGAATGAGCGCGCGATCATCCATTGTTTCGTCGGTGAAATCGTCGGTGTGGACAAGGATGCTATCCGATTCAATAAGGAAGTGCAGGAAATCTTCACGGTTCCGCTCCGGTATTTCATGGATAATCGGCCGACCTATTATTCCTCGACGGTCCGGCTGGAGCACCCGGATGATTTCCCGTTCGAACTGATCCCGAACGGCAAGGATTACCAATTCAGGATCGGCGTCCATTGCGTGCCGTTCTACCATCTGGAGACGCATCGGCTATGGGGATTCACCGCGAACCTGACCGACCGCTTCGTCACTATACTGGAGCAGAATGAAAATAACAATGCACCGAAAAAAGCATGAGCCTGTCTGATCGGCTCATGCTTTTTTTCGGTGCATAAAGGCACTGTGCGCGCCTGTTCGGGTGAAAAGTACTCCATGACCCATCCGCAACGGTTCTCGCCTGCAGAGGCCGCTTTTGCGAATCTGAGAGGGCGTTCAAGGCTTTGGGCTTGGATTTCTCCCTCCCGCCATCCGAAAACACCTGCTCAAACGCTGAAAACATGCTCCCGGTACTTTTCGAAGCTGGCATGCACATGCGGTTGGGCTTTCTTCAACGAGACAGGCCGGCCGGCATCGTTCAGGAAGCAATGCTTGCTTTTGCCGGTCGTGCGCAACTCGCCTGTCGCGACATCGATGACACGGTAGGTCAGACCCAATTTCACACCGCTGTACGAATCGATTTCGGTCAGGACGTAGACGGAGTCCCCGAAGCGGACCATCGTTTTGTAGTGCGCCTCGACGGAAAGAACCGGGCTGATGATGCCTGCCTCTTCCAGTTTCGCATAGTTCGCTCCGATCTGGTCAAGGAAGTCCACGCGGGCTTCCTCGAACCAGCGGATGTAATTCGAGTGGTGGATGATCTTCATCTGGTCCGTTTCGTAGTATTGGGCAACGTGGATATAGGGTTTCAGTTCATTGTTCAAAAAAACATTCCTCCTTGTGGCAGTTTGTCCGGATAGCGGAGCGGACCGGAATCCGGGCCGCCGGGGAGCGTCAACTCAGGTGAGGGGTGGCTCGCCGGAGTTGAGGCAGCATTCGCAGATTGCACGTCCGATGAAGGCCGCCTCCCCGGTGTTCCAGCATATAAGCAAGGCGTCAACTACGATGGACAGGTGCTTCACCGGAGTTGAGGGACGCGGCCGCCTAATGCCCAATTTTCCCCGAAAGTCGGCCGCGGCATCCGTAAGAACAGGGCTGCCCCGAAGTGGGGCAGCCCTTGGATAGTATCTGTTATTTTGCTTCGATCTCGATCAGGAGATCTCCGGCTTCGATCAGATCGCCGTCGATGACGTAGATCTGATCGACGACACCGTTGATCGTGGAACGGATCATCGTTTCCATCTTCATCGCTTCGGTGATCACGACCGGATCGCCTTGCGCTACGCGGTCGCCGCGTTTGACGAGAACTTCCAATACAGAACCAGGCATTGTTGCGCCGACATGTTCTTTGTTGGTAGGTTCCGCTTTTTTGCGGATCGCTTTCGTGCTGGTGATGGACATGTCTTTGACTTCAATCTCACGGCCTTGGCCATTCAGTTCGAAGTAAAGGATACGCATCCCGTCCGAATCAGGTTCACCGATCGAGTTCAGTTTGATGATCAAGGTTTTGCCTTTTTCGATCTGAACTTCGATCTGCTCGCCCATACGCATGCCGTGGAAGAAAGTAGGGGTGTCAAGTTTTGTGACATCGCCGAACTTATCGTAGACTGCAATATAATCAAGGAAGATCTGCGGGTACATCAGGTAGCTGATGACATCCTCATCGCTGGCTGTGCGCTGGATTTTTTCCTCCAGCTCGGCTTTCAAAGCGACAAAGTCGATCGGCTCGCGCAGGCTGCCCGGTCTCTCTGTGATGGCTTTTTTGCCTTTCAGTATGATTTCCTGCAATCTTTCAGGGAACCCGCCGGTCGGTTGGCCCAAGTCGCCTTTGAAGAAGCTGACGACGGATTCAGGAAAGTCGATGGTTTCGCCTTTTGCGTAGACATCTTCTTCGGTCAATTTGTTTTGGACCATGTAGAGGGCCATATCGCCGACAACTTTTGAGGATGGTGTCACTTTGACGATGTCGCCGAACATTTTGTTCACGTCAGCGTACATCTCTTTGACTTTATCCCACTGGTCGTTCAAGCCGACAGCATTCGCCTGTTGTTGCAGGTTCGTGTATTGTCCGCCCGGCATTTGGTGGTCGTAGACTTCCGTTGATGTCGTTTGGATGCCGCCTTCGAATTCTTCGTAGTAGTCGCGGATATCTTCCCAATAGCGGTTGATTTTGTGCACGTTGTGGATGTTGATGTCCGGCGCGTGCTCAGAACCTTCCAGGGCGTAGTACAAGCTGCTGATGCTCGGTTGGCTGGTCGTACCGCTCATGGCACTCATGGCCACGTCCACGATGTCGACGCCGGCTTTGATCGCTTCAGAGTATGTGTAGATGCCGTTTCCGCTTGTGTCATGCGTATGCAGATGGATCGGCAGATCGACGGTATCCTTCAGTTCGCTGATCAGACGGTAAGCTGCTTGCGGTTTCAGCAGGCCGGCCATGTCCTTGATCGCGATGGTGTGTGCGCCCAAGGCTTCAAGCTCTTTGGCCATGTCTTTGTAGTATTGGATCGTGTATTTCTTTTGGGCAGGATCATTGATGTCTCCAGTGTAGCAGATGGCTGCTTCAGCGATCTTATCGTTGTCGCGCACGTACTGGATGCTTTTTTCCATTTGCTTCGTCCAGTTCAGACTGTCGAAGATACGGAAAACGTCGATCCCATTTTTGGCTGCAAGTCTGATGAACTCTTCCAAACCGTTGTCCGGATAGTTTTGGTATCCGACCGCATTCGATCCGCGGAACAGCATCTGCAGTAAAGTATCCGGCATCTGCGAGCGCAGTTTCTTCAATCGTTTCCAAGGATCTTCGCTCAGGAAGCGGTAGGCAACGTCGAAGGTAGCTCCTCCCCACATTTCCGAAGAGAACAATTGCGGAATCGCTTTTTGCGTTTCGGCTGCGATGGCTTGCATTTCGTTTGTGCGGATGCGGGTAGCCAACAAGCTTTGGTGCGCATCACGGAAAGTCGTGTCCGTCAGGAGAACACGGTCTTGGTCCTTGATCCACTGGCTGACAGCTGCAGGGCCTTTTTCATCCAGAATATTTTTGGCTGTGATGATCTTTTGTTCCGGCACGAAAAGGTCAGTCGGGATCCGAGGCTTGTCATAGAATTTCTTGTGGCCTTTTTGGATGCCCGGGAAGCCGTTGACAGTGATGTTCCCGATGTACTGCATCGTTTTGTTTCCGCGGTCGCGTGTTTTCGGGAATTCGAACAATTCCGGCGTTGTGTCGATGAACGTCGTCTTCGCGTCACCTGAAACAAAGATAGGGTGCGTGATGACGTTGAACATGAACGGGATGTTCGTTTTCACGCCACGGATACGGAATTCGATCAGGGAACGTTCCATTTTGCGGACGGCCTGGTCGAATGTCGAAGCGTGCACGCATAATTTTACCAATAATGAGTCGAAGAACGGTGTTACGACCGTACCTTGGAAGCCGTTACCAGCATCCAAGCGGATACCGAAGCCGCCTGGAGAACGGTACGTATTGATTTTTCCGGTATCAGGGAAGAAATTGTTCAACGGATCTTCCGTTGTAATCCGGCATTGGATTGCGGCGCCGATCAACGGGATATTGGCCTGTTGCGGGATGCCGATTTCTTTGTGCAGGTCTTGACCTTGTGCGATCAGGATTTGTGATTGCACGATATCGATGCCTGTGATCAACTCTGTGATTGTGTGCTCAACTTGGACGCGCGGATTCACTTCGATGAAATAGAATTGATCGCCTTCCAAAAGGAATTCCACAGTTCCGGCATTCACATAGCCGACATGTTTCATCAATTGCAGAGCAGAGTTGCAGATTTTATGGCGGACTTCATCCGACATGGAAACGCAAGGTGCCACTTCTACAACTTTCTGATGGCGGCGCTGCACGGAGCAGTCGCGCTCGTAAAGGTGAACGATGTTGCCGTGCTCATCCCCAAGAATCTGGATTTCGATGTGTTTAGGGTCTTGGATGTATTTTTCGACATAAATTTCGTCGCTGCCGAATGCGGCCAATGCTTCACTGCGGGCTCTCTCGAAACCTTCGCGGGCTTCTTGTTCGTTGAAGGCCATACGCATGCCGCGTCCGCCGCCGCCCAAAGCCGCTTTGATCATGATCGGATAGGAGTAGGTTTCAGCAAACTCAAGTACTTCGTCGATGTTTGCGACCGGACCATCCGAACCAGGGATCGACTGGATGCCGGCTTCCACAGCAGCAATTTTCGCTTTGATTTTGTCGCCAAAAATGTCCAAATGCTCCAATGAAGGGCCGATGAATTTGATGCCTTCTTCTTGGCAACGTCTGGCGAAGTCGATATTTTCAGATAGGAAACCATATCCTGGATGAATGCCGTCTGCACCGGATTCTTTAGCGATGCGGATCAGGTCTTCGATGTCCAAATAGGCGTCGATAGGCTTTTTGCCTTTTCCGACCAAATAGGCTTCATCTGCTTTAAAACGGTGCACAGAACCTTCATCCTCCTGCGCATAGACGCCAACAGTAGGGATTCCCAGTTCAGTCAGTGCACGAAATACACGTATCGCGATTTCGCCGCGATTTGCAACCAAAACTTTTTTCAATATTTCCACCTCGCCGATTTAATGAATTCAATTACATTTCTTAAACATTGATTAAAAATGATTTGTGGTTTCCGCCGAACATGAAAATTTGGAGAGAGAAACCAATAATATCTTTTTAATTATTCATTTTACACATTATTCGGCTTGTTTACAACTATCTTTTTAAGAATCTGTTAATAATTGAGTGAAATGCCGTTTTTTGGCTAAATGCGAACAATGAATCATGTTTTAATCTGTAATGTAAGCATAATTTTCGAATTATAAAACGCATCGTGCTATTATGAGAATGTTTTTGCGTTTAATGCGAACGATCTCTCGCGGGCACGTTTTGCCCGTTGTCTATGCTAAAATAGATAACAAAGGGAAGTGAAACGGTTACATGTTAATGTGACGGAATACGAAAAACGGTCGCAAAAAATGCGGAAACCAGGAGGAAAAGGGGGATTTGTACGTGAACGAACCAGAAACAGGCAAACACACGCCATTATTTGAGTATTATAAAGCGAACGGTGTGAGGCTGATCGATTTCGGCGGCTGGGAGATGCCGATCCAATTTTCCGGCATACTTGCCGAACATGAGGCTGTACGTGAACGCGCCGGGCTGTTCGATTGTTCGCATATGGGCGAGATCGAAATTACCGGCAGTGAGGCGGAAGGCTACCTGAACAAGCTGCTGACGAATGATGTCAGCGCGATGAGCATCGGCCAAGCCCAATACAACATCATGTGTTATCCGGATGGCGGGGCAGTGGATGATGTCATCCTTTTCAAAATGGACGAAGCGCGCTATCTGTTGGTCTGCAATGCTTCCAACACGGACAAAGTCTATGCTTGGATGCAGGAAAACAACAGCTCGGCAGCGCTCCTAAACAATATTTCCGACAGCATCGGCCTGCTGGCGTTGCAGGGGCCGGCAGCGATCAGAATCCTCAAGGAACTGACTGACGCCGATCTGGATGCTATCCGAAATTACCATTTCATCGCTGACCAGCAAGTGGTAGGCATTCCGCATGTGCTGATTTCGCGGACCGGCTACACCGGCGAAGACGGCTTCGAATTGTATCTGGCAGCTGACCAGACCGCGGCTTTGTGGGAAAAACTCTTGGCCGCCGGAGAGGATTACGGGCTGCTGCCTTGCGGACTCGGTTCCCGGGACACGCTCCGCCTGGAAGCGGGCATGCCGCTCTACGGGCATGAGTTGTCGGAGCAGATCAATCCGCTGACTGCCGGACTGGGATTTGCGGTCAAAACGAAAAAAACGCACGATTTTATCGGCAAAGCTGCTTTGGCGGCAATCCGCGAAAACGGGCCGGCTGAAAAGATTGTCGGTTTCGAAGCTACCGAAAGAGGGATTCCGCGCGAAGGCTACAAAGTTTTCGCGGCGGACGGGGCGGAAATCGGCACCGTCACTTCCGGCACGCAGTCTCCGACTTTGAAGAAAAGCATCGGGATGGCTTTGCTGAAGGCGGAAGCGTCCGCCATCGGCACGGAAATCCAAATCGAAATACGCAACAAACGCATAAAAGCGACAATCATTCCCAAACCATTCTACAAAAGAACGAAATAAACCAGCGCACGGCGCGGAAGGATGATCAAAATGGCAGACCACAAAAATTTTCATTACACGAAAGAGCATGAGTGGGTAGAAAAATTGACGGAAGATACGGTGCGCATCGGCATCACGGAGCATGCGGCGGAACAATTGGGTGACATCGTGTTCGTGGATTTCGTAGCCGATCTGGATGCGGAATTGGCCAAAGGGGACGAAGCGGTCACCGTCGAGTCCGTGAAATCCGTCTCGGAAGTCTATGCGCCCGTCTCCGGAACGGTAATCAAACAGAACGAAGCTTTGGCCGATGCGCCGGAAACCGTCAATGCGGAAGCTTTTGCAGGCGGCTGGATGTACGAAATGCGCCTGAGCGACGCAAGCGAATTGGATGAATTGTTGAACTACGACGAATACGAAGCCTTCGTGGCCGAGGAGGAGGCATAAGATGACCGAGGAGCAATTCCGTTATTTACCGGACACAGCCGAAGACGAAAAGGAAATGCTGGCAGTCATCGGGGTCGAAAGCATGGAGGACCTGTTCACGGACATCCCTGAAGCGATCCGCCTGAAAGAAGAACTGGCGATTCCGGCTGCCGTTTCCGAATCGGAACTATTGAAGCAGATGAAAAAATTGGCCGAAAAAAACGTCAGCGCCGGGCAGATGCCAATCTTCATGGGCGCCGGCACCTACGATCATTACATTCCGAGCGTGGTCGATGCAGTGATTTCGCGATCGGAATTCTATACGGCCTATACGCCCTATCAGGCGGAAGCGAGCCAAGGTGAGCTGCAGGCGATTTTCGAATTCCAATCGATGATCAGCGAATTGACCGGGATGGAAGCGACAAACTCTTCCTTATATGATGGTTTCGCTTCCTTGAGCGAAGCGGTCGGTTTGGCAGCGGCCGTCACAAAAAGGAACGAAATCGTGCTTTCGCAGGCGGTCCATCCGAATGCCCGCGCCGTCGTCCATGCCGCCGCAAAAGGCCGCGGACTGGATGTCATCGAAGTGTTGATGGAGAAGGATGTCACCAACTTCAATGTGACGCGCTGCCTGACCACCCCCGACACCGCCGCCATCGTCGTCCAATACCCGAATTTCTTTGGATCGGTGGAAGATTTGGCTGTCGTCAAAAAAATCGCTGAAGACAAAGGAGCGCTGCTGATCGTGATGGCCAATCCGTTGGCGCTGGGGATCCTGGAAGCGCCGGGCAAGTTGGGTGCGGACATCGTTGTCGGCGACACGCAGCCGTTCGGGTTGCCGATGTCTTTCGGCGGCCCGCACTGCGGCTATTTCTCCGTGAACCAGAAGCATATCCGCAAAGTTCCCGGCCGGATCGTCGGGGAAACGGTCGATGCCGACGGCGAGCGCGCTTTCGTGCTGACGCTCCAAAGCAGGGAGCAGCATATCCGCCGCGAAAAAGCGACTTCCTACATGAGTTCGAATCAAGCCTTGAACGCGTTGGCCTCCGCCGTCTGCATGGCAGCCCTCGGGAAGCAGGGCGTCCAAGAAATGGCGCAGCTGAACGTCGACAAGGCGGCTTATTTTGCCCAAGCCTTGCAGGATAAAGGTTTCGCGATCATGAACCAAGCGCCATTCTTCAATGAGTTCGTCATCGACCTGCCTTTCCCGGCTGAAGCAGCGAACCAAGCTTTGCTGGAGGCGGGCATCATCGGCGGCTACAGCTTGGCGGAAACCTATAACAAGCCGAATCAGCTGTTGGTTTGTGCCACCGAAAAACGCACCAAGGAAGAAATCGACCGATTCATTGCGGTATTGGAGGGTATGAGCCATGCGTAAAACGAAAAATGTGATTTTTGAATTAAGCCGTCCGGGGCGCGTGGGCTACAGCCTGCCGAAGAGCGACGTCCCCAAAACGGACTTCAAAGCCAAACTGCCGGAGCATCTTGTCCGCAAAGAGCCGGCCGAACTGCCGGAAATCAGCGAGCTGCAGCTGATGCGCCATTACACCAACCTTTCCCAGAACAACTTCGGCGTGGAAAACGGCTTTTATCCGCTGGGTTCCTGCACGATGAAATACAATCCGAAAATCAATGAGGTGACTGCCCGCCTGGACGGCTTCGCCAACATCCATCCGTATCAACCGGTGGAGACGGTGCAAGGCGCACTGCAATTGATGCACGAACTGCAGGAAGATTTGGCGGCCATCACCGGCATGGACGGTGTTTCCCTGCAGCCGGCAGCCGGAGCGCACGGCGAATGGACCGGCTTGATGATGGTGAGGGCTTACCATGAAAAGAACGGCGATTTGCAGCGCACGAAAGTCTTCGTGCCGGACAGCGCCCACGGAACCAATCCATCCAGCGCGCATATCGCGGGCTTCGATGTAGTGAGCATCCCGTCGACCGCTGAGGGCTTGGTCGATCTTGAAGCGTTGCGGTTGGCGGCAAATGACCAGACTGCCGCCTTGATGCTGACGAATCCGAATACGCTGGGACTGTTCGAACGCGACATCGTCCAGATTGCCGAAATCATCCATGGAGCCGGCGGGCTGTTGTATTACGACGGCGCGAACCTGAACGCCATCCTCAGCAAAACGACGCCGGGCACGATGGGATTCGATATCGTCCACCTGAATCTGCACAAGACATTCAGCACGCCGCATGGCGGCGGCGGCCCGGGAGCCGGTCCGGTAGGCGTAAAAGCCTACCTGAAAGAGTTCCTGCCGATCCCGCGAGTCGAGAAGACCGAAGCCGGCTATGTGCTGAACAGCGATCATCCCGCTTCGATCGGCCCGGTCAAAGGCTATTACGGCAACTTCGGCGTCCTTGTGCGGGCATACACCTATATCCGCACGATGGGACCGGTCGGCTTGCGCAAAGTTTCCGAAAGCGCCGTGCTGCATGCCAATTACCTGCTCAAGCTGCTCGAAAATGATTTCAACACGCCGTATCCGGTTATCTGCAAACACGAATTCGTCCTTTCCGGCAACCGCCAGAAGAAGGGCGGCGTGCGGACATTGGACATGGCCAAACGCCTGCTGGATTATGGTTATTACGCGCCGACCGTCTATTTCCCGCTGATCGTCGAGGAAGCTTTGATGATCGAACCGACGGAAACCGAAAGCAAGGAGACGCTTGATGACTTCGCGCATGCTTTGATCGCGATTGCGCGCGAAGCCGCCGAATCTCCGGAAACCGTCACCGGAGCACCGCACCAGACATCGGTCAGACGACTGGATGAAGTGCGCGCCGCCAGGGTGATCAAAGTGAAATACTGATCGGGAAATATACAAAGAAACAGCTGAATGGCTGCCTCATTGCGAGGCAGCCATTCAGCTGTTTTGCGTCCGCGCTGGGCGGATATGTGAATGTTACTCGGTTTTTTAGGACTAAATGTCGGCCGAAAACCCGACAGAACGCATCAGAGTCGTGTTTTTGACCGACATTTCCGGGCAAAGCTTATTGTGCGACAGTCTGCTCCAACAATAGGTTCATGTTCAGGAAGCCGCGCTCGCTCTTCAGTTGGAAGGCGCGCAGGCGTTCATTGAAATCGACGACATTGTCGCTGTCGAGGAAAACCAGTGCCCATTTTTGGGCTGGCACCGGTCCGATGTTCGTTTCGATGACGGCATCGTATTCCGCCATGCCGGCGTCATTGACCTTCAGCATGAAGATGCCGGTGGTCGGGCAGCCGCAATCTTCGCCGACCGCATAGAACAGGCTGATGCCCTTGAGGTCGTAGCGTTTTTGGATCTCCGCGATGGCGGAATCGGTAAAAGTGAATTTCATGATATGATCCCTTTCTTTCTGTATATTAACCGCAAGTGACCGTTCAGGGAAACTGGCTATCCGGTTGTGTTTTCTTACTATAAGTATACGATATTTCACCCAAAAAACAAGAAAAGCCATCTTCCGGATGGAGGATGGCCAGGCTGATCAATCAGCTTTGACAGGCTGTTTGCGTTTACGGATATACCAAATGATGACGGCGATCCCGATGATGCCAAGGATGACATAGGCGATGTTGGAATAGTTATCCATGTAATGAACGATCGTTTCCCACTGAGAGCCGACCGCCGCGCCCAAGTAGATCAGGACGGTGTTCCAGATCACGGTGCCGACAGTCGTGAATACCAGGAAAAGGCCGAAGTTCATGTTCGCCATTCCGGCCGGCAAAGAAATCAGGCTCCGGATCAATGGCACGAAGCGGCAGAAGAAAACCGTCCAGAAGCCATAGCGGTCGAACCAGGAATCCGCTTTGTGGATATCTGCATGCGTGATGCGCAGAATGTTGCCGTACTTGTCGACGATTTTGTCCAGTCTTTCGACATCCAAAAGGGTACCCAGACCGTAAAGGATCGCGGCCCCTACCACTGCGCCGATTGTGGCGGCGACGATCATCAAGGGGATGTTGAGCTCCGTCGTGGTTGTCATGAACCCGCCGAAAGTCAGGATGACTTCAGAAGGGATCGGCGGAAAAAGATTTTCGATCATAATCAGAAATGCTACACCGAAGTAGCCAAATTGCTCCATAATGCTTTGAATCCAAGCTTCGATAGTGGTTCACTCCTCAAAAAATAGTTCTATAT
>Ga0194138_10000457_pt1 | contig 19466 bp, 17 predicted proteins | sample TARM_MetaG_T2_14_FD_134022 | JGI IMG/M metagenome (GOLD analysis project Ga0194138, IMG submission 134022) | Freshwater microbial communities from Pennsylvania, USA, analyzing microbe dynamics in response to fracking - TARM_MetaG_T2_14 (version 2) | ecosystem: Environmental > Aquatic >...
AATCCTTGGAAACATCCTCTTATCCACCTTGGCATGACCAAAGAATGCCATGATCAATACCGCACCTAAAAGACCAAAAACCGCCCCGGATGCCCCCACGGATACTTGTGGGGTAAAGAAAAAACTCATGATGCCGCCGCCTAAGGCAGACACCATATAGACCAACAGAAACTTTTTGTGGCCCAGGGCTTCTTCAGCAATGCGTCCCAGGGCAAAGAGCGCATACATATTAAACAAAATATGGGTGAAATCCCCATGCAAAAAGGCTGAGGTAAGTAGCCTGTAGTACTCACCAGCCACAATGAGTTCATTGACTTTGGCCCCAAGATCAATGAGCACCAGCACATGGATGTCCAGTCCCCCAGAGGCCACGGCTGTGAGTCCGTAAATAAGCACGTTCAAAGCCATGAGGATGAGGCTCACCAGCATCACCTTTGGCGTAAAGCGAGAAAGGGTGGTGCTTTTTTTTGCCAGCACCGACAAGGATACATCATCATGGCCAAAGAATTCCCCATCTCCATTCACATAGACTTCTGAATAATTCGCTCGTTGCTCCTTAAAGGGCACTGGCGCATCTGACGTAAAGACGATGTTCAATACATAAGCGCTTTGTTGGATGCTTCTTAAATGGTGCAATAAGGCCAAGTGATTTTCATCTTCTTGCCCAAGCCTTGAAAAGATCACAGCCAGTCGCCCGTTTTTAATGGGTGTATATAAATAAAATCCCAGGTCTTCCTCCGGTGACGTAAAGGCTTCCATATAAAACCCTTTTCCGTCAATGAGCAGGTCCATGGTTTCTTTGATCACTCTATCCATCATCTTTTTAAGCACCTCCTCTTTTTCTTTAGTACACTAGATCTACTGTTTATTCTACAGGAAAACCCTCCGTTCTGAAAGCCTGGCGCTCCAATCTTTTGGCTTTTAGAAAAAGAGCACACCCCTGAACTGCCGTTCAAAGGTGTGCCCCTCCTACAAGGATTTTAGTTGGCCAGATGCTCTTCTAGCATATCTAACAAGGTATTGAATCTTCTCACTGTTGCCTCTAAAGGCTCCTTGCTAGTCATATCTACACCAGCTACCTGTAGCGTTTCCACGGGGTAGTTACTGCCTCCAGTCTTTAAGAAACCGATGTACTTTTCCACCGCGGGAGCACCTTCTGCTAGAATCTTTTCTGCAAAGGCACTGGCAGCCGCATATCCTGTGGCATACTGATACACATAGAAATCTCTATAGAAATGAGGAATTCTTGCCCATTCAATATCGATTTCTTGGTCGATGATGAGCTGATCGCCAAAGTACTTTTTGTTTAGGTCCATCCATAGACTCGAGAAATCTTCTCCTGTCATAGGTGTACCCTGCTGTATGGTTTCATGGGTGATTTTTTCAAACTCAGCAAACATCAGCTGACGGAACACCGTGGTACGAATCTGCTCTAGCTCTTGGTTCACCAAGTACAGCTTCTTCACAGGATCCTGTTCTTTTTCAATTTGATAGTGGATGAGAAGCTTCTCATTGGTGGTGGAAGCTACTTCAGCCACAAATAAAGTATAGTCTCCATAAATATAGGGCTGATTCTTTCTGGCATAATAGGAGTGAATGCTATGGCCCATTTCATGAACCAAAGTGGACACATCTCTTAGGTCTTCATGATAGTTTAGGAGCACATAAGGCTCAGTATCATAAGCCCCTGAGGAATAAGCGCCACTTCTCTTGCCTTTATTTTCATAGATGTCAATCCATCCATTGACCACCCCTTCTTTAAAGATGGTCAAATACTCTTCTCCCAAAGGCTTCAATCCTTCTAATGATAAGGTGATGGCCTCCTCAAAGGGAATTTTTTCTTCTGGTACATCGATGACCGGCACATAGAGATCATACATATGGATTTCGTCTAATTTTAGCAGCTTCTTCTTAATGTCCACATAGCGGTGGAGGGCAGATACTCCTTCAGAAATGGTTTCTAAAGAGTTGTCATACACAGCCACAGGAATGTTGTTTGGGCTTAAGGACGCTTCAATGGGTCCTTTGTATTGTCGAAGCTTGGCCTTAAGGTTGAAGGTCTTCATATTGGCAGCCAGCATGGTGCCTAAAGCATTGCGATACTTTCCATAGGTGCCAAAGAGCTCTTTGAAGGCATTTTCACGAAGGACACGATCCTTGGATTGAATGTACATGCTGTAGCTGCCCTCGGTCATGGGATGGGCTACGCCGTCCTTATCTAGAACATCTTGGAAGGTGAGGTCTGCATTGGTCAGCATCCCAAAGATGTCTGATGGTGCGCCTAAAGAATCTGACAAGGTGGCCAAAAGCTCTTCTTGTTCCTTGGTGAGCACATGAGGCTTTTCCTTCACGATGCTTTCGATGTAGAACTTATAAAGGGCCAGGTCTTCATCCTTCAAATACCCTTCGATGGTTTTCTCTGGCAACGCCAAAAGTTCTGGTACGAAGTAGCTGACCATGGCACTATACTCTGCTGCATACTGGGCAACCTTAGATAAGATGACTTGTTGGGTGGTATTTTGCGTATCTTCATCACTCTTCATGTGTGCATAGGTATAGAGCTTTTCTAAAATCCTTGTGTAGGTTTCAAAGTCCTTCAAATAAGCGAGGAGCTGCTCCTTTTGATGCAACTGGTCCTTGTACTTCTTCAGGACAGGTGCTTCTTCCTTCAGCTTCTTCAGTTCCTCTTCAAAAGCCTCATTGGTGGGATAAATGTCTTCAATGTTCCACTTAAACTTCTGGTCCACTTCATTTCTTGGTTTTACTATAGCCATAATTACCTCCTAGATTTTCATTGCTTCTATCATTATAAAACAAAGACTAGAAGAATGATACCGTTCTCTTTCTTGGCTCTATAGGGGAAGAGAGAGAATCTGTACTTCTCTCTCCCTTCGTTTTTTCTTCAGCAGTAGCCCCACCTAAAAGCACCCTAGGCGTTCTTTGCCTAGGGTGCTTTTGTCCATGATTAAAGTCCATTCAACCTTTTAGGACTCAAAGCTTAGAAGAATCTTGTCATAAATACTCTTCAGGCCATCCAAGAGATTCCCTTGGGTCTCTAGTGCATTGATCACCACAATTTCACTGCCCGTTTCTCGAGCCAAGGTTTCAGATACCCTTGGGGAGGCTGCTTCTTCTAAGAATATGGTGGTAATACTCTGATCTTTGACAAAGTTGATCAAGGTTTCTAGTCTTCTTGGGGTAGGTTCTCCCTCTAAGAAAGGTCCTTGGATGGCTTTTTGTACCAAGCCCATTTCCCTTGTGAGGTAGCCAAAGGCTTCATGGCCTGTGACAAAAGCTTTGCCTTCATGGGCTTGAAACTTCTCCACATAAGCACTCTTTAACGTCGTGGCTTCTGCTACAAAGGCAGCTAAGTTCTCTTCGAAAATCTCCTGCGCTTCAGGCATCACAGTACTTAAAGCATCCTTGACATTTTCAGCCATGATCATCAAGGCATCTATGGACAGCCAAATATGAGGATCAAACTCTCCATGATTATGGCACTCATGGTCATCATGGTCTTCTTCTTCATGATCGTGGTCGTGGTCGTGACCATCCTCCAAGGAAATGAGGTCCACACCCACACTTAAATCGATGATTTTAAGATCTTTGTTGCCAGAATTCTCCACGGCCTTTTCCACCCAAGGCTCCATCTCTAAGCCGTTGATGAACATGAAATCCACTTCTGTGAGTCGCCCCATATCTCGAATGGTGGGCTCAAAACCATGGGCTTCTGCCCCTTCTGGCACGATTTTCCAGGTGTCTACATAGTCTCCACCTACAATTCTCACCAGCTCATCCACAGGATGAATACTTGTGGCCACCTTTAAGGGTTCCAGCTTAGGTGTTTCCACTTCTTCCCCTGGTGTTTCTACCACAGGGTTTTCAGGCACTTCCGTCTCTACCTTCTTCTCTCCTTGACATCCAGCCAAAAGAGCTAACATACTTACGCTGGCCACTAGGCCAATGATCATTTTCTTCATTTTATTTTCCTCCAGTTGTTGCAAGTGATTCGCATCAATGAGTATAATATAATAAGAAATAGTCATTGTCAACCCTAAGTTTTTGTACTATATTAAGTTGTGAAACAAAATTGGAGTGAAGCGAATATGATTGAAATCCGTAATTTAACCTTCTCCTACACAGGAGAATCACCCTACCTCATTTCAGACCTCACCATGGATATTCCAGGGGGGCAGCTGATTTCTGTCATTGGGGAAAATGGGTCTGCCAAATCCACCTTGATCAAATTGGTGGTGGGGCTTCTAAAGCCCTTAAAAGGCACTGTAAAAATCCATACCACCTCTGTGGGCTACGTGCCTCAGAAGATGGAGACTTTTAACAAGCAGTTCCCCATCACCGTGGAAGAAGTGTATAAAATCCATCTACGCGCTTTGGGGCTAAAGGACAACAGCCTCATAGACAAGTGCTTACAAGAAGTCTCCATGCAAGACTATAAGAAGTCTCTGGTGGGCAACCTTTCCGGTGGACAAACCCAAAGGGTCTTCATAGGACGGGCGCTACTTGGAGATCCTTCTTTAATCATCTTGGATGAACCTTCCACTGGAATGGACCTTCGAAGTCAAAAAGAAGTACGCAAAATCTTGAAAAACCTACGGGAAAAAGGCGTCACCATTTTAACTGTGGAGCACAACATCTCCGCGGCCATCCACAACTCAGACTATATTATCCGCATGGGCGATCAAAGTGGCGTCCTCTACGACATCAAGACCTTTAAAACCAACATCCAACATGAAGATGTGGACAATATGCTGGTTTTTAGAAAGGAGGAGATCTGATGCTCTCTTATCCCTTTATGCAAAACGCTTTAATGGCTGGGGCCATGGTGGCCATCCTAAGTCCCATTGTGGGGATTTTCTTGGTCCTTAGACGCTACTCTATGATGGGAGACACTTTGGCCCATTCCTCCCTAGCAGGGGTGGCCATCGGTATTGTGGCAGGCTTTAGCCCTACTCTCTCCGCCGTGGTGTTCACCACCTTGGCAGCGCTGTTCATTGAATTCTTAAGAGATCGCTTCAAGCAGTATGCTGAAATTCTCATGTCCGTGGTGTTGACCCTTTCCGTGGGCATCGCCATCGTCTTAGTCTCCAGCGGCGCCGCCAATACCAACATCAACCAATACCTCTTTGGGAGTATTTTGACCGTCACAAGGCAAGACCTTCTCATGGTCCTTCTGGTAACCCTCTTGACGGTTTCTGTGGTGTCCTACTACTATAACGAGTTGATTTACACCACCTTTGATGAAGATGGTGCCAGCATCATCAATATTCCTGTGAAAAGAGTCAATTATATCTTCGCTTTACTCATGGGGTTATCCATCGCTGTATCCATACGAATCACGGGGGTCCTGGTGATTTCCTCCCTCATTGTCCTTCCAGTGGCCACAGCCATGCAGTTTCGTCAAGGGTTTCGAAAAACCCTCTTTCTCAGCATTGGCATTGGCCTCATCGATGTACTCTTAGGACTTGTTTTTTCCTATGTCATCGACAGTGCCCCTGGTGGAACCATCGCCCTCATGTCCGTGTTCACCATGGTACTTGCCCTCTTACTGAATCCTTTGAGAAAATAGCATGCAGCAAAAAACCATGGACCCCAACATTTTTTGTGGGTCCATGGTTTTTTCTTTTACATTTCTATTCTTGAGAAAAGGTTCAGGCGTCCTAAGACGTCCTATTTCTTCAGCGCATCATAATGATGAAGGATCCGATAGGTGGGTAGCTCTCCCACCAAAGGCTTAAAGTAAGCCAACGCTTCTTCTGTGATATTCATACCATCTTCTGTGACCATGGATAAAGGCATATACTTCACGTGGTTGGCGATGTTTTTCGCCTCTGTCTTGGTATAGGTTACCTCATAAGGCGCATCAGACACACGCTTTAAAATGGACACCACACCCGTTTCCCCTTCTTTGGCCAGAAGGAGTGCACGTCCTCCTAAGGTGAAGGCTTCTTCCACATCCACAGGAGAGGCCAGATGGAAGGCAGATCTTTGCAAGGTGGAGAGCTCCAGTACTTTCACACGACTGGTGATGCCACTTTGTTGGATGATATTTTTCAACGCATTTCCAGCCCCACCCAGCTGAGCATGGCCAAAGCTGTCATGGGCATGAGCCTTGGTGGCTGCTAAGAAAGACCCATCTTTTAAGCGAACCCCTTCTGAGGCCACGATATAGACATGTTGCTTCTCTTTGTAGACTTCTTCCACTCTCTTTAAGAACTTCTCTTCATCAAAAGGTACTTCTGGGAGCAAGACAATGTCTGCACAGCGTCTACCCTTGTAGGTGGCCAAGGCGCCAGAAGCCGCAAGCCACCCTGCATCTCTACCCATGGTCTCGGTGATGAAGACACCATTATTGGTATAGACCAAGGAATCTAGATAACTCTCCAAGACACTTACGGCGATGTATCTGGCTGCAGAGCCAAAGCCTGGTGCATGATCAATGACTTCTAAATCATTGTCCACAGTTTTGGGAATGCCGATGAACGAAACCTCATGGCCCCGCTCCTTGGCATAGGCAGAAAGCTTTCTCACGGTATCTTGGGAATCATTGCCCCCGGCATAGAAAAAAGCGTGGATATCATGCTTTTTGAAGATTTCAAAAAGCTTCTCGTACTCTTCTTTGCTGTCCTCATAGTTTTTCAGCTTATAGCGGCAAGACCCCAACGCTGCAGAAGGCGTATGCTTCACCTCTTCTATTTCTTCTTCTGTTAACAGGGAGAGATTTAAAAAGTCTTCCTTTAAGATGCCTTCGATGCCATTTAGTCCACCAAAGACGTGGTCAAAAAACTTCACTTCATTGTTCTTTGCTAAGAGGCCCATCACCGATGCATTGATCACAGACGTAGGTCCTCCAGACTGGGCTACCACACAGTTTCTCATATTTTCTCCTCACTTTACCAAATCGTTATAGCCTCATCATAGCATAGAAATGTGGTGAAATGAATAGGGTGGAGATGGAGGATCTCTGTTCCAAATGAAGTGCCCTAGGGGAGGGTTCATTGAAAAACTTTGGCCTTCGTACTATAATGAAACTACGAAAAAGAAACCATCAAGGAGGGTCCCCATGAGCACCATTGACATTTTGAAAAAACACCACATCAAAGTCACCAAACCCCGGGTGGCCATCTATGACATTTTAGAGAAGGAAATGCAAGGCATCCAAGCAGATACCCTCTATCAAAAATGTTTGGACCAGCAGATCTCCCTCAATCTCAGTACAGTGTACCGAACCCTGGAGCTTTTTGAGGAAAAAAATCTATTGCAAAAATATGACCTGGGAGAGAAGAAGTACAATTTTAGCCTCATCCGTCATGGTCATCATCATATTGTGGAATGTGACCATTGCCACAAAGTCATCAATCTAGATTGCCCCATGAAACAAATTGAAGACCTGATCACCAAAGAAACAGGATTCCATCTCACAGAGCATCATCTAGAATTGAAAGGCATTTGTAAAGAATGCCGCCAAGACACAAAAACCACATAAGGTCTCCCCTTCGCATCTCAAAATGCCAAGGGGTTTCTTTTTTGAAGTTCAACCCGGAAAATTCTTGACGGAACACCAGTTTAAACTTTAGAATAGTAACAGATACAGAGAAAATCTTCACAAAGGTAGGTGAAGGAAGAAGGATGTCCTTCTTTCCTATGGGCATGGATCAAATTGATAAAAAACTACTGGCACTCCTAGACAAAAATGGCCGCTGCTCTTTAAAATTTTTAGCCGACGAAGTATTTCTCTCTACGCCTGCCGTATCCACCCGGATCAGTCGCATGGAAGAAGAAGGAATCATCACAGGGTACAGCGTAAAGGTCAACCCGCTGAAACTAGGCTACAACATCAAAGCCTACATCAATTTGGAAATGACCCCCAAGCAAAAAGGAGAGTTTTACCCCTTCATCGAAGCGTGTCCCAACGTCTTAGAATGTGACTGCGTCACCGGGAAATACTCCATGCTCATCAAAGTGGCTTTTCACACCACCATGGAGCTGGATGCTTTCATCGGCGCCCTCCAGCGCTTTGGGAATACAGACACTCAAATCGTCTTTTCCACCCCCGTGGAGCATCGGGGCATTCAAACCTACGACTAAGCACATCCCTAAAAAGTACAACCCATGGCCAAGGAAATTCCTTGGCCATGGGTTGTACTTTTATGATTAGATGGGGTTATATCGTCAATACTTTGGGTTTCTAAGGATTTTGTGATGCTTCACCCACTTCTTCTAAAGAGGCCGCTCTTACAAGCCTCCCTTTTGCACGAAGTGTTCTAACAGTAAATTCACCATTTCTCCATAGCTTTTCACCCCAGAGGCCTGCCCTTGGCTCTTCAGATAATTGTCATTGACCTTGGTGGCCTGTTCATTCACGGGGCCTTCATAGGCTTTGTAAAACTCCCTGTACGCCCGTAGATCCCTTTGGATCCCTTCATGGTACGTGGCATAAAGCTCTAAATACAGTTCTCTATTTTCTCGATGAAGGGCATTCATGGCATTGATGAGCGCCAGCATGGTGCCAGAATACTGGATTTCTTTATGATCATGGTACTGGCTGGTGACAAAAGCCAAGTAATTGGCTTCATCTTCATAGGCCACGCCCCTTTGATGGGCCATCTCATGAAGCACTGTGGCCGGAAAAAGAAGATCAGGACTTCTTCTATTGACGTTGGCTTCCCCGGTAAAGGGCATAAAAATCCCCGTGATCCCCGTGTAGTTTAAATACTCCGAGGCCAAAATCCCCTTGGTGATGCCATAGGTCCCTCCATATACAGGCACCTCTTCTGAAAAGGAGACAAAGCTGTCCTGGGCCTTTTCATAGAGTACCCTCTCCTCAAAACTTAAGGTGAAGACGCCTTCCTTGTTTTCAGGCATCTCTTCTCTTAAAGCGTTGGCACGGAGAATGAGGGCTTCATTAAGAGCCAGGAGCTCCTCTTGACCATACAGGGTTTTTTCAAGACCCAGGTACGTTCTTACCGAAGGCCGCTGATAGTTCAACCCAAAAACCACCATGAAGATCATATACAAAATGGACACGTAGGCCAACGTTCTTGACAACAGCCTAAGGGCGCCCCCGGTGAAAAGTTTCTTCACAAAAAGGATCCCTATGACCACCAGGGCAAGGACATGACCATAGACCAAAAATTCTCCCAAGGAAAAGGGTACAGTGCCCGTGATTCTAGAAAGAACCCTTATGAGTCCTCGATTCACAGCGGCTGGATACACCCTTTCTAGAAGCGCTGGATTGTCCCTTACAACCAAGGAAAACCCATAGATGAGGGCCGCTAGAATCATCCAAAGATACCCTTCTGACAATAGGGGTTTTTTCTTTTTACCAAATCTCATGGGACACCTCCTCCTGGCTTTTGACGTTTCTATTATCATGACAAAAATAGTTTAAAATTATCTTTAGAAAAGAAAAACTTCTGGGAGAAATCACCCTCTCCAGAAGTTTTTTCTTAAGAAACGCCCTATTACTTCTCTTCTTTGAAGAACTCCCTTTGGACATCTTCAAAGATCCTTCTTATGAACGCTTCATTCACTTGATAAATATACCGTTCTCCCACCTTTTCTAAATGGAGAACCTTTGCGGTGATGAGGTTGTTCAAATGATAGGACACCGTGGCGGGGGTCACTCCTAAATTCTTGGCAATGGCTTTGGTGGAATAGACCCCATGGGCCACATTTTGGACCACTTCATAGCGGGTCTTATCCCCCAGGTTTTTGAAAAAGAGGACCCGTTCTTCTACGCGATGCTCCTCTGCTTTGGCCATGAGGTTGAAAACACTAGTCAAGGCCATGCCCCAAGCAAGAAAAGGATCTTCATTACCCGTATTGAGCCTCAGGGCCACTGGGTTTACAATGGATACCAAGATGGGGTAGGTCTCCCAGTTTAACAAAGATTCTTTGATGATGTCGTTGGACACCTTGCTAAGACCATCTCCCTCAGCTCCGTAAAGATCTTTTAAAAGGGCTTCGCCTGTGGTATGTACTGCATGGGCAAACTTCTTGTAATGCTCCCTAAACACAGGCTCTATGTCCCTTAAAACGGATATGAGCTCCTCCACCATCTTCCTTGGACTTCTAGAGAAATGCAGCAGGTGCCACTTGGCATCATCGCCCAAAGATAATGTGCTGATCCAATCCATCACCTCTTCTGGATGAGCGAGGTAATACGCCGCTTTTTCCTTGGAGGCCTTTTTATTTTCCTCCGTATCCTTTTCGTAATAATCCAAGGCATAATAGACTTTCTTACGTAGCTCTTCCTCTTCTAGATGGAGAATCTTCTCAAAGAACTCCTCTGGCTCTTCCAGGGTCAAAAAAGACTCTGTAGTGGTCAAGAGTTCTATGAGTCCATGGTCCTCTTGGGACTTGTAATAAAATGGCAAAAGCTTTTCTTGAAAAGGCAAGAGGAGTTCATGAAACCCTTTCATGTTTCCCCGTACATCTTCTGGAATCATCTCATGAAAATTATCTTCTGTTGTAAACAACTTGGCTTCATCAAGATAAATGTATTGGGGAAGGGTTAACAAATCAAAGAGGTAACTTTCTTTCTCACAAAATTCATACTTCAAAGGACACCCTCCTATGGTTACGCTACTTCTTTTTCCGCCAAAGGTTGGAGGAAAGGTTTCTTATAGTATATCACGCTAAGAGCCATGACAACACCAAGGATGTAGAAGGGAATCTCTGGAGAGATCCAGTCCATGGCTACGCCCATGAGTACTTGCCCTATGGGCTGAATGATCACCATGAGTAGGCTCATGACGGTCCCTACTCTCCCCATGGCTTCCTTGGGCACAGTGGCATCAAACATGGTGCCAGAAGCGATGTTTGCCATGGTCACAAAAATGCCAATGACAAAGGAGAGTAGAAGAATATAGAGGAACACACTGGTGCTAGGTAGAAGACCCTCTGTGATCACAAGTCCCAAGAGCATAATGATGAAAGAAACCACAAAGAAGCTGTAAATGAGGAGCTTTTCTATGGAAACTTTTTTGGCAAACCCGCCGAGGAACATGGGGGTTAACACCATGGACAAGGATAAGATGGAGGAAAAGAGCCCAATTTGAAAGGCGCTGCCTCCATGGACCTCTTTGATCACATAAAAGAGACCTACACTAAAGAGGGGACCTAAGCAAAAATTCAGCACCATGCCAAGGCCAATGATGTTTCGGATGATCCGGTGGTGCTTGATGATCTCTAGCCCTTCTATAAAGTCCTTCTTAAAGGCCACCATATTGATGGTTTCAGGTCTCTTGTGAAACTTGGGTATCTGGATGAAGCATTCACTGAAGGCAGACAAAGCATAGGTGATGGTGTTAAGCAACAGGATGCCTTGAATGCCCAGAAGGCCATACAGCGTTGCCGCAATCATAGGCGCCACCATGGTGGCAATACTCACCACCATGGTTTTCAAACTGTTGGCATCAAAGAGTTCTTCTTTTTTTACAAGGCTTGGTAGCACTGCCGCCATGGCTGACCCAAAGAAGATTTCGGTGATTTCCAGAACAATGACCAGCACATAGACACTCCCAATACTTAAAGACCCCGTGGTAAAAAAGTAGAAAGTATACCCCCCGAGCAGTACGGCATTGATAAAATCCAACGTGATGATACTCTTTTTCCGATCAAACCAATCTCCAAAAACCCCTGCAAAGGGCGTCAACAGAATTCTAGGCAAAATGGAAATGGCCAGCATGGTGGAAAAAATGGTGGCAGAGCCAGTGATGGCCAAAACATAAAGGGAGAGGGCAAACTGCTGCATGTTGCTGCCAAGGAGTGACACGGCTTTTCCTAAAAGTAGTAATACAACGTTTTTATTCTGTAATAATGCTCGTTTCATAAGGACCTCCCGCAAATTAAATTCCATCTAATTGTTGTTGTTTTTATCATATACTACTAATTTTACCATGTCAATAAAATAATTAGATATCCATCTAATTATTTTATTGACATTCATCTTCTAGTATAGACCTGCCCAAAGACCTTCTTTCTCTGGGATCCTCCCTGGGGAAACATTCCTTTACACCCTTTCCCTCTATCCCGTATAATAGAACCATTGACAAGAGGTGAAATGAAATGATTGTACTCTCCACAAAAGACATCCAGCTCAGTTATGGCATTGATGTCATTTTAAAATCCATTACCTTAAATATAAACGAAGGCGACAAAGTGGCCCTCATTGGTGAAAATGGGGCTGGCAAGTCTAGCCTTTTTAAAATTCTCACCAAAGAGATCACTGAATATGAAGGGGATGTCTTCATAGACAAAACCAAAACCTTGGGCTATCTTTCTCAAAAGAGTACCTTGGATTCTTCTTTGACCATCCATGAAGAGGCCCTATCGATTTTTCAGCATCTCATGGACCTGGAAGATCAAATGCTCCATTTGGAAGAAGAGATGAAAAAGCCCTATGATGAAGCCCATCATGAGGCCCATGAAAAAGCCATTTCAGACTATGTGAAAGTCCAAGAAGACTATGACCTCTTAGGAGGGCATACCTATAAAGGGGAAGTCCACAAAGTCCTTCGAGGCCTTGGCTTCACGGATGAGGAGTTCCAAAAACAAGTGGATATCCTCTCTGGGGGGCAAAAGACTCGGGTGGCCTTGGCCAAACTGCTCTTAAGCAGTCCAGACATCATCTTATTAGATGAACCCACCAACCACCTAGACCTGCAAGCCATCGAATGGCTGGAAGAATACTTAAAGGCCTATCGTGGGACCTTGCTCATCATTTCCCATGACCGGTTCTTCCTAGACTCCATCACCAGCCACACCTTTGAAATGATTCAAGGGGAAGTGTATACCTATCATGCCCCCTACTCAAAGTACTTGGTGCTGAAAGAAAAGGATTATGAAATCAAGTTAAAAGCCTACAAACATCAGCAAGAAGAGATCCAGCGTCAAGAGGAAATCATCAAGCGTTATCAATCCTTCAACCGTGAAAAGAGCATTCGTGCTGCGGAGTCTCGTCAAAAGATGCTGGACAAAATCCAGCGCCTAGAGGCCCCGCCCAAGGCCCATAGCCCTTACAAAATCTCCTTCCATAATGAGATCGAGAGCGGTACCGATGTGCTCATGGTGGAGAATCTCGCCAAAGCCTTTGAAGACACCAAACTGTTCCACAGCCTTTCCTTCCATATCCGAAAAGGTGACCGGGTGGCCCTCATTGGTGAAAATGGTCGTGGAAAGACTACCCTCTTTAAAATGATCTTAAATGAGGTGAAGGCTGATGAGGGCGAAATTCTCCTGGGTAAAAATGTCACCCTGGGCTACTATGACCAAGAGCAAAGTGATTTAGCCCCAGAGAAAACCGTCATGAGCGAGATCCATGATGACTTTCCCTACCTCACAGAACGGGAAGTACGCACCTATTTGGGCAGCTTCCTTTTCCGAGGCGACGATGTCTTTAAACGGGTGGAGAACCTCTCTGGGGGAGAAAAATGCCGAGTGAATCTATTGAAACTCATGCTGAAAAAATCCAACTTTCTCATCTTGGATGAACCCACCAATCATCTGGACATCCCTTCAAGAGAAGCTTTGGAGGATGCCTTATTAGATTATGATGGCACCATTTTCGTCATCTCTCATGACCGTTACTTCTTGAATAAAGTGGTGAAAAACATTTTTGAACTCAAAGAAGACGGCCTGGAGCACTATCTGGGCAATTACAGCTATTACCAAGAGAAAAAACAAAACCCACTGCGTTTTGATCCTCAAGAAGTACCCAGGGAAGTGAACAAGACCAAAGCCCAAGAAGAAAAGAAAAAGAAGAAAGGCCGAGAAAAAGATCTTCGGGAACGAAAAAAATACCTGAAGCATCTAGAGGCCACCATAGAAGCCAAGGAAGAAGAAAAGGAAAGCTTAAACCAAGCCTTAACCACCGAAGAAGTGTTCACGGACATCAAAAAGTCCTATGAAATTTCTGAAGAGATTGGCCTTCTAGAGGAAGAACTAAAAGATCTCTATGAAGAATGGGAAACCCTTTTGGCCACGGAAGAGGACGCCTAAGAACCAGGATGATCCTAACTTAAAACACAACGAGGACACTATGGGAGGTGTTTCCATGACCCAACCAAAAAAGGCACGGCACATATTTCTCTATGGCGGGCTCTTTATGATCTTGGCAGCGGTGATTCCTTTGCAAGGCAAAGCACCCTTTTTGGGGCTTCTCTTTGCCTTGCAAAGTCTTCTGTATTTCCTCTGTGCTTGGTTCACCCTAAAGTCTAGCACCCCTTAGCGCTCTAAATCTTAAGGAGAAAACTCGCCCAATAAACGTCTATGCCCCCTTGGAAGATCCTCAGGATTTCTCTTTGAAGGGGGTTTTTTTTCGGTTTCTTCTTGACATTTACCCCCTAGATCCGCATTATTGTATTAATCACTTAATACAATAATACAAGCAAAGGAGGAATCCCTGTGCCATGGAATTTTGACAACAGCATTCCCATCTATCTCCAAATCATTGACGAAATCCAGCGTAAGATACTCAGTGGCGAACTGAAACCAGGTGAAAAACTACCATCCATCCGAGATTTGGCCAAAGAAGCCAAGGTGAATCCCAATACCATGCAAAAAGCCTTACAAGAGTTAGAAAATCAAGGACTCATTGAAAGCGAACGCACCACTGGGAAATTCATCACCCAAAAGGAAGCCCAGATTAAAAAACTACGAGAGGAGTATCTCAAGGAAAAATTACTCCCCTGTATCAAGGAACTCACAACCTTGGGCCTTACCAAGGACGAACTTCACGCACTCATCGACACCCATATGAAGGAGGGAGCAATATGATGGACCCCATCATCCAGTTGAAACATCTATCCAAACACTTTGGTAAAACCAAAGCCTTGGATAACGTCACCTTAACCATTCCCAAAGGAAAAATCATCGGGCTCTTAGGACCCAACGGCAGTGGCAAGTCCACCTTGTTTAAGATTTTAAATGGTCTTTTGGCCCCCACGGAGGGAGAGGTCCTCATCGGTGGTCATGCTCCCTCCATAGAGAGCAAAGGACTCATCTCCTATTTGCCAGAGCGAACCTATCTCAACGACTGGATGAAAGTCCATGAGCTCCTAGACTTCTTTGAGGATTTCTATGAAGACTTCCAAAGAAACAAAGCCATGACCATGCTAGAGGCGCTACACATCGACCCCAAAGCGGCCTTAAAGACTCTTTCCAAAGGGAACAAAGAAAAAGTGCAGCTGATTTTGGTCATGTCTCGGAAAGCAGAAGTCTATCTTCTAGATGAACCCATTGGAGGCGTAGACCCTGCCGCCAGAGACTATATTTTGTCCACCATCTTAAGCAACTATGCAGAAGGCGCCACCTTGCTCATCTCTACCCATCTCATCAGTGACATCGAAAAGATCTTTGATGAAGTGATTTTTTTAAAAGATGGTGGCATCTATGATTATGCCAGTGTAGAAGACATTCGAGAGAAAAGTGGGCAGTCCATCGACGAACTGTTCCGGGAGGTGTTCAAATGCTAAGAAAACTCATGAAATACGAACTGAAAGCCACCGCTCGGTATTTCTTACCCATCTACTTGGCCATTTTAACCTTATCCCTAATCATTGGCCTACGTGGAGTCAATGAAACCTTTTTGCCTTTTTTAAATTTCCTTTTACCTACAATTCTTGGCCTGAGTTTCATGGGCCTCATGGTCATGACCGTGATCCTGATCGTAACGAGGTTTGACAAAAATCTTTTGGGAGACGAAGGATACTTGATGTTTACTCTGCCAACAAAAGTCACTACCCTGATCCATGCCAAACTCCTCAGCTCCATGCTGTGGATTCTTCTCAGCGGATTGATTTTCCTTCTTTCCATTTTGTTCATCACCTTTAGACACATCTCTTTCTTGGATCTCCGTATCCTTTGGGATACTTTGCCTAAAGACTACATGTTTCTTTTGCTCCTGGTGCTGTTAACCGTTGTGGGAATTCTTCAATCTCTTCTTCAGGTCTATGCATCCTTGAGCATTGCACAGTCCTACAGCATCACCAAAAACCGTGTCCTGGGAGGCATCTTGGTATTCATCGTCATCTCCATGGCCTTCAACATTTTTGAGAGCGTGGTAAGTCTTGGGGGGACCTTCTTCTTTCGAGAATCGCCATGGCTCCAAATGGTCATGGATGAGACCATGTTCCAAAACATAGAAGACATCTTCCAGTTCTTCAAAAGCTTCATGACCGTGTATCTTGTCTACACCTCGGTGAAGGCCGTCCTCTTCTACTTCTTCACCAAATACCATTTGGAAAAGAAGCTGAATCTAGACTAACGGATCTTTTAAAATCCTTTGTCCTCATGAAAAAAGAGTTCTTAAAAAAGCCAAAGTGCTTTTTTAGGAACTCTTTTTAGGTTTCTTTTTGTACTTCTTTTCTTATGGATTCATCTCCAAAAGATCTTCAGGCTTCATCTGTAACGCTTTCTCTTTCTTCCCCCACGAGGACAGCTCCTTTGTTCTCATGTTTTTTCCAAAGAGGACAAGGCACAAGAGGATCAAGAAGAGATAGAGTCCAGGATAGAGCACCGATGTCACCACCCTAGGATACCCTAGTGCCCTCAAAGGAAGCACCAAAAGCCTCACCAAGGAAAACCATGCACCATAGAGTAAAAAGATACTTCCGGCAGGCGGATGGCATAGGGCACGATACACATATACGCCCACCAGCCCTACAAGGGCTCCAAAAAGCTCATACAACTGGGTGGGATGTACATGAACATGGGTGGAAAGGCAGGGAAACACTTTTTGCAAGGCTTCCAGTTCTATGACCTTGGAAGGAAAGATCATGCCCAAAGGTCCATTGGTGGCGATACCAATGCAGCATCCGTTGAGAAAGCATCCTACTCTAGCCAAGGAAAAGGCTAGAGTAGAGGGCACGACCAACCGATCCAATAAAGGAAAGAGGGGCTTTTGTAGTATTTTCATCCCTAAAAGGAGTACAATCCCTGTGCCAAAGATTCCCCCGTAGAGAGAAAGACCTACCAAGCTAAAACTATACCAAGGCAAGGCGTCCCCGAAATTGGATGGATTCACCAGGACATTCCATAGCCTTGCGCCTACTAAAAAGCCCAGGGCCATAAAGATGAGAAATCCTAAGGTTTTCCTTTTTGAGAGTCCCAGCTCAAGGAATGCCCGAAAGCAGAGGGTCATGCCCACCATCATGCCAACAATGGTAAAGAAACGATAACTAGCCACCTCTATGCCTAGGACCATGAAGGTTCTACTCATGTTTATTCACCTATCTTTCTTTTGCCCTGTAGTTCAACGATGAAATAGAAGTCTTTTTCTTCGAAGAAGAACGTACTTTTAAAGGACCCTGTAAGCTGTACGGATTTCTTGTCAGTGCTATAACTGGCCTGAAAATCCCCCTTCATGGACGCCACTTCTTGGTCATTTATATAACTCACCAGGTTCCCCGTGAGAAGTCCTACTTGCTCTTCATAGGTGAGCGTCATGGCATTGTCTTCATCCTCCTCTTCCTCATCAAAGTAGAGAATTCCTTGATTCTTTCCGGTGGACACAATCTTAAAGGAACGCTCTTGTGGAACCCCTTTTTGCATCTCTATGTTGGTTACCATTTCTCCTAAGTCACAACCTAAATCCGCGCCTTCTTCTTTCGTTGCACTGGTTTCTTTCTTGAGCTCTTCTCGAAGATAGTCTGACACAAAAACTTCCTGAATGGTCATAATCCCGTCTTCATAAAGCCCTATCAGTTCTTCAAAGGTGGGTACATCTTGGCTGAGCACCACTCGTACATCATAGGATTTGGCGGTGCCTTGCTCTTCTTTGGAAGTCACAAGGGCCAGATAGATCTTGCTGGTTCCTTTGGCGTCTTTGATGCCTGTCAGGCTAGCGCCTAAGATGCTCATCTCATTACCCAGGGCCGTGACAACAGTAACCTCTGCGTCTTCACAGATCACCGTGGGCATGGCCCCATCAGGCAGATTGTCATAGTCTTTCTCCTCTAAGGTAAAGGCAAGGATCTTCGCCCCTGTACCAGGGATGGTGATGCTTCTCTCCCCTAAAAGAATTTCTTCTCCCGTATCAAGGAGCCGCTTCATTTCCTCTTGGCCCGGCACTTTCAGTGGAAAAACATACCCAAACTTCTCGTCCCGATGCTTTTGTACAAGGCCATGATGGTAGGCCACCGTGTTTAAAGGACCTAGGTTCCCACTGATCAAGGACAAATAATACCCATGGTTCCAGTGGGGAGGTCTGGAAATGACGATGCTCAAATCTTTTTCAGTACCATCATACCCATAGACTTTTTGGATGAACGCCTCGTCTCCAGTTCTACTTTTTAGAAAATGTATCAGGGGACTCTTCCATAGCCTGCTCCTGCGCCATCCTTCTCGGGATACACACTCATGAAAATCTCCTCCATATTGGACTCTGTGATGGAGGTGTATGTGGTCCCTTTTACCTGAGATTCATAATAGGAAGCCGTGGCTTCTGAAATCCATGTATCGCCACCAAATATGCCTACTTCTTGATCTTGTACAAAGTGGAAAAATTCATGATGAATCAACGGCTTCACCCGATCCCTCTGATATCCTTCTTCAAAGAACTTCACATGGAGGTTCATATGCTGATAGAAACTATGCCAAGAGGCATCGTCCTCTATGGCTTTGATGTAGACGCTGATGGGAAAAGCCCTTTCCTCATAGGTATAGCCAAGACCTTGAAACTTCTCATAGGCTCCTTCTAAGTCTTCCAGGAGACCTTGAAAATCCTCTTCTTCCAACATATGGGTAAAGCGTTTTCCTTTATAGAAACTAGGAAAATACACTTTAAAATGTCCCTTTTCATAAGCTACGGATTGGCTGAACAGACCAAAGGAAAACTTCATTTTTGAAGGGTCCTTTGGACCTGCTTCCACCCCCGCCCCTTTATATGCCGATGCTTCCATGACGTCTTTGGGCACGAAACTGGCTTGCACCTCTCCTCCCTGAATGTCCACGGGTAGATAAAAATATTCCAGACTTTCTACACCACTGTGATACACATACTCAATGCCAACACCTAAAAACAGTTCTTCCCCTTCCTGAAAGTCTTCTGGTAGGGGCATGGTCAACGCCACGGGTTTGTCTAAATCATCTTTTAATGTGAGTACCATAATGGCGGTGAGTAGACCATTGTCTTTCTCATAGGATAACTTCTTTGCTTCTTGAAGGATGGCATTTTCCCCAAAGGTTATGGTCACCAGCTCGGAGACTAATTTACCATCTTTCACCTGGATGGCTTTTTGCCCACATCCAAACATCAACCCCACCAAGAGTAGCCACAGAACAATCCAAGGGATGGTTGTTTTTTGATTCATACTTTCCCCCGTCGAGTAGACAGTCTCGACACTCCTTTCTTCTTTTATTTAACTTAAGAAAGGCTTGCCTACTGCCCCTCACAGAACCGTACGTGCAGTTTTCCCGCATACGGCTCTTCAAGTCATCTTCGG
>Ga0194138_10000462_pt1 | contig 19302 bp, 16 predicted proteins | sample TARM_MetaG_T2_14_FD_134022 | JGI IMG/M metagenome (GOLD analysis project Ga0194138, IMG submission 134022) | Freshwater microbial communities from Pennsylvania, USA, analyzing microbe dynamics in response to fracking - TARM_MetaG_T2_14 (version 2) | ecosystem: Environmental > Aquatic >...
GAAACTTTGTTACAAACGGCGGCCGGGTGCTGGGAGTTACCTCCTTGGATGAGACCTTGGAAAAAGCCAGAAAAAGAGCTTATGACAATGTACAAGGAATTAACTTTGAAGGAAAAACCTTTCGAAGGGACATTGCCAGATAACAAGAACCTCAAGGAATCCGCTGTTCAGTCTCGGATCCCCTGGGGTTTTTATAATAAGAAAAAAAGTGTTATAAATAAGGACTTGTAGTGAATGATTAGTTTACTGCCGTTTTAACTGATGGAGAAGGGGTATGATAAACAGGGTAAGAAACATAAGAAGCTTTGGGCAATTAAAACTAAAGGAAACATAAAAAAAGGTGGAGAAGTGATGAGCAAAAAAATAAGCATTGTAGCCATGGGCCTATTTTTCACCGCCCTGTATTTTGGGATGAATTACTATGTGTATTTCAGTATTCTTCGTGGACTGCAAGTATCGGAGGGAATCCTTTGGGTACTTCGGGGACTATTTATTGTGGTGGCATCCTTTTTTATTTTCGGGATGTTTCTTCGAAAGAAGCCCTATATCCGAAATATCGCCTATATCGGCTATTTTTGGTTGGGCCTGCTTTCCATTGCCATATCCGTATATTTGCTCCGGGATCTGGCCTATTTATTTCTGGACTTTGATCTGGCCCTCTCAACAATCATTGGGTTTGCAATTACCACGCTGATGGTCCTATATTCCTTTTACAATGGCAGGAATACACCGGTGGTTCGGGAAATCACCATTCCTTCAGGGAAAATTCAACATCCCTCAAAAGGGTTTACCGTCACCCAATTAACCGATGTGCATCTGGGCATGACGGTGTCTAAAAAATGGCTTCGAAAAATCGTAAAAAAAACCAATGAACTGAACTCCGATATTATTGTGATCACCGGAGACTTAATCGATGACAAATATGAGAACATCAAGGACTTCATGCCGATTTTACACGAGCTGAAAGCCCCCGGGGGGAAGTTTACCATTATCGGAAACCATGAGATTTACAGCGGACTCAAGGACTATCATCAGTTCGTGGAAAAAAGCGGGCTTACCCCTTTAAGAAATCAGAAGGTCACCATCTCTAAGGAGCTGGAAATTTACGGTGTGGATGATGTAACGGTGGAAAAATATTTGGGAACTCCGATCCATCTTTCAGAGATTCTAAAGGATACGGATCCGAATCGATTCTCTTTATTGCTGTTTCATCAACCGGTGCGTTTTTCAGAGTCCGTAGACCTGGGGGTGGACCTTCAACTGTCGGGCCATACCCACAACGGGCAAATTCCTCCCCTGGAATGGATCATCTTTTTTTATTTCCGTTATTCCAAGGGCTTATACAAAAAACAGGATGCCCATATATATACCAGTCCCGGCACCGGAGTTTGGGGACCGCCCATGCGGTTTTTCACAAAAAATGAAATTACCAGATTTCATATCGTGGCGAAGAATCAATAAAAATTTGAATTTTAAATAAAGGTCCTTCCAATTTAGGAATATTTCCTATATAATATAGGCTGAATATCATAGGGCATAATTTATGGTATCATTAGGTATAATTTATGCGATAAGGGATAGAAGCAGTTTACCGGGAAAAATATATTACATAGGAGGAGATTATTATCAAAATCGGAATTATCGGTGGGGGACAGGGTGGCAACGGCATCCTAAAATCCTTAATCAAAATGGAATCCGTTCAGGTACAAGGGGTTGTGGATTTAAGGGAAGATGCGGATGCCATAGTAACCGCCAAGGACCACGGGATATTTACTACAACCGAAATGGAAAAACTGTTTGAAAAAGAAATGGATATTGTCATTGAGGTTACGGGAAATCAAAAAGTGGAAGAAAAACTTCATGAATTAAATACGGAAAATGTGGATATTATGTGCAGCAAAAGTGCGGCATTGATGATGAATTTAGTGGATCAGGGTGAAGAGCTGAATGAAAATCTGGAATCCCATATTAATGAGGTAAACCGTTTAAGTGAGAACTTGGAAGACTTCATCGCCGACACCGTGGGCAATATTCAAAAAACCGATGAAATTGTACGTTATATGAATAAGGTTACGAACCAAACCAACATTTTAGGGCTTAACGCTTCCATTGAAGCTGCCCGGGCAGGAGAATCCGGTCGGGGATTTGCCGTGGTGGCTAAGGAAGTTCAAAGCCTTGCCAATAACAGTGATAACCTGGCGAAAGAAATCAATAGCATCCTGGGAAAAATCAAAGAGGATGTGGAAAGTACCCATGCCATGGTAAAGGACTTGAAAAAAGCCGCACAAAACGCATAAGGAATAGTATTACTTGCTATACATAAGTAGAAAGAAGAAGCGGAATGGAACCCCGCTTCTTTTCTTTTTTGCAATATTTGCTATAATGAACAAAAGGCCATAAATAGTTATTTAATAATAAAAAAACCCCGATAAATTATGAAATGAGGTGTTCGGTTTGGACAAGAGTACAGAAAGCTTCCCGAAAAATGAAAGGCGGAAGGGATACCGGGAGTATCAACGGATTCTTTCCCTCTTCGATAATATCAGTGAACTGATTTACGTGATTGATCCGAAGAATTATCGAATCATTTATGCCAACAAAACCGTGACGGACCTCTGGGGGGAGGATCTGGTGGGTACTACCTGCTATGAATCGATGCAAAACCTGAACGCCCCCTGTTATTTTTGTGAAAATGCCTCTTTGGTACTGAATGAAGGGGAGGTATACCGCTTCGAATCCTATTATGAACAGTGGGATAAATATTATCTGAAGGAAGCGAAAATGATTGATTGGCCGGGATATGACAAGGTGCGCTTAGAGGTTGCCATTGACATCACCGAGGTAAAAAAGAGCCAACGAATCTTAGAAGAGCGGATTCGCTATGAAACGGAGTTATCCAATGTCTCCCAGCAGCTGTTAAAGGAGGACCGGGAAGAAGCCATTCAAGGGGCTTTAACTCATTTGCAGAGGGCTTCGGGAGCCAGTCGGGTGTATATTTTTAAAAATATTGAAGAATACGACCACATCACAAAGGTTCGGGATTTTTACACGGAATATGCCTATGAGGTTTGTCGGGAGGGCATTGAACCTCAAATTGATAATCCGGACTTAAAACACTTTGATTACGAACCGGAATTTCACCGTTGGAAAAAACAGCTTTCCCAAGGAATTTATATAGCCGGAGATGTGGAGAATTTTCCGGAAGGGGAGGTGGCCGTGCTCAAAAGTCAAGGGATTCAATCATTACTGGTGATCCCTATTTTTGTAGACAAGCAGTGGTATGGATTTTTAGGCTTTGATGAAGTGGATAAAAAGCGGACCTGGAATGAACAGGACATTAGAATTCTTAATACTGCAGCGGATATGATGAGCAGTTATATAGAAAAGAAAAACCGGGAAACCGCCATGAAAAACAGTCAAAAGAAACTTCGGATCGCCATGAAAAACGCCCAGGCGGCCAACAGCCAAAAGAGTGCATTTATTGCCAATATGAGTCATGAAATCAGAACCCCCATGAACGCCATCATCGGTTTTGCGGAAATTTTAGAAAAGGAAACCCTTGATCCCAAGCACCGGGAGTACATTCATTCCATAAAACAGGGGGGAGAAAATCTTTTGACCCTGATGAATGATATTCTGGATCTTTCTAAAATCGAAGCGGGGGTAGTAAAGATTGAACGGAAGGAAATATCCTTAAAGAATCTGGTGGAGGAAATTCGGGATATTTTTGAGCTTCGGGCGACGCAAAAGAATATCAATCTGCAAATTGAGGTCGAAGAGAGCCTGCCGAAACTGCTTTGGATCGATGAAACCAGAGTTCGCCAAATTCTGCTGAATCTTGTGGGCAATGCGGTGAAATTCACGGATAAGGGATTTGTAAAAATTCGAACCGTCTTTGAGAAAAAGGATGAAGGTCACGGCACTTTAAAAATTGAAGTGATCGATACGGGGAAAGGAATCTCCAAGCGGGGGCAGAAAGAAATATTCAAACCCTTTGTGCAGTGGGATCCCAAGGGAGATACTTCCCAGGGCACGGGACTGGGCCTTTCCATTACGAAAAATCTTGTGGAAATTTTAGAGGGAGAAATTCATTTGTTCTCCGTTCCCAAAAGAGGTACCCGCTTCGAACTGACTTTTTATCCGGTGAAGATCGGAGGAGAAAATATTTCCATAAATAATACAAAAAATGAAGGAGTTTTGCAGGGAAATGTAGAACCTAGTAATTATAGAATAAAGGGAGATATTGAAACCGTTTTGGACTATTTTGATAATCGGGGAAAATGGGATTATCGTAGAGTTCGGGACAGTGCTTTTTTTCAAGATATTCAGAACTTCGGAAAAAATCTGCTGAACCTTGGAGAGGAACAGGAAGTACCGGCTTTAAGCGCCTATGCGAATAAACTGATTGAAAGTACGGAGCGATTTGATATTGAAGGAATGAAGCATCTGCTGGTGCAATACCCAAATCTTACCCAGCGGATAAAGGAGCTTAATTATGGAAGAAAAAAAGGGGAAAATACTGATCGTTGATGATGTGGCACAAAATATTCAGCTGATCGCCAACTTTTTGAAGGAAGACTATGAGCTGGCCTTTGCCCTTCGAGGAAAAGAAGCGGTGAATCAGGCCCTTAAAACTTCCTTTGACCTGATTTTGCTGGACATAATGATGCCGGAAATCGACGGATTTAAGGTCTGTGAAATTCTGAAATCCGATGAGAAAACCAAAGAGGTGCCGGTGATTTTTTTGACGGCAAAAACCGATACGGAAAGCATAAAAAGAGGCTTTGATACCGGCGGGGTGGATTATATTACAAAGCCTTTTAACGCCGAGGAACTTAAAGCACGGGTAAAGACCCATATTCAACTGAAACGGACCAAAGAGGCCTTGGAAGAGAAAAATCAGGACCTGACCCATAGCAATCGGGTGAAGGATAAGTTTTTCTCCATCATCGCCCATGACCTAAAAAGTCCCTTAAATACCTTTGTAAGCCTGATTAGCCTGATGGAGGAAAACTACGAGGATTTCAGTGAAGAGGAGCGAAAGGATTTTTTACAGTCCATGTGCGAGCATTCTCGGCAACTTAACAAGCTGCTTAATAATCTCCTTCAATGGTCCATGCACCAGCGGGGAGATATGAAAGTACATCCCGAAGAACTGTTTCTGGAACCGGTCTTCGACGAAAATTTAAAACTGTATCATCAGGAAATCCGCCGAAAACAGCTCCGGGTACAAATAAGCATGGAAGCGGGACTGAAAACCTTCGGGGATCTTTCGATGATTCATACGATCTTTCGAAATCTTCTATCCAATGCGGTTAAGTTCACCCCGAATCGGGGGAAAATTGTAATTCGAGGAAAATTTGAAGAAGAAAAGGTCCTGGTGGATATTGAAGATACGGGAGTGGGTATTCGAAAAGATCGAATTCCAAACCTGTTTCAACTGGATCAGGTAACCTCTACGAAGGGCACAAATTATGAAGAGGGCACGGGGCTGGGTCTGATTCTTTGTAAGGAGTTTGTGAAGTTTCATAACGGAGAAATCGATGTGGAAAGTCGTCCCGATGAAGGGACGAAAATCCGGATAACCTTACCGAAAAAGCCCGTATTTTCCCCGGAGGATCTGACGGGAAAAGGGGAGGAGGAAGCCCATGAAAATTTTATTGGCAGCTTTTGATCCCTTTGGAGGGGAGTCTATTAATCCCGCGTTGGAGGCGGTAAAAAAAGTAAGGGATATTATTGAGGGTTACCCGGTGGTGAAGGTGGAAATCCCTACGGTCTTTCACCAATCCATCAGGGTGCTGGAGGAAAAAATGCGAGAGACGGATCCAAGCATAATTCTGGTGGTCGGCCAGGCGGGAGGGCGACCTGCCATCAGTGTTGAGCGAATAGGCATCAACATCGATGATGCCCGAATACCCGACAATCAGGGAAATCAGCCCCTGGACGAAAAAATTGTTTCCGGGGGGCCGGAGGCTTATTTTTCCAATCTCCCCATCAAGGCCATGACAAACAGTATCCGACAGGCAGGGATTCCTGCAACGGTTTCCAATACCGCCGGAACCTTTGTATGCAATCATATACTTTACGGTCTGCTGCATCATATTCACAGGGAAAAACCAAAGGCTCGGGGAGGGTTTATCCATGTACCCTTTATTCCCTCTCAGGTGACGGATAAAGGAGGACAACCCTCCATGGCCCCGGAGAACATCACAAAAGCCTTGGAAGCCGCCCTAAGGGCCGCAGTGCTATATAGTGAGGATATTCAAACCGAAGAGGGAAGTTTACACTAGTGTTATCGGCACTAGTGTTTTCTGTTGCAGGAAAAGGAATCTTCGGAACAATTTTTGTCCTTTTAGATCCGGACCTTCTTTCTATTGAAGAATTCCCTAAAATATAATAAGATAAGGTTAGATTTTATTTGTGAAAACTTATTATACAAACTTATTATACGAGGAGCGTAAACCATGAATATAAATGATTTGAATGACATGCAGCGCCAAGCGGTATGTGAAACGGAAGGCCCCTTGTTGGTGCTTGCCGGGGCAGGATCGGGAAAAACCCGGGTACTTACCCATCGGATCGCTTACTTAGTCGAGAAACTGGGGATAGATCCCTACAATATCCTGGCCATCACCTTTACCAATAAAGCGGCGAAGGAAATGAAGGAGCGGGTGGAAAACCTGTTGGATAAGCCCTATTATAATCTGTGGATCAGCACCTTTCACGCCTCCTGTGTTCGAATACTCAGAAGAGAAATCGAAGCATTGGGTTATACCAGCAACTTCGGAATTTACGATCCTTCCGATCAATTGGTGGTGATGAAGGAGTGTATTAAGGCCTTGAAACTGCCGGAAAAGGAATATCATCCAAAGGCCATGCTCGGGGCCGTGGGTCGGGCTAAGGATAAGCTGATTACCCCGGATGAGTACTTAAAAATTGAAGGGGATGACTACCGAAACCAGCAGATTGAAAAGCTTTACCGAATGTATCAACGAACCCTTCGAAAGAACAATGCCTTGGATTTCGATGATCTGATTATGAAAACCGTAATCCTGTTTAAGGAAAATCCGAAAATATTACGGGAGTATCAGAACAAGTTTAAATACATTTTAGTGGATGAGTTTCAGGATACCAATATGGCTCAGTACACCTTAGTCAGTATGCTGGCGGATGATCATAAAAACATCTGCGTGGTGGGAGATGACGACCAGTCCATTTACGGCTGGCGAGGTGCGGATATTCAAAATATCCTGGGCTTTGAGCAGGATTTTACAAAGGCCAAAACCATTAAACTGGAGAGAAACTACCGTTCCACCAATATTATTCTGGAAGCGGCCAATGAAGTGGTGGCCCACAACAGCCAGCGAAAACCGAAAAAACTTTGGACCGATAACGATAAAGGGAAAGTACTGAATTATTATAAAGCGGATCAGGAACGGGATGAAGCAAGATATATTGCGGATACCATTGAAAAACAACGGGATCAGGGAGAGCGGACCTATAAGGATTTTGCGATCCTTTATCGAACCAATGTCCAGTCCCGAATCATTGAAGAAATTCTGGTACAGCGGAGCATCCCCTATCAACTGATCGGAGGCACCCGCTTCTATGACCGAAAGGAAATTAAAGATGTGATTTCCTATTTAAAAGCTATCGAAAATCCCGTGGACGATGTGGCCATTAAGCGAATCATCAATGAACCGAAACGGGGCATCGGAAAGAAAACCATTGAGAAAATTGATGAGTATGCGGAGATGGAAAATCAGGATTTTTTCCAGTCCCTAAAGGATTATCAATATATTCCGGGACTTACCACCCGGGTGAAGAATAAGATCAAGGAATTCTTAGAAATCATGATCCGTCTTCAGGACAGCAAAAGCACTCTTACGATCACAGAGCTTGCAGAAACCATTTATCAGGACACCGGCTATCAGGAGAGTTTAGTGGCGGAGGGAACCATTGAAGCCAAAGCAAGACTGGAAAACCTGGAGGAATTTAAATCCATTACCATGGAATTTGATAAAACTTCGGAGGAAGGGACCTTAGAGGCCTTTCTTGGTCAGGCCTCTCTTGAAACGTCCTTGGACCGCAGCGACGAATCAGAAGAGGGGGTCATGCTGATGACCCTTCACAGTGCCAAAGGCCTGGAGTTTCCCGTGGTGTTTTTACCGGGAATGGAAGAAGGGATTTTCCCCTCACCGATCTCGATCCATGAAGGAAACGAAGAAGAGGAGCGGCGGCTTTGTTATGTGGGAATTACAAGAGCCATGGAAGAAGTACACTTTATCCACGCCACCATGCGAAACATTTACGGGAATACCCATGTCAATGACATGTCCCGATTTTTAAAGGAAATTCCCGAGAATCTAATCAATATGGAAGACCCCTATGACCGTCGAACGGAAGTGCAAAAACAGCGAATGAAAAAGACCTCGGACTTTACCGGAGAGTTTCCTATGGACCGGGTCCAGCCGGGAAGTCAGGTTTATCATCCCAAGTTCGGTCAGGGAAAAGTAGTAGGGAAACAAGGGTCCATGCTGACCATCATCTTTGATAAAGCGGGGCTGAAGAAAATCGATCCCGCCTACATCAATCTGCAAATCCTGGAATAAAGGGAGGCCTTCAATGGAAAACAAGGATAAGGATCAAGAAATTGATCGGATGAAAACCCTGGTGGAAAAACTCAACGACTATGCTTATCAATACTATACATTAGACGATCCTTTGGTCAGTGACCGGGAGTACGACGAACTATATGAAGAGCTGGAGGCCCTGGAAGAGGAGACGGGTATTCAGCTACAGAATTCTCCCACCAGAAGAGTGGGAGGGGAACCCCTGGATAAGTTTGAATCCCACCGTCATTTTCGCCCGCTCCTAAGTCTGGACAAATCCAAAAGCTTTGAGAGTTTACGGGACTGGGAAGCAAGAATGAAGCGGATCTTAGGCAGTGAATCCGTGGCCCTGGAGTATGTGGTGGAATATAAATTTGACGGCTTAACCCTGAGCCTTACGTATAAAGAGGGAGCACTAGTTCAAGGCGCCACCCGGGGAAACGGTGAAGTGGGAGAAGGGATTTTAGAACAGGTCAAGACGATAAAATCGATTCCCCTATCCATACCCCATAAAGGAACGTTGGAAGTTCAGGGAGAAGGTCTGATGGGCCTTTCCACCCTGGAAGAATATAACAAAACTGCAAAGACCCCTCTGAAAAATGCCCGAAACGGGGCGGCGGGAGCCCTTCGAAATCTGGATCCCAAGGTTACCGCAACAAGAAATTTGGACGCCTTTTTTTATCATATCAATTATTATGAGGATCAGGAATTTAATACCCATATGGAGATGATTCAGTTTTTAAAGGATCAACGACTGCCGGTGGATCCTCATATTTATCTGTGCAAAAATATAGAAGAGGTTATTGATCAGATCGAAACTCTGGAAAAAACCATAAAAGATCTGGACTTTTTAACCGACGGAATTGTCATTAAGGTTAACGACTTAAAAACCCGGGAGAAGCTGGGATTCACTCAGAAATTTCCCCGCTGGGCCATGGCCTATAAATTTGAAGCCCGGGAGATGACCACGACCTTGGAGGATGTGATTTGGCAGGTGGGCCGGACGGGAAAACTCACCCCCACTGCTATCTTAGACCCGGTGGATATCGGCGGCGTAACCGTGGGACGGGCAACCCTAAATAATTATGGAGATATTCAGCGAAAAAGCGTGAAGATCGGTTGCCAGGTTTGGCTTCGACGATCCAACGATGTAATCCCGGAGATTATGGGAGTGGTGGAAGAAAGCTGTGTAGATGTGGAAGAGATTGAAAAGCCCGGGCACTGTCCCGCCTGTGGTACGGAAGTGGTGGAAAAGGGGGCGCGCATTTTCTGTCCCAACTCCCTGTCCTGTAAGCCCCAGCTGGTTTCCAGAATTGCTCATTTTTCCAGCCGGGACGCCATGGATATCGAGGGCCTCAGCGAGAAAATAACGGAGCAGCTGCACGATGAAGTGGGTCTTCGAGGCATTGCGGATTTATACCGACTGGAATATGAAGACTTAATCAACCTAGAGCGTTTCGGTGACAAGAAAACGAAAAATATTCTATCCGCCATTGAGGATAGTAAAGACTGCCAGCTTTCCCAGTTCGTATATGCCCTTGGAATTCCCAATGTGGGGAAGAAAACCGCCAAGGATTTGGCAAAGCACTATAAAACCCTGGAAAACTTACGGGAGGCCGAGGCACAGGAACTGATCAGCCTTGGAGATATCGGGGAAATCGTGGCGAAGTCCGTAGTGGATTTTTTCCATGAGGATCGGATTAAAGAAAGCATTGATGCCTTACTGGAAGCCGGGGTAAATCCCAAACCCGTAGAGGATTCCTCCGTTAAGGGGGACCGGGATCTGACTGAAGAAAATCCCTTTGGGGAAAAAACCATCGTCATCACCGGAAGCTTCGAAAACTTCTCCAGCAGAAAAGAGATTCAGACTTTCCTGGAAGAAGCGGGAGCCAAGGTTACGGGAAGCGTCAGTAAGAATACGGACATGCTGATTGTAGGAACGGAACCGGGATCAAAGCTTCAGAAAGCGGAAAAATTACAATCTGAAGGGGTGGAGATTGAAATCCTGACAGAGACCGAATTTATAGAGAAAAAGGAGCGCTAGGACGATGAATCGATGGCTTAAAATTGTACTGTACACCGTGATGGGGATAATACTGAGTATCGTCCTGTTATTTACCGCAACGGAGCTGGTATCCTTTAATATGGACCACTACCTTACCCAGTTTGAGCGCAACAACGTTCCGGAAGTTACGGGAATGGATATGGAGAACTTAGAGTACACCATGGAGGATATGCACCGTTACCTTCGGGGTGATGACCGCCATTTATTGGACACGGAAGCCTACTTCGGGGATGAACTGCGTCCGGTATACGGGGAGCGGGAGATTCACCACATGGTGGATGTTCGGGATCTATTCGTGGCCGGGAAAAACATTCGAAACCTGGGAGCATTGGTTTTTATCCTGTTGATGGCTTTAATGGTCTATCTGGATAAAGGCTGGAAGAAAAATATATGGAATCTGCTTTTTTATACCATGCTTGGGAACATTCTGTTTTTCGGGGTTTTAGCCTTTTTAATGTATGTGGATTTCAACCGGTATTTTGTGATTTTCCATCTGATTTTCTTCGACAACGATTTATGGCTGTTAAATCCCCAGACCGATACATTAATCCAAATGGTTCCACAACCTTTCTTTTATAACACCGCCTATAAGATTACGGGAATTTACGCCGGGGTTATGATTTTTCTTGGAGGCTTGGGACTGTTTATGAAAAAGCGGCAGTCGGTAAATCGGACATAAAGCGAGATGAGTAGTCAAGCTAATGAAAATGAGTAACCAAAATCGAACACGATCAGTAATCAAGATAAAAACGATCAGTAGTTAAGGTCGAACACGATCAGTAGTTAGGATCGAACACGATTAGTAATCAAGATAGAAAACGATCAGTAGTCAATAGATAAAGAAGGTGTAAAAATGGAATCATTTGAACGAAACGAGATTAAAAATCTGTGCCGCCAAAGCGGACTTCGGTTAAAAAACAAAGAAATTACAAAGCTTCAGGGAGATTTGAAGGAGCTCTCCGGGTACTTGGAAAAGCTGGAAGATATCCAAGTGCCCGAAGTTTATGAAGCCATCGAGGAGGGCTACTGGATGCATAAAAACAAAACTCCTCTTCGAAAGGATCGGGTGGAGGATTTTGAGGAAAAGGAACTGCTTCGAAAAAACGCACCGAAAAGAAACAAAAATTATATTACCGTACCGAAGGTTATAAAATAGGTCTTTAAATAAGGCAGGTCAGTAAATAAACAGCGACGAGTTCATGCAGAAAAGGGTGAAAAACATTGGATAATCAGGGATTAACCATTCAACAAATTCAAAAACAATTGACGAATAAAAAAATCAGCGCGGAGGAGCTTTTTAGGGAAACCTTGGAAAAAATCAGGGAACAGGAACATAAGATTGGTGCATTTCTCTGTATTACAGAGGAAGAGGTTTTACGCAAAGGGCGGGCACTGGATCAAAAAATTCAAAAGGGCGCATCCCTCGGAAATCTGGAGGGGGCCCTTTATTCTGTTAAGGATAATATTATGGTGAAGGGGCAAAAATGTACCTGCGGTTCCGACATGCTAAAGGATTTTATCGCTCCCTATGACGGAGAAAGCATCCTGGAGATTAACAAAGCAGGAGGAATCAGCCTCGGGAAAACCAACCTGGACGAGTTCGCCATGGGTTCCTCAACGGAGCACTCGGCCTTTAAGGTTACGAGAAATCCCCGGGACTATAAACTGGTAGCGGGAGGATCCAGCGGCGGCGCAGCTGCGGCGGTGGCTGCGGGTTTCGGGCAGTTCTCTATCGGATCCGATACGGGAGGGTCTATACGGCAACCGGCGGCCTTTTGCGGGGTGCTGGGCATTAAGCCGACCTATGGCCTGGTATCCCGGCTGGGACTGGTATCCTTCGCCCCCTCCATGGATCAAATCGGAATCCTCTCCGGCAATGTCCGGGATATGGCCCGGGTGTTAGAGGAAATTCAAGGGCCTGAGTTCTCTAAGGATTATACATTGATAAAAAGAAAACCGACTTCCTATTACCGGGAACTGGCAGACTTTGAAGAAGACCGGAAGTCCCGAGGGGAAAAATTGTTACAGGGAATCACCATCGGTATTCCCAAGGAGTTTTTTGAAATCCCCATGGAAAAGGATGTGGAAAGCGCCATGGATCTGACCATGGAAGCTTTTAAAGTTCAGGGAGCGGAACTGGTATCGGTATCGCTCCCGCATTTTCGGTACAGTTTATCGGCCTATCACGTATTAACCATGGTGGAGGCGGTTTCCAATCTGGCCCGTTATGACGGAATAGCCTACGGAAATCAGGCACCGAAAGCTGAAAGCATCACGGAATTAATTGAAAAAAGTCGGGGCCAGGGTTTCGGAGAAGAAGTGAAAAGACGACTGGTTCTGGGAAATCATATTCTCGGTCGGGAAAAGACCTCCCTTATGAAGGCAAAGAGGGTGCAAGAATTACTTAAAAGAGATTTTCAAAAAGTATTTGAAGGTGCGGATCTTATTTTTACCCCTACCACCAATACCACGGCTTTTAAGCCGGGGAAAAAAAGCAAAAATCCTATGGATATGCAGCGCTTGGATGAATTGACGGTGGCGGCCAGCCTTACGGGGTTACCGGCGGTTTCCGTGCCCTGTCAGGAACCGGGGAAGCTTCCCGTGGGCGGACAGCTGATCGCTAACTATTTTAATGAGTCCGAGCTTCTTCAGGGGGCCTTGAGCCTCGAGACCGCCTTGGTGCAACAGCGGCGGGATCAAAAGGAAGAGAGGTGAGCAGGATGAACTATCAGACGATAATAGGACTGGAAATTCATGTGGAACTTACCACAAGTTCCAAGATTTTTTGCGGATGCAAGAATGATGCTTCGGGAAAGCCCAACGAAAATATTTGCCCCACCTGTATGGGATACCCGGGAACCCTGCCGAGGCTCAATGAAAAAGTGGTGGATTACGCAGTGAAAGCCGCTCTAGCCCTGGACTGTACAGTCCGGAATAATACCCATATGGACCGAAAACATTACTTTTACCCGGATCTTCCCAAGGGCTACCAAATTACCCAAGCCACAAAACCCCTAGGGATTAATGGGAAACTGTATTTGGAAAAGGCAGATAAAACCATTGGAATCCAGCGGATTCATATGGAAGAGGATACGGGAAAAATGATGCACCGAAAGGAATCCACGGAAATCGATTACAATCGCAGCGGGGTTCCCTTAATTGAAATCGTAACGGCGCCGGATATATCCGATGAGACGGAGCTGTTGGAATTTCTCGAAGAGTTAAAGAATTTATTGGCCTTTCTGGAAATTTCCGATTTGAAAATGGAGGAAGGGTCCCTTCGATGTGACTTAAATATCAATGTGGTGGATCGGGATCGGGGGATAAAAACCCCGGTGATGGAAGTGAAGAATCTAAACTCCTTTAAAGGAGCCGTAAGAGCAGCGCTTTACGAAGAGGAGCGTTTACAGGAAGCCCTGATGAGAGATAAGGAACTGCTTAAGGAAACCCGGGGCTGGGACCAGAAAAAGGGAAAAACCGTAACCCTTCGAAAGAAAGAGGATTCAGAGGAATACCAATATTTCATCGAACCGGAAATTCTTCCCCTTCAGCTATCGGACAGAAAAATTCAAAATGCTTACAGCCGTTTGCGGGAGCTGCCTCAAAGGAGAAGGAATCGTTTTAAGAAGCAGTACGGTCTGCCGGATTACGATGTTCGGATTCTCACGAAAAATCCTTATGTGGCGGACTTCTTTGAACAGGCCTTACTCACATGCTATGCTCCGAAACGGATCAGCAACTGGATAATGACCCAGCTACTGTCGGAAATGGATCGAGGCCTGGAAGGATTTCAGGATTTGGCCTTAAAACCCGGAGATTTTGGGAAGCTCATTGCTTTGATGGAAAAGGGGAAAATTTCGAAAAAGATCGGAGAGAAGATTTTAAAAGAAATTTTAAAAACCGGAGAAGCTCCGGAGAAAATCCTGAAAAACCGGAATCTCGGTCCCATCACCGATGAGGAAGAGATCAAGGAAATTGTACAAGACTTATTGGAACGTCATCCTAAAGCCCTGGAGGATTACGGGAAAAAGCCGGAGAAGACCCTGCGGTTTTTTATGGGTAAAGGGATGGAAAAAACCAATGGCAGACTGGACCCTGAAAAGTTAAAGGAATCTCTTGTTAGTGCACTATCTCCAAGGGATACTGATAAATAATGTGAAAATAGGGACTGTTGGTTCGAAATGCCTTCCATGGTATAATGAAACTGGTATGTATTCAAATATGTATTCAAAAAATCTGTGCCCTGGGGTAAAAACCCCTGTTAAATCCATATAAAAAAGGAGTTTCGTTGATGAAAATCGGAAAGATTCCCACGGAGTTATTGCAAGAACTTATTTTTTCCAATATAAAACATAAAAGACAGGAAGTGCTGATGGGCTCCGGAGTCGGAGAGGACTGTGCTGTGGTGGACTTCGGTGATTATATCGGAGTACTGAGTACGGATCCTATCACCGGAGCTTCTTCGGAGATTGGCAGCCTTGCGGTACACATTTCCTGCAATGATGTAGCTTCTAACGGAGTGGAACCCGTGGGCCTGTTACTGACGATTCTCGCCCCGCCTAAAACCACGGAAGAGGAACTAAAACGCATCATGGAGGATGCCAACCGCACTGCCTGTGAAGTGGATGTGGAAATTATGGGAGGCCATACGGAAATTACCGATGCGGTTAATAAAATTGTAATCTCCACCACGGCCATCGGCAGGCAGCCGAAAAACGGCATGACCTTTTCCAAGGGTGCCCGGTTGGGAGACCGACTGATCATGACCAAGCACGCAGGTCTGGAGGGGGCCGCGATTATTGCCCACGATCTGGAAGGTAAGCTTCAAGGAAAGGTGTCAAAAGAAGCCCTGGATGAGGCTAAGACCTATTCCAAAGAAATCAGCGTGGTAAAGGAAGGGAAAATCGCCGGGGGCTACGGCGTAAACAGCATGCATGATGTTACCGAGGGAGGCATTCTCGGAGCCCTATGGGAACTGGGAGAAGCATCTTCCTTAGGTGTGAAGGTGTATGTAGAGGAGATTCCTCTTAGGGAGGCTACTCGGGAAATTGCAGAGAGTCTTGGAATTGATCCCTTTAAACTGATCTCCAGCGGAGTGATGGTCATGTCGGTAGATCCTTCGAAAAAAGAGGGTCTGTTAAGGGAGTTAAATAAAAACGGAGTGGAAGCCACAGATGTGGGAGAAGTTATTTCCGGAGAGTCTTACTTACTGAAAGGTGACCACCGGGAACCCCTGGGAGCGCCGGATGTGGATGAACTGTATAAAGTGATTTAAGTGTAAATAAGAAAGTAACGGAAGCTGTACCGGGAAATTGAATTATTATGTTTTAAGAACAGAAGGAGGAAGATATTGCGTTAGTGTTGGTACTAAGCTATTTATTGATTTTTTTCGCCCGGGTAATTGATATTTCCCTGGCCACCATCCGTATGATTATGGTGGTTCGAGGGAAAAGGGTGCAGGCGGCGTTGATCGGCTTTGTGGAAGCCTTGGTGTTCGTGGTGGCTATTGGCCGGGTATTGAACCATATGGACGATCCGATTAATGTGTTAATGTTTGCCCTGGGTTTTGCTACGGGGAATTATGTAGGCATGTGGGTAGAAGAAAAAATGGCTCTTGGAAACATTATTGTTCAGGCCATAACCCCCACCCATTATCAGGATTTAACGGAAACCCTCCGGGAAGAAGGCTTCGGAGTAACAATTGTGCAGGGATACGGTATTAAAGGCAGCAATAACCTGGTAAACATTACCCTGCAGCGAAAACGAATGAATAAACTGATGCGAATCATCGACGACTATGATAAGGAAATTTTCGTAACCGTAACCGATGCCCGAGCCATTCGGGGAGGTTATTTCTCCGCATCCAAACGAAAGTAAATGGTATTGAAGAATCGATAGAAAAAAAGCATTACAAAAAGAGAGGACGATATCAATGAATCGAATCGATAACCGAAAGCCCGATGAACTCCGGGAGATGAAAATGACCACGGACTACATCAAACATCCCCAGGGCTCTGTACTAATTGAAATGGGAGAGACCAAGGTAATCTGCTCAGCCACCATTGAAGAAAAAGTACCCTTTTTCCTTAAAAACTCGGGAACGGGCTGGATCACTGCAGAGTATTCCATGCTTCCGGGAGCCACCCATACTAGAAACATCCGGGAATCCAGTAAAGGGAAAATCAGCGGAAGAACCCAGGAAATTCAGCGTTTAATCGGAAGAGCCCTGCGTTCCGTAGTGGATTTAAAGGCCTTAGGGGAAAAAACCATCTGGATCGACTGCGATGTCATCCAAGCCGACGGAGGAACAAGAACCGCTTCCATTACCGGTGCATTCGTTGCACTGACCATGGCCGTGGATAAGCTTTACAGTAAAGGAAAAATGAAAGCCTTTCCCATTAAAAATTACGTGTCCGCCATCAGCATCGGCGTTATTGAGGGCACCGAGCTGCTGGATCTTTGTTATGAAGAGGATTTTAAGGCCCATGTGGATATGAATGTGGTAATGACCGATCAGGGAGAGTTCATTGAAGTACAGGGAACCGGAGAGGAAGCTCCCTTCTCCAAGGAACAGCTTTTAAGCTTACTGACCCTGGCGGAAAAAGGAAATCGGGAGCTGACCCGGATGCAACGGGAGATTTTAGGACCCGTCGGTGAAAGAATCGGAGAGTCAAAGGAGGAAAGTTAAATGAAGGACCGGGAAACCTTAGTAATCGCTACGGGAAATCCGAATAAATTAAAGGAAATCCAGAGCCTGTTAAAGGATTTTCCGATTCAGGTACAAAGCAAGGATGAAGCAGGCCTTCAATCCATAGAAATTGAAGAGACTGGTAGGACCTTTGAAGAAAACGCCATGCTTAAGGCAAAGGGAATTCAAGCACACACGGGAACCATGGTTCTTGCCGATGATTCGGGAATTGCGGTGGACGCTTTAAATGGAGCTCCCGGGGTATACTCTGCCCGCTATGCAGGAGAAGAGGGTAATGATCAGAAGAACAATGAAAAGCTCCTGAGCGCCCTTAAGGAGGTTCCTTACGAGGAACGGGGAGCGGAGTTTGTCTGCGCCATTGTTTTACTCTTTCCCGACGGGAAAATACTGCAGGCAAAAGGTGTGACCCGGGGCCGGGTAGCCTATGAAAGAAAAGGGGATGGAGGCTTCGGCTACGACCCTCTATTTGAGCTGCCCGATGGGAAAACCATGGCGGAGCTGACGGCGAAGGAGAAGAATGCCATCAGTCATCGGGGAAAAGCCCTCAGGAAAATTAAGGAACTGTTGAAAGAGGAATTTCGCTAGATAGGAATTTGAGAAATATAGAAAATTTTAGAGGTGAAAAACGTGAAAATTGCAATACTAGGGGATAGTCATAATCATTTGGAAGTACTGGATAGGCTTCATGAAGAAAAGCGACTTCAAGGGGTGGAGCTGATTCTTCATACGGGAGATATGTGTAATGATGGGAGCTATCTGGAAGAAATTACGGGAATTAAAGTGATCGGTGTGAAAGGGAACTCGGATCCGGTATATAGTGGTTGTGAAATGGAAATGATTTTAGAACTGGAAGGATACAAGATCTTATTAACCCATGGACATCGCTACGGAGTAAAGGGAAGTAACGACCGACTTTTTTATCGGGGTAAAGAAGTGGGAGCGGATATTGTAGTTTTCGGACACAGTCATATCCCTCTTACAATAGAGGAAGAACATATGCTGCTGCTTAATCCCGGAAGTATCGGTTTTCCCAGAGGCCTGAGCAAGAAGAGCTATGGGATCGTAACCTTGGGGAATCAGATTAAAGTGGATCTGATGGAACTGGAGGATTAGTCCCTTAATTTGGGCGGATTTTTTTGATTGACAGCCCGGCCAATAAAGAAAAGTTCCCATGAAATAAATAAAAAATAATAAAATCTATTGACATAGACCGAGTATGATGATAATATTATTTAGGTCGCAAGGTAATAGATGCGCGGGTGTAGTTCAGTGGCAGAACTTCAGCCTTCCAAGCTGATAGCGAGGGTTCGATTCCCTTCACCCGCTCCACAAATATGGTGGGTGTAGTCAAGGGGTTAAGACACAGGATTGTGATTCCTGCATGCGTGGGTTCAAATCCCATCACCCACCCCATTTTTAAATTAAGGATGTACTCTATGTACTTCAAGAACTTTTGGGGTATAGCCAAGTTGGTAAGGCAGCGGATTTTGATTCCGTCATTCGTAGGTTCAAGTCCTGCTACCCCAGCCAATTTATGCGGAAGTGGCTCAGCGGTAGAGCATCGCCTTGCCAAGGCGAGGGTCGCGGGTTCAATTCCCGTCTTCCGCTCCAAAACGCGTGCTCATAGCTCAGTTGGATAGAGCATCGGCCTTCTAAGCCGAGGGTCCGGGGTTCGAATCCCTGTGGGCACGCCATTTAAATTTAAACACCGTACTTACACCTATGCGCCCTTAGCTCAGCTGGATAGAGTGACTGGCTTCGAACCAGTAAGTCGGGGGTTCGAATCCCTCAGGGCGTGCCAATCAAAAAACACCTAACTCATAATGAGTCAGGTGTTTTGCTTTTTTGTCAAAAAATGTACCATGGGGTCCGACCCAATGTCATTAAGTTAGTGGAATAGAAAGTGCGAAAGAAAC
>Ga0194138_10000463_pt1 | contig 19285 bp, 18 predicted proteins | sample TARM_MetaG_T2_14_FD_134022 | JGI IMG/M metagenome (GOLD analysis project Ga0194138, IMG submission 134022) | Freshwater microbial communities from Pennsylvania, USA, analyzing microbe dynamics in response to fracking - TARM_MetaG_T2_14 (version 2) | ecosystem: Environmental > Aquatic >...
AGTGCCTCGCCGATCAAGGCGCCGTTCTTGGTGCCGCCGATGTAGAACGCATCGGCCAGCGTGGCCAGTTCCGGAAGCGACAGGTCGTTGCCGGGCGCGGCGAGCGCAGCGCCGATACGGGCGCCGTCCACGTACAGCAACAGGCCATGCTTGCGGCAAAACGCCGACAGCGCGGCCAGCTCCGCGCGCGAATAGACCGTGCCCAGCTCGGTGCTCTGCGAGACGTACACCAACCGCGGCTGCACCAGATGCTCGTTGGCATGCTCGGCCAGCACCGGGACGATCGCCTCGGGCGTCAGCTTGCCGTCCGTTGCCGGCACGGTGATCACCTTGTGGCCGGTGGCCTCGATGGCGCCGGTTTCGTGGGTGGCGATGTGGCCGGTGACGGCGGCGATGGCGGCCTGGTGCGGGCGCAGGAAGGCGGCCAACGCGACCAGATTGGTCTGGGTGCCGCCGACCAGCAGGTGCACGTCGGCGGCCGCTTGCGCGCAAGCGCTGCGGATCAGGGCAATGGCGCGCTCGGTATGCGCGTCCAATCCGTAACCGCGGTTCTGCTCGGCGCTGGCCGCGGCCAGCGCCTGCAGCAGGCGCGGATGCGCGCCTTCGCTGTAATCGTTGCGGAAGCCGTGCTTCAGCGCAGCCGGAATGTGCTCGTACATGGCCTCACAACCCCTTGGCCGCCTGGGCCACGGCACGGAACAGGGCGCGGCCCTTGTTCATGGTTTCCTTCCATTCCAGATCGGGGTCGGAGTCGTAGACCACGCCGCCGCCGGCCTGCACGTACAGGTGGCCGTCCTGGATGACGGCGGTGCGGATGGCGATGGCGGTGTCGGCATCGCCGTGCCAGCCGATGTAGCCCACCGCGCCGGAATAGACATTGCGCTTGACCGGCTCCAGGTCGCGGATGATTTCCAGCGCGCGCACCTTCGGCGCGCCGGACACGGTGCCGGCCGGGAAGGTGGCGCGCAGCACGTCCATGTAACTCAGCCCGGCCTTCAGCGTGCCGGTGACCTCGCTGACGATGTGCATCACGTGGCTGTAGCGCTCGATCACGAACGAGGCCGTCACCTGCACCGTGCCCGCTTCGGCCACGCGGCCGACGTCGTTGCGGCCGAGGTCGATCAGCATCACGTGCTCGGCGCGCTCCTTCGGGTCGGCCAGCAGCTCGGCTTCCAGCGCCCGGTCTTCCTCGGGCGTCTTGCCGCGGCGGCGGGTGCCGGCAATCGGCCGCACCGTCACCGTGCCGCCCTGCAGGCGGGCGAGGATTTCCGGCGAGGAACCCACCACCTGGGTGCCGCCGACGTCGATGAAATACATGTACGGCGACGGATTCAGTGCGCGCAGCGCCCGGTAGACGTCCACCGGCCGCGCCCGGAACGGCACCCGCAGGCGCTGGCTGGGCACCACCTGGAAGATGTCGCCGGCGCGGATGTATTCCTTGGCCTGCTCGACCATCGCGTGGTACTGCTCGCGGGTGAAGGACGAGCGGAAATCGACCTCGTCGATCGCATCGGACACCTGCGCCTGCGGGTAGCCGGCACCGGCCTGGCGCAGGCGGTGGGCCAGTTCGTCCAGACGGCGGTTGGCACGCGCCCAGGCCTGCGGCTGGGCCGGGTCGGCGTGCACGATCAGGTACAGCCGGCCCTTGAGGTTGTCGAACACGGCCAGCTCTTCGGACAGCATCAGCAGGATGTCCGGCGTGCCCAGTTCGTCCGGCTTGCTGCTGCGGCCCAAGCGCGGCTCGATGTATTCCACGCACTCGAAACCGAACCAGCCCACCAACCCGCCGGCGAAGCCCGGCAAGCCTTCGATGCGCGGCACCGACCATGCCGCGCGCAGGCGCTCGACCTCGGCCAGCGGGTCGTCCACCTCGCGACGTTCGGTCACCTCGCCGTAGTCCAGCGTCTCCAGAACGTGGCCGCGGAAGGCATAGGTACGCCGCGCCGGCAGGCCGATGATGGAATAACGGCCGAAGCGCTCGCCGCCCTCGACCGATTCGAAAAGATAGGTATGCGGGCCGTCGGCGAGCTTCAGGTATACCGACAGCGGCGTGTCCAGATCGGACAGCACCTCGCGGACGACGGGGATGCGGTGGTGGCCTTCAGCGGCCTGCTGCCGGAACTGCTCGAACGTGATCAAGACGACTTTCCTTCCAAGAGCTTGCCGCAAAGGGAGCGGCGACAGGGCGGACGACGGCGACGGGCCACCATCGCCACGCACGGCGAGCGGAAGGAAGGGAACGCGGGGTCGTCAGGCTGGGCACGCGATTACTGTACCGCAACATGCGCGCGGCGCGCAGCGCGTTCGCGACGGCCGGGCGGCTGCCCGTCGCCCGGCGCGCGCGTCAAGCCATGTCGGCACCGGGCGCCGGTGCCCGCCCCCGCACGCGCCACCAGCCCCAGCCCAGACCGAGCACCGCGGCCACCAGCGAACCCAGCAACACGCCGAGCTTGGCCGCCGCCATCTGGTTGGGGTCGTGGAAGGCCAGCATCGCGATGAAAATCGACATCGTGAAGCCGATGCCGGCCAGCAGGCCGACCAGCACAGTGCCCGACCAGTCCATGCCCGCCGGCAACCGGCACAGGCGCAGCTTCACCAGCAGCCAGGTCGTGGCGAACACACCCACCGGCTTGCCCAACACCAACGCCACCGCCACACCGACCATCACCCAATGCGCGCCGCCTTCGGCCAGGTCCGTGCCCTGCAGGCTGACACCGGCATTGGCCAGCGCGAACAGCGGCATGATCCCGAACGCCACCCACGGATGCAGCGCATCGATCAGGCGGGTGGCCGGCGGCAGCAGTTCGCGCTCGGCCATGCGCCACTGCCGCAACGGAAGGTGCGAAGGCACGACATCACCATCGGCCAGCCGTTCGGCGGCCCGCGCCATCGTCTCGCGCGGCGCCTCGCGCATTGCCCGCGGCACCACCGGTGTCAGCAGGCCCAGCACCACACCGGCCAGCGTGGGATGCGCACCGGTCATCAGGAAACCCAGCCACACCACCGCGCCGGGAAACACGTAGGCAAACGCCGCGCCGATGCCCAGCGACTGCATGCCCAGCACCATCAGCACGCCCAGCCCGACCACGAGAAAGCCGGACCAGTCCAGCCCGCCGGAATAGAACACCGCGATGATCAGTACCGCGATCACGTCGTCGATCACCGCCAGCGTCAGCAGGAACATGCGCACGCTGCCCGGCAGCGAACGCCCCAGCAAGGCCAGCACGCCGACCGCGAAAGCGATGTCGGTGGCGGTGGGCACCGCCCAGCCGTGGTGGCGCGCCGGATCGGCATTGAAGCCCACGTAGATCAGCGCCGGCACGGCCACCCCGCCGACCGCGGCGACCATCGGCAGCAGGGCCTGGCGCAGGTTGCTCAACGAACCGGCATGGATTTCCTGACGGATCTCCAGACCGACGACGAGGAAGAACACCGTCATCAGACCGTCGTTGATCCAGAAATGCAGCGAGTGCACGTCGATGAACCCGCCAAGCCCCAGCGTGACCGGCCACTCCCACAAGGCGTGGTAATCGTGCGCGCCGGGCGAATTGGCCCACGCCAGCGCCAGCGTCGCGGCCAGCAGCAGCACGATGCCGCTGGAAGCCTCGATGTGGAGAAAACGCTCGAACGCGGCGAAGGCCTTTTCGGTCAAGGCCTGGGCGCGGGGCAACGGGCGCGGGGAAGGGGCGGTTCTCATCGGCACGGCATCTCCGCGCGGCGGCCCGACCTGCGCATCGTCCTGCCAACCGCACGATGCGGCCGACACCCTGCCGCCAATTGTAGCGGTCATGCGCAATGTGCTGCCGTTAGACATGCGCGGCAGCCCATTGCGCTTCGCCCGCGCATGTTCGCCGTTCCGGCCCCGCCCGGGGTCATCGGCAACGCCGGGCAATCGTCACCGTCGCTGCACCGTTCCGTCACCGACCCGTCATCCAACACCCGGAGCATGGAAGGCCATAGCAGGGACGACGGGCGGAGGCAGGATCAGCCTCCAATCTTCCAGACCCCGTGCCGACAGCGGCGCGGGGTTTTCCATTTGCCGAGCCGGGCGCGGCTCAGCGCACGGCGGCCACGGCCCCGCGCATCGCCGCGATGGTGGCCGCATAGGCCTGCCGCGTGCGCGGCTCGCGGAAGATCGCCGAGCCGGCGACGAAGGCATCCGCGCCGGCGGCGGCAATCTGGCCGATGTTGTCGGCCTTCACGCCACCGTCCACTTCCAGCCGGATCGGCTTGCCGGTCTTGTCGATCATCGCCCGCAGCGCGCGCAGCTTGTCCAGCGTGGACGGGATGAAGCTCTGCCCGCCGAAGCCGGGGTTGACCGACATCAGCATCACCAGATCGACATCCTCCAGCACCCAGTCCAGCAGCTCCAGCGGCGAAGCCGGGTTGAGCACCAGTCCGGGGCTGCAACCGTGCGAACGGATCAGCTGGATGGTGCGGTGGACGTGGCGGCTGGCCTCGGGATGGAAGCTGATCGTCGTGGCGCCGGCCTCGGCGAAGTCCGGCACCAGCCGGTCCACCGGCTCGACCATCAGGTGCACGTCGATCGGCGCGGTGACGCCATGCTTGCGCAGCGCCTGGCAGACCATCGGGCCGATGGTCAGGTTGGGCACGTAATGGTTGTCCATCACGTCGAAGTGCACCCAGTCGGCACCGGCGGCGAGGACGTTGTCGACCTCTTCGCCGAGGCGGGCGAAATCGGCGGAGAGGATGGACGGCGCAATGATGCAATCGTTCTTGTCGGTCACGGGATCAGCCTTTGCGCTTGCGCAGTCGCTTGATGCGGTCATAGGCGGCATTGAGCCGGCGCGCCTGGCGTTCGGCCTGCGCGCGCGCCTCGGGCGTGGCGTCGACCAGTTTGTCGGGGTGGCATTGCGATATCAGCCGGCGCCAGGCCAGATCGACCTCGGCATCGCTGGCATCGCGGGTCAAACCCAGCTCGTGCCACGGGTCCTCGCGCGTCGCACCGCCGAACCAGCCCATGTCGAAGGCGTGCCCGATCAACAGGCCCGCCAGCGCGCCGAGCGGGCGCCGGGTCAGCAGCCAGCCGGCGGTGAAACCGATCAGTTTTCCGTACCAGCGGTGCATGGGGCCGGGGGCGGCTGCGGGGTCGCACATTCTAAGCCAGACGGCCACCGCGCCGGGTGGCGCACATGGGCGCGGGCGGACGTACACTAGGCGGCCCGCTGCGATCGGCGGGCCATCCGGCCCGGTGGCAGCGTCCTTGCGAACTGGAGTGCCTGTGTCGACCACGCTGTTGCGTCCGTACCTTCTGGAAGCGGATCTCCCCGGCCTGCCGTTGCGTCACCGTGGCAAGGTCCGCGACGTTTTCGATATCCCGCGCGAGCGCCTGCCCGAAGGCACGCCGCCGGGCGACTATCTGTTGATGGTGGCCACCGACCGGCTCTCCGCCTTCGACGTGGTCCTGCCCGACCCGATCCCCGGCAAGGGCGAGATGCTGTGCCAGATCAGCAACTTCTGGTTCGGCAAGACCGCCCACCTGATGCCCAACCACCTGACCGGCATCGACGTGGCCAGCGTGCTGCCCGAGGGGGTCGACCCGGCGCCGTACCTGAAGCGCTCGGTGGTCACCCGCAAGCTCAAGCCGGTGCCCGTGGAAGCCATCGCCCGCGGGTATCTCATCGGCAGCGGCTGGAAGGACTACCAGCGCACCGGCAAGGTCGGCGGCATCGTGCTGCCCGATGGCCTGCGCCAGGCCGAGAAGCTGGTCGAGCCGATCTTCACCCCGTCCACCAAGGCGGCGGTAGGCGACCACGACGAGAACATCGACTTCGACGCAATGGTGCGGCTGGTGGGCGCCGAGCTGGCCGAACGCGTGCGCGACGCCACCCTGCGCATCTACCGCTTTGCCGCCGACTACGCGGCGCAGCGCGGCATCCTGCTGGCCGATACCAAGTTCGAGTTCGGCACCGATGCCAACGGCCGGCTGTACATCATGGACGAGATGCTCACGCCCGATTCCTCGCGCTACTGGCCGGCCGACGAATACCAGGTGGGCATCAGCCCGCCGAGCTACGACAAGCAGTTCGTGCGCGACTACCTGGAGACGCTGGACTGGGGCAAGACCGCGCCCGGCCCGAAGCTGCCGGCCGAGGTGATCGAACGCACCCGCGCCAAGTACGCCGAGGCGCTGCACAAGCTGGCCGGCATCTCGGTCGACTGAACCCGCACCGGGCCGGCACCGCAGCGCGGTACCGGCCCCGAGCGCACACCGTGCCGTGCACGCGCCTGGGAGGGACGCATGAACGCCACCACGCAACGCCGCGTCGATGCCTTGTTCGCCCGTTATTCGGGCGACCACCGCAACCCGGTCAACCAGCGCATCCACGTCATCGCGGTGCCGATGATCCTGTGGACCGTGGTCGCGCTGCTCTGGTGCGTCCCCGCCGGTGCCAGCTGGTTCCGCAGCGGCATCTGGGCCGCGCTGGCCATGTTCGCCACCTGGAGCTGGTACAACCGGCTCTCGCGCCCGCTCGGCTACGGCATGCTGGCGTTCTTCTTCTTTTCCGCCTGCCTGTGCCGGCTGCTGGAGCAGCGCATCGGCCTGGGCGGGCTGCGGGTGCTGGCGCTGGGCCTGTTCGCCGCGGCCTGGGTGGCGCAGTTCGTCGGCCATGCGATCGAAGGCCGGCGGCCGAGCTTCCTCACCGACCTGACCTATCTGCTGGTCGGGCCGCTGTGGGTGTTGGCCAAGGCCTACCGCGCGCTCGGCTGGCGCACCTGAGCACACGCAGCGTGCGCGACGTCACGGAACCGGGCATGGACCGCTGACGGTCACGCCGGTGTCACCGGCGGATGACACGGTTCGGCCGGGCCACGCCCGCCGACTCCCATGCATCCGCACAAGACCACCCTCGCCCGCGACACCCTGCAATCGCACCGCGCACCGCTGGACCTGCGCCAGCGGCGGCTGCTGATCCTGGCCGACGGCCGGCGCGACGTCGCCGAATTGACCCGCATGCTCGGCGAAGACACCCCGGCCCGCATCCGCGAGCTGTGCGCGGCCGGCTACCTGCAAGGCGATGTCGACGAAGCACCGCCGGCCACCGCCGCAGAGCCCGCCGCACCGGCACGCGCGCCAGCCGCCGCGCAACAAGCGACGACGCAGACGCCCACGGGAACCCCGCACGAGCGCCGCCGTTCGCTGGCCGCCGCGCGCATGTACATCCAGGGCATGCTCGAACTCCAGCGCCATCCGCAGGCCATCGAGCTGCGCCAGCGCCTGCAGTTTTCCCGCGACGAGCAGGCGGCCTTCGCCACGATCCTCGCTGCCCTGGCCGCTCTGCCCGGCATCACCTCCGACAGCTATGCCGAACGCGTGCGCCTGCGCGTGGCCGAAGTGCTGCCCGAGGCACTGCTGCCGCAGTTGCAGGCAGCGGAAACCGCCTGAGCGCGCCCGGCCCGTTTCAGCGCGGCGCCACGAAACGTTTGGGCAGCCCGGCCCAGCACTGCAGGTAATCGCGCTGCCGCCACGGTGCAGCCAGTGCCTGCGCGGTCGGCCGGAGTACGCGCCGCGTCTCGAACATGAAGGCCATCGTGTCGGCGATCACGTCCGGCTGCGACAGGTCGGCGGCACTGGCGCGTTCGAACGTGGCCGCATCCGGCCCGTGCCCGCTCATGCCGTTGTGCAAAGACACGCCGCCGGGCTCGAACCCGTCCGCCTTGGCATCGTAGCGCCCGTGCACCAGCCCCATCAGCTCGCTGGCGACGTTGCGGTGGAACCACGGCGGCCGGAACGTGTGCTGCGCCACCAGCCAGCGCGGCGGGAAAATCGCGAAATCCAGCTCGGCCGCGCCGCGCGCATCGCCCGGTGCGGTCAGCACGGTGAACAGGCTCGGATCGGGGTGGTCGAAACTGATCGAACCGATCGCGTTGAAACGGCGCAGGTCGTAGCGGCATGGCGCGCAGTTGCCGTGCCAGGCCACCACATCCAGCGGACTGTGCCCGATCGGCGCGCGCCACAGCCGGCCGTCGAAACGCGCGAGCAGCTCGAACTCGCCTTCCACATCCTCGTAGGCCGCCACCGGGGTCTCGAAATCGCGCGGATTGGCCAGGCCGTTGGCGCCGACCGGGCCGAGTTCGGGCAGGCGCAGCGGTGCGCCGAAGTTTTCCGCCACGTAGCCGCGCGCATGGCCGTCTGGCAGGCACGCACGGAAGCGCTGGCCGCGCGGGATCACCGCGATCTGCCCGGGCTCCACGTCCAGCCGGCCCAGCTCGGTGTCCAGCCGCAGCCGGCCCTGCTGCGGCACGATCAGCAGTTCGCCGTCGGCATCGAAGAAGAAGCGCCCTTGCATGTCGCGCGCCGCCGCATACAGGTGCACCGCCACGCCGGAGCGTTCGGCCGGCGAGCCGTTGCCGGCCAGCGTGAACAGGCTTTCGACGAAATCGCAGGGCTGCGCCGGCCACGGCATCGGCGACCAGCGCATCTGTTCGGGCGACGCCGGCGGCGTGTCGAAGCGGCCCGCCAGTTGCGGTTGCTCGAACGGCTCGAACACGCCGTGCACGGCGGCCGGGCGGATCCGGTACAACCAGCTGCGCCGGTTTTCCGCACGCGGCGCGGTGAAGGCGGTGCCCGAAAACTGCTCCGCGTACAGGCCGTGGGCCACGCGCTGCGGCGAGTTCTGCCCGGGCGGCAATGTGCCCGGCTCGGCCTCGCTGGCGAACTCGTTGCCGAAACCGCTCATGTAGCCGGGCGCTGCCATCGCAGGGCTCCGGCTACAGCACGCCGCGGCGCATCTGGTCGCGCTCGATGCTTTCGAACAGCGCCTGGAAATTGCCCTCGCCGAAGCCCTCGTTGCCCTTGCGCTGGATGATCTCGAAGAAGATCGGGCCGACCGCGTTCTCGGTGAATATCTGCAACAGTTTGCGCTGGCCGGTTTCGGCATCGGCGTCGATCAGGATGCCGTTGCGGCGCATCCGCTCCACGTCCTCGCCGTGGCCGGGGATGCGCTGGTCGATCACCTCGTAGTAGGTGTCGGGCGTGTCGAGGAAGCGCATGCCGGCCGCGCGCATTTTTTCCACCGTGGCGTGGATGTCCTCGGTGAAACAGGCGATGTGCTGGATGCCTTCGCCATGATAGGCATCGAGGTATTCGTTGATCTGGCTCTTGGGGTCGGAAGACTCGTTGAGCGGGATGCGCACGCGCCCGTCCGGCGCGGTCATCGCCTTGGACACCAGTCCGGTGCGCGCGCCCTTGATGTCGAAATAGCGGATCTCGCGGAAGTTGAACAGGCGTTCGTAGTAGCCCGCCCAAGTGTCCATCTGCCCCGGATAGAGGTTGTGGGTGAGGTGGTCGATGAAGCTCAGGCCGAAGCCCTCCGGCCGGCGCTGTGCGCCGGGCAGGAAGACGTAATCCGGGTCGAAAATGGTGCCGGCCTCGTCGTAGCGGTCCACCAGATACAGCATGCAGCCGCCGATGCCCTTGATGACCGGCGCGGCCACCGCCTTGCTGGTCTCGCCCGGACCGATCTCCTCTGCGCCGTTGCGCAACGCGCGGGTGCGCGCCCATTCGGCCAGCGTGCCGGTGCGGATGGCAAAACCGCAGGCGCTCGGCCCGTGTTCGGCGGCGAATGCGGCCGCGAACGAATCCGGGTCCTCGTTCACGAGGAACGTGCAATCGCCCTGCCGGTACACGCTGATCGGCCGCTCGCGGTGGCGGGCGATGGCGACGAAGCCCAGCCGCTTGAAGCAATCGTGCAGTTCGCCGGCCCGGCCGGGCGGCGCGGCAAATTCGACGAATTCGAAGCCGTCGATCGCCATCGGATTGGCGAAAGGCGCGGCCTGCATGCCAAGATTGGCGGCTGGAAGCGGCGATTGCGGCTGGGCGTGCATGGCAACGACTCCTCATTGGGGCCACGCGGCACGCGGGGGACGGCGCGCGACAGGGATGATCAGGCCGGGTACGCTTCCACCGTAGTTGCACATGAAACCTACAACAAGGCGCACTGCAGCATGACCCCTTCCAGCCCCGCCACCGGCGAAACCGGCAGCCCCGAGTCCCAGCTCGATCTGGAAAAGTTCATCCCCTACCGCATCAGCGTGCTGTCCAACCGCATCAGCGGCAACATCGCCCGGCTTTACGGCGACCGCTACGGCCTGGCCATCACCGAGTGGCGGGTGATGGCGATCCTTGCCCGCACCCCGGGCCTGTCGGCCAGCGAGGTGTCCGAACACACGGCGATGGACAAAGTGGCGGTGAGCCGCGCGGTGGCGCGCCTGCTCGAACGCGGCTTCATCCAGCGCGAAATCCACGGCGACGACCGCCGCCGCTCGGTGCTGCAACTGCTGCCGGCCGGCTTTGCGGTGTACGAGGTGGTGGCGCCGATGGTGCTCGAATCCGAACGCCGCCTGCTCGGCGCGTTGACCGAGGAAGAACGCAGCGCGCTGGATCGCCTGATCACCCGGCTGGAAACCGCCGGCCTGCAGGCCCAGGCCGAACTGCGCTGACCGCCGCCGCGACGGGGCGCGCCACCCGCGCCCCGTGGTCCACGGGCCTCACCGCGTGCGGGTGATGCCCAGCAGCTTGAGCACATACTTCTCGTAGACAGGCTCGGTGTTGCCCGAGCGCATCTTCATCAGGAAGTATTTCTCGAAGGCGATCTTCGCCAGATGCACCCACTTGCCCACCTTGGCCCAGGTGACGTTGCGCGGGGGGATTTGCGGCAGGGCAACGAAGGCCGCGCCGGTGTCGCCCATGTCGGCCAGGCAGATCGCATTCCACGTCGCGGTCGCCTGTGCCACCTCGCCCGCCAGATCGGCACGGATGTTGTCGGCCACCGTGGTGACCATCGATTCGATCATGAAACCGGTCTTCGGCACGCCGACCGGCACCGGCGTCTGCCCGGTCGGCGGAATCGCCACGCAGACGCCGATGGCGAACACGTTGCGCCATGCCGGATGGCGCTGATCCTTGCCCACCGGCACGAAACCGCGCGGGTTGCCCAGCCCCTCGGCCTGACGGACCGCCTCCACGCCGGTGAACGCCGGCAGGATCATCGCGTAGCCGAAAGGCAGCACATGGGTCTTCTTCACCTCGCCGTCTTCGCCGATTTCGGCCACCGTCATCGCATCGCGGTCGACCTGGCCGATCCGGGCATTGGTGATCCAGCCGATGTGGCGCTGGCGCAGCTCAGACTCCATCAGCCCCTTGGAGTCGCCGATGCCGTCCAGCCCCATGTGCCCGATGTACGGCTCGGGCGTGACGTAGGTCATCGGCACACGGTCGCGCAGGCGACGCTTGCGCAGATCCTTGTCGAGAATCATCGCGAACTCGTAGGCCGGACCGAAGCAGCTGGCGCCCGGCGCGGCACCGATGATCACCGGGCCCGGCGATGCGAGGAAGGCCTGATAGGCCTGCCAGGCGCCGAGGGCATGCGGCGTGGTGCAGATCGATTGCGTGTGCCCGCCCTCAGGCCCCAGCCCGGGAACCTCGTCGAAAGCCAGTCTCGGGCCGGTGGCGATGACGAGATAGTCATAGTCGATGCGGCGGCCCGAACGCAGCAGCAGCGCATTTTCCTGAGGGATGACCCGCTCCGCGCCATCGGGGTAGAACGCGATGCCCTTCCGGCCCAGCGCCTGCGCGGCATCCACCTGGATGTCGCCCGGGTTGCGCCAGCCCACCGCGACCCACGGATTGGACGGCGTGAACGAAAACAGCCCGCCCTCGCCGATCACGGTGACCGTGTGATCGGCACCGAGTTTCTCCCGCAACTCATAGGCGACACTCATGCCGCCGATTCCCGCCCCCAGTACCACGATGTTGGCCATGTCGCCCTCCACGAGCATGCGCACGAATGCCGGATCGGCATGGCCAATGTATAAGTAATTTCTAATTAAGTATCAACTGGTATTTCCCCTCTCAGCGGGCAGGCCCGCTTTCCGCCGGCACCCAGTCGTGCAGGAAGGCCAGCAACTTGCCACGGTCGTAGCCCTTGCCTTTTTCGAGCTCGCCGGTGAACTGCGAATGCACCAGCGTGCCGTCCGCATCGAGCACGAACAGGTGCGGGTAAGCCTTGATTTCCGGGTAATTCGACAGGAAGGCCGCGTTCTCGTTTTCCGGGCTGAAGTTGACCTTCACCCACACATAGTGCGCATCGCGGAAACGACGGACCTCGCCGTCGTCCTCGATGGCCGCGTCGAGACGATGGCACCACGAGCACCACTCGCCGCCCACGTCGAGCACGATCCGCTTGCCGGCGCGCTGCGCCTCGACCTTGGCCGTGTCCAGATCGTCGGCCGGATCGCGCTGCGGGTCGAAGCGTGCGCTCAGCGCGGCTATGGCAGCGATGTCGGCCGCCGCCGGCGTATTGCCCGAGGCGACCGGCTGGTCCGGGTCGGGCCGTGCGGGAATCTTCTGCGCGGCCGTGTCCGGCGGCTGCACCTCGGCCGCGTTGTCGCTGCCGGCATGGCAGGCCGACAAGGCCAGCGCCAGCATCGCGCAGGCCCAGCGCCCGGGGTGGTTGCATGCGCGCATCGCCGTCGCCTCCGTCACTTCACGCCATGCATCAGCTTGTTGACCAGCGGCGCGATCAGGAACAGCAGCGCGCCGGCGATGATCAGGATCCAGAAGCCCTGGCTGTAGGCACCGTAGGCACTGGTCACGGTCATGCCGCCTTCGCCGCTGGCCTCGCCGGCGAACAAACCGGCCAGGTTGTTGCCGATCGCGATGGACAGGAACCACGCGCCCATCGCGAAGCCGGACAAGCGCCCGGGCGCCAGCTTGGTGGTCATCGACAGGCCGATCGGCGACAGGCACAGCTCGCCGATGGACTGGATCCAGTACACCGCGAACAGCGTCCAGAACGGGATCTTGCCGGCTCCGTCCACCAGCGTGGACAGCGCGAACATCAGCAGCGCGAACGCCAGCCCGTTGAAAATCAGGCCGAGGCTGAACTTGCGCGGGATGGTCGGATTGGCCTTGCCCATCTTCACCCAGATCCACGCCAGGATCGGCGCCAGCACGATGATCGCCACCGAATTGACCGACTGGAACCACGCGTTCGGGAACTCCATGAAGCCCAGGTCGCGGTTGACGATCTTGTCGGCCAGGAAGGTGAAGCTGCTGCCGGCCTGCTCGAAGAAGCACCAGAAGAACACGTTGAACGCCAGGATGATCAGCATCGCGATCACCTTGTCGCGGCTGACCGCGCTCTCGCGGATGCCTTCGATCACCAGCATGATGGCCGGCACCACGAGGCAGGCGATCAGGATCCAGTTGAGGATCGAGGCATCGATGCTGAGCAGGAAATAGAACCCCGGCACGCCCACCACCAGACTGGCCAGCACCACGGCCAGCAGGCGGCCGGAACCGGCCTGGGCCGCATCGGCCGTGCCGATGCCTTGCAACTGCGCGCGGCCGAACCAGAACCACAGATAGCTCAACACCATGCCGATGCCGGACGCGACGAACACCACCTTGTAGGCCGGCATGCCGTCGTCGCCGAACACGTGCTGGGCCAGCACCTGGGTGATCACCGGCGAGATCATCGCGCCAAGGTTGATGCCCATGTAGAAGATGGTGAAGCCCGAATCGCGGCGCGCATCGCCCTGCGCGTAGACCTTGCCCACGAGGGTGGAGATGATCGGCTTGAACATGCCGTTGCCGACGATGATCGTCGCCAGCCCCAGTTTGAACAGCGGCTCGGTCGGCGAGGCCAGCATGAACAGGCCGGCCCCCATGATCAGCGCGCCGGTCAGGATCGAGCGCTGGTAGCCGATCAGCTTGTCGGCGATCCAGCCGCCGAAGATCGCCGAGGCGTACACCAGCGCCAGATAGGCGCCGTAGAGGTGGCTGGCATCCTTCTCGCCGGCCGGATTGCCCTGTTTGAACTGCGCCACGATGTACAGCACCATCGCCCAGCGGATGCCGTAGAACGCGAAGCGCTCCCAGAATTCGGTCATGAACAGCATCCACAGCGGCTTGGGGTGGCCGAGGATCGTCTTGAATTCCGGCACCCTTGCGGTGTCGCCGCCTGCTTCGATACCGCTCATGCGGTCTCCCTCTTGATGTCGTTGTGGGCAGCCCGCCTTGGCGCGGACGCCGGCGTGGGCAAACCGCGAGCATCACCGACCGGTGCGAACCGCGTCAAACCCGCATTCAGCCGGCCGGACGCGGCTCCAGCGAGGTACGCACGTCGAACAGCTCGGGGAAGAAGCTCAGGTCCAACGCCTGGCGCAGGAATCCCACCCCGCTGGAGCCGCCGGTACCGCGCTTGAAGCCGATGATCCGCTGCACCGCGCGCATGTGCCGGAAGCGCCACAGCTGGAACTGCGACTCCAGATCGACGAAGTCCTCGCACAGCTCGTACTCGCGCCAGTAGCGGTCGGTGTCCTCGTAGATGCGCGCGAGCACCGGCACCAGCTCCGCGTCGAACACGTGCGGCAGGCGCCAATCACGCTGCAGGTGGGCGGCCGGCACCGGGTGGCCGAAACGGGCCAGATACAGCAGGAATTCGTCGTACAGACTCGGCGCATCGAGCACCGCCGCCAACCCGGCCTGGCCCTCCGGGTCGTGGGCGAACACCTTCAGCATCGCCGCGTTCTTGTTGCCCAGCAGGAATTCGATGCTGCGGTACTGCAGCGACTGGAAGCCCGACGACGGCCCGAGCAGCTCGCGGAAGCCCATGTACTCGGACGGGGTCATCGTCTCCAGCACCGACCACTGCTCGGTCAGCTGGCGCAGCACCTGCTTGGCCCGCGCCAGCACCTTGCGGCACTGCCAGACCCGATCGCGCTGCAGGAAGGCCCGCGCCGCGCGCAGCTCGTGGATCAGCAGCTTCATCCACAGTTCGGAGGTCTGGTGCTGGACGATGAACACCATCTCGTCGTGGTGGCCGGACAAGGGCTGCTGCGCCGACAGGACGCGGTCCAGCCGCAGGTAACCGCCATAGGTGAGCCGGCCCTGCAGGTCGGTGTGGATGCCGGCTTCCAGAGGGCGCTGGTTGTTGTCGATGCTCATCGTGCCGCTCGCGGGGACGCGATGCGCGTCCGGGCCGGCAAGGGTAACCCAGCGACCGGGCAGGCCGCGGGCTGAACCGAAACCCCGGCGTATTGACGCAGTGCAAGAGGCTTTTCCGGGCGCGACGGCTTAGTCTCGACGGCAAATCATCACAAGTGAAACTTTCAGCGAGCCGCCATGAGCCAGGCCTTCTCCTGCCGCATCGAATACCTGCAATGTCTCGGCCCGGACGGCCTGCCGGTCGGCGAAGGCCTGCCGGCGGCATTCGCCGATCCGCAGGTGCTGCTGCCGCTGTTCCGGCAGATGCTGTTCGTGCGCACCTTCGACACCAAGGCAGTGGCCTTGCAGCGCACCGGCAAACTGGGCACCTATGCCGCCAGCCTCGGCCACGAGGCCGCACACGTGGGCCTGGGCGCGGCGATGCGCGCAGGCGACGTGTTCGCGCCCAGCTACCGCGAGTACGGCGCGATGTTCGCCCGCGGCGTGCGTCCGCGCGACGTGCTGCTGTATTGGGGCGGCGACGAGCGCGGCAGCGACTTCGACCACGCCAGCGACGCCGCTGCCGACTTCCCGATCTGCGTGCCGATCTCCACCCAATGCCTGCATGCGGCCGGCGCCGCGCTCGCTTTCAAGCTGCGCGGACAGAAACAGGTGGCTTGGACCGTGTGCGGCGACGGCGGCAGCTCCAAGGCCGATTTCCACGGTGCGGTGAACGCCGCCGGCGCCTACGGCCTGCCGCTGGTGCTGTGCATCGTCAACAACGGCTGGGCGATCTCGGTACCGCGCGCCGCGCAGACCGGCGCACAGACGCTGGCGCAGAAAGGCTTGGCCGGCGGACTGCATTGCCTGCAGGCCGACGGCAACGATCTGGTCGCCGTGCTCGAAGCGCTGCGCCGTGCCCGCGAACGCGCCCTGGCCGGCGACGGCGGCACGGTGGTGGAACTGCTCACCTACCGCCTGTCCGACCACACCACCGCCGACGATGCGCGCCGCTATCGCGACGAGGCCGAGGTGAAAGCCGCCTGGCGCAACGAACCGCTGCTGCGCCTGCGTACCTGGCTCACCGCGCAAGGCGTGTGGAGCGAAGCCGACGAAGCCGCATGGCTGGACGAGTGCCGCGCCCGCGTCGATGCCGAAGTGGACGCCTATCTCGCCACGCCGGCGCAGCCGGTGCAGGCCATGTTCGACCACCTGTACGCCGACCCGCCGCCGGAGCTGCTGGCCCAGCGCGCGGCGGCCATCGCCCTGGAGGCCCGCCATGGATGAGCCGATGCACGCCCGACTCGACCCGCACCCCGCCGACGCCGTACCCGAGGACACGCACGAAGCGCCGCCGGCAACGCCCGTCACCCTGATCGAAGCGGTGACGCTGGCGATGGCCCGCGCACTGGCCGACGACCCCGCCGTGCTGGTGCTGGGCGAAGACGTCGGCGCCAACGGCGGCGTGTTCCGCGCCACCGCCGGCCTGCAGCAGCGCTTCGGCGCGCAGCGCGTGCTCGACACGCCGCTGGACGAAACCACCATCGCCGGCCTCGCCGTCGGCCTCGCCGCGCAGGGCATGAAACCGGTGGCCGAAGCGCAGTTCGACGGCTTCGTCTACCCGATGCTCGACCAGATCGCCTGTCACGCCGCGCGTTTGCGCAACCGCACCCGCGGCCGCCTGCACTGTCCGCTGGTGCTGCGCATGCCGTGGGGCGGCGGCATCCGCGCGCCCGAGCACCACAGCGAGGCCAACGAGGCCATCTTCACCAACATCCCCGGCCTGCGCGTGGTGATGCCGTCCAGCCCGCAACGCGCCTACGGGTTGTTGCTGGCGGCGATCCGCGAACCGGACCCGGTGGTGTTCTGCGAGCCCAAGCGCATCTATCGGCAATACAAGGAAATGCTGGCCGACGACGGCGAAGCGCTGCCGCTGGACGTGTGCTTCGTGCTGCGCGAGGGCACGGATGTCACCCTCGTGGCCTGGGGCGCGCAGGTGAAGGAAGCACTGGAAGCGGCCGACGCGCTGGCCGCCGAGGGCATCAGCGCCGAGGTGATCGACGTGGCCACGCTGCGCCCGCTGGACTTCGACACCATCGCCGAATCGGTGGCGCGCACCGGCCGCTGCGTGATCGTGCAGGAAGCGCCGAAGAGCGCAGGATTCGGCGCCGAGATCGCCGCACGGCTTGCCGAGCAGTCGATGTACGACCTGATCGCGCCGGTCGAGCGCGTGGCCGGCTGGGATACGCACATCCCGCTGTTCCGGCTGGAAATGAAATACCTGCCGAGCGTGGAGCGCATCGTCGCCGCGGCCCGGCGCGCCCTCGCCCACGCGTGAACCGGACCATGGACGAAACCGCCCTGCCCGCACGCGCACGCGTTGCCGACGCCTGGCGCAGCAGCTACCCGCAACCGTTGCGCGTGCGCGCCGGCGAGATCATCGGCCTCGGTGCCCGCGACGAGGAATGGCCGGCCTTCGCCTGGGTGACCCGCAGCGACGGCCACGCCGGCTGGATGCCGCACGCCTGGCTGCGCCCGCTAGGTGACGGCCGCGCCGAGGCGCTGCGCGACTACGATGCGCGCGAACTGAATGCCGATGCCGGCAGCGTGGTCGCGCTGCTGCACGAACACGGCGGTTGGTGGTGGGCCGAACGTGCCGACGGCACGCGCGGCTGGCTGCCCGAACGCCACCTGCAACCACTGGACACGGATTCCCCATGAGCGATACCCGCGACTTCCTGCTGCCCGACCTGGGCGAAGGCCTGCCCGACGCCACCATCGTGGAATGGTTCGTGCGCGAGGGCGACACCGTGCGCCTGGACGAGCCGCTGGTGGCGATGGAAACCGCCAAGGCGGTAGTCGAAGTGCCGGCCCCGGTATCGGGCACCGTGCTGAAGCTGGCCGGTGCAGCCGGCGAGGTCGTCCTGACCGGCCACCTGCTGGCCCGCTTCGAGGCCGATCCGTCGCTGCCGCAACGCGCCGACGGCCTCGACACCGGCCACCGCCACGGCAGCGCAGCACCTGCCGCAATGCCTCCGCCGCAGACAACGGCGGCACCGGCTCCATCCGCATCCGCCGACGCCGGCACCGTGGTCGGCGCAATGCAAAGCTCCGATGCCGTCCGCAACGAAACGGCCGTGGCCGTCGGCGGCGTCAAGGCGATGCCGGCCGTGCGCGCGATGGCGAAAAAACTCGGCATCGACCTGAGCCGCATCCACGCCACCGGCGCCGACGGCACCGTCACCTTGGGCGACGTGCGCAGGGCCGCCGAACAGGGACCGATGCCGGCGATCGACGATGCGGAGCCGCCGGCTCCCGTGCACGCCGCCTCGGCGGCCACGGCCCACCCGGCCATGCAGGCGGCATCGCATGCCCCGCAACGCACGCCGCTGTCAGCCAGCGGAAAGCCGATGCGCACCCGCCCGCCGGGTGCCGTCGCCGCACAAGGCCAGCCCGAACCGCTGAAAGGCGTGCGCCGCAACATGGCGCGGGTGATGGCCGATGCCCACGCCCAGGTGGTGCCGACCACGCTCACCGACGATGCCGACCTGCACCTGTGGCCGGCCGGCACCGACACCACCGCGCGGCTGGTGCGCGCGATCGTTGTCGCCGCACGCGCAGTGCCCGCACTCAACGCCTGGTTCGACGGCGCGGCATTGACCCGCACCCTGCACCCGCAGGTGGACGTGGGCATCGCCGTGGATACCGACGAAGGCCTGTTCGTGCCGGTGTTGCGCAATGCGGACATGCTCGACGGCCACGGCATCCGCACCGGCATCCAGCGGCTGCGCGCGCAGGTGGGCGATCGCAGCATCGCGTCGTCGGAGCTGTCCGGCGCGACGATCTCGCTGTCCAACTTCGGCATGTTCGCCGGTCGCTACGCCACGCCGGTGGTGGTGCCGCCGGCGGTGGCCATCGTCGGCGCCGGTCGCACACGCCACCAACTGGTGCCGGTGATGGGCGGCATCGAAACGCACAAACTGTTGCCGATCTCGCTGAGCTTCGACCACCGCGCCGCCACCGGTGGCGAGGCGGCGCGTTTTCTGCGCGCCCTGCTCGACGACCTCGCGCTGCCGAACTGAGCCATGGCCCGACCTCGGCCTGCCGCAACGTGGCCGCCGCCGGTTTCCGCGTCCCGGGGTCGGGCAAGGAGCCGATAATGGCCGGCCTCGCATCCGACGGAGTCCGCCCATGTCCCTGCCCCGCGAACTCGAAGACCTGCGCATTCTCGTCGCCGGTGGCAGCCGCGGCATCGGTCGGGCCATCGCCGAAGCCTGTGCCGCTGCGGGGGCTGCGGTATCGATTTGCGCACGCACACCGACCGGCCTGGAG
>Ga0194138_10000466_pt1 | contig 19271 bp, 22 predicted proteins | sample TARM_MetaG_T2_14_FD_134022 | JGI IMG/M metagenome (GOLD analysis project Ga0194138, IMG submission 134022) | Freshwater microbial communities from Pennsylvania, USA, analyzing microbe dynamics in response to fracking - TARM_MetaG_T2_14 (version 2) | ecosystem: Environmental > Aquatic >...
AAAAGAATGGAAAAGAACGAGCCGTTCATTACGATCACGGTGCGTCCGGAAGATGTTGAAACGATCAAATCAAACGTTGCCGAGCATGAAGCGGATGAATTTACTGCGCGTTATGTCGTGTTGAGCGACGACACATTGGAAAAAAATGGCTGCATCATCGAGTGCAGCCGCTCGATTATCGATTTGCAGATAAAGAAACAACTGGCTGCGATTGTGGCGGATTTGAAAGTCCTGGGAGATAACAGCTATGTTTGAAATCCCTTTTGAAGCCTATCATAAACAAATAAAAAACAAGAAATTCTACCTGAAGATGGGCAAAGTGAGTCAAGTCACTGGCTTGATCATCCGGGTAGAGGGCTTGGACGCCTTTATCGGGGAAGTTTGCGAGATTCAGATCAGGTCGACCGGAAGCACGGTCATGAGTGAAGTGGTCGGCTTTGTGGAGGCAACCGTTTTGCTGATGCCGCTTGACGAAATCGATGGTATAGGACCGGGCTGTTTGGTCCGTCCGACCGGAAAGACGCTGCAGATTGAAGTCAGCGATGCCTTGTTGGGCACCACGTTGGATGGCCTGGGCAGACCGATGGACCAAAGCAAACAATTGAATGGGGTTCCCTTCAAAGTGAACAGAAGCGCACCGGATCCGTTCAGACGAAACAAAATAGAGCAGGTCATACCTACCGGAATCAAAGCAATCGACGGACTGCTCACAATCGGCGAAGGCCAGCGGGTCGGCATCTTTGCAGGTAGTGGCGTCGGGAAAAGTACCCTTTTGGGGATGATCGCGCGCTACTGCGAAGCCGACGTCATCGTGATCGGACTCATCGGAGAACGTGGACGGGAAGTATTGGAATTCATCGAAAAGGATTTGGGCGAAGAAGGCTACCGGAAATCGGTGGTCGTCTGCGCTACTTCGGATTCTCCGCCGTTGGTAAGGCTAAAGGGTGCGTATGTTGCCACCGCGATAGCGGAGTATTACCGGGACCAAGGGAAAAAAGTTATTTTGATGATGGATTCCGTGACCCGCGTTGCCATGGCACAAAGGGAAATCGGCTTGGCTACAGGGGAACCGCCTACATCGAAAGGGTATACGCCTTCAGTGTTCACCGTGCTTCCGAAATTATTGGAGCGGTCCGGTATGTCCGAGCATGGTTCGATCACTGCCTTTTACACCGTATTGGTTGAAGGGGATGACATGAATGAGCCCATCGCAGATGCCGTTCGAGGGATTTTGGACGGACACATCATCCTTTCAAGGAAAATTGCTGCAGAGAATCAATATCCAGCTATCGATGTCCAAAACAGCGTCAGCCGTTTGATGAAAGATATTGTTCCGGAACACCACCATCGGGCAGCGGGTTTGCTGAAAGAAAACATGGCCATTTATGCAGAAGCGAAAGACTTGATCGACGTAGGTGCTTATCGGAAAGGGAGCAGCCCTGAAATTGATCGGGCTATTTCGCTTGCGCCCATCATCAAAAACTTCCTGAAGCAGCGCGTGGATGAACCGCATGCGCATGATGAAATTGTCGCTACTTTACAAAATTTGTTCAAATGATCAGAAAATCAAGGTGATTAGGTGAAAAGACATCAGTTCTCAATGGAAAAAATTCTGGAGTGGCGTATCACAGAAGAAGACAATGCCCGGAAATCCGTGCTGCAAGCCCAAAGTAAAATGCAGCAGCACCAACAACAACTCACACGTCTCGTCAATGAAAACACGAAATTGAAACACGAGCAAATGAAGCTGACCGAAATAAGCACCTTACGGTATAACCATCACCTTAAAGGGTTGATCGACGAAAAAATAGTCATTCAAAAAAATGCTATCGATCAAGCGCAAAGCGAGATGGAACAATTACAGGAAGCGTTGATTCAAGCACATAAAGACCGGAAAATAATGGAGAAACTAAAAGAGCGCGAGAGTGTGCAAGTACTCGCGCAAGCGAAAAGTGAAGAGCAAAAGCAGCTCGACGAAATCGCTACCCTGCAGTATAAAAAAAGCTATTTTTAAGCCGAAAGATTTTGGATAGGCACCGAAAGGAGGTGAAATGATGATTGCAGGGGTTACTTCCGGAATTTCAACGCAATTTACAGGTTCGGCCAATGTATGTACCAATAAAGAGGCCGGGGTAAGTTTTGACAGCCTATTGGCGGGCATGATCAAAGGCAAGGAACCACTGTCTCCCGGTATGCAAGAGGAGTCGTCCGTCTCCCCGGAGCTGAAGGATCAGGAAGAGAGCGGCGACCAAGAAACAATGGAGCCGGCCTATCCTGATTTCTTCCCATTCAGACCCATTCAGGAGGGCCAAACATCGGCTTTCGGAAGGAATGTTCCTACGGATGACCAAGCCGATCCGGCGGGGACGTGGCAAGTAAGTATGACAGAGAAACAGCTCATGCTGACGGACAGACTGGAAAAGCCAGAAGCTGAAGCAGCACCGGCACTACTCGCAACACCCACAGCGCCAGCAGCACTCATAGAGCCAGCAGCACAAGCGCCTGCGCAGCCTGAAGCAACTGAGTACAGTCCACAGTTGGAATACGCGACGACTGCGGAGACCGTCACGACCGATGCCCCCACCGCAAGCAAACCGCAAGCGGGTGAGCGCATATCCGCCCCAGAAAGCATGGAGCTAAGGGTCACTGGAAAAAAAGAACGCGCCTTTACTGGGCTGGAAAGCAGCTCACCGGAAGAATCCCTGAAAGACTTACCGGCAAGGACGGCAACAGTCGCTACAGAACCAACAAGGGAGCCCGCTGAAGCGCCCGCCCGAATGCAAACAAGTGCGTCAAGCACTGTTGAAGAGGACACGGTCGACCAACCGGAAGCTTCGGTAAAAACGTCGGTTTCGATCGATAGCAAAGCGCCGTTAAATCAGGGACCGGTCATCCGTGACTTGACTGGAGAGAGCGCATTCGGGAAGACACCGTCAAAAGTGACCGCTTCCCATATCGAAGCCATTCAAAAAACAATCGAAATACAGATAGCAAAAACGCCTGCGCTGGGCAATACAGTCGTTAAAATCCTGCTTACTCCCGATAATATCGGGGATATCCATGTGCAGCTGGTCAAAACAAAAGACAGCATCACGGCCGTACTGCAAGTCAATGATGCCGAAACCAAGGGATTATTGGATGAACAGCTGCCGCAATTGATGGAGCCATTCAAACACGGCTTTTCTGAAGCACCAGTGACGATCACGGTTGTTGCCGACGCAAGTCTAGGTTTTTCCTTTTCTGAAGGATCAGACCAGAACTACCGAAAAATGGAACGGCAGGAAGCCCGGAAAAGAGCAGAAAAAGAAAAGCCAACAGCAAAAGAGAAACCAATGAAGAAAAAGTCCCTAAGCGGAATCAGCTTATTAGCATAGAGAGGAGGGAAGCGGACAGTGGATATCACATCAAATTTTATGATCGGATCGACGGAACAGCTGGTAAGCAATAAAAGCCAAAGCAATTCGGACCTTTCCATGGACGACTTTTTGAAAATCATGGCTGCAGCCATAAAAATGCCTGCCATGTCAAAAGAAGGGGGAAGCAGTGGTGGTTCGGCAGATTACATGGCTCAAATGATCCAATTCAACACGATGGAACAGCTGAAGGATCTGACTGAATCATTGAACACAACCATGTTGATGACACAGCAACAACAAGCGTTATCCATGATAGGGAAAACAGTTACTGTGACCGGGGAAGAAAGCATCGTCACAGGCGTTGTGGATAAAGTAAAGTTTTCAAACGGATTTGCCACACTGATGATTGGAGGTAAGGACTTCTATTTGAATGACATACAATCGATTGGAGAGTAACCTGATGGAGATAAGAGCGAATACCGATGTCAAGCTGGTTGAGCCATTCCGACAGAACAACAAGAAACAACAGGTATCCAGAGAATTTCAAACAATCATGCAAGAAGCGTTGATCCAAAGTGCAGACGACAAAGAGTTGAAAATTTCCAACCATGCTCAAAAACGGCTGGATCAAAGAGGATTTTCACTGGCGGGTGAAGACATGAGTAACCTGAGCCAAGCGATAGATGAGCTGGATGATAAAGGCTCAAAAAACTCTTTATTGTTTTATAAAGATATGGCATTGATCGCGAGCATCGACAACCGAACGATCATCACCGCATTGAATCAGAATGAATTGGATACAGTGATGAACATCGACAGCACCAAGTTCATCAAAGATTAAAAAACGGCCGGACCGATAAGGAAGCCATGCGATCCTTGAATGACCGATGGGATCAAGATGTTAACTACTAGGAGGAAATCAAATGTTAAAATCACTATACTCTGGCGTTACAGGCATGAAAAACTTGCAAACAAAGATGGATGTTATCTCAAATAATATAGCCAACGTAAACACCACTGGATTCAAGAGCGGAAGAGTCCGTTTCGAAGACATGATCAGCCAATCAATCGAAAATGCCCAAGCAGGAATCAACGCAAAACAAGTCGGATTGGGCGTCCAGGCAAGTGCAATCGATACGATCATGAATGGTGGCTCACTGCAATCCACAGGGCGTGAACTGGATTTTGGGATAGAAAATGGGGACAGCTCATTCTTTATCGTGAGCGGAGATGGCGGCGTCAACAATTTCTATACCCGGGATGGCGGTTTTTATCTGGATGCCGAGAATAATCTGGTGACGAGTGCCGGATACAGTGTAATGGGTGTCAACAATACTGAAGCAGACGGTAATGAGACATTGGAAAAGCTGAGTGTACCTGCTTATATCCAAGTCAATGCTGATGGGTCGATTTCAGCAACCGACAGTATTCCGGATGGAGCAAGCAATGTGTTCGGTTTGAAGAGTCATTCCGTGGACAGCAAAGGCATTATCACTGGAAATTATGGAAATGGAGAATCCTATGTGATTGGACAAGTCGCTTTGGCTAAGTTCGCAAATGCCGCTGGATTGGAAAAGTCAGGCGGCAATCTGTACGTTGAATCAGGCAATTCCGGTACTCCAGAACTAGGGTTTCCAGCCGATGATGGTTATGGTATCGTCCGCTCAGGCTTTTTGGAAATGTCAAACGTCGATCTCGCGAACGAGTTCACTGAAATGATCATCACTAACAGAGCCTATCAAGCCAACTCCAGAAGCATAACGACTTCCGACTCGATGCTGGAAGAGTTATTGGCATTGAAACGCTAAACTTCAATAGGGAATGAGGAGAGCCCATGATAGCTTTAACCAGTGTTTCAGGCGAGGCATTTTTTTTGAATTGTGACCTGATTTACCGTATCGATGAAGCATACGATACGATCATAACCTTGTCCGATGGGCAGCACATTCGTGTCAGCGAACCGGCAACCCAGATCGTGGATAAAATTGTGGATTATAAGAAAAAAATCTATGGTGCATTACCGGAGGTCATAAAATGAAAAAGAATCCGATCCCAGCAGTGGCCCTTTTCATCGGGGTATTTTTGATCGTCTGGTCCATCAATCAGGGAGGCAGCATCGGCGGGTTCATCGATATACCTTCTGTAATCATTACATTAGTGGGTTCATTTTGTGCTTTGCTGATCAGCTTCCCTTTTTCTGATGTTAAAAAAATACCCGCGATTTTTGCGAAAGTGATCAGTGCACCCAATGTGGATAAAAATGATCTGATTGAAAAGTTCACGGAACTTTCCCGCTTATCCCGCAGCAAAGGGATTCTGGCTTTGGAACAAGAAATCGGCACATTGGACAATCTGGTGTTGCGCGACGGACTTCAGATGGCAGTGGATGGTATGGATCCCGCCGATATCAAAAGCATTCTGGAAATAAAAATCGATAATATGGAAGCCAGGCATGGAGTGGGGCAAGCCATTTTCCTGAAGTGGGGGGAGTTGGCGCCGGCATTCGGTATGATCGGAACGCTGATCGGTTTGATCAATATGTTGAGCCAGTTGAATGATCCCAGCACAATCGGGAGCGGGATGGCGGTAGCTTTGATAACAACCTTCTACGGAAGTTTTTTTGCGAACCTATTGTTCATTCCGATAGCGACTAACCTAAAAATGCAGACCGAAGCGGAGCTGGAAGTTTGCGACATGATCATTGAGGGCGTCCTGTCGATCCAAGCGGGACAAAATCCTCGAACAATCGAACAGAAATTGAGCGGATACCTGGACAACAAGCCAGTCAAGAACAAAACTAGGAATGCGAACGTTTCTGCTGTCCAAAGTGAGGTAAATTAACAGATGAGCAAAAGGCGGAAACGAGGAAATGAATCTGGCGGGGGAGCTCCGGAATGGATGACAACATTCTCGGATCTGATGACGCTTCTGCTGACCTTCTTCATCTTGCTGTACTCATTCTCAAGCGTCAGCAATGATAAGTTCATGAAAGCTGCAGGTTCCCTGCAGGATTCATTTGTGGGATCCGGGCAAAAAAGCATTTTGACTGGAGGGCAGTGGATTCCTGAGAAAAATGAAGAGGCTGAAATTGATGATTCCGCCGCCTTATCGGAAATGGAGGCAGCGGCTGTTGAAGCGGCAAAAGCAGAGATAGCTCAGGCTGAAGTGTTGGCTTCAGAAGGTAAAACGATGATAGCGGTGGATCCGGAAGTCATCAAAATGTATCAAGAAGTCATCGATTTTATCGAGAAAAATGGTTTATCCGAAGAACTCAGTTTGAGCATGGATGCAGATGGCGTCTACATGAATGTGAAGGAAGCAATTTTGTTTCATCCGGGCAGCGCGGTAATAACCGAAAGCGGCACTGCGGCTTTACAGAAAGTAGCTGAACTGGTCGGTAATTTTGAAAACAAGGTCGTGATTGAAGGGCATACGGACAACGTTCCCCATCACGATCAAAAATTTGAGAGTAACTGGGAATTATCAGCCGGCAGGGCCATTTCCGTGCTCAGACACTTGGCGGAGCAGCAAAATATTGATCCCGCACGCTTATCCGCTGTCGGCTATGGTGAATATCATCCGCTTGAGCCGAATGATACGGCTGAACAGCGCGCTGTGAATCGAAGAGTCAACATTGTGTTGGTTTATGAATCGGAGGGGGCAGAATAATGGAGAATGAAGCAAAGTTGCCTAAGAAGCAGAGCGGTCCACGGCTTATTCTGATAGCTGTGATTTTGGTTGTTTTGATGGTAGGTGGAGGAATGGTCGGATCTTTGATCACGACCGGGAAAGCCAGAGAATGGATCACTGGCTTCAACAAAAAAGAAGCGGTAAGCATCCTGGTTCCCCAAGAGGAATTTCTGATCAATTTAAAATCCAATGATGGCAGTCTGGATGATTTTTTGAAAATCGAAATGTCCGTAGAGACAACTGATGAAGACAACGAAGCCATTCTGACCGAAAAGTCGGCGATTGTGCGCGATGCGATCATCAGTGTGCTCAGGACTAAATCTGCAGACAACATACTGGATGAATCTGAGGGTGTCTTGGTCATCAAGCAGGAGATCATTTCTAAAATCAATCAAAGTTTGGGTTCGGAAGTCGCGAGCGAGTTATACATTACAAATATCGTCATGCAATAGCGAAGTGGAAGGTGTGCGTCAAGGAAATGGGAAATGAAATGTTATACATCGGAAAAAGTTTTATCGTGTTGATTTTTGTGATTTTTGCGATAAATTATCTGTTGAAATTTTTGGATCGATTCGTCAACAAGAACGGCAAATACATCACCATGATAGAGCGTGTTCCATTGAACCGCACATCGTCTCTTTGTATCGTTAAAGTCTCGGAATCCTACTTTTTGATGAGCTGTACAGATACAAAGAATGAGATATTGAAGGAATTGAGCATTGAAGAAATAAAAGAAGAAAAGGCTGTTTTGGACATCGCACAGCATACAAAATTCCGCCCAACCAGCTCAATAGTTTCGGATGAAATGGATGAGAGTGTCAGAATTTCACGCAGAGGGATGAGAAAATAGGATGTTGAAAAAAGGGATTGTCGCAGGCAACGTCGGATTGTTATTTTTGACATTTCCTCAAAAAGTTCATGCGGCAGAAATCGTTGATACGGTGCAAAATGCTCTGGGCGGGACATCGGATGCCGTAAAAATGTACGTGTTGATCGGCCTTCTGAGTGTCATACCGGCATTTTTGATATTGACGACGTGTTTCACGCGCATCATCATTGTCTTTTCTTTTTTGAGAAGTTCATTAGGCACACAACAAAATCCTCCCAACACTGTCTTGATCGGTTTGGCGGCCTTCTTGACCTTTTTTATCATGAGACCAGCCTATACGGAAGTCTATCATGAGGCAGCGGTTCCGTTGATGGAGGATCAGATCGGCATTGAAGAATTCTTCTACATAGCAGAAGATCCAATCCGGGAATTTATGCTCAAGCAGACAAGGGAGAAGGATCTTGCACTCTTTCTGGATCTGCAGGGGGATGACCTGCCGACCAATACGGGAGATGTCAGTCTGCTCAGTCTTATTCCGGCCTTCGCGATCAGCGAGTTGCGGACGGCCTTCACGATCGGGTTTTTGATTTTCATTCCCTTTCTGGTGATAGACATTGTGGTTGCAAGCATTTTGATGTCCATGGGGATGTTCATGTTGCCGCCGGTAATGATTTCGTTGCCGTTTAAGTTACTGCTGTTCGTTTTGGTGGATGGGTGGTATTTGGTCGTTGAGTCGCTGGTATTAGGTTTTCAATAGGGGGGCATGAATGTCGATAGAAAAAGTTATAGATATTTTGAGAGAAGGCTTCATGACCATTCTGATCGTTGCCGGACCGACGCTGGCCATCGCACTGGTGGTAGGTTTGATCATCAGTATCGTGCAAGCAGCTACACAACTGCAGGAACAAACGTTGAGCTTTGTGCCAAAAATATTGGCCGTAATCGGCGCTTTGATCGTATTCGGCAATTTTATGCTGAATGCGTTGATCGCTTATACAGAAAAAATATTCGAGTTGATCGCCGGATTGTGATGGGTAAAGGATGCTGATTACATTACAGAAACTTATATTGATCTTTATGCGGATAGGCGCTTTCATTTTTATAAGTAAGGGATTTTCATTCAAAGGTGTACCTACCGTTGTAAAGATTGCTATTTCATTAGGCCTAAGCCTACCGGTCTACGTCATGATACCCGCCATGGAGACCGAGCTGGGCTTGATGCAGCTGGCGCTTTTCGCATTGAAGGAATCGCTGATCGGCTTGGCGCTCGGCTATATCACTAATTTGTTCTTTTATGCGGTTGAGATAGCCGGAAATTTTGCTGATTTCCAGGTCGGCTTTTCCATGTCTGCCGTTTTTGATCCCGCCATAGGAGTCCAGGCTTCCTATTTTGGGAAAATCTATTATTGGATGGCGATGTCCATCTTCTTTTTTACGGATATGCACCATCATGTCCTGAGGGCCTTGATAGCCGGATTCACGGTTTTCCCCATCGAGGCGTTTTCTGTAGGTGATTTTGGCGTGAAAGGGATTGTCACGCTGTTCTCGATGATGTTTGAGATTGCGTTGAACCTTTCGGCGCCCCTCGTTATTGCGGCCTTGTTGACGGAAGTCGTTTTGGGAGTGCTCTCGCGCACTGTGCCCCAGATAGATGTCTTGATGCTCAGCATACTTTTAAAGATTCTGGTCAGTATGTCGCTGATGCTGATTCTATTGCCGAATTTAATGGACAGCATGAAGGATATCCTGCCGATGATGGTGAAATACATGACTGAGTTTATCCAGTCACTAAGCTGATGGAGAGGTGAGAGTGTGAACGAGAAAGATGGCAAGACCGAAAAACCCACCCCCAAAAAGCTGAAAGATGCCCGAAAACGCGGGGAGATAGCCAAGAGCCAGGAATTCAATTCCGCCTTTACTTACATTATGTTCACGATGTTCGCGATTGCGCTGTCCACGCATGCCCTTCAGTATGGTTTTGTTTATCTGAAAAAGGAATTGGCGGTCGAGTATGATGTGGTCGGGCTTGAAAATAATCTCAATGACATCGGAATGAAGGCAATCGCAGCCATCTTCGTCCTGGCAGGACCTTTCCTGGGGCTCGCTTTTGTGGGGGCATTGATCGCAAATATCATCCAAACGGGTTTGTTGTTTTCGACAGAATCCTTGAAATTCAAAATGAGCAGAATGAATCCAGTGAGCGGGCTCAAAAATATGTTCAGCAAAAAAGCCCTGTTTAATTTGGTGAAAAATATTCTCAAGATGATCCTGATTGCCTATGTCTGTTATATATCCTTCGAAAAGTCGGGTTATTACATCATCAACGCAGCAGCGGTGGGGACTGAGAAGCTCTATTTTTTGATTTTGGAACTTGTCAAAGACATCAGCACGAATCTGGCTATCTTATTGTTTCTGTTGGGGATGGTGGATTACATCTATCAAAAATATGACTACAAAAAGAACCTGCATATGACCAAGCAAGAAATCAAAGATGAGTACAAAGAATCAGAAGGCGATCCGCACATAAAATCAATGCGACGTCAAAAATATAAACAATTCACTAAACAGATGCTGAAAGACGTGGAGTCCGCGACCGTAATCATCACCAACCCAACGCATCTGGCTATTGCCGTGCGCTATGATAAAAATAAGGATCAAGTGCCTGTAGTCGTCGCCAAAGGGGCTGACTATATGGCAGGGAAAATCCGGGAAATTGCTTCAAAAAATGATGTTCCGATAATGGAAAATAAACCAGTGGCGCGGGCCATGTACCGATCAGTTGAAGTCGGCCAGCCGATACCACTGGATTTTTATGAAGCGATTGCTGAGATGATAGCGTTGATCTATCAGATCAATGAAAGCAACAAGAGAAAAATATGAGCGAGAGAAAGAGTGATGTAATGGCTGCACAACTGACTAAAAAAAATGAGAAAGCTTCAGTGTTTATGGATATAGGGATCGCAACGTTTGTCGTCCTCATTCTGGCAATGATCATTATTCCCTTACCGGCACCGCTTCTCGACTTCATGTTGATTGTGAATCTAGCCTTATCGATGACGATTCTGCTGTTGACGTTATTCACGAAAAATGTCCTGGAATTCTCGACGTTCCCGACGCTGCTGTTACTGACAACCATGTTCAGGTTGGGGTTGAATATTTCTTCCACACGGTTGGTTCTGACTGAGGGGGATGCTGGTAAGGTCATCGACACCTTTGCGAACCTGGTTGCCGGAAATAATATCATCGTCGGTGCCGTCATCTTTATCATCATTTTCATCATCCAGATGATTGTCGTTACGAACGGTGCGAGCCGGGTATCGGAAGTATCGGCGCGTTTCACCTTGGACGCGATGCCCGGAAAGCAGATGTCGATCGATTCCGACTTGAATTCCGGTCTGATCAATGAGCAGCAAGCGAAGCAACGTCGCAACGACTTAGAGCGGGAAACACAATTTTTTGGGGCGATGGACGGAGCAAGCAAATTTGTGAAAGGTGACGCTACGGCTGGTATAGTGATTACACTAATCAACTTGATTGGCGGCACGCTTATTTACTCACTTCAGCAAGGAATGCCCATCATGGAAGCAATGAATAAATTCGGGAGATTGACTATCGGTGATGGACTGGTCAGCCAAATCCCGTCTTTATTGATTTCAATCGGTTCAGGGATCTTGGTCACAAGATCAGGAAACGCCAAAACATTCGGCTCCTCGCTGATGCCGGAACTGCTGTCCAGTTCAAAGGTACTCTATTTGGTTTCCGCTATTTTACTTATTTTTGCGATATTGCCAGGTTTTCCAACATTCACCTTTTTAATCATGGCGTTAATATTGGGCGGATCGAGCTACCTTATTCAACAAAATGAGAAAAAAGCACAATTTGAAAAAATGACCGAAGAGCAACGCATGCTGGTACAAGAACGAACGCTTCAAAACCAATCCAATGAAGAAACCGTCACAGCCCATCAAGTGGATCCGATAGCCATTGAGATCGGGTATGGACTGATTGCGATAGCCGACGAAACAAAAGAAGACAATCTTGTGAATCAAATCCACAGCATACGGAAACAGTGCGCTACGGAAATCGGAATACTGTTGAAACCGATCCGCATCAAAGATAATCTGCAACTTGGAATGAACCAATACGTCATCAAAATTAAAGGGAACGTCTACGCGCAGGGCGAACTGTATATGGATCGTTTCTTGATATTGTCACCAGGCGAGACGGAATTTGCTTTCAACGGCATTGCAACAAAAGAGCCCTCTTTTGGGCTGGATGCCATGTGGATAACCGGGAATGATCGGGAAATGGCGGATCTGCAAGGATATACAGTGGTGGATCCTCTTACTGTATTCATCACACATCTTAAAGAAACCATTTTCCAGCACAGCCAGGAACTGCTCGGCAGGCAAGAAGTGAAGCAACTATTGGAAACGCTGAAAGAAACGCATAACGTTGTCATCGATGAGTTGATACCGGATATTCTTAGATTAGGCGAAGTGCAAAAAGTGCTTCAGAATTTGTTGAAGGAAAATATACCGATCACTGATATGGTGACTATATTGGAAACGTTGGCTGACTATGGCACATCGATAAAAGACATAGAATTATTAACAGAATATGTCCGGCAAGCATTAAAACAAACGATAGTCAAAAATTATTTGGATGAAAATGCAGTGCTGAATGTCATAACGGTCCACCCAAATACGGAGGAATTGCTCGGGAAAAATATCCAAAAATCTTCGTCGGGCTCGATTCCGCTCATTCAAGGGAATAACGTCACAAAATTATTTGACAGCATCAAGAAAATTCATAACCAACTGGAAGCTGAGGGAAGGCCGCATGTCCTGATGGTCTCTCCCAAAATAAGGCCTTCTTTGAAAAATCTGTTGACATTTAATTTTCCGGAAATAGCTGTATTGTCTTTGAATGAAGTTCCGAATGAGATTGCCATCGAATCAGTAGGCATGGTTGAGGATATAGTTGCTTGACCATACTGGACCGATAGGATAAAAAATGAATTTGCAATCACTTGAGGATGGGAGCAGGATATGCAAAATATTGAGGACAAAGAAGCAATCATATTGAAATACGTGCCTCTAGTCGAAAAAGTGGTCCGGCACATTGGCGTGAGCAATTCTGAGTACGAGAAGAGTGATTTGGTCAACATAGGTGTAATCGGTCTTATGGATGCCCTCAATAAATATGATGAAGAAAAGAAAGTACCATTTGAAAATTATGCCTATATTCGGATCAAGGGTGCCATTATTGACGAAATTCGCCGCAACGCACCAGTTTCTCGGACAGGGATGAATAAATTAAAGGAATATAGGCTTGCTGTGGAAGCACTCCAGCACAGTTTGAAAAGGATGCCCACTGAAGAGGAAATATGCCAAGAACTTCAGATCACCGCCAAACAATTGGGGCAGGTGTATGACACCGCATCCTATCTATCTACTCAGTCGTTAGAAAAAATGATCTTCAATGACGAAGGCAATGGGGTCGAATTGGGTGACATGGTCGTCGATACGCATGCGCTGTCGGTCGAAGATGAACTGTTGAAGACTGAGCAGATGGAAGCATTGAAAAATGCGATCAGCCGCTTGAAGGAACGGGAGCAACTGATTCTGCAATTGTATTATGTGGAAAAATTGCCGCTTAAGGAAATTGCCTACATATTGGAAGTTTCAGTGCCAAGGGTTTCGCAGATACACGGAAAAATGATATTGAAATTGAAGGAAGACATGAGGAGAGAAGATCTTGATCAGAAGTTTGGATACAGTTAGTCATCAGTTCAATGTGTTGCAAAAAAAGCAAGAAAACATGAGCACAAACATCGCAAATGTAAATACTAACGGGTACAAGTATCAAGAGTTTGTCCAAAGCACAACAGAAACTTTCCAATTCGGAAATAACTTGAACGGTCCGATGCTGAATCAGCAAAATCCGATTGAGGGACTGAATTTCGGAAATCAGATAGATGCAGCTTACCGCAATCTGACCCAAGGCGGTCTCAAGGGCACAAGTTCAGCCAACGATTTTGCTTTGATGGGGGATGCTTTTTTTACAGTCCAGATGCCCAATGGCGAACAAGCTGTTACGCGAAACGGCAACTTTACGGTGGACGCAACCGGTAATCTGACTACCCAGGAAGGCTACTTGGTGCTGGGCAGAACCCAAACTGGACAAATAACAACTATCCCAGCTGGGAGCGTACCCTTTTCGGTCGACCAGACAGGAAGCATTAACGCTACCGGTGTCCGTTTTTTGTTGACGGACAATGCGGAAGCAGAAAATCTGCAATCAATCGGGGATACACTATTTGCATACCAGGCGGGGATGACAACCGACGATGACACGCTTGTCCTGCAAACGTATTTGGAAACTTCCAATGTCGACATGGTCGATCAGATGGTCCAAATGATGCAGTTAACAAGAGAGTTCGAAGCGAATCAAAAAATGTTGCATACTTCAGATGAAACGCTAAGTAAAGCAGTCAATGAAATTGGAAAAGTATAGGGAAAAGGAGGTCAGGACTGATGAGTCTACCCATTAATATTTCAAAAACAGCCATGAAAGCATTCCAGACAGGGATGGATAATATTGCAAACAACATTGCAAATGTGAATACAAATTCCTATAAAGCCAAAAATGTAAACTTCCAGGAACTGCTGGTCAATAATCAAGCTGAGAATCAAAATTTATTATTTTCCGAGGGATTAGGGGGAGCAACGATTTCTGCCGGTGTATCAAGCCAGGTTTCCGGAATGGACCTTTCCCAAGGCGGATTGGCTGAAAGTTCCGGAGATTTTCATCTGGCTATTTCCGGAAATGGCTTCTTCAGAGTCAATGATGCGAATGGAAATGTTTTTTATACTCGGGATGGCGCATTCCAGGTGGGACCTGATGGAACGGTGACCAATTCGTCAGGGAATGTCCTCGCGATTGAACAAAATCAGTTGCCGATGCTCGATCTTTCCGGTTCGACAATATCGATTTCGGATAATGGCGAAATATGGGTAGGAAGCAACGGCACTACAACACTGGCAGGAAGAATTCCGCTGTTTTACCCTGCGTCTGCGGATGCCTTGATCCCCTCTGGAGAAAATAAATATACGGTGGCAGAGGGAACGCGTATGTACTCCTCGGCAGAAGGGTATCCACTGGGAGGCATTCAGCAACATTATTTGGAATCATCCAATGTGGATTTGGCATCTGCTTTCACCGATATGATCGTGACACAACGCGCCTATTCGATGAATTTGAAAGCAGCGCAAACTTCAGATGAGATTATGGGTGTCATAAATGGATTCAAGAGATAAGAAAGTAGTGTGAAGGCATCTCCTGCGGGAGAAAAAGATGGAGGAAACGAGAAAAGATGGCAATAATCGAAGTGGCTGGCGTAACAAAAGAATATCCTAGAGGCATCACGAGCCTCAAGAATGTATCAGTTACCATCGAAGCAGGAGAGTTTGTGTATGTTTTAGGCGCCAGTGGATCAGGCAAGTCCACTTTCATTAAATTACTCTACCGGGATATCAAACCCACCAAGGGAACGGTAATGGTTTGCGGACATAATGTCGGCAAAATGAATAACCACATCATACACCATCTGAGACGGGATATCGGAATTGTGTTTCAGGATTGCAAATTGTTGCCTGGCAAAACAGTCTATGAAAATATCGCTTTTGCGCTGGAAGTAACGGGCGAAAATCCTGACAATGTTTCGGATAAGGTATACGACTCGCTGGAAACTGTAGGATTGGCGGACAAAGCAAACAGTTATCCGGATCAGTTGTCCGGAGGTGAAAAACAAAGGGTGGCGATTGCACGTGCTGTTGTGCATTCCCCAAAAATTATTCTTGCGGATGAACCTACAGGGAATTTGGATCCGCGGACTTCTTTGGAAATTTTCCGTTTATTGTACAGAATCAACCGGAGCGGCACAACCATATTGATGGCAACGCATGACCAAGGGATCATCGACAATTTTCGTTTCCGTATTCTTGAAATGAAGAATGGCCAGCTGATTAAGGATCAGGAAAAGAAACAGGAAAACACGCTTCAATATGATTTTAAGCGAAAAGAATATTTCATCGTATAGAAAAGATACATTTTTTAAAGCTATATGAGAAGCAAAAACTGCTGTACAGTCATTTGTACGGCAGTTTTTGTATATTGATGTATAAATTTTATTATGGCGTTTCCAACAAATCGCTATTAACTATTCACAAACAATACCGAATAAATGTAAAGAGCCTAAGCGTCAGTCTTTCACGGATTGAAGCGGGAACGAAACAGTAAAGGGAAGTGAAATAAGTGCAAGCATCAAATATAGAATCAAAAAGCGTGCAGTCAAAAACGAAAAGGAATTTTAAGATCCAATTATTGCATTTCAAAAGTATCCGCACAAATTTACTTGTTGGATTTTCAATAATCTTAGCTTCAATCTTTTTATTGGGATACAACAGCTACGAAACATCCAATGAAATCAATGCGAAAACGGATAGCATTGTAAATACAGGTGTTCCCATTCTGGAACAGGGTGCCGAAATCAACTATTTAGTGGCAAGTCGAATGTCAGTCGTCCGCAGCTATTTATTATCCGGGGATACAACTTATGTGGAATTATTTGAATTATATACGCAGCAAAGCGAAGCCATGCAAGCCGATATTTTAAAAGCGAACGGCAACAAACAGGTGATTGTAGAGTTGTTCGAAGGAATCAATGAATGGACTCGGATCACACGGGAAGAAGTCATCAATGTCTACCAAGCAGGCAATCAGGAACAAGCGATAAAGGCCTTATTTGAAAAATCAGAGCAACTTGGAAATGAGAATATAAGCGCCATGGAACGATCGCTTGATGCCAGGATTGTTGCCATTCATGAAGAGGGAGACAGTGTCATCGCCCATGGAAATCAAGCCAAAAAAGTTACCTTCATCATATCGGCGGTTGCGATATTGCTGAGTATCGCTATCGCATTATTGATTTCTTCAGATTTGATGAATCGCATCAAAATATTAATGGGTCGGACTACAGAACTGGCAGAGGGGAAACTGGATGGACAACCCATTGATGTAGCACATTTTGACGAATTAGGTAAACTGGGTGAATCGATCAACCAGATGCAACAACAATTAAAAGCCATTATCGTCAGCATTTCTGAAGCGTCAAATACGCTGGAGGAAAACAGTCGGGACCTCCATCAAGCTTCAACCGAAGTGAAGTTAGGCACGGAACAAGTAGCTGTGACAATGCAGGAATTGGCGACCGGCTCCGAAACGCAAGCAAGCAGTGCGAGCAACCTAGCGACCGTCATTGACGTATTCAATGATGAGTTTCAGTCCGTCAATGAAAATGCCATGCAAATTGCCGAAGGTTCCCAAGAAATTCTGGCCAACACAAATCAAGGTGAAGAACTTATGGAACGATCAAGTTTGCAGATGAATAAGATTGAGGACATTATGCAAGAGGCTGTTGATAAGATGATCATTTTGGAAAGTCAGACACAAGAAATCAACAAATTGGTCGGGCTCATTCAAAATGTAGCGGATCAGACGAATTTGCTGGCATTGAATGCCGCAATAGAAGCAGCTCGTGCTGGAGAACATGGCCGCGGATTTGCTGTTGTTGCCGATGAAGTCAGAAAGCTGTCTGAACAAGTCGCCACTTCGGTCATGGATATAACCGGTTTTGTGGACACTATCCAAAAAGAATCCAAAAATGTCAGCTCATCCCTACAATCGGGTTACACAGAAGTGAAGGCGGGTGCTGCGCAGATCGATATGACGAGTAGGACCTTCAGTGAGATGAAAACGCAATTGGACAGTATGGTAACAAATATTTCGGTTGTGACGAATAAATTGGCCCTGTTAGCTGAGAATACGAATAATATGAGCACATCCATCGAAGAAATCGCTTCAGTCTCGGAAGAATCCGCTGCAGGAGTCGAAGAGACCTCGGCGGCCAGTCAGGAAATCAGCAGCTCCATGGAAGAAGTATCCGCGAATTCGGAAAGAATCGCGGGTCTTGCAGATCTGCTGAATCTGCTCGTAAAAGAATTCAAATTGTAATCAGAAAAAAGCAGTGGCTGTCTCGTAAGGAGATAGCCACTGCTTTTTTCGCACGCTGAACTGAGAAGTGTGTGTAAAAAAATGCATCCTGAACTCCGGAGAAGAACGATACAGATCCTAATTATGGAGAGCAACCTCAAAAAAGTTATCGGATATAAACGACGAAAAGGCAGTCTAATTTAATTATGAGATGGCCTCAGCGTTTTTCTGTATCATTCGATGTAGATAGCTTGGCTCCCGAATTGTTCCCAAGAGGCGATGAAACTATTTTTTTCCACAGGTTGGTTTTTTTTGCCATAAGGATCATTTACATAAAAATAGTTGTCATCATAGCCGACGACTACGACACTATGCTCGTTGTAGCTTACGTTCACTTCGCCACTGGGGGTTTGCCATACTTCCATATCATCCACGGGCGCGTATGACGTACTGGTGATCGTCCAGACGGGATATCCATGGTTCAATGCATCAATCACAGCATCGAATGAGCTGCCGGTGATATCCTTTATGCGATCTGATGATACGAAATTAGAAGCCAATGCAGCTATCGGCCCATGGTATACGCTGAAGCCATAATCATGCCCGGTGATGTCCCCCACGAAACCGTCGTTTGGGTTCCCCCGTAGGCCATTTTCATAAATGATCGGAACAGATGGGAGCCAAGCAGCGACATCATTTTTTGATACCGAAACGTTGTTGTACTGCAGGATCATCGTAAGCGATGTGACCTCGCAACCGTTATACAAAACAGGATAGTCCATTTGGTTCAAGAGAGGGACATCCAATAATATTTCTTTGGGTGTTTCTTCTGCAGCGGGCTGATCATCCACAACAGATGCACTTTCTGGCGGTGCAAGCCGGATGGATAAAGTACCGACGATAAAAACTATCAGCAAGCCTCTTTTGAGAAGCGTTCTTTTCCTCATAATTAGCCTCCTTGGAGTAGTGACGTATCGTGACAGCAACACGGATATACTGTTCATAAAATACTAAAATGTTGGTTGATGATTCACACTCAGAAGTACCCATATATTAGTCGGCAGGAATTACAGAAAATTAATGTTTTTGATGAAAAAAATAACTGGACTTCCTTCCAGGATTTCCGAAGTCCTTAGGGGGTTTTTGTCGGTTGTTCCGCATTCTTCTTCCTGCATTCAATCGACTAGGTAGCTTGGAATCCCCGATAAGTCGTGAATCAGATACAAAAAGGGGCCCCAAATGAGGGCCCCTTTATCCATTTGAAACAACTAGGCTTCAGTAACTGTCGTTTCGACAGTAGGTGCTGTTGCTTGTGCTGCTTTCGTATCCCTGTAGCGGCA